>CDZQ01035507.1_pt1 | contig 76935 bp, 63 predicted proteins | sample 554831 | NCBI WGS metagenome assembly CDZQ01 (sample SAMEA3182112, study PRJEB8094) | gut metagenome | biome: human; feature: gut; material: Stool; isolation source: human stools | place: Canada | collected 2013-05-06 | reverse complement strand
GTTAAAACGGTACCAACTGCCGATTTGACCCCGTCCATTGCCGCTTCGCGGACGGGCGGGGCATGCCCCGCCCCTACAACGCCCCAGCGAACCCCCACGAATGTAGGGGAGGGGCATGCCCCTCCCGGCGACGCACCATCGACCCATACAATGTAATGTTAAAACGGTACCAACTGCCGATTTGACCCCGTCCATTGCCGCTTCGCGGACGGGCGGGGCATGCCCCGCCCCTACAACGCCCCGACGAAACCGTCCCCACCCAATCCAAAAATACACACAAAGGAGATCACACCATGTTCTGTACGAAATGCGGAAACAAGATCCGGGATGACGCGAAATTCTGCACGTTCTGCGGTGAGCCGGTGCGCCGTCCGAACCCGTCCGCCGAGCCGCAAACGCCCGGCTCAGTCCCGAATGCCGGGGAAATGCCTCCCGTCGAGCCGCCCGTTCCCGGCGTAACCCCGCCTGTGGCCCCCGTTCTGGATGAGCCCGTCATTCCTGCGGAGCCTGTCCTCCCCGAGGAGCCCGTTGTCCCCGAGGAGCCCGTCGTCCCTGACGAGCCTGTCATCCCGGAGGAGCCCGTCGTCTCCGAGGAGCCCGTCGTCCCCGAGGAGCCCGTCGTCCCCGAAGAGCCTGCCGTCCCGGAGGAGCCTGCCGTTCCTGAGGAGCCCGCCTTCTCCGACATGCCCCCCATTCCCCCGGAGCCGCCCGTCTCCGACATGCCTCCCATCCCGGAAGCTGCCCCGCGCAAGCGCCGCAATACCGGTATGCTCGTCTCACTCATCGCGCTGGGCGTTGTGGTCGTCGGCGCGGCCGTCGGCGGCTTCCTGCTGTGGCACGGCATGAACGCCAAGCTCGAGCGCGAGCGCTCCGACCATGCGCTGGAGCAGAGTCAGGCCGAGGCCCAGCTGAGCGACCTGCAGGACGCCCTCGACCAGTCCAACGAAAACTATGACGCCCTGTATAACGACTACTATGACCTCGTGCAGGAATACTCCCTCCTGCAGCAGCAGAACGAGAACGTCTCCGACCTGCAGGCCCAGTACGATGCCCTGTCCGACGCCTATGACGAGCTGTCCAAAAATTACAACGAATTTGCCGATATGGCAGAGTTCTACAACAGCAATGCCTGCGTCGCCAGCGACAACAACGACTATTACCACACCTACGCCTGCGAGGACTGGGACCGTCAGGCCTTCTACATCTTCAACACGGCCTATGCCGAAAACGAGCTGGGACTCAAGCCCTGCCCGAAGTGCCGCTGAGGCACGGGAAAGGATCATCCATGGAATCGAGATTTTCTGTAGACACGACCATTGACGCCAATATCCAGTATGAGGCGTCCAAGAGCCTTATGCCGCGCTATGTGCAGCTGCTGACGTGGGTCTGCTTCGGCCTGTCCGTCGTGCTGCTGGGCATCATGGTCTGGCAGTACGTTATGACGAAGAACACCATGCATCTCGTGCTGGCCCTTCTGCTCGTGCTCGTGGTGGGCTATGCCCTGTTCAACCAGCTCCGCGGCCCGCGCACGGCCCTGCGCCGTTGGCAGCAGAACATCCAGTCGAAGTACGGCTCAAACGCCCTGCACCTCCACACGGATTTTTATGACCTCACCCTCGCCCAGACCCTGCAGGAGAACGGCGAGGTCCTCGATGCCGGGTATTCCACCATCACGGAGCTGCGCGAGACGGAGCATCTGTTCCTCCTGCACTGCGGCCGCCAGCAGTGGTACTTTGTGAATAAGGCCGGTTTTACGAAGGGCACGCCGGACGAATTCCGCGCGTTCATCTCCGAAAGGATCGGGGGCTGATCATGCGCAGCAATTCCGGCAAGCCGCTGGGCATTTACGTCCACATCCCCTTCTGCAAGAGCAAGTGCGAATACTGCGACTTCTACTCCCTCGGCGGCAGCCGCGACCGCCGCACGACGGACCAGTATCTGCAGGCGCTGGCCGACCACATCCGCGAAACGGGCCGCCTCGCGCCGGACTACACGGTCGACACCGTCTACTTCGGCGGCGGCACGCCGAGCTTCTTCGGCGCGGAGAATCTGGAAAAAATTCTCGACGAGCTGCAGAAGCGCTTCCACTTCGGCGCGGACCCCGAGATCACGCTCGAGGCCAACCCCGACAGCGTCACGCCGCAGGGGCTCAAGCGGCTGGTCCGCGCGGGCTTCAACCGCATCTCCATCGGCGTGCAGTCCGATCAGGACGACATGCTCAAGCGCCTCGGCCGTCCGCATACCTACGAGCAGGCGCGCATGGCCGTCGTCCGCGCGCGCGAGGCGGGCTTTGCCAACCTCTCGCTCGACCTGATGTTCGGCCTGCCGAACCAGACGCTCACCGGCTGGCGCGACACGCTCGAGAACGTCCTGCGCCTCAAGCCGGAGCACATGTCCTGCTACGCCCTCAAGGTCGAGCCGAACACGCCTCTGTGGGAGTACCGCGACTGCGCCAACCTCCCGAATGACGACGTGCAGGCCGATATGTACCTTGCCGCCTCGGAGATCCTGCAGGACCACGGCTACGAGCACTACGAGATTTCCAATTTTGCCAGGCCCGGCTTCCGCTCCCGCCACAATCTGAAGTACTGGACGGGCGGCGAGTACCTCGGCTTCGGCCCCTGTGCCGCCTCGGACTTTGCGGGCAAGCGCTTCACCATCGAGCCGGACCTGCGTGCCTATGTCGAGGGCATCGCCCACCACGGCTCCGTCCTCTCGGAGTGCGAGACCATCCCCCCGCGTGAGCGCGCCGGGGAGTACGTCATGCTCCGCTCGCGCATCGTCTCCGGGCTGGACGCGCAGGAGTACGAGCGCAGCTACCTGCTGCCCTTTGCGCCGCTGCAGCAGCTGCTCGAGCGCTTTGCCGGGCACGGCCTCGCCGCGCAGAGCGGCTCCCGCTGGTACCTGACCCCGCGCGGCTGGCTCGTCTCGAACCGCATCATCCTCGCGCTGCAGGATGCACAGGAAAAATCCACCCCGCTGGCCAAGAAGCGGTAATGCGTTGTAGGGGCCGCGCTGTCCCCTCCCGGCTGCGCACTTCCGACCCGTACCGGCTATCGTTAAAACGGTAAAGTCTCCCGACTTGTCATTGCGAGGGCGCTTTGCGCCCGTGGCAATCTCGCAGAACCGGGGTGGATAACAGGACACTTCCGGCGAAAACGTAACTGCCTTCCCGAGATTGCCACGTCGGCCTGCGGCCTCCTCGCAATGACAAATCGGAGGCGTTTCCCATTTTAACGGCGGCCGGTACGGAGTCGACACTGCCTTCCCGAGATTGCCACGTCGGCCTGCGGCCTCCTCGCAATGACAAATCGGAGGCTGTTGCCATTTTGACGGCGGTTTGTACGGACTGCAAGCGCGTCGCCGGGAGCGGCATGCCGCTCCCCTACATTGGCCGCTACCGTTTTAACGGTGGCCGGTACAAATCGGCAGTGCCGGGCCGGGCTGTCCCCTCCCCAACATTCGCTCCATCTCCATCGGCTAATCTCGCTGAATTCAGTGGTGTTTTTCAAACAAAATGCAGTGATTTTCCCCACTTGATTTCTCTTTCACCTGTGTTATAATGTTAACGGTAAAACTCTGCGGCGGCGCATTTTCGGGAAGAAAACACCGTGCCCCGCAACGATAGCGGCATGCGGCCCTTCCGCTGCCCGCACTGCCGAAAATACAAAAAAGGAGTGTTTTCAAAATGGCTCTCGTTACCAGTACCGAGATGTTCAAGAAGGCCTATGCCGGCGGCTACGCCATCGGTGCCTTCAACGTCAACAACATGGAGATCGTGCAGGGCATCACCGAGGCCTGCGGCGAGCTGAAGGCCCCCGTCATCCTGCAGGTTTCCAAGGGCGCGCGCGCCTATGCCAACCACACCTATCTGGTGAAGCTGGTCGAGGCTGCCGTCATCGAGAACCCGGATATCCCCATCGTCCTGCATCTGGATCACGGCCCCGACTTCGAGACCTGCAAGAGCTGCATCGACGGCGGCTTCACCTCCGTCATGATCGACGGCTCCTCCCACAGCTTCGAGGACAACATCGCCCTGACCCGCAAGGTCGTCGAGTATGCCCATGACCACGGCGTCGTCGTCGAAGGCGAGCTCGGCACCCTGGCCGGCATCGAGGACGAGGTCAGCCACGCAGTCGGCTCCTACACCCGTCCGGAAGAGGTCGAGGAATTCGTCACCAAGACCGGCGTCGACTCTCTGGCCATCGCCATCGGCACCAGCCACGGCGCTTATAAGTTCAAGCCGGAGCAGTGCACCCGCAATGCCGACGGCATTCTCGTGCCGCCTCCCCTCCGCTTCGACATCCTCGAAGAGGTCTCCCGCCGTCTGCCGGGCTTCCCGATCGTCCTGCACGGCTCTTCCTCCGTGCCCCAGGAGTATGTGAAGATGATCAACGAGAACGGCGGCAACATGCCCAACGCCATCGGCGTGCCGGAAGAGGAGCTGCGCCATGCCGCTCAGCTGTCCGTCTGCAAGATCAACATCGATTCCGACCTGCGTCTGGCCATGACCGGCACGATCCGCGCCTACTTCAACGAGCATCCGGATCACTTCGACCCGCGCCAGTACCTCAAGCCCGCCCGCGCCAACATCAAGGCCCTCGTCGAGCATAAGCTCAAGGACGTCCTCGGCTGCGCCGGTAAGGCCTGATCGAACCCAAAAAATCTCCGGGACTGCAAATCGCAGCCCCGGATTTTTTGCGCTTCCGGAAGGCCCCCAGCTCTGTCATTGCGAGGGCGCTCCGCGCCCGTGGCGCCCTGAGCGCGAAGCGCGAGGAAGTGCCCTTGGGGTGCAATCTCGGGAAGGCACTTGCAGGCCGCACAAGCCATCGCCGACCGCATACATTTATTGTAGGGGCCGGGCTGTCCCCTCCCGGCGATAAACTGACGATTCGTACAGGCTGTCGATAAAACGCTGCTGGCCTCCCGACTTGTCATTGCGAGGAGGCCGGAGGCCGACGTGGCAATCTCGCAGTACCCGGCCGGATCGTGGGAAAGCCATCGGCGAAATCGCAACTGCCTCCCCGAGATTCCCACGTCGCTTCGCTCCTCGGGAATGACACGTCTGGGTGGTGCGGTGGTGCACCAGAGCACTTCCTGCGGTTGAATGCTCCCCTACTGGGCGCTCACCGCCCGTAAAGGGCATGCCGCTCCCCCTACAAAAGGCACACACTAAAATTTTCTGCACAAAATGCTCTCAAACTGTGCATAAAAATATCCCGCCGGAACCCCGGCGGGATATTTTGAGAGTTGCGGATCAGCCTTCGGTCACAACATAGAACGCGAGGGTCTGGCCAGTGATATTGGCAAGTCTGCCGTTCTTGACTGCATAGCAGCGGAAGTTCTGGCCGTTGTTGTAAACGCCGACATAGCGAGCGGTGTCGGAGGAATCCGTGAAGGACAGGTACTGGCCCTGGCCGTCCAGCGGGGTCTTCAGGGAGAAGATGCTGCCGGAATCGTTCGTGCCGACACGAAGGCCATTGTTATCAGCAAGTCCATACAGATAGTCCGTCGTGGAACCGTTGACATAGATCGTATAGCCGCCGTCAACAGCCTTGATGTTCCAGAGCATCGTGTCGGTATACGTCGTGCCGTCAAAAGCGGCAGCCGGGCCATAGGTGGTCTTGCCGCCGTTGTTCAGCAGAGCGAACGTGGCGTCGGCGCTCGTCGTCATGGTGATGATGACGCGATCGGTCGCCTTGATGTCGGCCAGCTCGGTCTTGACGAGCTTGATTTCCGGCTCCGTACTGCCGCCCGTGTATTTCTTGCTCAGGTTGGCGGTGAGGGTGGTCAGCTCGGCATCGGTGAGGCCCAGCTCCTTGAAGAAGTCGGTGGCCTCCTGCTTGAGGTCGGCGGTCTTCAGATCCTCGACGCCAAAGGCGGTCTGCAGGGTCTTGACGATGTTGGAGCGGAGGATGGCATCGTACTTGGCAGGCTCGGCTTCCTTCGTCACGCCGTAGTAGTTGTAGTAGGTGACCATGTAGTCGGCGACGACCTCATCATACGCTGCGCCCATGTAGCACTCGAGCAGGGCGGAGACGAAGCCCGCGCGGTCCTTGCCCTCGGTGCAGTGCACGAGGTACGGGCCTTCGTGGGTGGTGAAGTAGCGCAGGCCGGTGGCAAGGCCGGTCTTGAAGTCAGCGGCGGTGAAGTCGACGCCGAGATTCAGGTAGACGACGTTCTGCTTGGAATAGTAGGTGGAATCAAAGCCTTCGTAGCCCTTCGCGGTGGCCTCGTCGTTGGCGAGGTTCATGAAGGTCTTGATGCCCGCGGCCTCGGCGGCCTTATCGGCATAGGTGTTGCGGCCGATCTCGGGGTTGATGGGGCTGGAGGAGCGGTACAGGGCGTTCGTGCCCATGCCGGTGGTGGCGACGTTGCGGAAGTTCGCGAACTCGGCGTCGGACAGGTCCTTGTAGTCCTCGCGGTTGTTCGTGCGCTTGAGCTGGTGGATGAGCCACTCATCGTAGTAGCCGCCCTTTTCGCCCATTTCGATGGTCACGACGGCGGGGATGTTCGTCTCGGCGGCGTAGTACCACTCATAGGTCTTGTCTTCGTTGGTCTTCTTCGTGGCGATGCCGTTCTTGCCGGCAAAGTCGCCCATGTTGATGGCGAGAGTCAGATGGCCGTCAGAGTTGCGGAGGATCGTGCTGCCCTGATCGACATCGGAGTAGTTCGTGCCATAGGGGACGGTGAATTCCTTACCGTCCACGGTGATCTTCAGAAGATCGCCATATTCGAATCCGGCCTTGTCAAGCTCGGAGCCGGGGATCGTCAGCTCGAGGTTGCCATACTTGGCGATGGACTGGACATAGCCGTGGATGCGGGTCTCGTTCGTCTTCAGCTCGTTCACAAAGTAGTTAACGGAGCCGTTGTTGACGGTGGAAATGGTGTATTCGGTCGTGCCGTAGAAGCTGTAGGAGTGGCCGTCTGCATAGGTGTTCAGCGTGGCGGAGCCAAGCGTTTCGGCAACGGCGGAGGAGACGGAGGGAGAAACTGCCTCGTCGTTCGTGGCCCAGATGACAAGGGAGTCGCCGGTATAGTTCTCGGCGGCCTTTTCGACCAGACCGTCGGAGTACTTCTCGAGGTCGGCGAACCATTCCTTGCTCAGCTGCTGGTGCTGGCCATAGACTGTGGTGAATTCAGCGTAGCCCTTTTCGTTGGCCTCGGCCTTCATGGTGTCCCACTTCTCGGCGCCGCCGAACAGGTTCTTCAGGTCGGTGAGGTCCTCCGCCGGAGCGACGAGCTCGATGGTGGAGAAGCTGTACTTGCCCTCGGCAAGCAGCTCGAGCGTGATGCGGCCGCCCATGGAGTAGCCGAACGCACCGATGCGGGTCTTGTCGACGGCGTAGTTCTTGCAGACGTAGTCGATGACGTCCAGAACGTCGGCCTTCATGTTGGTCATGGTGTTGAGCTGGAAGCTCTCCTTGCTCTTGCCGCAGCCGGGGAGGTCCAGCGTGGCAACGACGAAGCCCTGCTCTGCAAGACCGTTGGAGATCTTGTCAAAGCCCTCAGACTCGTTGTGGTTGCCGCCGTGGCCGTGGATCATGACGACAAAGGGGAAGCTGCCGTCGGCCTTGTAGCCCTTCGGGGTGGTGATGTAGGCGGGGATCTCAGCGCCCTCACGCAGCGTGGAAGGGACCAGCTTCTCGGTCGTGGCGGCCGGCGCGGGTTTCCCCGCGCCGGTGTTGACGTACATGTCCATGGCAAACAGCGCTTCGTTGCTGCTGTTGACATAGTACATGCTGAAGTTGGAATACTGTGCGTACCACTCCACGCTCTTCGGGTCGCCGGAGGAGCCGGTGGCCGTTGCGCTCTGGAGGTAGATGCAGCCGTCCGTGGCTGCCGGGGCGATCTTCCAGACGGGGTTATCCTCCTGGTCGAAGCCCATGCTGTTGTAGGTGCCGCCGTCGGGCTTATTGCCGATGGAGAGCTTTGCGCCGTCGGCGCGCTTCAGGAAGAAGCCGCCTTCGGTCATTTCGACCGTCCAGACGAGCTCTTCGTTATCGGTGGTCAGGATGCCGTTGACCGGGGCGACATCGACGCCCGCGCGGTTGAAGGTGCTGCCTTCGGAGTTCGCCGCGGACATGGCCTTGCTGACGGAGCGATTGACGAACACGACCTTCGCGCCGTCGACCAGCTCGGTGCTGAGAGCGTATTCATTGTCCTTCAGCTCGGGAACGTCGGGCTTCTCATTGACGACGGTGATACGGCCCTCGCCCGCGAGGTTCTTGTACTGCTCGCCGACATTGCCGCCGAGGGAATCGACGATGTAGTCGATGAGGACCTGGTTGTCGATCTTGACCTCGTCCTGCAGGAGCTTGTTGTCCTGGAACATGTTGATGCCGTCGCCGCCGGACTTGAGCATGTAGTTATGGGAGGCGAGGGTGTAGGTCTTGGCGGGGTCGATCGGCTCGTAGGTGTTGGTGGTCTGGTTCAGGACCTGAACGTCCTGCACGCGGCGCGCGCCTTCCACGGAGACGAAGGAGCCCTTGTCGTCCGTCTTGACGGTGGATTCCACGGCGGTGTTGATGGTGTACTTCATGCCGGAGACCTGCAGGAAGCCGCCCATCTCGCCGACGGCGTTATAGACCTTGTTGCCGTGCTCATCGACGGACTCGGAAACATAATCGGCCATCGTGTTGCGGGAGGCCATTTCCAGCGCATCGAGGATCTCCTGACCGGTGGCCTCCACGACGCAGGCCATGTTGCCATAGGGATGGACCTTGATGATCTGGTTGTAGGTGATGTCGCCTGCGGGGATGTCGGCGCGGATGCCGCCGCCGTTTACGATGGCGATGTCAGCGCCCAGCGTGACGCGGTAAGCATCGGCGCACAGATCGCCGAGGTTCGTCTCGCGGTTGCGGATGGCGCGGGCCGTGCCCTCGGGGTTCTGGGTGGTGAGGTCAACGTCCGTGTGGGCGACGACCTTGTTCAGCAGGGTCTGGAACTCCGCGACGATCTTGTCGACGACTTCCTTCGTCTTGGCGTCCTTTTCGATCTCAAGGTCGCTGATGAGCTCGCTGTGGAGCTTGCCGTCGGCGCTGATGGTCAGCTTGCCGAGGTTGTTCAGCTTCGTGCCCGTGGAGGAGAGAATGACGTCCTTGCCGTCCTTGCTCTTGACGATCTCCTGCGGGATGGTGCTGTGGGAATGGCCGTCGAGCACGGCGTCCAGGCCGGTGGTGTTGGCGATGACGTCCGTGGAGCGCCACGGCTCGGAGGACTCGTCGATACCGAGGTGTGCGACGGCCACGACGTAGTCGGCGCCGTCCTTCTTCGCGGCGTCAATGGTCTTCTGCACGGAGTCGTACAGGTCCTGACCGTTGTTGCCCTCGGCGAAGGTATAGATGTAGTTGCCGTCCTTGTCCTGGAAGTAGGTCGGCGTGGACTTCACGAAGCTCTCCGGGGTGCTGATGCCGATGACGGCGACCTTCTTGCTGCCGAAGGTCTCGATGGCATAGGGCTTCACACCGGCGATGGCGGTGCCGTCCAGTCTGGCAAAGTTGCAGGACAGGTACTGATACTTTGCGGCCGGGACGATGGTGTCGAGCAGCTGATCCATGCCGTAGTCAAACTCATGGTTGCCGAACGTGGCATAGTCATAGCCGGCGGCATTCATGACCTCAACGATGGCTTCGCCGTGCGTCAGGGTGGAGATGGCCTCGCCCTGGATGGCGTCGCCCGCATCGACCAGCAGGCTGTACGGGGTCTTGAGGTTGTTGCGGTACCAGGCGACCTGCTCATACGTCAGCGTGGGGGCTTTGCTGGAGCCGCCGGTGATGTTCGCGTGAACATCGTTGGTGTAGAGGATCACGATGTCGTCGGCCTTCGTGTCATTGAGCTTCAGGTAGCGCTCAATGATGGCGGCGAACTGGGCGCGGGTGGCGTTGTCCTTCGGGGCGAGCTTGCCGTCCTTGCCGTTGATGACGCCGGTCTCGACGGCCCACTTCATGGCGCCGGTGGCGTAGTCATAGAGCTTGCCGGCATCCGGCCAGTTGCTCAGGTCCTGCTCGGAGGCGGCCTCGCCTGCGTAGCGCCAGATCATGGTGACGAGCTCTTCGCGGGTGATGAAGCCTGCGGGGTCGAACGTGCCGTCGCCGCGGCCGTTGACGACCTTCTGCTCTGCGGCCCATGCGATGGCATCACGGTACCATGCATCCACCAGATCGGTGAAGGGGGCCTTGGCGGTGGGAGCGGGCTGACCGGCGATGCGCCACAGGACCATGGCAGTCTGCGCGCGGGTCAGATTCGACTCCGGTTCGAATGTCGTTGTCGTGGTGCCGTTCATCAGTCCGTTGTCATAAACGTACTGAACGTTCGAAGCAAACCAGTCGGTGTCCTTCACATCCGTGAACGGGCCGACGTTTGCCGCAAACGCAAACGGCAGCACACCTGCGATCATGGCAATGACCAGCAGCATCGCCACGAACTTCGTGCAAATGTGTTTCATGATTAGAGATCCTCCTTCTAATTTCCAAATAGGGAGCTTTTTGTCCCCATGGTATGAATATTTTAACAAGTTTCCGGGAGCAATGCAAGGGCGCCGGGGCGCTTTCTCCACTTTTGCAGGCCCAAAGCAAAATGTCCCGCCTGCCGCAATTTTTTTGTGAAGAAAGCGCAGAAACAACCTGATTTTCCTGTGTTCTCTGTACAAAATAGTGCACAATCTATGGAAAAGTTTTTGTGTTCCGCGCGGCTGCGGGCGGCATTCCGGCCGGGCGGCTGCCGCGCGTGAGGCGGCCGTAAATGTCTTCTTAGATGCGCCGCCCTGTATACGGACGGCCGCGGCGGGACGAATGTGCAAATTGGTGTTGCAATCCGGGTAAAAACTTGGTAAAATAGATATCAGGGAAGGTGTACCGGAAGGTGCCGGGGCCTTCTCATAACCGGCGCGGCCGGAAGAACAAAGGAGGATCATCCGATGGTCAAACTGATCATGGGGCTGAAGGGTTCCGGCAAGACCAAGCAGCTCGTCACCGACATCAACGAGGCCGTAAAGAACGAAACCGGCAGCATGGTCTGCATCGAAAAGGGCACCAAGCTCCGTTACGATATTGATATCCGCGTTCGCCTGATCGACTATCAGGAGTATTCCATGGGTACGCTGACGTTCCTGAAGGGCTTCATCAGCGGCCTGCATGCGGGCAATTTCGACATCAGCCACATCTTCATCGACAGCTTCTACAAGCTCGTCGAGGATGCGGGCGTCGCCGAGGTCGAGGACTTCGTCCTGTGGTGCGATAAGTTCGGCGCCGCGAACAACATGTCCTTCACCGTCGTCGTCTCCGAGGACCCCGAGAAGGCCACCGAGGCCATGAAGGCCTACCTCTGATCGCTGCAGGGCCTGCCGCAGGGGCCGCTCCCCTGCGGCGGCTTGCCGCGCCGCAAAAAAAGTGCTTGACAAACGGAATCAAATGTGGTATCCTATATAAGCACCTGGGGCATTGCCCCTCATTTCATATCGCGGAGTAGAGCAGTTGGTAGCTCGTCGGGCTCATAACCCGGAGGTCGCAGGTTCAAGTCCTGTCTCCGCAACCATATCGAGTGTTCATAACCAACCTGAGAGTTGGATGTGGACACCCGATTTCTTTTTGCCTACATTTGTGTCTCTTTGATATGTATGAGCAGGAAGTTGATCCTGCTCTTTTTTGTTATGCCGGTAAAGCATTTGGAACATACTCTACGGCAACGCCTTTTCGGGTTTCCTCCCGGTAATTATGCTGTCTTGCAAGACTCGGCAGTTCCAGATACCCCACAAACTTGTAGTGAATCTTTATCTGTTGTTTGCGGTTTTTGCCGGTGCCTGTGACCTCGCACACATCAATGCGGTCAATAAGCTCCTGCAAGAGCGGTGCTGTAAGCCTATCCATCTGCATAAATTTCCGAACGGCGGCCATAAACTTTTCCTTTCCAAGCTGCATTTCATCCACCTCCGACAAGCGTTTACGGTATGCGGAGATTTTCTCTTTTAATTCCAGCCGTTCCGTCTCGTACTTGCCCGAAAAACGCATAAACATCTCATCACTCAGTTTGCCCGATACATTGTCCTCATAGCACTTAATGCACAGCTCCGCTACCTGCTCACTGCGAACAATACACTTTTGCAGCTCACCCTCAATGTGTTTTTTCTCTTTGAGAATGTCTGCATTGGTTTTATCGGCAAGCAGCATAGCAAAGCTTTCTTCGTCATCGTATAGACAGTTGGATAAACGGCGAAGTTCCAGCATTACCACCTGCTCAATAGCGTCGGCTCTGAGATAATGGGTTGAACTGCAAGTTCCCCGGTTGCCATGATAATTGCCACACATAAAGAACGGTATATCTTCCTTATCATGCTTAATGTTAAACCATAGTTTCCGTCCGCAATCGGCGCAGTAAAGTAAGTCACAGAACATATTGCGTTCCCAATTCTCCGGCTTCGGATTACGGCGGCGGGTTTTGCCGATCAGGTTTTGCACCTGTTCAAACACCTCACGGTCAATGATCGGTTCGTGGACATTTTTGAAAATCGCCCACTTATCCTCGGGATTAGCATACCGTGTTTTGTTCTTGAAGGATTTAGAGCAGGTCTTGAAATTGATAATATCCCCGCAGTATTCCTGCTGTGCAAGGATTTTGGATACCGTTGTCTTGCACCATTTGTACGGATTCGGCTGCGTTTTCTTGCCGCCTCTCGGCAGCCCTTTGCTTTGCCAATATGCCATCGGGACAAGCACCTTTTTCTCCTGCAGGATGCGGGCAATCGTTTCGGCACCTTTGCCCTCCAAGGTCATTTTGAAAATGTCCTTTACCACTTCCGCCGCTTCGGGGTCTATGATCCACTTCTTTTTGTTTTCTGGACTTTTCATATATCCATACGGCGGTTGAGATAACGGTTCCCCTGAAGTGCCACGGATGCGGTGCGCCGAACGCACCTTGCGGCTGATGTCACGGGCATACATTTCGTTCATTACATTCTTAAACGGGGCAATCTCGTTTTCTCCCTCATCGCTGTCAACTAAATCGTTGATTGCTATGAACCGAACATTATGATCCGGAAAATAGATGTCCGTATATTGCCCGACGGTAACATAGTCACGCCCAAGCCGGGATAGATCCTTGACGATAACCGTGGATACATAGCCCATTTCAATATCGTCAAGCATTGCCTGAAAGCCGGGGCGATCAAACCGAGTGCCCGTGATACCGTCATCCACATAAAAACGGGTGTTGGAAAATCCATTTTCTTTGGCATACTTCGTGAGCATTTTGCGCTGATTGACAATGGAGTTGCTGTCGCCGTCCCCACCGTCGTCACGGGACAGACGGCAATAAAGCGCCGTTATCCCTGTTTGTTCGCTTTTCTTTTTCGACTGCATAAGTCCTCCTTCCCGGCAGTCGAACACACATATTCCGCTGCCATTTTATCGCTGAAAATTTCGCCGGTCAAATCTGTGAAATCGCCGGTGATCGTCCGCTCAAAGCGATTTTTAATTGTTACGCCGGATATTTTCGGCCAAAACTCCGAAAGCACCGTAAAAGTCACATTGCCGATTTTGTATTCGTGCGAATTGCCGTCGGATATGCCGACGATCCAATTTGTTTGATTTTTCATTGTCGAGTCCTCCTTACCTTTCGTCTCGATTACGCTGACGGATTAAGAATTTGCGGTAATGCTCGCAAGCTTTGAGGATAAAATCCTCAAGTTGTTTCGCATCAGCGTTCGGTGCGTATTTTCGTAGTTTTTCGGTTGAGATTTTAATGGTTTCCCTCTGATTTGCCTTTTCACGAGAGAGAATTTCGCTAATATTCTCAGCAGTGAGTTGCCCATCCTGATATCGCTTTTTCATTTCAACAGCTTGCGCATAGGACGGTGTGCAATCGTTTATTTCGCATTGCTCCAAGACGGCATATTGTTCTTCGTCGCCGAGATAGGACAAAGCCTCGCCGACCATAAGCGCAATTTTGCCCTCGTCCATCAGGTCAAGCAGTTCGGGGATAAGGTGTGTCAGGCGGATATAGCGGCGCACTGTTTCTCGGCTTTCGTTCAGTGTTTCTCCGACCATATCCCCAGTGCGCAACTTCGACACAACTTGTGGCGAAGTTAAATCCGTCCGTTTGCCCTGATGTGACAGAGCCTCCATTTTCAACTTATACGCAAACGCCTTTTCGGAGGGCAAAATATGCTCCCGGTGGAGGTTGCTGTCCACCACCGCAATGGCAGCAGCATCCCGGTCAAGGGCATAAATCAAGGCAGGGACTTCTGTAATCCCTGCCTTTTGTGCGGCGTGTAAACGGCGGTGGCCGCTTACGACTTCATATTCCTCTGTATTTTCAATCGGCCTGACGATCAGCGGTGAGAGAACACCTTGTGTCTGTATGCTTTCGATTAGCGTATTCATCTCGTCATCGTCCTTGACCTTAAACGGGTGTCCGTTAAAGGGGTGCAATTTTTCTACCGGAATTGCCACCGGCTTTTTCATCGTATTCTTCATTTTATCTACCTCTTTCTTTGTATCTTGCACGGGCTTTTTTCTCCAGCTCGTGCTCTTGTTTTAATAGTTCATACAGGTGCGGGGATTTCTCTAAAATCCGCTCCGCACGGCGCAGACGCTCCCTTACGGGCTTCATCTGCTTGGATACCGCCTTGCGGCATTCCTTCTTTTGTGCCTGTTCCTCCGGCGACTTAGGGCGGCGGATGCGGTTGCTGATGCCGCTGCGCTCATGCTCCAAAGTGGAAAGCTCTGCCTTGGATTGCTCAATATTTGCTTGCAGGTCAGCTGTCGTGTGGATACCGTGCTCCTGCAAGAAGTGATAGTCGGCAACCAGCTCCTTCAAGTCCTTTTCCGCCGCCCGCAGATCCGGCGACAGCAGCATTACATCGGCAAGCTCGGCTACAATTTGAACGACGGTGATAATGATATAAAAAAGCGTATCAACCAAAACGGCGGCGGTGTCATAGCTGTGTTCAATGGAGAACCCCAGCTTTCGCAGCTCGTCCTCCAGCGGAAATTTCTTCGGCTTGTACGGCGGTCGGTATTCCAAGGTAAATAGCCGATACCGATTTTCGGCGTTCTGCCGCAGCTGTGCGTTGACATGGTCTTTGGAAAAGCCGATGTTACTCAGCCGCACGGCACGCTCCCAATGCTTCGCTTTAACCGAAAAGCGCACAGGGTCAAGGGTGTATCCGAGCGCATAAAGCTGACTTTCAAATTCTCTTGGGCTGGTCGCAAAGGACAGGCAGTATTCCACATCCTCCAGCAGAAAGTCTCGGTGCGTTTTCTTGCCGGCCTTGTGAACCCAATACTCCTTTTTCTTGCCCTTTGAGTAGAAATCGCTGTTTTCCAGCACAGACAGCTCGTGCTCCCGACAGATCTCATCGGAGATTTTACGCAGCTCCTTGTGGTCACCGATTTTGTTTTTGAATTTCGCTCCGTCCTTGAAGGACACGGGGTTCACCACGAAATGGCAATGCACATTGTCGGTGTTCAGGTGGACGGTCACGAGCACCTGATACCGGTCGCCCCACATCCTTCTTGCGGTTTCCTTGCCAATGGCAAACGCCTGCTCCGGCGTAACCTCACCCTCGCGAAAGCTCTGAATGCCGTGGTAGCCGACGACCTTTCCACGCAGACCGAATCGCCGCTGCACAGCGATCATCTCGGCATAGGCGTTCTGTGCCGAGCAGTTGATACCGCCCACAAACATCTTGCGGTCGGTCTTATCGTCGTTCTCTGCGTAGCGCAGGGCGGCGTACAAATCCTCGTCGAGATATTCCGGGGCGGTGGTCTTGTCGGGATTGTCGGCGTAATCCAGTGTTGCTTTCAGGTTCTTGAACACAGGCCAAAAGCCTGTCACCGCCATACCGCATCACCCCTTTCCCGGCAGCAGGAATTCTGCTGTGATCTGTTTCAGCACCGTGCAGATTTCTTTGTCCAGCTCCGGTGAACTGGCTTTATCCGCAAGCTCGCCAAGCTTTTCAAGACAAGCAAAAAGGGCGTCAGGCGGAACCGTTCTCGGCTCGTACCCCAACGCTCTTTGCTTCACATATTCGGTTGTACTCAGCCCGCACTTGCGGGCTTTTGCTTGAATCTTCTCTTTCTCTATTGCCGTCACCCGGACGGCGATGCGCACATCTTTCCCCATAGCATCACGCTCCTTCCTTCGGGGGATTGGGGGCTGCGCCCCCAAAGAGTCAGCCGATTTCGGCTGTGAGGGAGACTTTTGTGGCACACAAAGTCCCTGCTTGTTATACCGTGAGACGCACCCCGCAGGGCATAAGGAAAAGCGGCTGTCAGATACAGAGATTTCAGCGTATCTCTGCGCTGCACGATGCCGCAAACCGCTTTCTTGTCCTTGGGGATACATCTTGTTTCTGAGCCATAATGGCTCTGATTTTGCTGCAAATACTGCAATTTGAGCCACATATCGGCGTTTTGGCTCAGCCGAACATTTCAAGGTCATCCAGCACACTCTTTTCATTTTTAGCTTGCTGCTCCTCGGTCAGCTCCGGTTGTACCTGCTCAAAAACAGGAGGTGCCGCAGCAAACGACACCTCCTGCAGTTCCTCACGTATGACCTGCCGAATATCCTCCAATAAAAAGCTGCTTGCGGATGACTGCCGCTGCATTTCATTTAGGACCGCCGTTACCATAAAAGCGTTGCGGGATTTATCCAGCGACTGTAAATACTGTGCGGCTTTCGCCTCTTTTTGCTTGTCCAAATCAAACCGCACATTGATCCGATACTTGCTCATTTCTTCGCCTCAGCTTTCATCTGCGCCTCGGCCAGATACTCATATCCCTTTGCGGCGGCGCAGATGTCCTCAACGAATTTTACACGGTCTGCGTTTACCTTGCTGAAATTTTTAATGAGACACCCGCCGCCACCGGTCACATACAAGGTCATCGTGTTCTCATCATAGCCGTGCTCACGAAGTCTGCGGAAGATGTCCCGCACATACTCGGCGGCGACGCCCTTGATGATTTTCAGGTCGGCAGGCGCAATATTTGCCGTGCCGGTGATCAACACCTCGTCGATGATGGCGTCGTTGATCTCCCGCTGCGTTTTCTGCATAAATGCCTCACGGACGGCAAGGGTACATTGGTATGTTCCGAATTTCTCGGTGAACATTTTGCCCTGCTGCGGCTTGCCGTTGATCATATACAGTGTGTTCATCGTGCCGTTGCCGATGTCGGCGATCAGGTTGACGCCTTTCAGTGTGGTTGCAAAGCTGGCAATAGCGGCGTACCCCTGCGGATAAATGCGCACATCATCAATATAAAGGTGGTAGTCTGCCTTTTTGTAGGGGAACTCCACCTCGGCGTTTTTCATCAGGTATTCCTTGAAGTCCGCCTTTTGCCCGCTTGTCCAGGTCAGGGGCAGACCGGCGGCAATCACAATGTGCGCCTCGGTAAGATTTTCGGCTTTCAGCTCCTTGGCGATTGCCGCAAGGGTCAGCACATAATAATCCTCGTCCTTGATTTTGTCCGGTGCAAATTCCTTGTGCCCCTCGCCGATGAGATAATACCTGCCGCCGTAGACCAGCATATCCGCCGTGAACAGTGGCTCGTGGTCATAGGCGGTGATGCCGGTGGGAAAACAGAAATTGGCCGTTTTCATATTCCCGTACCCGTGGTCGATGCCGATGATTTTTGTGTTGTGGATTGTTTTCATCATAAGTCCTTTCCTGCGCATAGCGCATTTCAAAATATTTCGGATAACTCTTTTCGGGCGGTTATCCTTTGATCCCGTTTTGCCGTAAAATTTCTGTATACAACTCCTTTTCAGCCGGTAATACCGCTTTCAGAAAATAGTTGCAGTAGATACCGTACCGAGAAATGAGCTGCACGCATTTTGTTTCTTCGCCGTCGTCCAGCAGCAGGCAGTTACCCTTGCAGCAGTTACAGCAAGTCCTGCGCACAAGGGTTTTGATTTTTGCCCGTTGCCTTGGCGTAATTCTGAATACCATAGACTAAACCTCCTTTCCGTTTTTCGGGCAGCAAAAAAGCCGCCGAGTGTGATCTCGACGGCCCGATTACTGCCTTCTGTATATTGAATGGGGGAAACGGCTGAAAAGGGTATGTTTATAGCAACACAGTAAAAATGCTGTCCGCAACATCGGGAAAAAGCCTTGAATATCAGGCGCTTTTCTGCTACAATTATATAGAACAAATGTTTCTATTTGGCAATTCGGAGAAAAAACATCTTGGCTTTTCATCACCGCAAGACCGGTTTATGGGACACTTGGCTTGATAGAATATAGAAGGAGGCAGGGCGTATGAGCGATGGACTTGGCTTTCTTACTGCCGTTTACCGGGACGGTCGTGTACATATAGGCGGCAAAAGCTACCCGGCAGGAACCTTTGCGGTGCAGCTTTTGAATCAGTATTATAAAGATGACACGGCGGCGAGGATCGCCGTGTTCCGGCAAAGTAACTGGAATGTACAGGAGCAGCTATGTGCCGGGTATCTGAACGAAACAGATTTTATTAAGGCCGGAAAGGAGATTCTGACAATTCTGCAAACCCTGCCGAAGCTAAAGCCTTTTTCCTCCTTGGACATTGCAGCGGAGAAGCAGCGAATTGCAGAGCTATTCACGGAAGGCAACGCTGCTGCCCTTTCCGACTATCTGCGGCGCAGGGCAGCAATAGCACAATTCGATGGTGTGTTCTCTCCCGAATACGATAAGGCTCTATTTAAAAATGGTGAAACGATGTGCGCAACCGTTTTAAGTACTCTCCGCTTTTATGATGCTATCCCGGAGGACATGCGCAAGGCTTTTGAACAGCTCAAGAAATTCGTTTCCCGTGTGGACGAAGCCGACCGTTTTGATGAGCAGCATTTGCTGCCCATTGCAACGGAGATATTCGGGGTGAGTTCATTTCCGCTGCGCACGGAATATATTGCTCTCCCGAAACGGCGAAACAGTCGCATCCTTGTCACCGCCCGAAGAATGGCCTTTGAGAGCTATTACAGCTTTGTGCTGACGGACTTCTTTGAAGGGCTGCACCACGGACACTATCCGAGGCAGTGCGAGGTCTGCAAGCACTATTTCTTGATGCAGAGCGCACGGCGGCAGAAATACTGCACCTACGGTACGGCACCGGAGTTGTACCACGGTGAAAAGATCAGCTGCCGCCGGTACGCTATTATTCAGGGCAAAGCGGAGCGGGCAAAGGATAACCCGCTGAAAGCCGCCTATGACCGACGCTGCTCGGCGATCCGCTCCGAAAAGAGCCGGGGAACGATCTCTACCGAGTTTGCGCAGGCGGCGCAGGAAATGGCAAAACGCCGCTTGGAACAGGCAGAGGAAGATGATGCCTACGCCAAAACAAATTACTTTACCGACTTGGAGCGTACTAAGCTGTACGCTGACACGGACAAAAGAATGAAATGACAGGAGGTGCATCCGGTGTCCGAAGAACAGAATAAAGTCTTAGAGCTACAGCGGTATCTTTTGGAGCACCGGATGTACCGCCTTAACCCTGCGCCGCCGAAGCTGCCAGCCCAGGAATACATCGTCCGCTATCTCACCGAAAAAGAGGACAAGTATCTTGCCTGGTACCTCCACGATCAGGAACCTGCGCTTAATAAACTGGCGCAGACCGCCTGCGAACGATACGCTATGACGGAGCATTTTGCGGACATCAAACAGGCGGCGGTGTGCGGTATCTTAGCCGCCCTTCAAATGTACGATCCGGCTGCTGGTGCACCGTTTGCCGCTTTTCAAACGCGGTATATACAGGACGGCGTGGAGGACTATATCCGCACGGCGCAGAGCGGAGTCGTCACGATGACGGCAGATACCTATCCTGTCCTGCGGCGCATTATGGCAATCTACCACCAAGGCGGCGATAATGCCACGGACGACAGCATCCAGCGAATTGCCGATGAAACCGGAATGGGCGAAAAGAGCGTCCGCAAGTATATTACGATAGGCACGCTGAATGAACGCCGAGTAGCTTTTTACCGGCAGTACAATGAGGACGGCGAGGAAACGGCGGAGGACATTTCGGTGGACACCACCTCGCAGCCGGACAAGCTGTATTTTCGGGCGGTGCTATATGACGCGCTGCATCAAGCATACGGCAGCCTGACCTACCGGGAACAGCGCACGGTTGCCAAGCATTTGGGCTTCTGCGATACCTGCTGGTCGGTCAGGAAAGCAGTGCTGATAAACGGTGAAATCGAGTACAAGCCCATAAAGCCCATGACCTTTGAAGAAATCTCTCACTCCGCCAGCCGCAGGTCCGACAAGGCCTCCGAGCGGACATATAATAACGCTTTAGAGAAAATGCGGAAAACGCTGCTTTTCCATCTTGAACTGTGGGAATAAATCAAACCATATAAACGAAAGCCCCGATGAGTACAGAAAAAATCTGAAACTCATCGGGGCTTTCTTTTATATCCGCACATTCGATTCTTGTCACTGCTTTTTCTACAATGAACAGTGACAATTTCTGTTTTCATACTTTTCGAGTAGAATATAAAAAAATGCTCGGAGGTAAATACACAATGGAAGGACGAGTTATTACGGCAAAGATGATTGCCGGATTCAGAGAGCATCTGATTTTGGAGGAAAGGAGTGTGGCAACCATTCAGAAATATATTCGGGATGTAAAGGCGTTTATGGCATACGCGCAAAACAGCGCCATTACAAAAGAAACCGTCATTGCATATAAGAAATATTTGCAAGAGAACTATGCTGTGCGGAGCGTAAATTCGATGCTCGCAAGTATCAACAGTTTCTTTTCACTTTTCGGCTGGAATGATTTGAAAGTAAAATCACTAAAGCTTCAGCAGCAGGTTTTCTGCCCTGAAGAAAAAGAGTTGGCAAAGGAAGAGTACACCCGACTGTGCCGGGCAGCGGTGCGAAAACACAATGAACGGCTTAACCTGATTTTGCAGACGATATGCGGCACAGGTATCAGGGTCAGCGAATTGCAATATATAACGGTTGAGGCTGTAAAACACGGAGAGACAGTCGTAAACTGTAAGACCAAGACCCGATCCGTATTTATCGTAAAGGAACTAAGGCAAAAATTGCTCCGCTACGCAGCGGAGCAAAATATTAAAAGCGGTATGATTTTTGTGACCCGCACGGGCAAGCCGATAAGCCGCACGAACATCTGGCGGGAAATGAAAGCGTTATGCGTGGAGGCGAATGTCAATCCTGAAAAGGTGTTTCCCCATAACCTACGCCACCTGTTCGCCCGTGTGTTCTATGGGATTGAAAAGGACATTGCAAAGCTGGCCGACATCCTCGGTCACTCAAGTATCAATACCACAAGGATCTATATCATCTCAACAGGGACTGAGCACCGCCAGCGCATGGAGAATATGCGACTCATAATATGAAATAGGCCGCCAATAGCGGCGGCAAATACATAATCGGTATTATGTTGTAGCTCTGCATGAGAATCCAGCACAATAACCTCTGGCATTTCTTCCGTCCGCACAGAGAAAAAGTGGCAACGCGCGATGATGCCCGCTGATACCATGTTGAGCTGAGAAAAACGGGTTTTATCGAATGAGAGCGTCCAGATCGAACAAGCGTATCATTTTGGCGCTCTCCGTTCAAAAAATCAGCCTGTTTTTGCAGGTGTAGAGCTGACAAAAAATCTTGAAAACGCGCCTGTTTTTGCAGGGCAGGCAGAAATGGAGGCAATATGAAAACCGGACTGACTAAGCGGCAGAAAACGACCTGCATTTATTTTGATGAAGCCAGCAAAAGCGTCGAAATCCAAACGCATAATACTGCGCTCAAGAAGCGGCTGGCACAGTATGCAGCAAAGCATCCCGATTTGTGCAGGCAGACCGACGATGATGAACAGGGCGGTCTGACCTTCGAGATCGACCGCAAGCGCTTCGCTGTCCGATTGACCGCTCCGTATTCGGATGAGCGCCGAAAGGCGGCAAGTGAGTTTGCCAAGAAGAATGGATTGAAAGGACGAGACAGAACCGGAAGCAAGTGATTTATCTGCTAATGTCCATAGGAGCCGTCAAGCTCCTATGGACATTGTTTGTAAGCAAGAAATATTGGTAATTACGTACTTGTTCTCTGATACAAAGTATGATATACTGATAACAAGTTCAGCAAAAGCTGATTTTTACTCATTAAAATATGAATTCAATTTACTGTTGGAGTGAAGGACATGGCTGTAAGTTACAAGAAATTATGGAAGCTGCTAATTGATAAGGATATGAAGAAAAAGGACCTTTGCGCAGCAGCAGGCATCAGCCATGCATCAATGGCAAAGCTCGGTAAAAATGAAAATGTTACAACCGATGTTCTTGTGAAGATTTGTACCGCTTTGCAATGCGATATTGGTGATATAATGGAACTTACACCCGAGGTCAAAGCCTGAAAGGAGGCGGCATAATGCAAAGTAATACAGCAGCACAGATTTCTACAATAGCCGCCAAACCGATTCTCAAGTGGGCAGGCGGCAAGACTCAAATGCTGGGAGAGCTGCTTCCAAAGGTTCCTTCTTCCTATGGACGTTACATTGAACCTTTTTTCGGTGGTGGTGCCTTGTTTTTTGCATTGCAGCCTGAAAATGCTGTCATTGCAGATAGTAACCCCGAGCTAATCAATATGTATCGCCAAGTAGCAGGCCACGTGGACGATGTGATCAGCTACCTTGAAAAATACCAAAATACAAGTGAAATGTTTTATTCTGTACGCAGTTTAGATTGGGAAACTTTGCCCAAGGCAGAAGCTGCTGCAAGAACGATTTATCTCAACCGGACATGCTACAATGGACTTTATCGTGTCAATAAAAAAGGACAGTTTAATGTACCATACGGAAAGTACAAGAATCCAAAAATATGTGACACCGAAGCGCTTCATGCGGCGTCACAGGCTTTGCGGAAAGCTGATATTGTCTGTGGAGACTATTTCCTTGTTCTGGAGCATTATGCTCAGCCGGGTGATTTCATTTTCTTAGATCCTCCATATCTCCCGATTTCCGAGTATTCGGATTTTAAGAGATACACTAAAGAACAATTCTATGAAGAAGATCATGTTGAACTTGCAAAACAAGTCATGCGTTTGCACGAAAAAGGCTGTCACGTCATCCTGACAAACTCAAACCATCCTCTTGTGCATGAATTATATGCTCCGTTCAAAATTGATGTTATCCAAACGAAGCGCCACATTTCCTGCAACGGAAGTACACGAAAAGGCGAGGACGTGATTGTAACCGTTCCACCAAAGCAGCACTTTCTTATCAAACTTGCCCCTAAGCCTTTACCGGAACAGGTTTCTGCATATCCTCCTACACGGTTTATGGGCTCAAAGAGCAAACTGTTGCCTGAGATATGGTCGGTTGCTTCTCAGTTCCAAGCAGAAACAGTAGTAGATTTATTCTCTGGTTCTGGCATTGTCGGGTATATGTTCAAGGCCCAAGGCAAAACGGTAATTAGCAATGATTATATGTCCATGTCAGCAACTTTTACAAAAGCAATGGTCGAGAACAATAATGTTACCCTGCCGCTCAATGAGGCAAAGAGTCTGCTGGTTACGCACAAGGAATCCGATCATTTTGTTGCAAGCACATTTAAGGATTTGTACTATACGGACGATGAGAATGATCTCATTGATACCCTTCGCACCAATATTGCAGGAATACACGACCAATACAAGCGCGCGATTGCAATGACAGCATTGATTCGCGCCTGTACCAAAAAGCGTCCTCGCGGTATCTTTACATACACTGGAAACCGTTATAATGATGGACGAAAAGATTTGCAAAAGGCACTCTCCCAGCAATTCCTTGAAGCAGTTGATGCAGTAAATAAAGCCGTCTTTGATAATGGAAAGCCGAATAAGTCACGAAATGGTGATGCAATGGATCTCCGCATTGAACAGGCTGATTTGGTGTACATAGACCCCCCATACTATTCACCGCTCTCCGATAATGAGTATGTGCGCCGGTATCATTTTGTGGAGGGGCTTGCCCGAGATTGGAAAGGCGTAGAAATTCAGGAGCATACGCAGACGAAGAAATTCAAATCCTATCCAACCCCATTTTCAACAAGGAAAGGCGCAGCAGAAGCGTTTGACCGACTATTCAAGAAATTTGCAAATAGTGTTTTAATCGTCTCCTATTCTTCCAATAGTCTTCCCACACAAGATGAAATGGTGGCAATCATGGCAAAGTACAAGAAACATGTTGAAGTTGTTCCGGTAGATTACAAGTATTCTTTCGGAAATCAGAGTGATGCCAAAACACATAGGAATTCAGTGCAGGAATACCTTTTTGTTGGGTATTGATTGGGGGGTGCAGCATGAGCACGAAGATAGAAATTTGGCTTGTCGGTAATACGGGGTTGCGCAATCCAAATCGTATTCAAGATGGTTTCGCCATATTTGCAAACTCACCCTATGTTGGGAATCTCCGTGGAAGAGATAACGAAATAGGCTTTATGCGTCTTTTGGATGAAAAAGGAATCATCCAAAATGAAAATGGTAAAGATGAGTCCGGAAGTCACGCACGAAAGTGGCGCTTGATGTTTTCCAGAAACGGGTTTATTTATCCCCAGCTCAAGAAAAAAGATGGCGAGCAGGAAGAGTTAGGACCGCTTGATGAAATCACGCCATTTGGCAGAACCTTCCTGAAAGCAGACACATATCCCGCAGTGCAAGAGTGCTTTCTTCGTTCAATGAGCGTTGAACAATATCCAATGCCTGATGGTATGCACTATTTTTCTCCGTTAAGATGGCTCCTGGCAGTCATGCTGGAACTTGAGCGGCGAACCGGTTCTTCTGAATTGAGCAGAATCGAATTCGCACTGTGGGGACATACCACTAATCCCAGCTATAATGTGGATGAGGTTGTTGATAGGATTCTTGATCTGCGTCAACGAAGAGCTGCTGCCCCTGCCAAGCGCTCTTTTGATAAGAAAGAAATTGCAGCCAGAGGCGAAAATTACGACAAAAAGCCTGATAATTTCTTAGATTATAGCGATATGAATATGCGGTATCTCCGTATTTCTGGAATTTTCCAAAGAAAAGGCAGAGGGCTTATTATTGTCCCGACAAAGCATGTGTTGGCAGAAAAACTTGCAAAAGCAACTGCAAGTGCCGTGCCGATAATGGAGCAGTATAAAACACTCTGCAACGGTGCTCCTCTGCCTACTGATAACGCAGATATTGCCAAGTCTTTGCTTGACGATCTGATTAAACAAATGCGAGAGCGGCATATCTTGTTTGATATTTCTGATCTCCCACTAAGCACTGCTGCAGAAATTAATATCGCGCGGCAGCGGCTTGAGAATATTCTTGCTCAAACAGATGAAATTCAATATGCAAATGATCAGTGCAACCAGTGGCAGGAAATCAGAGACTACATGACTCTGCTGATTAGAGGCGGGGGCAAGCTGGTATATGACGAAGATAACGCCATTGAGGTACCTAAGGACGAAACTCCTGCCTACCTTGAGTGGACGCTTTGGCGAGCTGCTTTAGCCATTGATCACATGGTTAATAAGCCTTATGAAGTCCGTGGTTTCAAATTGGATTCTGATTTTATGCCAGTTTCAGCAGCGGGCGGCGGCAAGGGTGATCTGTACTGCGAGTTTGATGATTTCACCATTCTAACCGAAGTCACTATGTCTACGTCCTCTCGTCAAGAAGCTATGGAGGGTGAGCCCGTTCGCCGCCATGTTTCGGATGCAGTTCTAAAGTACGATAAGCCTGTCTATGGAATGTTTATTGCAGTGCGTATTGACACTAACACTGCCGAGACATTTCGACATGGCATTTGGTATGCAAAGGGAGATGTAAAGCAACGTCTGGACATCGTGCCTTTGACATTGGCACAATTCCAGAAGTATTTTGTCGCAATGTTTGAGGCAGAAAAGGCAAATCCTGAACAGCTTAGAGATTTAATCCTTAAATGCGAGTCAAGGCGGGATATACTGGAGGCACCTGCATGGAAGCAGTACATTGATGCAACGGTTTCCGACAAGGTGACTGCAATCATAAGCGGAGTTGTTACACATAAGTCAAAAGATATACCACTTGTCCCCGCAGGTGCCGTTGTTCATCATGCAGCCTTTGGTGACGGACAAGTTGTTGCACTCGAAGCAAACTTCCCCAATTGTCACACAAAGACATTCGAGGTGCCGTATTTGCATTCATTGCCAAACGAGATTAGCTTTTGCGCAGATGGAAAAACGCTACTGCACGACCGCTTCGGTGAAGGAACTGTGTTTGCGTATGTTGTGGTATTCAAAAATCGTATGATGTCACTTACTTATCCCTCTGCGTTTGAAACAGGAGACTTGTTAATAGAATAACACAGCGAAAGGACTGGATTATCCATATGGGGATTTCAATTTTCAAAGTCAGAATTGAAAACTTCCGTTCAATTAAAAACCTTGAGTTGACATTATCAATGATAAATGTAGTAATTGGAGCTAATAATTGTGGAAAATCGAACTTCCTCAAAGCTATGAATGTTGCGTTAGGCCAAAACAGAACGATTTCTTCGGACGATATATATGTTGATAAGGATGAAGTCCTAGATAATACTAAATGTGCAACTATTGATATTATGCTCCGTCCTGTAGATGATGCTAACAACGCCGTGAGTAACTTCTCGGATTTTTGGATCGGAGTTTTTACAGAAGAGTGGATTACAACCGGAGATCCCCTTGGAGACTACGTCGGTATCCGTACCATATTGCAATATGATGCTTTAAGAAATGATTACATAGTTGTTCGCAAGCAAATAACTGACTGGGGAGACAGCATTTCTTCTGCAAGCGTTAACCGTCGTAAAGCATTTACTGGTGATATGAATACTTACATTTCTTCTTTCTATATGGATGCTCAAAGAGATGTGGTAGATGACATTAAGGACAGAAAGTCATATTTTGGACGTGCCACGTCAAGAGTGGATTTACCTCAAGAAAAAGTTCTGGAAATTGAGAGGCAACTAAATGATGTCAACTCTCAAATTGTGGATAGTATACCGGCTTTAAGTCAGACGGCAACAAGGATCTCGGCAATTGCAGCAACAGTTGGGGCGGCCGATGGCGCCATCCAAATTGAACCTCTGGCACGTAAAATGACGGATCTACACAAGGGAATGGATGTCGTTTTTAGGGATGGTAATGCAGCTAGATTGTCGGTATCACAACACGGAATGGGGACGCGTAGTTGGATCTCTTTCCTTACTTTAGGTGCATATGTTGATTGGGAAAAACAACGTTTAATTGAAGACGATCCTGAGTCCGAATCATATATTATGCTAACGATGGAAGAGCCAGAGGCGCATTTGCATCCACAAGCACAACAAAAGTTATATTCTCAATTATGTAATTTTTCTGGTCAAAAGATTATAAGCACGCACTCGCCAAGCGTTGTTTCACAAGCCAATTTGGAAAACTTAATTCATTTTGAAAAGACCAATGGAAGAACAACGGCACACAACTTTGATGCTGGGAATTATACTCAGGATGAGAAAAACCGAATAAGGCGTGAAGTAATCTCTTCGCGAGGTGAGCTTTTATTCTCCAAAGCTATTGTACTATGTGAGGGAGTCACAGAAGAACAGGCACTGCCTATATTTTTCAGAGAGAAATTTGATATTGAGCCTTCTTTTTGCGGTATCAGCATTATAGGCATTGGCGGACAGAACTATAAAACGTTTCTTAGCTTAATAAAAGATTTCAATATCAACTGGTTCATTTTTAGTGACGGAGAAACTCAAACTATTAAGACTGTCACAAAAGCGATTAGAGATGTTTTCAACGCAGACATACAAACATTTCCAAATGTAATTATTCTCGATAATGGTGAAGACTATGAACGGCATTTGCTAAATAGTGGATATGAAGCAGAAATAGTTAGTGCTATTTGTGAGTATGAAGGTGACCCTGAGTTCGTAAACAACTATATTCATAAACGCGACCACACATCTGCTGGTAGAGAAAAAACAGATCAACCAGAATGCCCGACTTGCCATCAACCAATATATAGGGATATAATACGAAATTACTCTGGCGATGAAGGATACCGTCAGGCTATCTACGATTGTTGTACAGCAAAACAAGCTAAGGCTAAGTACGCTACGGAAGTTGCTGAAAAAATTGTATCTATTTCAGATGAAAACCGTCGGATTCCTCCCAAAATAAAGTCCTTACTGGATGCAATGAGTTTTATCGTGAGTAATGAAGGAGAACCGTGTGATGCAGCTATCACAGAAACAACTACAAATAGTCAATCATAAAGATGGTGCGCTTTTGGTTGAAGCAGGTCCCGGTAGTGGAAAAACCAGAGTCTTGATTGAGCGAATTAAACACTTGTTATCTTCGAGCAAACGAGGAAAGGTTTTGGCTCTGACCTTTAGCAATTTGGCTGCTGACGAAATGAAGGATCGCTTGTCTGAGGATCGTGCCTTTGAGGAGCAACTTGATAGAGTCACCGCAGGGACAATACACTCTTTTTGTTTGGATTTAGTTCAATCCAGGGGGAACTTGATTGGATTAAATTCGGATATGGTTTTGTTTGAGAGCGAAGACGATCGAAAAACTGTCCTCAAAGATGTTTTTTTGGAAAACCAACAGTTAAAAGACTTTCTTGCAAGGCAACAAGATAAAAATCAGATTATGCAACGCATGTTGCAGTTAATCAGCGAACAGAAAAAAAGATTTGTTTTGCCTGAAAATTGTAACATTAATGCTCCATTTCCGTTGATATATTCAGAGTACGCTCGAAAGCTCATTGATCAAAATGCTATGGATTTTGACGATATTCTGTTTTTTGCATATCGGATATTGACTGAAAATCCGAGTGTTGTTCGTGTATATAACTCACTCTATCGTTATATTTGTATCGACGAAGCACAAGATCTTAATTTTGCCCAATACCAAGTAATCAAGGCATTATGTGGCGATAGCTTCAACAATGTGATGATGGTGGGCGATGCTAATCAATCCATATATGGTTTTAATGGTTCTGATAGTGATTTCATGACGAAATTTTTTGTTTCGGATTTTTCGCCTGTTATTTATAAGTTAAACGATAACTATCGTTCTGCCAAACGGATAGTAGAATTTGCTAATCACTTGGAACATTATGATAGTGTTACAAATTATGTATACGAAGGCGAACTATTAGCTATAAAATTAGCAGACGAGAGTGCTGAAGCAAGTTTCGTAGCAGATAAGATTGAAGAACTAATTCAAAATGGGCATTCCGATGTCGAAGGTCAACTTTCTTTGAACAGAATGGCCGTTATTGCCAGAAACAGATATGTTTTTTCTTATTTGGAAAAAGAGTTATCTGCTCGTAATATTCCATTTTCTTTTAAGAAGAATTCAACAGGAATTGATAACGAATCCGATTATATGAGAGTATTTGGACTCGCTATCCGAATACTTATCAACAGAAGAGACTATATTCATCTTTCGCAGCTTAAGAGCATGGTTGGATTTTCTTACAATACTACGAAAAATGAAGATGGAATATCTATTCTAAGAGAAGTGCTAACAAAAACGGCTTATGAGAGTATGGTTCCTGCATTGGAAATATTAAATAAAGAGGTTTTGAATTTTAGCACAGCTTTGAATTGCATAGAGAACATTTTGCCCTCATTCGATGATGATGAGCGTTACCTTATTTCTATGGATATTCAACAATGGCGTAACCATTGGAGTAGGTATTGCATGTTTGTTCCTAAGGAGAATCGCACACTAACATCTTTTAGGAATCAGATTTCTTTGGGTAAGACAAGAGAGATTGAAGATAACAACGGTATTGCCCTTTTGACAGCCCACATGTCAAAAGGTTTACAATTCGATGTTGTCTTTATTATTGGGTTGAGCGAGGGAACTTTTCCGGACTACAGAGCGGTAAAAACTGGTGGTTCTCAGCTTTCGCAAGAAATGAATAATATGTATGTTGCCGTCACAAGAGCAAAAAGACTATGTTATATGACATATCCAGCGAGAAAACGTATGCCCTGGGGAGATATAAAAACTCAATATCCTTCCAGATATATCAAGAACATTGTTAGAGAGAAATCTATCTGAACGGGCTTAATGTTGTGGCAACGCTATGGCAACAAAAAATCAGATAGCCCATGCTACCTGAATAATGAAAGCAATACAAATAATCTGTGCTAAATCCCATAAGCAAACCTGTTTAGTATAGGCTTGACGGGAGCGAAGTAGCCTCATTTCTGTGGGCTTCGGGCAAAAGCATATGTGTGCAATAAGTAGCGACCATTTCTAAACCGCAATACAAATCACAAAGGGAGATACCTTTTCACAGGTATCTCCCCCTGATTTTATATGAGTATTAGTTCACTATTTACAATTTCAGTCGCACGGTTTCGAATGCTGTTCATCTGCCTGACCCATTTCATTTGGTCGCAAGCTTTCAGTTTTTCTGTAATGCCATCTGCATCTGCCATTTGCTTTACCAGCCGGAGAAAAAGTTCTTCCGCCTGCCGGTCAATATCTGCGAGATAGGCGTTCATTTTGCCGCTGGTCAGCAGATTGGCATAGCGCACACGGCGATGTTCCTTGAGATAGCGGTGATGCCGCTGCCCCCATATTCCGATTGGCTTCTGTTCTTCCTCCGACTCATCATCCCCGGCGATAATGTAATAATCACCGACCAACTCATATCTCAGTCCCGTGCGCTCGTCTGCAATATACTTTTCCATAAAAACTGCCTCCTTAATGTTTTGTATTATAATCATAGCAAAGAGGAAGTAAATCGGCAAATGTACGGGGAAATATGTGAGCTTTCAGCCGGATTTTCAACATGGATTTTAGGTTGGTTATGAACATCCGCACCAAATCTGTTACCGTTGTTGATACCATATCAGCAACGGTAATTTTTTATTTGTTGCCGGTCTGGGAATGTTTTTGGAAGGAAACCCGGGATATTTCGAACATTTCCGGCCATCGGCGCGATGTGCGCCCGGATTTGCTGCGGCCATGGTCTGAAAAGACAGGGATTGGTAAAATAGAAATCGTTATAAGAATATGGTGTTGATGTTCTCCCGTTGAAAATAAACCGCCACTCCAGCGGCTTTCAGCTTGCGGATGGTCGTGAGGGCATCTACGGTATTTCGGGCAAAACGGGACAGCGATTTTGTGAGAATCAGATCGATTTTACCGTCCAGTGCATCATTCACCATGCGGTTGAAACTGTCCCGCCTGCGGATGGACAAGCCGGAAACGCCGTCATCGGTGTACATTCCGGCAAAGACCCAGTCCGGGTGATGCCGGATATACTCCGTGAAATACTCCTGCTGCGATTGGAGACTGTTTTCCTGCGAATCCTTCACGGTGGACACTCTGGCGTAAGCAGCGACCCGCTTCACGAGTGTCGACTGCGACGGTGAGAACGGTTTGGCGGGAAGCTCAACCCGTGTAACCTTTTTCTGCGGCAACGCTTTTCACCTCCAATTCGCCAATTGGAGCGCTGTATTTCTCTGTGGCAGCACGAAGCAAGGCCTGTACATCATTTTCTGAAATGTGCCCCATAGCGGCCAGCGTAGAGAAAATACTCTTACAGAGCCGGAAACACATTTCGGCTTCATATTCTGCCTGCGTCATAGCGGCACCTCCTTCCGACACGACAGTATATTGCCGGAGCTGGGATAGTCAATGGCAGGGGCGGAGAGTTATCAGAAAGTTATCATTTACGAAGTTTCCGTACAAAACGAAAGTGCACAGAAACTTGACATCCCCTGCCCATAATTATGGATTGTTACGGCTTGACTATGATGAAATATTCAAAGTCTCTTTGCTGATTCGGAAAAATTTGCTTGAATCAGCAAAGAGACTTTGACTTACTTTGCACATTGAACATCGGTATCACCTGATTCATCAAAGAGCCATCCGAATCAGCAAACAAAATACCAAAGTGCAAACAGAAAAAACTGATTGCGCTATTGCTTGATCGAAAGTGTGCCTCAGAAATCTGACTCCACGAAAATATTATCTGAAAACTGGAACGGAAAAAGTTTTTTAATGCGGATTTCAGCAGAAAAAATCAATATTTTTAGGAAAACATTCATAGTATACTATCAATAATCCTTGACAAAAATTGATTTTGCGGATATTATATTGAAAAAGGAGCTGATCTCAATGGCGATTACAACAAAAGAGAGCATCCTCAAAGTTCTGAGTGCTTATAATCCGTGGTGGAAAACCGGGACAGTTAGCCCGCAGATGTCAAAAACCTACAAGAGGTTTGCATTCCACGAAGCGATGAAGCGGTTGACGGATAAAGGAATTCGCCGCTCGGTGGTTTTGACCGGGACGAGACGCGTTGGAAAAACAACCATCCAATACCAAATGATCGAAGCGCTGTTAAAGTCAGGTGTGGCACCGCAGAAAATTGTTTTTATTTCTTTGGATCATCCTATGCTGAAGCTCAGCCAATTTCAGGATGTTCTGGAGTGTTATCATGAAAATATCTATGCAGAGCAGGATGCCTATTATTTCTTTGATGAGGTGCAGTACGCACAGGACTGGGATCGATGGTTAAAGATCATCTATGATACGCAACCCAATACACGTGTTGTTGCAACTGGCTCTGCCAGTCCGGCGTTGATGAAGGGCAGCAGAGAAAGTGGTGCCGGCCGTTGGACCGTTATACAGGTTCCAACTATGTCTTTTTACGAGTACTGCGAACTGCTGGATTTAGAGCGTCCCAATATTGCTCCGGATCTGAAAGTAACAACTATGCTTCGTAAAAGTCAGATCGAGCGGACGCAAATCATGATGCAGCTTTCCAAGGTTCAAAATCATTTTATGCGGTATTTGCAGGTTGGCGGTTTTCCGGAGTTGGCATTGGCTGACAATGATTTGATGGCGCAGCAGATCATGCGAGAAGATGTTGTGGATAAAGTTCTTAAGCGTGATCTTCCCTCGCTGTACAATATCCGTAACGCAACGGAGCTGGAGAGAATTTTCTTATACCTCTGCAATGTATCTTCGGAAATTGTATCGATTGAGGCAATTACGAAAGAACTGAACGGTGTATCTCGCACAACTGTAGAAAACTATATTCAGTATCTGGAAAGTGCAAATTTGATTTATCAGAGTTGGCCGGTTGATATGGCAGGGAAAAAGGTATTAAAGGCGCGTCCTAAAATTTATATCGCCGATGCGGCAATTCGGAATGCTGTTTTGATGGATGATTCTGTTTTGACGGACCCCGTTGAGATGGGAAAGATTGTTGAAACGGCTGTTTACAAGCATGTCGCAGCGTTTTATTATCAATATGCTACTTCGGTGGGCTATTTTAGAGGTGGAAAAAAGGGCAAAGAAATTGATATTGTGGTGGACTACCCCAACACGAAAAATATCCTTATAGAAGTCAAATACAGAGAAGGCGCGCCAATTGCGGATGATGATGCGATCGTAGAATTGTGTGAAGAATCGTCGGCAGCAATTGTTGTTACAAAGAATGCCGATGATTTTGGCGTTCACAACACGAAATGTGGCAGAGATTTGCTGCGAATTCCTGCGTTTGCTTTCCTATATTTGCTTGGGAATGCAGAAAAACATGGATATCGCGGAATTGAACAATAAAATAGGTTATATTCTGTCCTTTCTGTCCCCATTGTCCCGGCGCATCAAAACTGAACCCATGAAATAATGCACCATGCGTTCAAAACATGGTGCATTGTATCCACGAACAGTAGATTTGCCAGATCTGCACCGCCTGTCCGTTCGGCAGGCGGTGCTTTTTTGCCGTTTTCCCGTTCCTCTGTGTATCTGTCCCCCACTTCCATTGTCCCGGTGCGTCGGGACGAACTCCGTGAAAATGTACTGCGCCTGCTCCGTGCGCGTACAATTGCCGTTATCGGCAAAATTCAAATATTGTTTCATAAATTGTTCTTTATATTTTGCCGATAATGTGCTATACTATCCTCGTGCAGAAAGTGAGGGATCTCTATGAAATATATTTCTGTCGCGGAAACGGCGAAAAGGTGGGGCGTTTCCGAACGCAGCGTGCGCGGGTACTGTGCCGGAGGAAAAATCGACGGTGCATTTCTGACCGGAAAGACATGGAACATACCCGAAACCGCAGAGAAGCCCGATCGCATGAACAAGAAAACCGATATACCAAAGACACTTCTTGAGGTGCTGAAAGCCGAAAAAGCGGCGAAGCTGCACGGCGGTATTTATCATAAAATCCAAATCGATCTGACCTATAACTCCAACCACATGGAGGGCAGTCGCCTTACCCACGATCAGACGCGCTATATCTTTGAGACGAACACCATCGGCGCATCGGACGGGGCGGTCAAGGTTGACGATGTGGTCGAGACCGCCAACCATTTCAAGTGCATTGATATGATGATCGATAGCGCAAATCATATGCTGAGCGAGGCGTTCATCAAGCAGCTGCACGCCGTTTTGAAAAATGGAACTTCCGATTCCCGCCTCGATTGGTTTGCCGTCGGGGATTACAAGAGACTGCCCAACGAGGTCGGTGGCATGGACACCACTGCGCCCGAGAATGTCGGTGCTGAGATGAAGAAACTGCTTGCTGAATACAACGCCATTGAGAGCAAAACCTTTGACGATTTGCTTGACTTTCACTACCGCTTTGAGCGCATCCATCCGTTCCAGGACGGCAACGGCAGAGTCGGGCGCCTGCTCCTTTTCAAAGAATGCCTGCGGAGCAACATCGTGCCGTTTATCATCGAGGACGACATCAAGATGTTCTACTACCGCGGCTTGAAGGAATGGCAGAACGAGCGCGGCTATTTGCGTGATACTTGTCTATCTTCACAGGACAGGTTTCAGAAGTATTTGGACTATTTCCGAGTCCCATATGACAAATAAGCAAATCCGCCCTTGTGCGATACAGAGGCGGATTGCTTTTTCGTAATAAACCTGTGCGTCTATGCCGTAAAAAAGCCCCGCCTGCACAAGCAGGCGGGAAAATTTTTGCTCTCTTTTGTGTTCGGGAGTTTTTCTCCATCCCCCGGCTCACATGGCCGCAGCCTCGGGGCTGCGGAGCTGGAGCTGCAGGCGGTCGGCGATGAGGGCGATGAACTCGCTGTTCGTCGGCTTGCCCTTCGTGTTCGACACCGTGTAGCCGAAGAAGCGCTGCAGCGTCTCCAGGTCGCCGCGGTCCCACGCGACCTCGATGGCGTGGCGGATGGCGCGCTCGACGCGCGAGGGCGTCGTGGCGAACGTCTTGGCCACCTGCGGATAGAGCACCTTGGTGATGGCGTTGATAACATCCATGTCATTGACGGCAATCAGGATCGCCTCCCTGAGATACTGATAGCCCTTGATGTGCGCAGGGACGCCGATCTCGTGAATGATCGAGGTGACCATGGACTCGATGTTGGCGTTGCGCTTTGCTGCGATGGCGGGTTTGCGCGAAACGGCGCTCTCGCAGATCTCGTCGAGACGCTCCACGACGGCACGGCAGCTGCATGGTTTCAGCATGATATATTGCACGCCGAGCGTCATAAACATTGAAGACACATATTCCGTTACGAACTCCACCAAAACCAGAAGCTTTGGCTTTGGATCCAGCCCGGCCGCTGCCTTCAGCACGGACAGGCCGTCCGCCTGCGGCAGCATGAGGTCGACGACCAGCAGATCCGGTTTCAGCTCTTTCAGCAGGCTGATGGCGCGAACGCCGTCACATGCCGAGCCGACCACGGAATACCGATTCGTCTGCTTCAGGGCAACGCCGAGCTTCCCACAAAACTCTTCGCTGCCGTTTGCCAGCAGGACCCGATACATTTTTTCCATGTAACAACTCTCCTCCTCGTAGATTCTCTCATTTCCGCATGGATGTACAAGCGGTGCTTCTAATTTAACATATTCGGCCCGCTTTTGCAATGACTTTCCCTGAAAATGTCTGCTTTTTCGTCGACGTTCTTCGACAAACATGCGGAAACGGCAGAAAATATGATACTCTAAGAGGAAAAAGGTGAAAAAATATTCTTATTCACGGAATTACCGTGAGACGTCCCGTTATTCCGCGTGATCGGTCGAATTTTCATTGCGCTGGCTGAGCCAGATCAGCAGCACGGCAATGTCCGCAGGCGAAACGCCGGAGATGCGCCCGGCCTGCCCGATGGAGCGCGGGCGGATGTCGGCCAGCTTCTGCCGCGCCTCGAGGCGCAGCCCGGCGATGGAGGCATAGTCCGCATCCTCCGGCAGCAGGCGCGATTCCTCGCGGCGGAACGCCTCGATCTGCTGCTCCTGCCGCTGCAGGTACCCCGCATATTTCACCCGGATCTCGACCTGACGCGTCACGGCTGCCGGAAGCTCCGGCCGCTCCGGGTCGAAGGGAGCAAGCTCTGCATAGTGCAGCTCCGGGCGGCGCAGCAGGTCCGCCAGCCGCGCGGAGCTGACGACCTCCGCCGAGCCGCGCGCCTGCAGAAACCCGTTCAGCGCCGGACCGGCGGGCACGCCGGTGTGCTCCAGCCTGCGCTGCTCGCGCCGGACGGCCTCGTATTTCTCCGCGACGGCCTGTGCCTGTTCGGCGGGGATGAGGCCGATGCGATAGCCGATGGGCGTGAGCCGCTCGTCGGCGTTGTCCTGCCGGTGCAGCAGCCGGTATTCGCTGCGCGAGGTCATGATGCGGTACGGCTCCTCCGTGCCCTTCGTGACGAGGTCGTCGATGAGGGTGCCGATGTAGCCGTCCGAGCGCCTGAGCACCAGCGGCTCGCGCCCGAGCAGCTTCAGCGCGGCGTTCACGCCCGCCACAAAGCCCTGCACGGCCGCCTCCTCATAGCCGGACGTGCCGTTGAACTGCCCCGCGCCGTAGAGGCCGGGCAGCTTTTTGCACTCGAGCGTCGCGGAAAGCTCCGTCGGGTCGATGCAGTCATATTCGATGGCGTAGGCCGGGCGCAGCATTTCGGCGTGCTCCAGCCCCGCGATGGTGTGCAGCATGGCAAGCTGCACCTCCTCCGGCAGGCTCGTGGACAGGCCCTGCAGGTACAGCTCGTCCGTCCCGAGGCCGCACGGCTCCAGGAAGAGCTGGTGGCGCGGCTTGTCGGCAAAGCGGACGATCTTCGTCTCGATGCTCGGGCAGTAGCGCGGGCCGACGCCGGTGATGGAGCCGTCGAACAGCGGGCTGCGGTGCAGATTTTCGCGGATGACGGCGTGCGTGCGCTCGTTCGTCCACGTCAGCCAGCACACGGCCTGATTTTTCGGCGGCTCACGGGTGGAAAACGAGAACGGCTCCGGGTCGTCGTCGCCGCGCTGGACCTCCATTTTCGAGAAATCGACGCTGCGCGCGTTGATGCGCGGGGGCGTTCCGGTCTTGAACCGGCGCATGCGCAGGCCGAGGGCGCGCAGGCACTGGCTCAGCTCCGGCGCGGGGCGCAGACCGTCCGGCCCGGAGTGCAGGACGCACTGCCCGGTGATGACGGTGCTGTCGAGGTACGTCCCGGCCGCGACGATGACGGCGCGCACGCGGTATTCCGCGCCGAGCTGCGTCACGACGCCGCTGACGTGCCCGTCCTCCGTCCGGATCTCCGTGACGGCGGCCTGCTTGAGATAGAGGTTCGGCTCGCGCTCGAGCAGGCGCTTCATGTGCTCCTGATAGCGGCGGCGGTCTGCCTGCGCGCGCAGGGAGTGCACGGCCGGGCCTTTGCCGCGGTTGAGCATGCGGTACTGGATGCAGCAGGCGTCCGCCGCGCGGCCCATCTCGCCGCCGAGGGCGTCGAGCTCGCGCACGAGATGGCCCTTGCCCGTGCCGCCGATGGCCGGGTTGCAGGGCATGTTGCCCACGGCGTCCAGATTGATCGTGAACACGACGGCCTGCAGCCCCAGCCGCGCGGCCGCGAGACCGGCTTCGATCCCGGCATGGCCCGCGCCGATGACGGCAATGTCATAATTTCCTGCAAAATAGCTCATTTACGCTCATCTTTCTTTCAAATCACAGCGGTGACTGCTTGATCTTCGCATAGCGGCGGGGATAGGCCGGGGGCGTCGGGCGCTCCTTGCGGATGACGATGACGCAGCGCGGCGCGCCGTCGATGTCGTATGTCTCCGTTTTTTCCACGCGGCCGCCCAGCCTTGCGATGCCGCGCTTCGCCTCCTCCAGCTCCTCGGCCGCGGCGGCGGCCTTCATGGCGAGGAAATACCCGCCCGGCTTCACGAACGGCAGGCACAGCTCCGCCAGAATGTTCAGCCGTGCCACCGCGCGGGACGTCGCGATGTCATATTGCTCGCGCGCCTTGGCGGCATAGTCCTCCGCGCGGGAGCAGACGCACTGCGCCGGGACGTCCATGTCCCGCAGCGTTGCCTCCAGCCACGTCACGCGCTTGCCGAGGCTGTCGAGCAGCGTCAGGTCGAGGCTCGGCTCGCCGAGCTTCAGCGGCACGCCGGGGAAGCCCGCCCCGCAGCCGACGTCGATGACGCGCCTGCCTGAAAACGGCACGATGCGCAGCAGCGCGAGGCAGTCGGCAAAGTGCAGCTTTGCCACGGCCTGCGGCTCCGTGATGGCCGTCAGATTCATAACGCGGTTCTGCTCGAGCAGGCGCGCGCCGAATTCGCACAGCTGCTCCGCCTGCGCCGCCGTCAGCGGCACACCGAGCGCTGCGCAGGAATCCAACAGGGTTTGCAGCATATTACGATACCTCCCGGTAAACCTGAATAACAATGCCGAGGTCGCAGAACGTCGCCCGGCCGGGGACCTGCAGCACGCGCACGGCGTCATACACCATGCCAAGCGCCGCGACGGTGCAGCCGGCGCTTGCCATCGCCACGGGCCAGAACCACACGAGCGGCACGCGCGCCAGCGCGAACCACAGCGCCGCGCCTACGAGCACGGGCGGGAGCAGCCGCACGGCAAGCACGGCGGCGCGGCTCAGCTCCGCATTCGAGCCGACGCACGGGCGCCGCGCAAAGATGGAGCAGAACGGGGTCATCCGGCCGAACAGGGCCAGCAGCGGCCACGGCAGCAGATAGAGCACCCACTGCGCCGCGAGCGACACGGCGATGCTCGCTCCAATGGCGAGCAGCCACCTGCGCTGCCCGCCCTCGACGATCGGCTCCATCGCGGCAAGGCCGCGCCATTTCCAGAGCGCGGCAAACAGGCCGATGACCGCGAGCGCGGAGAGCACCCGCAGAATGCGCCGGTGCCCGCGCTCCATGGAGAGGGAAATTTCCTCGATCTTTTCTTTCATATTCGCTCACTTTCCGACGCAGAAACGCTCAAAAATGCGATTTGTGATATCCTCGCGGACCGTCCGCCCCGTGACCTCGCCGAGGGCGGCCATGGCCTCCTCCACGTCCGTGAGAACGGCGTCCGGCGTGACGCCGAGGCTGAGGCCCATTTTCGCCCGTTCGATGGCGCGGGAGGCGCGGTCGAGCGCGCCGAACTGGCGCGGGTTGGTCAGGAGGGAGCCGTCACAGGCGTTTTCGCCGAGGAACCAGCCCTCGAGCAGGGCGGGCAGGGCGTCCAGCCCTGCGCCCGTGCGGGCTGAGACGGTCAGAACGGTGTCAAACGGCAGCTCGTCCGGCGAGATGGCGGCGGGCAGGTCTGATTTGTTGCACAGGGCCAGACTGCGCGGGGCGCATTTGGCCGCTTCGATGGCGCGGCGGTCCTCGTCCGTCAGGGGCTGCGAGGCGTCGCAGACGAACAGGGCCAGCTCCGCTTCGCGCGCGGCCTGCTCCGAGCGGGCCACGCCGAGGGCCTCGATGGCGTCCCCGGCCTCGCGGATGCCGGCCGTGTCCGTCAGGCGCAGCAGCACGCGGCCGACGCGCACCGGCTCCTCGACGGTGTCGCGCGTCGTCCCGGCGATGTCCGTGACGATGACGCGGTCATAGCCCGCCAGCCGGTTCAGCAGCGACGATTTGCCCGCATTCGGCTTGCCGAGCAGCACGGCGCGCACGCCCTGCCGCAGGTGGCGGCCCTTTTCGTAGGTCGCAAGCAGCTCTTGCAGCGCCGCGCCCGCGCGGTCCAGCGCTCCGCTCAGCTCCGCCGCGCCGAAGTCCTCGATGTCCTCGTCCGGATAGTCGAGCACGGCGTGGAAATGGCTGCACAGGTCCGTCAGCCCGTCATAGACCGGCTCGATGGCGCGCTTGAGCGCCCCGCCGAGCTGCCCTGCGGCGTTCGCGGCGGCGTCTGCCGTCTCGGCATCGATGAGGTCGACGACGGCCTCGGCCTGCGTCAGGTCGAGCTTGCCGTTCAGGAAGGCCCGGCGCGTGAATTCGCCGGGTCCCGCCTGCCGCGCCCCGGCGGCCAGCAGCGCCTCCAGCCCGGCGGCCAGCATGGCGGGCGAGCCGTGGCACTGCAGCTCAACGGTCTCCTCGCCGGTGTAGCTGTGCGGCGCGCGGCACACGACACCGAGGCACTCGTCAATGACGCGTCCCTGCCGGTCGTGCAGCAGGCCGAGGACGAGACGGCGGTCCGGCGCGTCCGCAAACGGCTGCTTCGGGGTGAAAACGCGGCCCGTCAGCGCGGCGCAGCCGGGCCCGGACAGGCGGAGAATGCCGATGGCGCAGGGCGCGCGCCCCGTCGCAATGGCAGCAATGATGTCAGACATGATGTGATCCTTTCGGTAAGTGCGGGAAATGCAGCAAATGGAAATTTGAAAATGGAAAGTGGCGCAATGCTGCCGATCCGAACAGGCTGTTGATAAAACGAGGATGGCCCCGATTTGTCATTGCGAGGGCGCTTCGCGCCCGTGGTGCCCTGAGCGCGAAGCGCGAGGAAGTGCCCTTGGGGTGCAATCTCGGGAAGGCACTTGCAGCCCGTACAGGCCGCCGTTAATACGGCATGCACCAATTGCGTCTGTAGCGGCGCTCACTGAGCGCCTTTGGCAGCTGCAGGTATTGCAGCAGTGATTCAGCGGCGCGAGGCTATCAGAATTGTCATTGCGAGGGCGCTTCGCGCCCGTGGCAATCTCGGGAAGGCAGTTACGATTTCGCCGGGAGTACCCTGTTATCCGGCTGTGTACCGCGAGATTGCCACGTCGCTTCGCTCCTCGCAATGACACGTCAGGGTGGTGCGGCGGTGCACCAGTGCCCTTGCGCGGTTGAATAGGCCCCTACCGGGCGCTCACAACCCGCAAGGGGCACGCCGCATCCGTAAGGCGGCAAAGCCGCCAACGGCTGCGCAGTGAGCGCCGCTACATTTTCTCTCGCGCGACGGCCTTGCGCAACGAGCGCCGCTGCAGTCAAATTTGGTGGCGATTGCGTTCGGCGGCACTCTGTGTATATCGGCAGTGCCTTCCCGAGATTGCCACGTCGCTTCGCTCCTCGCAATGACAATTCGGGAGCGGTTACCATTTTTACGGAGGCCTGTTTCGCTCGGCAGTGCGCAGCCGGGCCCGGCTGTCCCCGCCCCTACAGCGCGCTATCGATGTCCGCGCAAAAATTTATAAATTACAGCGCTTCCTTAAAATATGCCGCAAGCTCCTGCATCCGGTTCTCGTCAAACGGCGAGGTCAGGTTCCCGTCCTGCAGCATGGCGAGGAACGTCGACTCCGGCGCGGCATACAGCAGGTCGCTGAAGGCTTTCAGACCCGCGCCGGGCGTTTCCTGCTCCAGCTGGTAAATTTGAAGGGCAGCGTCGTTCGAGACGCAGTAGCTGATGACATAGTACGGCGCGGAGAAAAAGTGCTGCACGTCGATCCAGCTGCGCGCGGCCTGCTCCGCCGACGCCTCGTCAAACAGGCCGAAGTCCACGCAGCATTCCGCAAACAGCTCATTGAGCTTCCCGACCGTCAGCTCACTGTCCGGCAGGGCATAGGCCTTGCACTCAAAGGCATAGTAGCACGCCTGCGTGAGGAAGGTCTCGAGCGAGTCATAGAGCTTGTACTGCCGCAGCTCCGCCGCGCGGGCAAAGCCCAGCGACGTGCTGCCGAGCGTCAGGTACTCCAGCGCCTGCGAGAAGACCTCGGAGCAGTCGATGGAGAACGTCTGATTGCAGTTCACATAGCCGTCGACAAAGTGGCCGAACTCATGCGCGGCCGTCAGCAGGTCCGCCAGCGTCCCCTCGGGCGAGATATAGATGTAGGGCATCTCGTAGGACTCAAGGTACGTTGTGTACGAGCCGGGCATTTTATTCGCGGAGCTCGTGATGTCATAAAGCGAATAGGCGTCAAGGAAGCCCATGGCCGTCTGCACCTCGCCGCCGAGCGTGTCGGCCGCCTCATGCAGGTGCTGCATCGTCTCGTCGGCGGAAAGGGCGGAAAGCTGCATCGGCTCGGCCGCCTCCGTGTAGACGGGGGCCAGCTCCGTGCGCACGCGCTCAACATAGCGCTCGGCCTGCGCCGGGGTGTAGTCGCGGTAATAGAGCGCGTCATAGGCATAGTCGGCGTAGCTGCCGTAGCCCAGCCGCCCGGCAAGCTCCCGGCGCGTCTGGATGAGCTTGATGTAGATCTCGCCCGCCTGTGCGCCGTAGGCGTCGTAATACGCGCCGAGAACCTCGTAATAGAGGTCGGCCGTCACGGCGTTTTCCAGCAGCTCCGAGACGGAGCGTGTGCTGCCGTTCCACTCGATCGCCGGGTCGTTCTGCAGGGCGACATACTGCGCCTGCAGCTCGGATTCCTGCTGCAGGAGGGCGACGGTCCGGGCGTCGGAATACACGCCGTCCGAGTCGTAGGACGCAAAGAAGTCCTCGCCGAAATACTGCTCCTCGAGCGCGCTGCGCAGGCTGCTTTTGGCCATGGTCGTGTAGCAGTCCTCCATGGCCTTTTCCACGCGCGTCGTCTGGTCCGTGCACCAGGTGTACTCCGCCTCGTAGTAGCTGTCGCTCAGGTCGCGGGTGTAGCGCAGGTAGGCAAGCTCGCCCATGGTGTTGAAGAGCACATAGTCGTCATAGGCCGCGTCGAACTGATTGATGATGTCGGCCGCAGCGGCCTTGCCGCCGGTCGCGGATGCGCCGATGGACTTGAGCGTGCTGCAGAGGCTGTCGACGTCCGGGCGGACGTATTCGATGTCCGGCTCGGCCGTGTATTTCACGCGGGGCTGATACGGCCGCTGAAACTCGCGGTACGAGATCGCGCCGTCCGAATAATCCGGGCGGGTATATTCGCCGCGGAAGGCGGAATAGAGGTCAAACAGGGGGCTGCAGCCCGTCAGCAGCAGCGACAGGGCCAGCAGCAGAGCAAAGCAGCGCTTTTTCATGCGTCGCCTCCTTCCCGGATGCGGCGGGCAATGGCCAGCAGCTCCGGATGATTCACGGCGTTGCCCATGGCGACGGAGCCGCGCTGCGTCAGGGCCAGCGGGCTGCCGTCGAGCTGGGTGGCGATGCCGCCCGCCTCCGTGACGATCAGGCCGCCCGCGGCATAGTCCCACGGGCACAGTCTGCACTCAAAAAACAGGTCCGCCCGGCCTGCGGCCACATAGCAGCAGTCCAGCGCGGCCGAGCCGCCGCGGCGGAAATCAAGGCAGTTCGGCAGAAGGGCCTCGACGAAGCGGAGCGTCTCGGGGATGGTCTCGCGGTAATAGATGGCGCTGCCGAACAGCACGAGGCTGTCGTGGACGGCGTGCTGCGTGACATGCAGGCGCTGGCCGTTGAGCCACGCGCCCTTGCCGCGCTGGGCGGAGAACATCTCGTCGTAATAGGGATTGTAGACCACGGCGTGCGTCACGACGCCGTCGACCGCCAGTGCGACGGAGATGGAGCTGTGGTGCAGGCCGCGGATAAAGTTCATCGTGCCGTCGATGGGGTCGACGATGAACAGCTGACGCTTGCCCGCGATGTCATGCGTCGCGTCCTCCTCCCCGAGGAAGCCCGCCTCCGGCAGCAGCGTCATCAGGCGGCTGCGCAGGAATTCCTGCACCATGGGGTCATACAGCGTGACGAGGTCGACATGCGAGGATTTTTCGCGGATGCCCATGGCGGCATCCTGCGCCGAACGGACCGTCGTGCCCGCCGAGCGGACGATGTCCTTCAAACGTTCCAGAAGATGGATGTCCATAGTTTTTTCGCTCCTGATCCAGATTCTAAGGCGGCAGCGCACCCTCGGCCTTCACCGAAGGCTCTCACAGCATTGTGCGTCGCAGCCCTGATTCCAATTTATTATAATTTATCATACCATATTTCCCGGGAAAAGGGAAGAATCGGGAAGAAAAGAGTTTGCGGTGCGATTTCGCCGCCCGGACATGCAGGGTTGTCAATTCCGGCATTTGCAATCTCTCCAGTCATCTGCCCCGAGGAAAACCGTTCTGAGATCGCGATATCGTAAATCGTAATAAGGAAAAAACACCGCGATCCGATCGCGGTGTTTTTTTTATAAACCACTATTCCAGCAGCGAAAAGCCCAGGATCACGACGCCGAGAATGACGAGAATAACGCCCGTGGCGCGGTTGAGCGCTTTGGCGCTGGCCCGGTTGGCGATGTGCGCAGCCAGCTGGGCAAAGCCGAACGTAAAGATGATGCACAGGAAAAACGGCAGCCACTGCGGCGCGCCGCCGATGGCGAAGTGCGAAACGGAGCCGGTCAGGGCCGTGAACGTCATGATGAACACGCTCGTGCCGACGGCGGTCTTGAGCTCATAGCCCATGACGCCCGTGAGCAGCAGGAGCATCATCATGCCGCCGCCCGCACCGATAAAGCCGCAGATAAAGCCGACGATTGCGCCGCAGACAATGGACTTGATGATGCGCGTGCGCGTCGGGATCTGCTGCATGTCCTCCTTCGTGGTCATCACCGGGCGGACGATGAACTTGATGCCGAGCAGCAGTGTCATGAGCACGGAGAAATTGCCCATTGCAACGGATGGCACAAGACTCGAGACAAGGCTTCCGACAACGGTGAATGCCAGCACCGTGATCATCATGATGAGGCCGTTGCGGATGTCCAGATTCCTGTTGCGGCCGTAGGTATAGGCCGAGACGGCGCTTGCCAGCACATCGGATGCCAGTGCGATGCCGACGGCCGTGTAAGGCTCGATATGCAGGAATGTGACGAGCATGGGGGTGATGACGGCAGCGGCACTCATTCCGGCAAAGCCCGTGCCGAGGCCGGCCCCCGCCCCTGCGAACAGGCAGACGACGATGGTCAGGAGGAGCTGCATCGGATCACCCCTTCCTCGTCATTTCGACCGTTCTGCGGTAGGCGGCCGTGACGGCGTTCTGCACGGTGTAGGAAAATCCCCCCTGCTCGAGCGCCAGAACGCCCTCGATGGTCGTTCCGGCCGGGCTGCACACGCGCATTTTCAGCACGTCCGGCGCTTCCCCACCCTGCAGGAGCATCTCCGCCGCGCCGAGCATGGTCTGCGCCGCCAGACGGCAGGCGTCCGGGTACGACAGGCCCGCGCGCACACCGCCGAGGGCCAGCGCATCGGCAAACTGGAAGCAGAAGGCCGGCCCGCAGCCCGAGATGGCGCTTGCGGCGTCGATCTGCGCCTCCGGCAGGGGCAGCAGCAGCCCGGCCTGTGCCAGAACGGCGCGGAAGGCGTTCAGCTGTGCGTCCGTCACGTTCTGCGCGGCATAGAGGATCGTGCCCGCGCCGACGGCTGCGGGCGTGTTCGGCATGATGCGGATGAGCGGCAGTCCCCCGCCGAGCATGGCGTCCAGCTCCCGGAGCGTCACGGCCGTCGCCATGCTGACGACGACGGGTGCATTCCCCTTCCGCGCCTGCAGCACGGGAGCCAGCTCTTCTGCCAGACCCGGCAGGCCCTGCGGCTTCACGCCGAGAAACAGCAGCTCGGCCGTTTCCGCAGCCTCCGCGTTCGGGCAGACTGTCCCGCCCAGCTCCTTTGCCAGCGCCTCGGCCTTGGCCGGGGTGCGGTTGGCAAGCAGCAGCGTGTGGCCGCCCTTGGCCGCGGCGCGCGCCAGCGCGCCGCCCATATTTCCGGTTCCGATGAATCCAACCTTCATGCGCTTACCTCCTGATCTGACCGTTTCCGGTGATAACATACTGATAGGTCGTCAGCTCGTTCAGGCCGATCGGCCCGCGCGCGTGGAGCTTCTGCGTCGAGATGCCCATCTCGCAGCCGAGGCCGAATTCGCCGCCGTCCGTGAAGCGCGTCGAGGCGTTGACATAGACGGCCGCGCTGTCCACTCCCGCCGTGAAGCGGGCGGCGCTTTCCTCACTTTGCGTGACGATGGCCTCGCTGTGGTGCGTGGAATGCTGCGCAATATGGCGGATGGCCCCCTCCACGTCGTCCACGACGCCGACGGCCAGCACATAGTCCAAAAATTCCGTGTCGAACTCCGGGTCCGGCGCGATGCCCAGGATGGCTGCGGCTTCTTCGTCGCAGCGCAGGCGGACGGGGTGCTTGGCCCCGGGGCCGCACAGGCGCTCCTGCAGCATGGGCAGAAACCTCGGCGCGATGGCGCGGTGGACGAGCAGGACCTCGGCCGCGTTGCAGACGGACGGGCGGCTCGTTTTTGCGTTTTCCATGATATCGAGCGCCATATCAAGATCGGCGCTCTCGTCGACATAGACATGGCAGATGCCCGTGCCGGTCTGGATGCACGGCACGGTCGCGTGCTCGACGCACGCGCGGATAAGGCCTGCCCCGCCGCGCGGGATGAGCAGGTCAACATAGCCCGTGGCTGTCATGAGAGCGGCGGCCCCTGCGTGTGACGTGTCCTCCACAAGGTTCACGAGATCCGGCGTCAGACCGGTCCGCTCCAGCCCGCGGCGCAGCGCTGCCGTGATGGCGGCGGCGGAGCGGTAGGCCTCGCGCCCGGAGCGCAGCACGCAGACGTTGCCGGACTTCAGCGCGAGCGCGGCGGCGTCCGACGTGACGTTCGGGCGGCTCTCATAGATGATGGCAATGACGCCCATCGGCACGCTGCGCTTGCAGATGCGAAGGCCGTCCGGGCGGACGAATTCGTCCAGCGTCCGGCCGACCGGGTCCGGCAGGGCAGCAACGGCCTCGATGCCGGCCGCCATGCCCTCGAGCCGTGCCTCATTCAGCGCGAGGCGGTCGAGCATGACGTCCGAGACCGTGCCGCGCGCAGCCTCGAGATCGGCGGCGTTCTCCGCCAGAATGGCAGGTGCCTCCGCGCGCAGCTCCTGCGCCATGGCGGCAAGGGCGCGGTTTTTCGCCTCGGTGTCGCGCAGGGCCGGGCAGGCCGCCGCGGCCTTCGCGCGCTGCAGAATGTCCTCCGTCGGGGTGAATTCCATTATGCCTCCGCCTCCCGTGCCAGAAATTTTGTACCGACGGGCTTGCCGTCCATCAGATCGTAGAGCGCAGCGGGCTGCGCGCCGTTGGCAATGACCATGGGCACACCGGCCTCCGTAGCGATGTGCGCGGCGTGGAGCTTCGTCTGCATGCCGCCCGTGCCGAATTTGCTGCCCGCGCCGCAGGCCAGCCGCTCGATCTCCGGCGTGAGCCTCTCGACGACGGGGATGAGCTTCGCTGCGGGATCGCTGTGCGGGTCGGCCGTGAACAGACCGTCGATGTCCGAAAACAGGATGAGGAGGTCTGCCCGGATCGTCCGGGCTACGATGGCGGCCAGCGTGTCGTTGTCGCCGATGCCCAGCTCCTGCGTGGCGACGGTGTCATTCTCGTTGATGATGGGCAGCGTGCGCAGCTGCAGCAGCCGCGCAAGCGTGTTGTGGAAGTTTTTTGCGCGCTGCGGCGTCTCGATGTCGTCCGCTGTGATGAGCAGCTGCGCCACGACGTGGTGGTACTGTGAGTAGAGCTTATCATAAATGTACATCAGCTCGCACTGGCCGACGGCCGCAGCCGCCTGCTTGCCGGGAATATCCTTCGGCCGCTCGGCCAGCGACAGCTTGCCGACACCCATGGCGACGGCACCGGACGATACCAGCACCAGCTCATGCCCTGCATTTTTGAGATCGCTGCAGACCTTGCACAGCTCCTCCACGCGGCGAATGTTCAGATTCCCCGTCGGGTGCGTGAGCGTGGACGTCCCCAGCTTGAGTACAATTCGCATGGTTCAAGGCTCCTAACTTTTTTTGCTTTAGCTTGTTAACACCTGCGTATCATAGCACGCTGAGGCCGGAATTGCAAGCGCTGCCGGATTTTTTGATGAGCTGCGGCAAAAGACCGCTTCACAGCCTCTGTGTTTCACGTGAAACACAGGCTTTTCTGCCCAACGCATGGCTATATACTATTATAATAGATGCATCGATCAGGATGAGGCAGACACGAATGAAACATGGAAAGCGGGGAGCAGAAACTTCACAATGCCGGCGCACCCAACTGAACCGGTGTCCTGGACGCGGTATGGCGCAAAACGGCGGACCGTTTTCCAAATGTTTCACGTGAAACAGGAATTTTTTACAGAACGCTCCTGCACGGTTGCAATCTTCCCCTGCATGTGCTAGAATAGCACCGTATCGACATCCAAAGGAGGTGGCAGCTTGGCGCAGATCATCGCGATCGTCAATCAGAAGGGCGGCGTGGGAAAAACGACCACTGCCGTAAACCTGACGGCGGCGCTGGCCGCGACCGGCGCGCGGGTGCTGCTGTGTGACTTCGATCCGCAGGCCAACGCGACCTCCGGCCTCGGCGTGGACAAGCGCAAGGCCCCCTACGCATCCTACGATCTCATTCTCGACGGCGTCAGCGCCGAGAAGGCCGTCATCCACACGGACTACGGCGACGTCATCCCGTCCGGCGCGGAGCTGGCCGGTGCGACCGTCGAGCTCATCGGCGTGGACAAGCGCGAATACCAGCTGAAAAACGCGCTCGAGCCGCTGCGCGCGGCCTATGACTACATCTTCATCGACTGCCCGCCCTCGCTGGAGCTGCTGACGCTCAACGCCCTCTGCGCGGCGGACAGCGTGCTCATTCCGGTGCAGTGCGAGTATTATGCCCTCGAGGGCCTGTCCGACCTGATGGGCACGCTCCGGGCCATCAAGCGGCGGCTGAACCCGAAAATTTCCGTATTCGGCGTGCTGCTGACCATGTACGACGGGAGAACGAACTTCTCCAACCAGGTGGCGCAGGAGGTGCGGCGGCACTTCCCCGGCAAGGTCTATGCCAACGCCATTCCCCGCAATGTCCGCCTCGCCGAGGCCCCAAGCCACGGCCAGCCGGTCATTGCCTATGACCGAAACTCCCGCGGTGCGGCAGCCTATCTCGCCGTTGCCGAGGAGATTCGCAGAAAGGACGGAAGCTTATGAGTGCAAAGCAGCGTGGGCTGGGCCGCGGGCTTGGCGCGCTGATCGGCGATTTTCAGGAAGAACCCGAGAGCGGCGCGGTGACGAAGCTGCCTCTGCAGAAGGTGGAGCCGAATCCGGATCAGCCCCGCCGCACGTTTGACGAGGAGGAGCTGCAGGCTCTGGCGGATTCCATTGCCGCCCACGGCATCCTGCAGCCGCTGGCCGTCCGCGCAAGCGGCGGCGGATTTTATCAGATCATCGCGGGCGAGCGGCGCTGGCGCGCGGCCCGGATGGCGGGCCTGAGCGAGGTCCCGGTCGTCGTGCTCGAGGCCGACGACCGCACCGTCATGGAGCTGGCCCTTGTGGAGAACCTGCAGCGGCAGGACCTCAACCCCATGGAGGAGGCCGAGGGCTATCAGCGCCTGATGAAGGAATACGGCCTGACGCAGGAGGAGGCCGCCGCGCGCGTCGGCAAGTCCCGCCCGGCCGTGGCCAACGCCCTGCGCCTGCTGCTCCTGCCGGAGGAGGTCCGTTCCCTCGTGGAGGACGGCACGATCTCGGCCGGGCACGCCCGCGCCATCCTGTCGCTCCCGGCGGCCCGCCTGCAGAAGGCGGCCGCGCAGAAGATCGTCGCCCTGCGCCTGTCCGTGCGGCAGGCCGAGGCCATGTGCAAGCGGATGCTGCAGGAGGAGGAAAAGCCGGAGCCGAAGCCCACTCCCCTGACGGTCGACTATGTCGCCGAGTGCGAAAAATCCCTCACGCGCCGCCTCGACCGCAAGGTCCGCATCGTCAACGGAAAGCGCAAGGGACGCTTTGAACTGGAATTTTATGGGCAGGAGGACCTGCAGCGCCTGTATGACGCCCTCCTCGCCCTCGGAAAAACGGAGGAAACGCCTGAATGCCTGAACTGAAGCAGCCGCAGGAAGCGGCAGAAACAACAACGGAGCAGCCGCTGACCACAAAGAAAAAGCGCGCCATGCTCGAATACATGGCCATCATGTTTGCGGCGGCCTTCCTGCTCGTGGCGATCTCCCTGCTCATCAAGGTCATTGACATGAAGGGCGAGATGGAGGCGGCCAACACGGGCGCGCGAGAGAACATCGCGCTGCTGCAGAAGGATCTGGACGCCGCCCGCGCCGAGTCCGCAGAGCTGCAGACCAAGCTCGACGAGGCCAACGCCGCGTCCTCCGAGGCAGCAGACAAGCTCTCGGAGGCCGAGACCCGCTTAAGCGAGGCCGAAAAGGCCCGCGAGACGCTCGAGAAGACGCTTGAGAGTGCGCAGAAGGAAAACGACACGCTCTCCCGCCGCGCGCAGGCCAATGAGCTGCTCGTCTCGGCGCAGGCCGCGCTGGAGCAGGGCGATTATGCCGCCCTCCGCAGCCATCTCGAGGCGCTCGGGGCCTATGCCGACGCCCTGAAGGACGACGGCGCCGCGCTCTATGAGATCCTGCGTTCCTACATTGACTGATTTTTGAACTGATTTATTGAGGTGACTGAATAATGCTGGATATCAAACGAATCAAGGACGATCCCGAGGCGGTCAAGGCCGGTCTGCGGGCCAAGGAGGTCGACTGCGACGCTGCCGTCGACCGCATTCTGGAGCTGGACGCTCAGCGCCGTGCCCTCATCCTTTCAACGGAGACGGATAAGGCCGAGCAGAACCGCGTCTCGAAGGAAATTCCGAAGCGCAAGAAGGCGGGCGAGGATGTTGCGCCGATCTTCGAGCGTATGGCCGAGCTGAAGGCCCAGATCGCCCAGAACGACCAGAAGCTGACGGACGTCGAGGCGGAGTACCGCACGCTGATGCTGTCTCTGCCGAACCTGCCGGACCCCGATCTCAAGCCGGGCGGCAAGGAGAACAACGAGCCGCTGCGCTACTACGGCGAGCCGCATCACTTCGACTTCGAGCCGAAGCACCATGTGGACCTGTGCACGGACCTCGGCCTCATCGACTATGAGCGCGGCACGCGTCTGGCGGGCTCCGGCTTCTGGATCTACCGCGGCATGGGCGCGCGCCTCGAGTGGGCCCTGCTCAACTACTTCATCGACGAGCACCTGAAGGACGGCTACGAGATGGTCGGCCTGCCCCTGATGCTCGAGTACCAGTGCGGCGAGACCGCGGGACAGTTCCCGAAGTTCGCCGATGAGGTCTATAAGATCGAGAATCCGACGGACGACCGCATGCATTTCATGCTCCCGACGGCCGAGACGGCCCTCGCCTCCCTGCACCGCGGCGAGATTCTCGCCGAGAGCGACCTGCCGCATAAGCTGTTCGCCTACACGCCGTGCTTCCGCCGCGAGGCAGGCTCCCACCGCGCCGACGAGCGCGGCATGGTCCGCGGCCACCAGTTCAACAAGATCGAGATGTTCCAGTACACCCTGCCCGAGAAGTCCGACGAGGCCTTCGAGGAGTTGGTCGGCAAGGCCGAGCGCCTGGTCAAGGGCCTGGGCTTCCACTTCCGCACCGTCAAGCTCGCCGCGGGCGACTGCTCGGCCTCCATGGCGCGGACGTATGACATTGAAATTCAGATCCCGTCCATGAACGGCTATAAGGAGGTCTCCTCCGTTTCGAACGCGCGCGACTATCAGGCGCGCCGCGGCAACATCCGCTTCCGCCGCGAGGCCACGGGCAAGACGGAATTCGTCCACACCCTCAACGGCTCCGGTCTGGCCACGTCCCGCATCTTCCCCGCCATGGTCGAGCAGAACCAGCGTGCCGACGGCTCCGTCGTTGTGCCGGAGGTCCTGCGCAAGTACCTCGGCGGTCTGGAAGTACTCGAAAAGAAGAACTTCTGAGAAGGAGAGAGCATACTATGGGGAAGAAAAAGAGCGGATTTCTGAAGGAATTTAAGGAATTTGCCATGAAGGGCAATATGCTCGACCTTGCAGTCGGCGTCATCGTCGGCGGTGCATTCAAGACGGTCGTCGATGCCCTGACGAACAGCGTCATCATGCCGGTCGTGTCCATGTTCCTCGGCGGCCTCAGCTTTGAGGAGTGGAAGATCCGGCTGCCGCAGTTCTTCGGCGAAAAGCTGGACGAAAACGGAGAGGTCATCGTAAACTACCTGCGTTTCGGCGACTTCCTGTCCGCATTCATCAACTTCGTCATCATGGCTTTTGTCGTGTTCCTGATCGTCAAGACCGTCAATCGCCTGCGTGAGGCCGGGGAAAAGCACCGCAAGAAGGAGGCAGAGGCCCCTGCCGCGCCTCCTGAGCCGACGAAGGAGGAGCAGCTGCTCACGGAGATCCGCGACCTGCTCAAAAAGTGAGCCGAAGGGAGCGCCCGATATGAAGCGAATCTGCATCCTCTGTCTGCTGGCTGCCCTCCTGCTCGGCGCCTGCGGTCTGGCCGACGCGCCCTATATGGAGCCGGTCCGCACCTACTGCGCCGCCCTGCAGGACGACGATTTCACCCGCCTGCAGGAGGCCATCCCCCCCGCCGTGCTCAATGCGGACGGCTTTGATGCCGGTGAGCTGGCCAATGTGCGCGATTCGTTCGCCAAGGGCAGCAGCAACGACTATGACATCACGCCAAAGGAGCTGGACAGCCGCCGCATCCCCGAGAGCGGCTGCCGCGTGCTCGAGGATTATTTCCGCCAGCAGTATGACTGGATCATGACCGTCGACGAGGCACGGCTCGTCAAATTCCGCGTTTCGTTCACGGGCGAGCTGGATGGCCAGCTCAATGTCCGCGCCGTGTGCTACCAAACCGGCGGGCACTGGTACCTTGACCTCAGCGCCGTGAATCTGAACCTGTTCAGTTGAAGAAAACACAAGCGGAGAGCGCAGGCTCTCCGCTTTTGATATCGTATAATGAAAAGAGGTGTCGGGACCGGCTGCCCGCTCCCGGCGCAATGCTGCCGAACCGTACCGGCCGCTGTTAAAACGGTACCGGCCAATGTAGGGGAGCGGCATGCCGCTCCCGGCGCTGCACCTGCAGCCCGTATAGGCCACCGTCAAAATGGCATGCACCGATTGCGTCTGTAGCGGCGCTCAGCGAGCGCCATGTACAGGGAAATTCAACCGCAGGAGGGCGCTGGTGCACCTCACGCGCCCTGACGTGTCATTGCGAGGGCGCAAAGCGCCCTCGCAATGACAAATCGGGGGCGTCTGCCATTTTAACGACAGCCTGTTCATTTCGGCAGCTCTGCGCCGGGAGGGACATGTCCCTCCCCTACAACGCGCGGCCGGAGGCCTTGTGCAACCTTCCACTTTCCATTTTCGATTTTCCGCCCGCCGTATGCTGCTCCCCAGCATTGGCGCTCAACACCATAAAAAAAGCCTGCACAGGTCGTTTCCTGCGCAGGCTTTGCTTATTCCTGATTTTCCACAAAGGCAGTCAGATCGCCCACCGTGCGGATCCCCTGCAGGTCGTCATCCGTCCATTCGATGCCGAATTCCTGCTCCAGGGAAAGCATCAGATCGCCGAGATCCGACGGCTCCATCTCCAGATCCTCCAGCATCACGGTGTCTGGCGTTACGCGGCTCTCGTCGCATGCCAGCTGCTCACAAAGAAATTCGCGGATCGTTTCAAAAACCATGGATAACACCTCCCCCCTGTGAATTGCCCGCTACAAGTATACAGGCTCTAACAGGGAAATGCAAGAGGCAAGCGCATGGAATCCGGCAAAAATTTCCGCTGCGCATCGGGCGCTGTTTTCAGCCCGCGAGGACCTCGACCTTCCGCACGCCGTCCACCTGAGAAAGCGCGCGCATCAGCGCCTCAACGCCCTGCGAGATGCCGCTGGTCTCGGCCGAGATCGTCACGGAGGCACAGCCGTTTGTCGGAATTGCCTGATTGATCGTCAGTATATTTGCGCCGAATTGGGCAAAAATGGTGAGTATGCTGGAAAGCAGGCCCGTCATGTCCCGCAGCAGGAACTGGAAGGTCAGAATGCGGCCAGCCATCAGGTTCTGGAACGGCGATATGGAATCACGATACTTGTAAAATGCACTGCGGCTGATGCCCGTGGCGCGCGCGGCGTCATTCACCGTTGCGACCTCACCGGTCTCCAGCAGCCACTTTGCCTCGGCGACCTTGAGAAAAACCTCCGGCAGCGCCTTGGCCTCCACGATATAGTATTTCGGAAGCTGTGCCATATATGGCTCCTCCTGTTCACAAGTGATGTGCAGATGTTTCCCGAACAAGTGCATTCTAACATAAGCGCCCCGAAAATGCAAGCGCAATCCGCGCGGCGCGGTCGAAAGGAGTCGATGAAATGAAAAAGCTCTGGCAGCTGTGCGCCTGCGCCGCCGGGGTGCTGGCGGGCCTGTGGCTCACGGCGCGCATCCTCCTGCCCGTCGGCCTGCCGTTCCTGCTCGGTCTCGGCCTTGCCCGGCTGGCCCGGCCGCTTGCCGCGCGCCTGCGCCGCCTGCCGCGCGGGCTGGCTGCTTTTCTCAGCGTGACGGCCGTGTGCCTCGCCGCGGCCGCCGTGCTCACGGGCCTCGGCTGGGCGCTGTGGCAGGGCTGCGCCGCCCTGTGCGCCCGTCTGCCCGGCCTGCTCTCCACGCTGGCCGAGCCGCTGCAGCGCCTGCATGCCGCGGCCCTGCATCTGGCAAGCCGCCTGCCGGACGGCATGGGAGAGGCTGCAGCCCAGTGGGTCGACCGGCTGTTTGCGGGCGGAAGTGTCGTGGCCGACTCCGTGTCGCAGGGCGTATTCGGCTGCGTCACGCGCGTGCTCGGCTGGATGCCGCAGCTGCTGCTCTTCGGGCTGACAGCCCTGCTGTCCGCCTATTTCCTCGCGGGCGATGCGCCGAGGCTCCGCGCCCTTGCGGCGCGCCATGTGCCGGAGGAATGGCGGGCGCGCGGCGGGCAACTCCTTGTGCGTCTGCGCGCTGCCCTGCGGGGCTATGTCCTCGCACAGGGAAAGCTCCTGCTCGTAACGTTCGGCGTCGTTTCGCTCGGCCTGCTCGCCGCGCTGCGGCGGCCGCACGCCGTGCTTTTGGGCGCGCTCATCGCCGTGGTCGATGCCCTGCCCGTCCTCGGCTCCGGGACGGTGCTGCTGCCGTGGGCGGCCGTCTCCCTGCTGCGCGGGTCCGGCGGCCTTGCCCTCGGCCTGACCGTCACCTATGCCGCCGCGGCCTTTGCCCGCTCGGCTCTTGAGCCGCGCCTGCTCGGGCGGCAGATCGGCCTGCCGCCGCTGCTGACGCTCCTGTCGCTCTACGCGGGTTATCGCCTGTTCGGTCTTGCGGGGATGATCCTCCTGCCTCTCGCCGTGCTGCTTGCAAAGCAGGTGTGGGAGCTGGCGGAGGGGAATGGCGGGGGCATCGATGGAGCGTTGTAGGGGGACGGCATGCGGCGAGTGGAAAATAGAAAATGGAAAGTGGAAAGTTTCGCAAGGCTGCCAGCCGCGCGTTGTAGGGGAGGGGCATGCCCCTCCCGGCGCAATGCTGCCGACCAGTACAGGCCAACGTTAAAACAGTAAAAGCCAAAAGTTTGTCATTGCGAGGCCCCAACGGGGCCGTGGCAATCTCGGGAAGGCACTGCCGATTCGCACAGGCTGTCGATAAAAGCGTACCAACCGATTGCGTCTGTAGCGGCGCTCCCTGCGCAGCCGTTGGCGGCTTTGCCGCCTTACGGATGCGGCGTGCCCCTTGCGGGTAGTGAGCGCCATTGGCAGCTGCAGATTCCTGTGTACCCCGCCGACCGCACTGGCCACCAGATTTGTCATTGCGAGGGCGCTTTGCGCCCGTGGCAATCTCGGGAAGGCACTTACGTATTCGCCGATGGCTCCCCGGTTATCCAGTCATGTCCTGCGAGATTCCCACGTCGCTTCGCTCCTCGGAATGACAATTCTGGAACCCCTGCGCGTTCGACGATGCCGCTCCCTACATGAGCCTATACGCAAAAAAAACGGACCCCAGCGGGTCCGTTTTTGCTCAATATTCCCGAATGACGGCCTTGACCTTGCCGAGGATCTGCGCCTCGCGGCCGTCGATGGGGTCGTAGGCGGGATTCTCCGGCATGAGCCAGACCTCGCCGCCGCGGCGGCGCAGGCGCTTGACTGTCGCCGAGTCGCCGAGCAGCGCCACGACGATCTCACCGTTTTCCGCCGTCTGCTGCGGCCGCACGACGACCTTGTCGCCGTCAAAAATGCCCGCCTCGATCATGGAATCGCCGCGCACACGCAGCGCAAAGCACCCGGCCTCGGCCTCCCACGGCACATAGCCCTCGATATTCTCCACGGCGAGGATCGGCTGGCCGGCCGTCACGACGCCGATGAGCGGCACACCCTGCGGCGCGGTCTCGGCCCCGAGCGAAATGGCGCGGTTCTTGCCGCCATCCATCTCAATGGCTCCGCTGCGGCTCAGCTCCGACAGGTGATAGTGCACGGAGGCCGTGGAGCGCAGACCGACCCCGGCCATGATCTCGCGCGTCGTCGGCGGATAGCCGTGCGAAGCGATATAGTCCTTCAGAAAGGCGTAGATCTCCTCCCGCTTGCTGCTGCTGCGCCCCATATTCGTCCCTCCATTGGGGCAGCCCCGCACAATTGCACCTTCGCCGGATATTTTTCGCCGAATGCTCTCGATGAATGATGCAGTGCTGCTTTATCATTCTATTATTATAGCACGGCGGCAGCAACAATGCAAACATTTGTTTTTGTACACGGAACCTCTGATGAAATCCCCTGCGGCGGCTAGCGGATCTTTTTCGCCAATCCATCGGTTCGAAAAGTTTGAAATATTGCGCAGCCGTTGGCGGCTTTGCCGCCTTACGGATGCGGCATACCCCTTGCGGGTACACAAAGTATTCCTGCACTTTTCAAACCTTGTCTTGCCAAAAAATCTCTCGCCATCCGCTCTTGTTGATTTCCTCAGAGGCTCCTGAATTTTTTCACGATTTCATTCATCAGCCAGAGTAAAGCAGTCCCTTGTCCGCGAAATCCGGCAGGTATTCCGTCGTTGCGCTGGAAAAATCCTGCCAATAGCCCGTCAGGCCGCACAGCTCCATCCAGCTCAGCGCACCGTCATATTCCTCCCGGGTGATGCCGCGGTCGAGCGGCGCGGGCAGATTGCCCATCGGCACATACTGGCTCATGAGCGAAACGGAAACGTCCCGCGCCGGGAACAGCGTCGCGATGGTGTCGAGCGCGGCCAGCGTGTTCGAGAGATACCCCGGCAGCACAAGGTGCCGCACAAGCATTCCCTTCCCCATCTGCCCGTCTTCGTTCAGCTCCGTCCCGCCGACCTGCCGGTACATCTCGCGCAGGGCCGCCGCCGCGACGGCCGGGTAGTCCCGCGCGCCGGACAGCCGTGCCGCCAGCTCCGGATCGGCGTATTTGTAGTCCGGCAGATAGATGTCGATCAGGCCCTCCAGCTCCCGCAGCGTCTCAACGGATTCATAGCCGCCACAGTTGTAGATGACGGGCACGGGCAGCCTCGGCGTCAGCGCCGGGAGGATGGACGGCAGAAAATGCGTCGGCGTGACAAGGTCGATGGACTGCGCGCCCTCGTCGATGAGGCGCAGGAACGTTTCGCGCAGGGCCTCCGGCGTCAGCGTCTCGCCCGCGCCGCCGGTCGAGATGACGCCGTTCTGGCAATAGCGGCAGCGCAGCGTGCAGCCGCTGAAAAACACTGCGCCCGTGCCGTAATTGGCACAGATCGGCGGCTCCTCACCGTAATGGAGCATGGCGCGCGCCGCGCGCAGCTGGCCCGGCATCCGGCAGAAGCCGAGCTCACCCGCTTCGCGGTCAACGCCGCACCGCCGCGGGCAGAGCGTACAGGATCGATAAGAAAGCATGGGACCTCCCTGCGCTGCGGTGTTGCCGCCGCGCGTGATTTGTGCTAGAATAGGGTTAAAAATATGGATCGCTGAGTATAGGGCTCGATATAGGAACCGGCCGTCGATGGCGCGTTGTAGGGGAGGGGCATGCCCCTCCCGGCTGTAAACCGCCGATTGGCACAGGCTATCGTTAAAACGGTACCGGCCCCAGATTTGTCATTGCGAGGAGGCCGCAGGCCGACGTGGCGCCCTGAGCGCGAAGCGCGAGGAAGTGCCCTTGGGGTGCAATCTCGGGAAGGCAGTTGCAGCTCGTACAAGCTGTCGTTAAAATGGTGTGCACCGATTGCGTCCGTAGCGGCGCTCACTGCGCAGCCGTTGGCGGCTTTGCCGCCTTACGGATGCGGCGTGCCCCTTGCGGGTTGTGAGCGCCTTGCAGGTTGGCAATCTTTGCGGCACGCATTCTGCGGCGCGAGGCTATCAGATTTGTCATTGCGAGGGCGCTACGCGCCCGTGGCAATCTCGCAGCATAATGGCAGATAACTGGAAGGCCCCGGCGAATACGTAACCGGCTGCGTGAGATAGCCACGTCGCTTCGCTCCTCGCAATGACAATCGGGGCGTTTACCATTGTAACGTTAGCTTGTACGAACCGGTAGCGCAAAGCCGGGAGGGGCATGCCCCTCCCCTACAGAGCGCCGTCGGTACTCGCCCGGCCCATTCCGCGAACCGAAACAGGGGAATCGTATGCTGAAAAAGAACGAAATTTACCGTACCGCCGTCTCCGGCTTCACGAGCGAGGGCCTCGGCGTCTGCCGGGTGGACGGCTGCGCCGTCTTCGTGCCGAACGCTGCGCCGGACGAGGAATATGACCTGCGCATCACGCACGTCGGCAGGCACGCGGCCTATGGCCGCATCGAGCGTATCCTCACGGCCTCGCCGGACCGCTGCACCCGGCTCTGCCCGGATGCCAAGCGCTGCGGCGGCTGCGATTTCTGGCACCTGCGCTATCCGGCGGAGTGCCGTATCAAGGCGCAGCGCGTGACGGACGCCCTGAACCGCATCGGCGGGCAGAACCTGCCGCTCGTCGCCCTGACGCCCGCGCCGACGTGCGAGGGCTACCGCAACAAGGCCCAGTTCCCTGTCGCCATGGGGAAGACCGGCATCGAGGCGGGCTTTTTTGAAAAGGGAACGCACAACGTCGTCCCCGTGGAGCACTGCCGCATCCAGCCTGCCTGCGCCGAGCAGGCGCGCAGCGCCGTCCTGCGCTACGCCCGCCGCTGGAGCGTTCCGGCCTATGATGAGACCGCCCGCACCGGCCTTCTGCGGCATATCTATGTCCGCCATGCCGAGGCTACGGAGCAGGTGCTGGTCTGCCTTGTCGTCAACGGCGAGCGTCTCCCGCACGAGGACGATCTGGTTGATACGCTGCGCAGGGCCGTGCCCGGCCTGCGCTCCGTCGTTCTCAATACGAACACGCGCAGCGGAAACGCCGTCCTCGGCGAGACCATGCGCACGCTCTGGGGCGACGATGCCATCGAGGATATCCTGTGCGGCCTGCGCTTCCGCATCTCGCCGCGCTCGTTCTATCAGGTCAACCGCACGCAGGCAGAGCGGCTCTACGGCAAAGCGCTGGCAGCAGCCGGTCTGACCGGGACCGAGACGGTCCTTGACCTCTATTGCGGCACGGGCACCATCACGCTCTGCCTTGCGCGGCAGGCGAAGCGCGCCGTCGGCGTCGAGCTTGTCGAGGCCGCCATCCGCGATGCGCAGGAAAACGCCCGCCGCAACGGCATCGGGAACGCGGAATTCTTCTGCGCGGATGCCGGGCAGGCCGCCCAGCGCCTCTGCGCCGCCGGGGAGACGCCGGATGTCATCGTCGTCGATCCGCCGCGCAAGGGCCTTTCCGCCGATGTCATCGAGGCCATGGTCCGCATGGCCCCGCAGCGCATCGTCTATGTCTCCTGCGATCCGGCCACTCTCGCGCGCGATGTCCGCAGCCTCACGCAGCAGGGCTACGCCCTCACGCACGCCGAGGCCGTCGACCTCTTCCCCCGCTGCGCCCATGTGGAAACAGTGTGCAGGCTGGAGCGGGTCGAGTGAAATCTAATATGTAGGGGAGGGGCATGCCCCTCCCGGCTGCGCACCGGCGCAATCAACAGGCCGCCGTTAAAATGGTGTGCACTGATTGCGTCTGTAGCGGCGCTCGTTGTACAAGGCCGCCGCGCGAGAGAAAAATGTAGCGGCGCTCAGTGAGCGCCTTGCAGGCTGGCAATCTTTGCGGCACGCATTCTGCGGCGCGAGGCCTTCAAGTTTGCCATTGCGAGGCCCCAAAGGGGCCGTGGCGCCCTGAGCGCGAGGAAGTGCCCTTGGGGTGCAATCTCGGGAAGGCAGTTGCGATTTCGCCGATGACTTCCCTGTTGTCCGGTCGGTTTCTGCGAGATTGCCACGTCGCTTCGCTCCTCGCAATGACAAATCTGATAGCCTTGCGCCATAGAGGCAATGCGGCGCATATTGCAAGCCTCCATGGCGCTCACTGAGCGCCGCTACAGTCAAATTTGATAGCGATTGCGTTCGGCGGCACTCTGTGTATATCGGCAGTGCCTTCCCGAGATTGCCACGTCGCTTCGCTCCTCGCAATGACACGTCAGGGCGGTGCGGCGGTGCACCAGTGCCCTTGTGCGGTTGAATTACACCGTGCAAGGCGCTCACCGCCCGTAAAGGGCACGCCGCATCTGTAAGGCGGCAAAGCCGCCAACGGCTGCGCAGTGAGCGCCGCTACAGACGCAATCGGTGCATGCCATTTTAACGATGCCCTGTACGAGTCGGCGGTTTACCGCCGGGAGCGGCATGCCGCTCCCCTACAACGCTCCGTTGGCAGCCTTGCAAATTATCAACTATCCACTTTCCATTTGCCGTCCGCCGGGTCCCGTTACAATCTCTCATACGGCTGCATATCGCGGAACTCTCCCGGCGTGCGGCCGGTATCCTTGCGGAACGCATTGGCGAAGGCCGTTGAGGACGGGAAGCCGCACAGCGCGGAAATGTGCCGCACGGTGTCGTCCGTGCCGCGCAGCAGGACCTTGGCCTTCGCCAGCCGCAGGCGCACGATGCGCGCATAGGGCGTCTCGCCGAAGCGGCGCTTGAACGCCGTGATGAAGTGGTTGCGCTGCATGCCGCACTGGGCCGAAAGGCCGTCGATCGTCAGCGGCTGCGTGTAGTGCAGGTAGATGAATTCCTCCATCGCCCCCAGTGTGTCGGCGGACTGCTCCTCCGCCTGCGCGGGGCGCGGCTGCGGGCGGCAGCCGCATTCGATCAGCTCCGAGATGACGAGGGCCGCCAGACAGCGCAGGTCCGCCTCGTCGCGCCGCCCGTGAAATTCCTCCTGAAACAGGCGCAGGAAGCGGCGCAGCCGCTCCGACACCGCAAACACCGGCCCGAACTGCGCGCCGTCGAGGCCCTTTTCGCGCAGGCGCTGCACCATAAAATTCGGCGAGACCTCGAGGCTGATGTTCGCAACGTCGCATTGCTCCAGCGCCTGCCCGTGGCGCACGCCGCTCTGCACGGGATAGACCATGCCGGGGCGGCCAAAATAGACGTCCGTCCCCTGCAGGATGATGGGCATGGGCGCCAGCGGCAGCAGAAATTCATAGGCCGCGTGGCTGTGCGTGAACGGCGCGACGACCTGATCGGGCGAGCGCCGCAGCTCCGCCACGGACAGAATGCTGCAGTAGCTGTGATCGCACAGCTTCGTCAGATACCCGCGCTGCGGGCAGTGAGCGTGGAACAGCGGATTCATTTCCCTGCCTCCTCGCGCTGCGGCTCGTGGCGGCCGAACAGGAACTGGCGGAACGTCTGCTCCTTGCCCTCACGCCAGCGGGCAAAGTTCGACCGGTGCGCCCAGAGCATGGCCGGGAAGATCAGCGCCAGCGCGATCGTGCCGCGCCAGTCACCCGTCCGCAGCAGGTAGAGCGGCGCATAGACCAGCGCCGTCAGCAGCGGCAGGATGCTCGCCCGGTTCCAGATCATGCCGATGATAAACATCAGCGCCAGCAGCGGCAGCACGAGCTCCGGCGTCAGGCCGAGCACCGTGCCGCACAGGCAGGCCGTCCCCTTCCCGCCGCGGAAGCGCAGAAACACGGGGAAAATGTGCCCCAGCACGCACAACAGCCCGGCCAGCGCCGCGCACAGCGGCGGCAGCAGCAGGCGCAGCGGGAACGTCACGACAAAGGCCTTGGAGACGTCCAGCGCCATCACGACCAGGCCCGGCTTCAGTCCGGCGGCCAGCATCATGTTCGTGGCCCCGGCGTTGCCGCTGCCAAACGTGCGGATGTCAAAGCCCCGCCGCCGCGACAGCAGATACGAAGGGCTGAAGCATCCGGCAAAATAGCCCAGCAGGGCGCAGAGGATGTATTTGCTCATCCGAAGAATCCCCCCATGATCCGTCCGTTTTCTTCATTATATCACAGAATTTTCTGAATTTCCACAGGAGGCATTCCCATGCACGAAAAACACGAAAAAACCAATGCCATGCGTCAGCTCGACCGCAAAAAGGCCGTCTACACCGTCTATTCCTATGACGGCGGCGCGCTCAGCGGCACGGAGGTCGCCTCCGCGCTCGGGAAGGATCCGGAGCGCTGCTTCAAGACGCTCGTCACCGTCGGCAAAACCGGCGGGCATTATGTCTTTATGATCCCCGTCGCAGCCGAGCTGGACCTGCGCAAGGCGGCGTCCGCCGCGGGCGAAAAATCCGTCGCCATGCTCCCGCAGAAGGAGCTGCTCCCCCTCACGGGCTATGTCCACGGCGGCTGCAGCCCCATCGGCATGAAAAAGCAGTTCCCCACGTTTGCGGATGCGGCGATCGCGGACGCCGAGACCGTCTGCTTCAGCGGCGGCCGCGTCGGCCTGCAGATCGAAACGACGCTCGCGGTCCTGCAGAGCGTCGTTCCCGTCACGCTGGCGGACCTGACGGTGTGATCATTGCAGGGGAACGGACAGCCGGGCCCGGCGCAATGCTGCCGACCCGAACAGGTCGGCGGTACAATGGGGAACGGTCCCGACGGGGCCTGCAGCGGCGCTCGCTGCATAAGGCCGCTGCGCGAGAGAAAAATGTAGCGGCGCTCAGTGAGCGCCTTGCAGGCTGACAAGTTGCAGAGTAACATCGTCGACCGCAATGGCCTTCAGATTTGTCATTGCGAGGAGGCCGTAGGCCGACGTGGCAATCTCGGGAAGGCATTTGCAGTTCGTACAAGCCGCCGTTAAAATGGTGCGTACCGATTGTGTCTGTAGCGGCGCTCCCTGAGCGCCATGCAGTCTGGCAATCTTTGCGGCACACATTCTGCGGCGCAAGGCTCCCAAGTTTGTCATTGCGAGGCGCGAAGCGCCCTTGGCTCTCCCTCTGGGAGAGCTGTCACCGAAGGTGACTGAGAGGGCCCTGCAGGCACTGCCGATAAGTACAGGCCATTGTTCAAACGATACGCACCTCCGACTTGTCATTCCGAGGAGCGAAGCGACGCGGCAATCTCGGGAAGGCAGTTGCGATTTCGCCGATAGCTTCCCCATAATCCAACCGGGTACTGCGAGATTGCCACGCCTTGCTGCGCAAGGCTCGCAATGACAAGTCAGGGAACCCTGCCGCATCCGGAGGGGCGCAATGACAAACCTGAAAAACCGCCCGATGGGATTCCCCATCGGGCGGTTTTGTACGGTATCTTACTTCGCGGAATAGAACGCCGTGCACAGGCGGACGAACGCATCCTGATCGGCGGCGGCCATCAGCTCGCGGGCGGAATGCATCGCGAGGAGCGGCACGCCGATATCGGCTGCGGGCATGGCCAGCAGCGACGAGGCCATCGAGCCGACCGTGCTGCCGCCGGGCAGATCGGCGCGGTTCATGTAGGTCTGCAGCGGGATGTTTGCCGCACCGCACAGGCCGGAGATCACGGCGCAGGTGTCGGCGTCCGAGGAATAGCGCGGGCTGCGCTTCAGGGCCACGCCGCGTCCGAGCAGCGCGCCGCACGTCACGTCGGCCAGCTCCGGGTGGTTCGGGTGCACGGCGTGCGCGGCGTCGCACGAGAGCAGCATGCCGTTCACGCAGGCATCGAGATACTGCGCGCGGCTCAGGCCGAGGGCGCCGGCCAGCTTTTCGAGAATGACCGTCAGCGTGCTGCTGTCCGCGCCGCGGCGGGTGTTGCTGCCGATCTCCTCGTTGTCATAGAGCACGGCGAGGTTGATCGTGTCGCCGTCCGCGTCCAGCAGGCCGCGCAGGCAGGCGTGGACGGACGTCAGGTTGTCCAGCCGGGCCGAGGAGAGCAGGTCCTGCTCAAAGCCGACGAGCTGCGCAGGCTCGTGGCAGTAGGCGCACAGCTCAAAGGACAGAATGTCCTCCGCCGCTGCACCGAGGCGCTCGGCCAGCTTGCCCACGAGATAGCCCTTTTTCTCCCATGCGTCCTGCACCGTGCGGCACAGCGGCAGCATGTCGACGTTCGGCTTCGTGGGAACGCCCTTGTTCACCTCGCGGTTGAGGTGGATGGCGACGTTCGGGATGATGGCCAGCGGCTCGTCCCACGCAACAAGGCGGCGCGCCGGGCGCATGGGGTCGTCCGTCCGGACGAGGGCCACACCGGCAAGGCCGAGCGGGCGGTCGAGCCAGGTGTTCAGGATCGCGCCGCCGTAGGGCTCAACGCTCAGGCGGCAGCAGCCGCCGGAAACGAGCTCCGGCTGCGGCTTGATGCGCATGCAGGGCCAGTCCGTATGCGAGGCGGCGATGCGGAACACATCGCGCGCGCCGACGGTGATGGCGGCGAGGAACGTGCCGCTGCTCACAAAGTAGCGGCCGCCGCGCTTCACGGCAAACGGCGCGCCCAGCTCCAGCGGGGTGAAGCCCTGCGCGGTGAGGGCCTGCTCCGCCATGGCGACGGTATGCCACGGCGAACGCCCGCCGTCCAGCCAGTGCATCAGCTCGGTGCAGAATTCAGACATGGATGATCGCTCCTTTTATTTATGGCAGCACCGCATCATTGCATTGTGCGGCGCTGCCTTATTTATATAGTTGGGAATCGGGAATAGGGCGGCATTGGTGCGTTTGTAGGGGCGGGGCATGCCCCGCCCGTCCGCGAAGCGGCAAAAGGACAGCCAAATCGATAGGATGCACCGCTGTCAGCGCCGTGCCTCCTGATGTGTCATTGCGAGGGCGCTTCGCGCCCGTGGCAATCTCGGGAAGGCAGTTACGATTTCGCCGACGGCTTTCCTGTGATCTGGTCGGGTACTGCGAGATTGCCACGTCGCTTCGCTCCTCGCAATGACAAGTCGGGGGCAGTTGCCGTTTTAACGGCGGCCGGTACGAATCGTTCGTGCGTCGCCGGGCCCGCTGTCCCCTCCCCTACGGCACCCCGCGGTCTGCCGGATTTTCTCCATTGTACCATATTCCCCGGGAAAAATCCACCCTGTCGGAAAAAAGCGGTCTCTCTCCGTAAAATCTATGGAAAAGCGCTTGAAAACCGGACCCTTTTGTGATACGATAAATTTGTATCAGAATGAGTGTACTGCGCGCAGGCGCGGGCTTCATTTGCACACAGATACCACAATAATAGGAGGCAAACACCATGAATGTAGCAGAGATCATGGAACAGCGCAACGCATTTTCCTTTGAAGTCTTCCCCCCGAAGACGGACGTTGGCATGGAGAAGCTGTGCGGCGAGGGCGGCGTGCTTGAGAAGCTCTATACGCTCAACCCGGATTACATCTCCTGCACCTACGGCGCTGGCGGCACGAACGTCGGCAAGAACCTTGAGGTCCTGAAGAAGATCAAGGCCGACGGCAAGTGCACCCCCGTGACGCACTTCACCTGCGTGGCCAACACCAAGGAAGGCATCAAGGACCAGCTCCAGACCTATCTGGACAACGGTATCGACCACATGCTCGCGCTCCGCGGCGACATTCCCTTTGGCTGGACCGGCACGAACGGCGACCTGCACTATGCCACCGAGCTGGTGAAGTTCGTCCGCAAGGAATTCGGCGACAAGTTCACCATCGCCGTCGCAGGCTCCCCCGAGGGCCACATTGCCTGCCGTTCTCTGGAAGCCGACATCTCTTTCCTGAAGCAGAAGCAGGATGAGGGCGCAGACTACATCATGACCCAGCTCTGCTGGGATATGGACCAGTTCCGTTACTGGATGGACGCCATCCGCGCCGCCGGCATCTGGCTGCCGGTCGATGTGGGTATCATGCCTGTCCTCGACGCCGCCGCCACCATCAACATGGCGCTCTCCCGCAACGGCTGCGTGATGTCCCGCGACCTGTGCGAGATCATCTCCAAGAACTGGATCTTCCCGAATCCGTTCGCTCCGAACGAGTCCGAGGAGTCCATCGCTGCCAAGAAGGCGTCCTTCAAGGAAGCCGGCATCGAGTATACCATCAAGCTTATCGACGAGTATCGCGTCTGCGGCATCAACGGCATCCATCTGTATGCCCTGAACAAGTATGACGACGTCGCCCGCATCGTCAAGGAGTCCGGCATCGTCGACCTCATCTGATTTTTTGGCAACACGAACTGATTATCCTGCTGCCGGGCGGCTCCGCCGTCCGGCAGTTCCCCCACTGCACAAAGGAGGTTTCCCCATGGCCTATACCATTGCTGTCGCCGGAAAGGGCGGCGTCGGAAAAACGACGGTCTGCGGCATGATGATCGACGCCCTCATCAAGGGCGGCAAGGGTCCGCTGCTCGTCGTCGACGCGGATGCCAATTCCAATCTGAACGAGGTCCTCGGTGTAGAAGCCGGTGTCTCCCTCGGCCAGATCCGCGAGGAGATCGCGCAGGCGGAGCTCCGCGGCGATACGATCCCCAAGAGCATGACAAAGGCGGACTATGCCGAATACCGCTTCGAATCCGCTCTGGCGGAGGAGGACGATTTCGACATGCTCGTCATGGGCCGCACACAGGGCAAGGGCTGCTACTGCTACGTCAACGGCGTGCTCAAGACCCTGCTCGACAAGTATATCGGCGCTTACCGCTATGTCGTCATCGACAACGAGGCCGGTATGGAGCACATCGCCCGCGGGACGCTCCCGCATGTCGATGCGCTGCTGCTCGTCTCCGACTGCTCGCGCCGCGGCGTGCAGGCCGTTGCCCGCATCGCCGAGATGGTCCGCGAGCTGGACCTGAAGCCCGGCCTCATGAAGCTCATCATCAACCGTGCGCCCGGCGGCGTTCTCTCCGACGGCGTGCGCGAGGAGATCGAGGCCCATCATCTGGAGCTCGCCGGCGTCCTCCCACAGGACGATGCCGTCTACGAAGCGGACTGCGACGGCAAGCCCAGCTCGAAGATCCCCGATGCCAGCCCGGTCAAGCGGGCGCTGCACGGGATCATGCAGGACCTGAGCCTGTAAGGCAGCCCCGCACAATTGCATGCTCCCGCTGAATTGTGCGGCGCTGCCGTAAAATCCATTTTTCTTTCTTATCGGAGAACCAACGGAGGCCCGGCCGTTCGGCCCGGCTTCCCGATCAACCATTTCAGGAGGAAAACACAATGTCTTTTGAACCCAAAACGCAGGCGTTCAATTCGTCGATCAGCTCTGTTACCATCGGCACTGGTGACAAGGCAGTCACGCTCGGCGGCATTAACGTTCTGCCCTTCTACGCATTCGACGCGCCCATCACCAATGCGCCGAAGATCGGCGTAGAGATCACCGACCATGGCATGGCGGCTTATCCGCAGGCCGGTCTGCAGGAATTCTATGCCGGCTGCCAGACCGTGGCCGACATGGCAAAGCGCGTGGAGACGATGCACGGCGCATCGTTCATCTGCCTCCACTTCGAAGGCGCTGACCCCAACGGCGATAACCGCTCCATCGAGGAGTGCGTCGAGATCGCCAAGTCCGTTGCCGATGCAACGGATCTGCCCCTCGTCATCATGGGCTGCAAGAACATCGAGAAGGATGCGGAGCTCTTCACGAAGGTCTCCGAGGCCCTGCAGGGCAAGAACATCCTCGTCTTCTCCGCCCGTGAGGAGAACTACAAGTCCGTCGGCGCCTCCGCCGTCATGGCCTATGGCCAGAAGGTCGGCGCAGAGTCCGCCGTCGACATCAACCTTGCCAAGCAGCTCAACGTCCTGATGACGCAGCTCGGCGTCGCCCCGACGTCCATCGTCATGAACGCCGGCTCCGCCGCAGCGGGCTACGGCTATGAGTACGTTGCCTCTACCCTCGACCGCATCCGTGCGGCTGCCCTCGCCCAGAGCGACACGCAGCTCCAGATGCCCATCCTCACGCCCGTCTCCCCCGAGACCTGGTCCGTCAAGGAATCCATGGTCAGCGAGGCCGATATGCCCGAATGGGGCAGCGCCGAGGAGCGCGGCATTGAGATGGAGATCACCACGGCTGCCGCCTGCCTCGCCGGCGGCTCCGATGCCGTCATCATGCGTCATCCCGCGGCCATCAAGGCCATCAGCGAGATGATCGAAGCGCTGGTCTGAGCGGAAGGAGGAACATACAATGGCACTGAAAGGCTTGGATATCTTTAAGCTCTCTCCCAAGAAAAACTGTAAGGAATGCGGCAGCCCCACCTGCATGGCCTTCTGCATGAAGGTCGCACAGGGCGCCGTCGCTCTGGATAAATGCCCGTACTTCTCCGAAGAAGCCAAGGCAAAGCTCTCCGAGGCCACTGCGCCTCCCATGAAGACCATCACGGTCGGCAATGACATCAAGCTCGGCGGCGAGACCGTCCTGTTCCGCCACGAGAAGACCCTTGTCAACCGCAACCGCTTCGCCGTTCCCGTCTGCACCTGCATGGACGAGGCCGCTGCCGATCAGAAGCTGGCCGATATCCAGAAGGTCGACTATGAGCGCATCGGCGAGCGCGAGTACATCGAGTTCGTCATGGTCCGCTGCGAGAAGGATTCCGCCGGCAAGTGGGAAGACCTCGTCAAGAAGGCCGCCGCAACGGGCCGCACCCTCATTCTCAACTGCACCTGCCCCGAGTGCGCCAAGAAGGCCCTTGCCATCTGCAAGGACGGCAAGCCCATCCTCAACGGCGCCACGCCGGAGAACTACGAGGAGATGAGCGCCATCGCCACTGAGGCGGGCGTGACCCTCGGCGTCCATGCCGACAGCCTGTCCGAGCTGCATGACCTCATCGCCAAGCTCGAGGCCGCGGGCAACAAGAACCTCATCATCGACGTCACCGGCAAGACCGTCAAGGAGACGTTCGCCAACACCGTGCTCGTCCGCCGCACCGCGCTGAAGGATGGCGACCGCACGTTCGGCTATCCCTCCATCGTCGATCTGGCCAAGCTGGCCGCGGGCGACGAGCACCTCGAGACCGCGCTGGCCGCCGTCTTCACCCTGAAGTACGGCTCCATCATCGTCATGGAGCGCATCGGCTATGCCGAGGCCCTGCCTCTGTACGGCCTGCGCCAGAACGTCTTCACCGACCCGCAGAAGCCGATGAAGGTCGCGCCCGGCATCTACCCGATGAACGGCGCAACGCCCGACGATCCCTGCATGCTGACCGTCGACTTCGCTCTGACCTACTTCCTCGTCTCCGGCGAGATCGAGCGCTCCAATGTGCCGGTCAACCTGCTCATCACCGACGCCTCCGGCATGTCCGTCCTGACGGCATGGGCCGCCGGCAAGTTCTCCTCCAGCTCCATCAAGAAGTTCTTCGACGAGTTCGAGCTGGATAAGAAGATCAACAACCGCACGCTCGTCATCCCCGGCAAGGTCGCCGTCATGAAGGGCGAGATCCAGGACAAGCTGCCCGACTGGAACGTCGTCGTCGGCACCCGCGAGGCCGTTGAGATCGTCAAGTTCCTCAAGGACGGCGAGCACATCAAGGCTGCAGAGGCCGTCGCCGCCACGAAGAAGCCGAAGGAAGAGAAGAAGGAAGTCGTCGACGCCGACGCTCCCATCGACTATTCCAAGATCGTCATTCCGGAGATCCCGCACAAGGATCTCGGCGTGACCTACAAGCAGCGCAATGTCGAGTCCAAGAAGTTCGTCACCATCGGCGAGCGCATCCACTGCATCAGCCCGGTCATCCGCGAGGCCATGGCCACGTTCAACCCGGATCCCATCCTCGAGCGTGCCGCGCAGCAGATCAAGGCCGGCGCCACCTATCTGGACGTCAACATCGGCCCTGCCGAGTCCAACGGCCCCGAGCTCATGACCTGGGCGGTCAAGCTCCTGCAGGAGAACTTCAACAACGTCCCGCTGGCCCTCGATACCGCCAACAAGAAGGCCATCGAAGCCGGTATCCGCGTCTATAACCGCACGAACGGCAAGCCCATCGTCAACTCCGCCGATGCAGGCTCCCGTATCTCCAACATCGACCTGGCAGCCGCCAACGACGCCATCGTCATCGCCCTCTGCTCCGCCGACGGTATCGCGAAGGACAACGACGAGCGCATGCACCACTGCCACACCATGCTCGATCGCGGCATGGCGCTCGGCATGGAGGCCGAGGATCTGTGGTTCGACCCGCTGTTCCTTGTCGTCAAGGGCATGCAGGATAAGCAGATGGACGTCCTGAACGCCATCAAGCTCTTCTCCGATGAAGGCCTGAAGTCCACCGGCGGCCTGTCCAACAACTCCAACGGTGCGCCGAAGACCCTCCGCCCGATCATGGACTCCGCCCTCGTCGCCATGGCGATGATGCAGGGCCTGACCTCTGCCATTGTCAACCCGAACGACCTGCGCCTGATGGAGACCATCAAGTCCTGCGATATCTTCAAGAACAACGAGCTGTATTCCGACAGCTATCTGGAGATCTGATCCGCAAACCCTGTCACCCAGCCCCGATCATTCGGGGCTGGGTGCAGCCGCATTCTCGGAGCATGGAGAAAATGCAGGAAAATGCAGAAAAAGCCCACATTTTCCCCATGCCCCGATGCGCCCAAAGCCCCGGCTGCACCCCTGTAGGGGAGCGGCATGCCGCTCCCGGCGCAACGCTGCCGATACGAACAGGGTGTCGTTAAAATGGTATGTACCGATTGCGTCTGTAGCGGCGCTCATTGAGCGCCATGCAGGCGGTAGAATTGGTGGCACTCCGCCGACCGCACCGACCCTGTAGGGGAGGGGCATGCCGCTCCCGGCGACGCACTGGCAGCCCGTACAAGCCATCGTTAAAATGGCACCAGTCCCGATTTGTCATTGCGAGGAGGCCAACGGCCGACGTGGCAATCTCGGGAAGGCAGCTGCGGCTCGTACCGGCCGTCGTGACAGTGGTATGCACCGATTGCGTCTGTAGCGGCGCTCCCTGAGCGCCTAGCGCACCTGCAAATTTTCATCAGGAGGAAACCGAATGAAAAGAAAACACATAATCCGGGCTTGCCTCCTGCTTTTCTGCCTCCTCCTGTGCACGGCCTGCCGAAGCGAATTCAAACCAAAAGAGACGCGGTTCAGCTTTGTGAGCGAGGACAGCCTCACCATAGTCAATGCGGAGGGGCAGGAGCTTCGTTTTGCAAATGGAAGGTGGGACGGCACGATGCCGGTGTTGGACCGCCATTTCACAGTGGACTTTGTGCCGGGATCGACTTCTGCGCAGGTCCGCTTCAGCGAGTCGTTTTCCGTCCGGTTTGAACCGGAGCAGGCGGAAGCTCGCTCGATCTGTCTCTCCTTCGACGGCGACGATTTCCGCGCCGTGGAGGGCCCCGGCCTTCAGAACGTGGAATACACCCGCTCCACCGTCGAGGCGACCGGCGAAAATATGCACTATGAAGTGGGTATTTCGACCGGCACGAGAACCTATCTGGAGGTAACGGGCAGCGGCGAGAGCCGCGTCCGCTATGAGCGGGACGGCAAAAAGGGATATTTCACCGCGCAGGATGCCCCGTTTACCGTCGTGCTCCGGGACCGGGACCAGCAGGAGCCGCTGGATACCATGGATTTTTCCGCAGGGGAGACCTGCACCATCCGCATTCGCGACGGCGTCCCGTCATTTGCGCGCTAGATCGCGGCTTGTCATTGCGAGGCCCCAAAGGGGCCACCGCGCGAGAGAAAAATGTAGCGGCGTTCCCTGAGCGCCATGCAGGCGGTAGCATTGGTGGCACTCCGCCGACCGCACCGACCCTGTAGGGGAGCGGCATGCCGCTCCCGGCGACGCACTGGCAGCCCGTACAAGCCATCGTTAAAACGGCACCAGTCCCGATTTGTCATTGCGAGGAGGCCAACGGCCGACGTGGCGTCCTGAGCGCGCAGCGCGAGGAAGTGCCCTTGGGGTGCAATCTCGGGAAGGCAGCTGCGTTTTCGCCATAGTCTACCTGTTATCCATCCTTGTACTGTGAGATTCCCACGTCGCTCCGCTCCTCGCAATGACACGTCAGGGAGTGCGGCACTGAGAACGGAGGTGTCCGTTATGAAAAAAGCTGTTCTGATTTTACTGGCCCTGCTCCTGCTTGCCTCCCTTCTCTGCTCCTGCAAAACCGCAGCCCCCGGGATCAGCGGAACCATGTGGGTGGAGCTGTCGCTGGACGGACAGTATGCGCTGACGAACGCGGCGGGCCAGACGCTCCGCTATTTCGATCTGCTGCAATATGACGGCACGATGCCGGTGGAAAAGACCCACCTGAACGGCGGGGAGGCTGCATACTCTGCGTCGCTTTGCGTGCCGCGGACGGAGACGCTTACCGTTGAAGTCACAGACGGCAGCCTGTTTTCGGCCTCGTGGGAGGACGAGAGCCAATTCCGCAAAATCGAAGGCAGCGTCCGAAAGATCGTCCTGAGCGACAAGACGACTTCCGTCGAGACTGCCGGGGAGGCATACACCCTGACGGTCCGCATGCCGGGCGACAACGGAAACCGGCTGATCGTATCAACTGCCGGAGATCTTACGCTGACGCAGAAGGAAGAGGCTCTTCTCCGCTGCGATGCCGAATATACCTGCACCCTGAAAAACGGGAACGGCGATATTGTTGCCGAGCAGACCTATCCCGCCGGTGCAGAGGCGAGCATTTCGCTGGAGCGCGGCACCTTGTCAGATAACGGGTGAGGGATGACGGCGTGGAGGCAAATCAATGAAGAAAATGATACCAGTAACCCTGATACTGTTTCTCTGCCTGCTCGTTGCTTTCGCCTTTTTGTGTGAAAAAGTGCCCCTATCCTTTGGTCACGCGGACACCATGTGGATCGCGGTGTATGCAGGCGGCTCGTATCAGGTCCGGAACGAAAAGGGGCAGGTCCTGCTTTATGAGGACGGCGCCTGCAATGGGGATATGCCTGTTTATGAGACGACCTGCGATTATCTCGCCGAGTCGCCGCTGGACTATTTCCGCGTCCCGTATGCCAGAGAGCTGCGCGTGACCTGCGGCAGCAATACGGGCAGGGAGGCCTTCCTTGCGGATTGGGACGTCAGGTTCCAGAAGCTGTATGGCAGCGGGATCGAAACGGTCCGGATGACGCCGGACGAGGCGAGTATCTGCGGCACGGAGATGACCTATGAGCTGCGATTCTTCCGGGACAATGCGGCAAATCGCCTGCTTGTGCTGGAGGGGGACGGCGCAGGGGAGCTGACCGTTTCCTCTGGGCGCAGGCGTCTGACGGCGGAAAGCGATGCAGCGTTCCAATATGCTTTGAACGAGGATTATACCGAGACATTTCTTGCAGATACCGTTCCCGCACAGACTGAACTGACGATCCGGAATCCATGGGGCGCGCAGGATGATATAGAGGTGGAGGTGCGGCCATGAAAAGAATAGTCCTGATTCTGCTGGCAACGTTCCTGGCATGTACACTTATCATCTTTTCCACGGCATGTGAAAATCATCAGGAGCAGCCCGCGATGCAGATCGAGCTGGCTGTCAACAGCACCTGCCGCGTGGAAAATGCCGCCGGGCAGAGCCTGACGTTCCGCAACGGAGCATGGGAGGGAGACATGGCGGCATCCAGCGTATCCGTGAATGGCATTGACGACCCGACGATGACACTGGAAATTCCGTACACCGAGGCGCTGCACTATACGCATGAAAGCGGCGAGAGCCGGTTTTCCGTGCTCCGGGGACAGGAGAGCATTCTGCTTTCCGGCGACGGGATCGATGAGGTTCGCGTTACACCGGATTCGCTGACGGTCACGGGCAGCGGGATGAACTACCGGCTGAAGGTCGCTCGGAGCGAGCCGGAAAGGCGTGCACTGGCTCTTTCGGGCAGTGAAGCAGGAACCGTTTCTCTGCATTTCGCGGATAGCAGCTGCATTGCGCAGAGCGACGCTGCGTTTACCTACGCCCTGAGCAACGATTCCAACTCCCCATTTCTCCGGGATACCGTCGCTGCGCAGTCTGAGCTGTCGATCCGGGACCCATGGGGCGCGCAGGAGAACGTAGTGGTAAAAGTTAACTCGTAAATGACGGGACGAAAACATGTGGGCTTTCACCATACAGAAGCCTACCCAATCATAACATCTGATTTGCACCTGCAAATTTGATATTTTTCATCAGGAGGAAACCGAAATGAGTGTATTAACCGATCTCATCTATGGCGGCTCGCATGCCGTAGCCGGTCTGACTGAGGGCGCCGTCAACGACGCAATCGCCAAGCACGGCGCAGACAAGGCCATTGCCTTCCCCGACACGGCCTACTTCTTCCCCACCATCTACGCCGCAACGGGCGTGAAGGTGGCCAAGCTTGGCGACCTGCCCGCCTGCGTGGGCGTGCTCAAGAGCCTCATCACCGATCAGGAGGACCTCGGCCAGGCGCTGAACGCCGGCCTCGCCACTGCCGTCGGCGCGGAGATCATCGAGGGCCTGAAGTATCTGGACGGCGCGGACCCCTATGCCGCCGAGACCGGCATCGGCTTTGTGCCCGATCCCGTCATCCGCTCGCTGGGCGTCCCGCTCGTCACGGGCGACATCCCCGGCGTGGCCGTCGTGCTCGGCAAGGCCGACAATGCCGCTGACGTCGTGTCCGTCGTCAAGGACTACCAGTCGAAGGGCATCCTGACCTTCCTCATCGGCGGCGTCATCGACCAGTGCGCCGAGGGCGGCGTGAAGATGGGCCTCGAGCTGCGCGTCGTGCCGCTCGGCCATGACGTCACCGCCGTCATCCACGTCGTCACCGTCGCCATCCGCGCGGCCCTGATCTTCGGCAACGTCCAGCCCGGCGACCTGCCCGGCCTGCTGAAGTACACGAAGGAGCGCGTCCCCGCGTTCGTCAATACGTTCGGCGCGATCGACAATGTCGTCGTCTCCGCGGGCGCAGGCGCCATCGCCCTGGGCTTCCCGGTCGTCGTCGACATCGACCTCGGCGAGAATCAGGTCCCCGGCGCGCTGGAATCCGTGCTGGATCACAGCCTGACCGTCAAGCACTCCCTCGAGCTGCGCAACATCAAGATCAAGACGAAGGAGCTGCCCATCCCCGTCGCCTTTGCGGCCGCCTTTGAGGGCGAGATCATCCGCAAGGCCGACATGCACACCGAATACTGGTCCGGCAAGAACGCCACGGCTGAGCTCGTGCTCATGCGCGATCCGTCCGAGATCGAGGACCACAAGATCACCATCGTCGGCGACGATATGGACGGCGGCGAGAAGAACTACGCCCTGTGCACGTTCATCGAGGTCGCGGGCGCGAAGATGCAGGCCGATTTCGAGTCCGTCATCGAGCGTAAGATCCACGCCTGGTTCAACTACATGGAGGGCGTCATGCACACCGGCCAGCGCAATCAGGTCCGTGTGCGCGTTTCGAACGACGCCTTCGCCAAGGGTCTGCGCCTGAAGCACTTCGGCGAGGTCCTGTACCATATGATCATGGACGAATTCGACGCCGTCGTCGATAAGTGCCAGGTCACGCTCATCACGGACGAGGCCGCTGCCGAGAAGTTCCGCGACGAGGTCGCCATGCCGCGCTACAACGAGCGCGACGACCGCCTGCTGTCCATGACGGATGAGTCCGTCGACCGCTTCTACACCTGCATCCTCTGCCAGAGCTTCGCCCCGGCGCACTGCTGCGTCGTCACCCCGGAGCGCCTCGGCCTGTGCGGCGCCGTTTCCTGGCTCGATGCCAAGGCGACGAACGAGCTGAACCCGCAGGGCCCGTGCCAGCCGATCTTCAAGGAGGGCTGCCTCGACGAGCGCACCGGCCGCTATGAGTCCGTCAACAAGATGATCCAGGAAGCCACGCACGGCGCGGTCGAGAACGTCACGCTCTACTCCATCCTCGAGGACCCGATGACCTCCTGCGGCTGCTTCGAATGCATCTGCGGCATCGAGCCGGTCTCGAACGGCTTCATCGTCGTCAACCGCGAGTATAAGGGCATGACCCCCGTCGGCATGACGTTCGGCGAGCTGGCCTCCTGCACCGGCGGCGGCGTGCAGACCCCGGGCTATATGGGCCACGGCCGTCACTTCATCTCCTCGAAGAAGTTCATCGCCGCCGAGGGCGGCATCGAGCGTATCGTCTGGATGCCGAAGGAGCTGAAGGACGACGTCGCCGAGCGCCTGAACCGCACCGCCAAGGAGCTGTACGGCATCGACAACTTCACCGATATGATCGCCGACGAGACGATCTGCGAGGACTGCGATGCCCTCATGGACTTCCTGACCGAGAAGAACCACCCGGTCCTCGGCCTCGAGCCCCTGATGTAAGACCCGCAGCGCGGCGGGCGGCCCATCCCGCCCGCCACGTTTTTCGAAACATGCGCACTTTGCAGGGGCGGGACATGCGGCAAATGGAAAATTGAAAAAGGAAAGCGAAAAATTTCGCAATGCCGTCAGTCGTGCGTTGTAGGGGAGCGGCATGCCGCTCCCGGCGCTGCACGAACGATTCGTACCGGCTGCCGCTAAAATGGCAAGCACCCCCGAATTGTCATTGCGAGGCCCCGAAGGGGCCGTGGCAATCTCGGGAAGGCAGCGGCGCTCGTTGTACAAGGCCGCCGCGCGAGAGAAAATGTAGCGGCGCTCAGTGAGCGCCATGCAGGCTGGCAATGGTTGTGGCACAAATTCAGCGGCGCAAAGCCTCCAGATTTGTCATTGCGAGGCCCCGAAGGGGCCGTGGCAATCTCGGGAAGGCAGCGGCGCTCGTTGTACAAGGCCGCCGCGCGAGAGAAAATGTAGCGGCGCTCAGTGAGCGCCATGCAGGCTGGCAATGGTTGTGGCACAAATTCAGCGGCGCAAAGCCTCCAGATTTGTCATTGCGAGGCCCCGAAGGGGCCGTGGCAATCTCGGGAAGGCAGCGGCGCTCGTTGTACAAGGCCGCCGCGCGAGAGAAAATGTAGCGGCGCTCAGTGAGCGCCATGCAGGCTGGCAAT
>CDZQ01024376.1_pt1 | contig 77101 bp, 71 predicted proteins | sample 554831 | NCBI WGS metagenome assembly CDZQ01 (sample SAMEA3182112, study PRJEB8094) | gut metagenome | biome: human; feature: gut; material: Stool; isolation source: human stools | place: Canada | collected 2013-05-06 | reverse complement strand
GCTCCGTGTTCCAGCCTTTCCACGTTCCAATATTCCTATCTGTACATATCTGCCCTTAGGTGTCCCTCTGAGCCTGTATGCTGGGCGGTGCCTGTAACACCGCAAGGACTTTCATAGTAAAAATTCTTACTCATCCTCACATACTTCCGTAATCGGAAAGGAGCATTTCTGCTCCTGCGCCTTTTAGACCCGTACATTCGGGATTTCGTCAGTCATCCATGACATTCTGACCATAGGCAGTTTATAGACCTCCGGCGTATCATGCACATATCCCACCTCTGGGACACTTTCCACGGCATAATCCGTTTGGGTGCATTTCCGCCGACTTTAGCGAGCGTTATACCGCAATCCTTGTTACAGAGGACTGCCGCATATCGCAGTTTATAAGGTAGGCGTTTCAGGGCGTTACCCCATCATTCCACCTATCGGAATATTAGTTCTCCAAGTCTTTTCAGGGACTCCTTTCAAATCCCGATTCTATTGTTAGCTGACTTGTGCGTAACCTTTTCAGTTACGAACGTGTCGCACTCTTGCCCGCGCCCACGTTGATGGCGGAGAGCTTCTTCAGCAGCTCCTCATCCGCATCGGCGGGCGGGTTGACCTGCATCAGAGCGTTCGCCATATTGAAAAACTCTGCTGGCGTCATGGAAAGCACCTTGTTCACGGGAACAAAGTCATTTTCCTCTTTATAAGCTCCCTGCGGTGCGGCATACTCGCCTCCCTGTACATAAGCCGAAAGCGGCAGGAGCTGCATCTGCTCCTGAATGGCACAGACATTGGGCAGATCCTCGTTCCCGGACAGCACCGTGCGGGTGATCGACCACACCGTTGCGGTGGGCACGTCCACGCGCGTCACACCGTCGGGCAGCTCGCCCTCCCAGTCGGGAAGCGCGATGGCATAAGCGCCCGCTTTGTCCAGCACGGCGGCGGTGTTCGTCCACGCATCCAGAAGCTGCACATTGCAGAAGCGATCCGTTTCCGGCAGGACGTAGACCATAGGCTCTGTGCTGATGTCAAGCCACGCCTGAGAGTAGACGGTATCGACGTTCGGCGTCACAACGGTGCGGAAAGAGGCGTCCGCCAGCTTTTGTGCATGGTTGAACTGATTGATGGGCGCACGGCCAGTCATGGTTCCGTCCGTATTGGTCGATAATGTTTTGGTTGCGTCGGTCAGCACCAGTGGGAACGCATAGATGTATGCCTCGCTGACCGTTTTCCACACGGTTTCCGTATCCGGTGTATCCGGCTGCGTTTTTTCGGCAGAGCAGGCGGAAAGAAGTCCGCAGGAAAGCAGTGTAAGCAGCGATAGTAGAATTGCAAGTATCTTTTTCATGTTGTCCTCCTATGATTCTCTTCTGTTTTTGGTCATCTCCTCGGAAGGGTTTGTGCGGATGGATTGACTATGAAGTCGTTTGTGATTTTCTCTTTATGGTAAACTATCGATTATTCCGCCCCTTTCTTTCTGCAAGCCTTGAAAGCTCTTTTTTGTTCCTTTTGCGGCATTCGGTCTGCTTCAGCGTCACGGTATGGACAAGCCTGCTTTCCGGCAGCTTCAGGCGCAGCTTGTCAAGCGTCCGCCGGTAGAATCGCTCCGCGCCACTGGCGGTTGTACCCTCGAAATCCACCGCCAAGTCCTCAAAGGTAGACTGCGTGGACAAAGGGCTGACGCGTCCACAGGTCATGCAGAGGCTTTCGCCGCCGACAGTTGCTCTGATCTGCTGGTTTTCCTTCTTGACAGGAACAATGCTCCCTTCGTGATTGACAGTGTATTTATTTCACTGTCTCTCATAAAGGGAGCATGTCAATCAGAAACGGGGGTGATTTTGTAGTTTTTTTGATAGCCTTCCTTGAGACTTACTTTGCAAGCACAACGGAAATGATGATCTCCTTTTCCGTCTCGCTCAGGTCGAACGCGCCGCCGTCTGCGACGCTGACACGCAGTTCATACAGTGTGCCGTCGGCCAGGGTATCCACGCCAGTCCCAGCTTTATCCGTGATCGTCCACAGCTCTTTGCTGACCTCCGCCAGCTTTCCGTCTGCACCGTAGGCATAGAGCTTCAAATCAGCGGCGCTTCCGGAAAGATTGTTCATCCGGAACGAGACCGTCGTGTTGGGGTGGACGTTTTCGACTGTCACGGTGTTGCGCCAGCTGGCGACCGTGCCGTCACCGCCGTCCTGCTCAAACTGTTCCTGTGTCAGTACGTTCCGCGCGGCCTTATCGAGATCGACCTTGCGGTAGGGCATTTCGGGAAGATACACAAAGCGATCCTGCAAGCACAGCAGCTCCAGATAGCCCGTCGGGCAGTAGAGCGCGTTGCCGCTGTTTCCGGCATACATACCGATAGCCATGTTATTGTAGCCATATTTGTTGGAGACGTCCATGGTGAATACCGTCTCGCCGGTGGCAAAGTCCAGAATGATGTACTGCCACATGCCGCTTTCCAGATCCTGCACATAGCCGTAGATATAGCCCGTCGCGGTGGAGAGCTTGAGAATCGATGTATCGCTCAGGTCATTTCGAGACCAGATGCTCTTCATCTCATAGCCGCTATCGGTTTTCACGGTGTCCACGCGCTCGACGCCGGGCGCGATCATGCAGTTGCCCTTTGTCAGCCAGTTTGTGTCATAGATGTTGGCATAGCTCTGGATGGAGGAATCGCTGTCGGGATCGGCAAGGCCTGCGCTGCCTGCGCCGAACCAGTTGCAGACAATCGTGCTGACGGTGCCCTCGCTGTCATCATAGACGATGGCAGAGTTTTCAACCGCTACCTGATAGCCCTCGGGCAGATCATCCAGAACCGGCATGCTTGCAACGATTTCACCGGTCTTCATATCGAGCGCCAGCAGCCTGACTGGATCGGCGTTGTCGGTGAACATCACAAGATCCGGCGTCAGCGACGGGGAGCAGCCGCCGCCCCAGGCAAGACCGCCGCCGGTGGTCTTGTCGTTTTCGCCGCTGACCTTCGCACCGACGCTCTCATACGGCGTGCACCAGACAGCCTCGACACCGTTATTGGCACGCAGCAGATAGCAGTTCTGGTTTGTCAGGATGACCGCGCCGTCCTTGGAGGCGGCAATTCCGTTTTCCGCACCCTCGCCGAGCGCCAGCTCGTAGACGAAGACGGCCTTCGAAAGGTCGGCCTGCTCTCCGTTCAGGATCGCCTCGATCGCCGAGTGGGCGATGTAGCCGAGCACGCCCTGCTGCTCACGTTCGGGATAGATGCGGAAGCCGCCGGTTGCAAACCAGAGGTTGCCGTCGTAGTCAAAGACCACGGAAAGAAGATTCTGCGTCAGCTCCTTGCCGAGCGCAGCTTCGGCTGCCGCCTTGATGTCGATGTCCAGTACCTTTTCAAATTCAGGCAGGACGTTTCCTGCTTCATCGGTTGCCCGCAGCATCAGCACATGGTTGTTGCTGGTGGGGCAGACGATGCGGTTTTCCGAGTCCAGGAACGTATAGGAGCTCTGGATGACGTAACCACCGCCGTCATGCTGCTTCGGAGAGAAATAGCCAAGAGTCTTCGTCTCTTCGGCATTCAGATCGCGGATGGCGATGCCGCCGAGCAGCGGAACGACTGCGTGGCCGTAGCTGTCAAAGTAAATGGCAGGCGAAGCGTTCGCGTTGGTTTTTTCATAGGAAACATTGATCTCCGGATAGATGCCAAGCGGCAGGACTTCATCCGTAGAGTCGGTATTGTAGCCGTCGTGGTGAATGTTGGCGTCGCTCTTTGCCATATAGGGGTTTTCATCGACACGCTTGGCGCGCAGCGTCTTGACCGGCAGTGCAGAGGACAATGCGTCGGACGCCGGGGTCTCCCCTGTGCCAGTGTCCTCCGGCATATCATCCTCCGTCGAGGCTTTCTCTGATGCGGCCGTTTCGGGCGTCTGCGTTTCAGAGGCCGGGGAAGACTCGGCTGGCGTCTGTGTACAGGCTGCCATGCTCAGGCAGAGCGCAGCAGCCAGCAGCAGGAGCAGCGCAGAGCGTAATACTTTTTCCATTTTCATCAAAATATCCTCCGTTTATTTATTTTTCATAAAGTTTGTTGGGGTTTTATGCGAGCCAGGTGTAAAGTCCCAGTTGAAACGCTTCCTCGGAAACCGGCTCCAGCAGGAAATAGTCTGCCCGCAGCCGGAAGGCGTGAAGGGAGAAATCCAAGTCGCTGCACCAGATCATCCGGCATGCGGGGCATAAGGAGCGAAGATGTTCCGCTGCATTCAGTCCTGCCACTCCGGAAAGTGCAATGACGGCATTGGTTGGAGCCTCTTTCTGCGCCGTTTCAAAAAAGCGTTCCTGGTCGTCATATTGCATGACCTGCGGAAACAGCCCCTTCGCTTCACAAAACCGGGTAATTTGCTCGGCGTAGCGCTGCCGCTCTGTTTCCTGTTCTGCCAGCACGGCAATACGATACACAGATTTCCCTCCTTCCTTCGTCCGATTTGGCATTTTGCTTGTGCTCAGTATAAAAAGGCCATTCGGTTTTTTCAAGTGCCGCAGCACGAAAGGGGCGATTTTGGCACGAATTCCGACAGCGGTTCTTTGTCATCTTCGACACGCTGTGATATAATTATCTTAGGAACTTCTGAATAAATCGGCTACGGCGCTCAGCGGGTCTTTCGCCCCAACTTATCGGTTTGAAAATCTTGAAATATTGCGCAGCCGTTGGCGGCTTTGCCGCCTTACGGATGCGGCATGCCCCTTGCGGGTACACAAAGTATTCCTGCAATTTCCAAACCTCAATTTGGAACAAAATCCCTCGCTGACCGCTCTTGCAATTTAATCAGAGGTTCCCTTGGAATTCAAGCACAAGGAGAGAACCCTGCATGAGAATTGCGATTGTGGATGATCTTGCTGCGGAACGTGCACTGCTGAAAGACCGGCTGGAGCAGCAGCTTCACCGGAGAAATGTGCAGGCGGATATTCTGGAATACGAAAGCGGCGAGACATTTCTGGAAGCGGCAAGGAAAGCGCCCTTTACTGCCGCATTTCTGGATATTTATATGGATGGCATGACGGGCATGGAGGCGGCAAAGAAGCTGCGGAAAACCAACACGGACTGCCTGCTGGTTTTTACCACGACCTCGACCGACCATGCGCTGGAGGGCTTTCAGGTACGGGCGCTGCACTATCTGGTCAAGCCCTTTACCGAAGCGGACATCGACGCGCTGACGGACGAGCTGCTTGCCCGCGTACCGCAGCCGGACAAATATATGGAGCTAAAGGTGGAGGGAAGCGAGATCCATCTGCGCTATCAGGACATCGTCTACGCAGAACACTTCGCCCACTTGATCTACGTCCATACGACGGTTCAAAAGACGCTTGCCACGCGCCAACCCTTCAAGACGTTCATCGCCCCACTAAAGGATGACACACGCTTTTTTGTGTGCGGGCGCGGCGTGATCGTGAATCTGGAACACGCGAAGGATCTGGAAGATGCCGCCTTCCGCATGGCGGACGGAAGCCGCGTGTTTGTCAGTCAGGACCTTCTGAAAAGTGCCCGGCAGGCATTTATGGAGTTCTTGCTGCAAAGGAGGCGGATGGTATAATGGAGCTGCTGCGTCCAATTCTGGAGCTCGGCGTGGTGATTCCCGGCATGCTGCTTGCCTACTTCCCGGTAAAATCCAGCTTAAAGCAGCCGCTGTCAAAGCTTGTTTTGTGGCTTGCCCCGCTGCTTGCGCTGCTTTGTGCCGCCGGAGGCGTGGTGTGCTATGCGCGCCGTATGCCGACTGCGCCGGTGCTTGCGGGGCTGACCTTGCTCGCAGCCGTGATCTACATAAAAACGCTCCGGATCTCGCTTTGGAAATCCGGAACGGTTGCATTATCTGTCTGTGCGGTATTTGCCTGTATCAACAGCCTTTGCCGGGCGATCAACGCCGCTATGCTGGCCGGTTTGCCGCAGGCGCAGGCTGCGCCATGGTTCTGTCTGCGGGCCGTGATTTGCTATCATGCGATCTGCTGGCTGTTTGCCGCCATCGCCTATTATCCTGCGACGCACAGCGTGCGGAGGATGGTCGAGGACGAAAATTTTGCGCAGACCTGGTATGTGTTCTGGGTGCTGCCGCTGGTGTTCATTGCGCTGAATCTGTTTATGATCCCCAAGTATGCGGACACGCTCTATACCGGGCGTGTTTTGCAGGGGTATTTTGTGATCAGCATCGCACTTTTGTTTTTGATGCTTTTCTTCAACGCAATCTTCCTTCTGATGGCGATCAGCATCAACCGGAATGTGAGATTGCGGCAGGAGAACCAGCTGCTTTCCATGCAGCAGCAGCGCTACGAAAGCCTGAAAGCTGCCATTGAGGAAGCACGGCAGGCGCGGCACGATCTGCGCCACCAGCTATGTCAGCTCGCTGCCCTTGCAGAAGAAGGGAATCTTGAAAAGATCAAAGCCTATCTCTCCGGCGCAGTTTCCAGAATTCCGAGTCTGGAGCTGCATTTCTGTGAAAACCGGGCGGCAGACGGCGTGGTCGGGTATTACTGCGCGCTTGCCAAACGGGAGAATATCCCGTATTCCGTGCAGATTGATCTGCCGGAATGTCTTCCTGTAGACGAAATCAATCTGTGTCTGGTTCTCTCGAATCTGCTGGAAAATGCGCTGGAAGCCAGCCTGCGCACCGCGCCTGCCCGACGCAGGATCAAACTGACAGCCTATCTGCATGGCAGCAGTCTGGCACTGATTCAGGTGGAAAACACCTATGACGGAGTTATCCGGGAAAAAGACGGGATATTCCAGTCCTCCAAGCGAAAAGGAGAAGGTGTTGGTATCCAGTCCGTCCGCCATATCGCAGAAAAATCTGGTGGAGTAAGTACAGTTACCTATCAGGACGGCCTGTTCAGCGCAAAGGTCATGCTCTGCGGATAATGATGCCCTGCCTTTCCAAAACGGCACGGCCACAGATTTCAGCAGTCTCGCTTCCGGTAGGCCCTGCACAAACCGTATCGCCGTTTTCAAAATCAAATCGCAGCTCGCCCCATTCGCCGTCGTTGTCTACCAGATATGCCAAAACAGAAAACCATTGCCGAGCTGAATGCCGAGAAAGAAAAAATTGAGCAGCAGCTTACACAGGAGCAGCACAAGAAGCAGCGTCTGGAAAACCGCATTGCCTACTGTGAGCGCGGCGACCGAACCAAACGCGCACACAACCTGATCGTTCGCAGTGCGGATAACAGTGAAGTGACGGCTCTTTCTATCGCCGGAATACGAGTTCCTGAAATGAAAAAGTACCCAGCATTTATACTGTGTGCTACATCAAATTCATATCCACCAGCGTTGAACCAATATCAAAGAAGACCCAACGAATTGCGTTCATATTATTCATCCCCGAGATTTAAGTCCTGGCATTTTTGGATGGCAAGATCATGGTTCTGCTCCGCAGCTTTCTTATACCAGTGCTTTGCCTTTTCCATATTAACAGGCGTCCCAATCCCTTCTTCATAGAAATATGCGAGATTGAATTGGCCGTCACGATCACCATGCTCTGCGGCACGCTGCGTCCAATAAAACGCCTTATCCGCGTCCTTCTCCACACCGATCCCGTCATAGAAAAAGTAGCCCACTTGACATTCGGCAAGGGGATAGCCCTTCTCAGCAAGTTCCATGTGTCCTTCAAAGCACTTCTCAAACTGCTTTGTGTTCCAGTATTTCTCGATCAGTTCATTGCAACGGTCAAACTCCGAACATGGTTTATAATAAGTTTCTGCCATCTTCAGTACCTCAATCAAATCATTTCATTCCGCTATGCATGGGTTCGTTTTTTGTCAAGTCAAAAAGAGTCTCATAAATACATATCCATCCTCAATCGTATCGGAAAGACAAAAGCCCTGCTTTATCCAGAACTCCTGTGCAGCAATATGTTCCATCTTTACCGGAGCAGAGATTCTGCAGGCAGAGAATTCCCTGTGCAAATACTCAATACAGAGCTTTACCGCCTTTGATCCATATCCCTTCCTCTGAAATGCATCGTCAATTAAGAAGTTGATGATTTGATAATTGTCTTCTCCCACATACATGGAAACAAACCCAACTATCGTGTCATCGCTGTATATGGCAAACGGTCTTGTGTCTTGATAGTAAACCCATGCCTCCGCCGGTGAATAGGTCACAGGATCGACAAAATCCTCATTCTCTACACTTGCTCTCAAAAGCAGGCATTCTCTGAAGTTATCTTCACTGATGGCTCGCAGCTCAATCATCGGATTATCCCCCTGCGTATGCTTCACAACTTACTTCTCCTATCATTTCATCAATCTGTCGGTACAGTTCCTCATACGCCTGATCTGCTATCGGCTTTTTCGGCGTCCAGAATGCATGGAGCTCCTGAAGCTCCGGGGAATCTCCCAAAAGTGCCTTCACCTTCTCATACGCAAAGTCATTCGCTTCCCGTTCATAGGGCTGTCCAAGATATAGCTCCGTAAAATGCTCTGTTGATCCATCGAGCTTGCATTCTTTCCATTCGCCGTCAACGAGTTTATAACAAGTTCCATCATATTGGATGACATAGAGGCGGCTCCTGGAAATCAGCCCGTCAAAGCGCTCCGGGTGCAAATACTGCAAGGCATGGCGAAGCTCATGAAACAGATAGAACATCTGCTCGTACTCCGGTTGAGATTGGAGCATCTCTTTGTTGATGAACAGCGTATTGACAGTTGGATCAAACGTACCGTTGGCCGTTTCATATCCCTTCGGCATGTCGAAGGAAAGGTTGATCGTTAAGCGCCGATATTGTTACCCCCAAATGCCTAAAAGTTGTTCCCGTGGTTGTCCCCGAAGTTGTCCCATAAAGACGAAAAAAGGGGAGTTGTCCCCGAGTTGTCCCCGGTAAAAACGATTTGGTTGGGTCAGGTTGAGCCAGAACAGGACAAAAAGAAAAACCCCGGAAACCGTTGAGTTTCCAGGGTTTTTGGGCATTTTGAAGTCTCGATCAGCGCTTGGAGAACTGCGGAGCGCGACGAGCGGCTTTGAGACCGTACTTCTTGCGTTCCTTCATTCTCGGGTCGCGGGTCAGGAAACCGGCGGCCTTCAGAGCGGCGCGGTACTCGGCGTTCAGGCCCAGCAGCGCGCGGGAGATGCCGTGACGGATGGCACCGGCCTGGCCGGTGACGCCGCCGCCCTGGACGGTGCAGACCACGTCCACCTTGCCGAGCAGGTCGGTGGTGACCAGCGGCTGACGGACGATCAGCTTCAGGGTGTCGAGACCGAAGTAGTCGTCGATCTCGCGGCCGTTGATGATAATGGAACCGGTGCCGTTCTCATAAACGCGGACACGGGCGATAGAGGACTTGCGGCGGCCGGTGCCGTAATGATACTGTTTCTTGCTCTCGTACATCGTCTTTTACCTCCTGATTAGTCCTGCGTCCAGGCTTCGGGCTTCTGGGCAGCATGGATGTGCTCCGGACCCTTGAACAGCTTCAGACGAGTAATGGCAGTTCTGCCGATGGTGTTCTTCGGGAGCATGCCCTTGACGGCCAGCTCCATGGCGAACTCGGGACGCTCGGCCATGAGGGTCTTGTACTTCGTTTCCTTCAGACCGCCGATCCAGCCGGAATGACGGCGATAATACTTCTCCTCCAGCTTGCGGCCGGTGAGAACAGCCTTCTCGACGTTGACGATGATGACGTAGTCGCCGCAGTCAACGTTCGGGGTGAAATCGGGCTTCAGCTTGCCGCGCAGCAGGTTGGCGGCGATGACGGCGGTACGGCCCAGGGGCTTGTCCGCTGCGTCCAGGACGTACCACTTGCGCTGAACGTCCTCTTTTCTGACCAGTGTCGTGGACATGAGTGAGTTCCTCCGTATATTGAAAATAAATATTTTGACAAAACCGGGCTGCACGCGTACAATATTCCCGTGCACAGCCTATTCTTTATACCACAGGAAAAACCGGCTGTCAAGCACAAAATTCGGAAATTTCATTTTTCTCCGGAAGAACTCTCGGATGCTCCTTTTTTCTCCCGGATACTCGCAAATGCTCAAGGGGCAATTTTTCGAAAAAACGGAGGAATTCGCATGCAAAGAATGATGGGGCTCGTGCGCCGCTGCATCGAGGATTACCGGATGATCGAGCCGGGCGACCGCATCGCCGTCGGCGTGTCCGGCGGCAAGGATTCGCTGACGCTGCTGACGCTGCTGGCGGCGCTGCGGGAATATGTGCCCTATTCCTATGACCTCACGGCCATCACGATCGACATGGGCCTCGGCGGCATGGACTTTTCGCCGGTCGCACGCCTGTGTGAGCGCCTCGGCGTGCCGTATTCCCGCGTGGAGACGGAGATCGGGCCGATCATCTTCGAGCACCGGAAGGAAAATAATCCCTGCTCGCTGTGCGCCAAGATGCGCCGCGGGGCGCTGAATCAGGCGCTGCTGGAGCAGGGCTTTTCCAAGGTGGCGCTCGGCCACCACTATGACGACGCCGTCGAGACGTTCCTGATGAGCCTGCTGTTTGAGGGACGGATCGGCTGCTTCGAGCCGGTGACGTACCTCGACCGGACCGGCGTGACGCAGATCCGGCCCATGCTCTATCTGACGGAGGGCATGGTGCGCACGTTCGCGGCGGAGCACGACCTGCCCGTCGTGCACAATCCGTGCCCGGCCGACAAGCACACGAAGCGGCAGGAGATCAAGGAGCTCGTCGCCGTGCTGTCGAAGACGTACCCCGATCTCAAAGCGCGCGTATTCGGCGCGATGCAGCGCCTGCCGCTGCCGCAGTGGGGCGTGACGCCGCACCCGCGCGGCTCACAGAAACAGCTGCATCAGCACGACGGCTGCAAAGCCGGGCAGGCCGAAAAAGCCGACGATGCAGGCCGCGGGCGCGGTGACGGCGATATAGAGCCCGGTCAGGGGCGCGAGCAAATTGACAAGGCCGAGCAGGACTGCGCCGCAGAGCGTGTTGATGCACAGCTTCCAGAACCAGCGCAGCGGCGTGGACAGCAGCCGCACGAGCAGAAACACGGCGGCGACGGAAAGTGCAACGGATAAAACCTGCGTCATGGAAAATTCCTCCTGAAATGCGAAAAAATGAACCAACGCGGCGTGCATTGTTCTGCCGCGCCGGGGCATACTGAAAGCGGACACAGTCCTGGAACATTTTCCGGCATCGGGCCAATGCACTTCGAACGGCCAATTCGAAGAGAAAGTGGAATCCATAGCCTGTGTCAAGTGCGCCGCGCGGCGTAAAACTGCCGCGGACGGTACGAAAGATACCCCCATGGGGCGGGGCGCTGCGGCCGCAGCGCCCCATGACGTTCTGATCTGGGCAGCGCCGCATCTGCGGCGCATTTTTTGTGATCCGGCGGCGCAAGGCCTCCGGATTTGTCATTGCGAGGCCCCAACGGGGCCGTGGCGCCCTGAGCGCGAAGCGCGAGGAAGTGCCCCTGGGGTGCAATCTCGGGAAGGCACTGCCGTCCTACACCCGCCATTGTATGGGCGAGGCATGCCTCGCCCGGCGCTGCACAAACGATTCGAACCGGCCGCCGTGAAAACGGTGCGCACCAATTGCGTCTGTAGCGGCTCACTGCGCAGCCGTTGGCGGCTTTGCCGCCTTACGGATGCGGCGTCCCCTTTACGGGGGGTGAGCGCCTCGTATAGGATAATTCAACCGCGCAAGGGCACTGGTGCACCACAACGCCATCCTGATGTGTCATTGCGAGGAGCGAAGCGACGCGGCAATCTCGCAGGACCATATTGGATAACAGGCAAGTTCCGGCGAATACGGTAACTTTACGCGGCGTGGCGTCGAGGACGCCGCCCCCTACAAGGTGTGTGCGGTCGGCGATACATGGTGCAAAACGGCAGTGCCTTCCCGAGATTGCCACGGGCGCAAAGCGCCCTCGCAATGACAATTCGGGGGCCGGTGCCGTTTTGGCGATAGCCTGTTCGGATCGGCAGCATTGCGCCGGGAGGGGCATGCCCCTCCCCTACAACGCACAGCTGGCGGCCTCGCAAAACTATCCATTTTCCATTATCCACTTGCCGCGCGCGCTGTCCCGGTTTCTGCAATATTATCCCAGCAGTCCTGCCTTTGCCTTCAGCGTCAGGATGCGCAGGACGCTCTCGTCGATGCGGGCCTCAGTCAGCGTGCCGTCTGCGGCGGCATCGCGCAGAGCCTGCAGGGCGGCGTCGAGGTCGTCCGGCATCAGGATGAGGTCGCAGCCGGCCTCGATGGCCAGCAGGGCTGCCTCGCCGGGTGTATAGTTCGCCGTGATGGCGCCCATATTGTGCGCATCTGTGATGACGACGCCGTTATAGCCCAGCTCCGTGCGCAGCAGGTCCGTCACAACGGCGGGGGAGAGGTCGCAGGGCGTGTTGTCGCCCGTGACGGCCGGGGCGGACATATGCGAGACCATGATCATGCCCGCGCCCGCCTCGATCCCGGCGCGGAAGGGCAGCAGCTCCGTCTCGCGCAGCTCGTCCAGCGTGCGGTCCGTGACGGACGTGCCGAGATGGGAGTCCGCCTCCGTGCTGCCGTGGCCGGGGAAGTGCTTCAGGCAGGCCAGCACACCGCCCTCCTGCAGGCCGCGCGTCATGGCGGCGACCATGTCGGAGGCGACGGCGGGGTCGCTGCTGAACGAGCGGTCGCCGATCTCCGTGTTGTTCGGATTTGTCACGATATCCGCCACCGGTGCAAAGTCCACGTTGAAGCCTGCACCCTTCACCTGACCGCCCAGCTTCTTGCCCATGGCCTCAACGGCGGCCGTGTCTCCGGCCGCGCCGTAGGTCGCCATCGGGTCCAGTACATCCGTCAGGCCGACACCGCTCAGGCGCGACACGCGCCCGCCCTCCTCATCCACGCCCAGCAGCAGCGGGATCTTGCTGTAGCTCTGCGTGGTCTGCAGCATCTGCGTGACCTGCTCTGCCGATACGATGTTCTGCGCGAAATACACCAGCCCGCCGACGGGCGTGCGTTCCAGCGCCTCGCGCGTGGCGTCCCCTGCCGCCGTGGCGGGGGAGAGGCCCGTCAGTGCGTCCGGCGTGACGACGAAGAGCTGGCAGAGCTTCTCGTCGAGGGTCATGCCGTCCAGAATCTCCTGCGCGGCCAGCTCCTCGGGCGAAGTGGTCTCCGTCGGGGCCTCCGTTTCGGTCGGCGCGTCCGTCTCCGGAGCGCCGGTCGGCGCGGCGGAGGAGGAAGGCTCCGTCGGCTCCACGCCGCCGGTGGCCGTGGCCGGGCCTGTCTGCGTGATACGCAGGACGTAATAGACGATACCGGCTACGGCGACTGCGATGACCAGCAGCAGAACGGCGACCAGGAACCCGCCGCGATTGTGTTTCATGGAAATCGACCTCGCTATCTTTATAACGTATGACTTGATTTTTTCCTATTGTACCGGAAATGCGGGGAAAATACAAGGCGTTTTTTCGCGGAACATTGTAATTGCAGGGGAGCGGACAGCCGGGCCCCTACAATGGCGTGTGCGGCCGGTAGAGCGCCGCTGCAGGAATGATATCCATAATAAATTCCGCGAGTCCGGCCCTTCGCAGATTTCTTGACATTTTGCAGCCGCCGGGATATACTATATTTATTATCACGATCATGAAACCATGCAGAGCGAGGGACATTATGGCCAAAAAGCAAGCATACGGCAACGAGAGCATTACCACGCTCAAAGGCGCGGAGCGCGTTCGCAAGCGCCCCGCGGTCATTTTTGGCTCCGACGGGCTGGACGGCTGCGAACACGCCGTGTTTGAAATCCTGTCGAACGCCATTGACGAGGCGCGCGAGGGCTATGGCAAGCTCATCATCGTCACGCGCTACGCCGACCGCAGCATCGAGGTCGAGGACTTCGGCCGCGGCTGCCCTGTGGACTGGAACGAGAAGGAGCAGCGTTACAACTGGGAGTTGGTCTTCTGCGAGATGTACGCGGGCGGCAAATACAACAATAATGCCAGCGAAAATTATGAATACAGCCTCGGCCTGAACGGCCTCGGCACCTGCGCCACGCAGTATGCCTCAGAGTATTTCAACGCGCGGGTCTTCCGAGACGGCTTCGAATATCACCTGCACTTCAAAAAGGGCGAGATCGACGGCCAGATGGAGAAAAAGCCCGCCGACCGCAAAAAGACCGGCTCACTGTTCCACTGGAAGCCGGACCTCGAGGTCTTCACGGACATCGACATCCCCGTGGAGTATTATCTCGACACGCTCAAGCGGCAGGCCGTCGTCAACGCGGGCGTGACGTTCCGCTTCCGCAATCAGGTCGGCAGCAAGTTCGAGACGACGGAGTTCTGCTATGAGCACGGCATCCTCGACTACATCACGGAGCTGACGGACGGCAACGCCTTCACCATGCCGCAGTACTGGGAGACGGAGCGCCGCGGCCGCGACCGCGCGGACAAGCCGGAATATAAGGTAAAGATCACGGCGGCGCTGTGCTTCTCGCGCAATCTGAGCCGTCTGGAATACTATCACAACTCCTCATGGCTCGAGCACGGCGGCGCGCCGGACAAGGCCGCGCGCAGCGGGTTCGTCTCCGCCATCGACGCCTATCTCAAGCAGAACGGCAAATATGCGAAGAACGAATCGAAGATCACGTTTCAGGACGTGGCGGACTGCCTCGTGCTCGTGACGAACTGCTTCTCCACGCAGACGTCCTATGAGAACCAGACGAAAAAGTCCATCAACAACCGCTTCATTCAGGAGGCCATGACGGAGTTTTTCCGCAGCCGCCTGCAGGTCTATTTCCTTGAGAACAAGCAGGAGGCCGACCGCATCGCCGAGCAGGTGCTCATCAACAAGCGCAGCCGCGAGACGGCCGAGCGCGCCCGCATCACGGTCAAAAAGAAGCTCTCCGGCAATCTCGACATCGCCAACCGCGTGCAGAAATTCGTCGACTGCCGCAGCCGCGATGCCAGCCGCCGCGAGCTGTATATCGTCGAGGGCGATTCCGCCATGGGCTCTGTCAAGCTCTCACGCGACGCGGAGTTTCAGGGCATCATGCCCATCCGCGGCAAAATTCTCAACTGCCTGAAGGCGGATTATGCCCGCATTTTCAAGAGCGAGATCATCACGGACCTGCTGCGCGTCATGGGCTGCGGCGTCGAGGTGCGCGACAAGCACGTCAAGGACCTGACGGCCTTCGACCTCGGCAGCCTGCGCTGGAACAAGATCGTCATCTGCACCGATGCCGATTACGACGGCTTCCAGATCCGCACGCTCGTGCTCACGATGCTCTACCGCCTCGTGCCCACGCTCATCCGCGAGGGCTATGTCTATATCGCGGAGACACCGCTGTTCGAGATCACCTGCAAGGACAAAACGTGGTTCGCCTATAACGAGACGGAGAAGGCTGATATCCTGAAGCAGCTCGAGGGAAAGAAGATTTCCGTCGCGCGCTCGAAGGGCCTCGGCGAGAACGAGCCGGAGATGATGTGGCTCACGACGATGAACCCCGAAACGCGCCGCCTCATCAAGGTCATGCCGGAGGACGCGGAGAAAACGGCGTTCTATTTTGACCTCCTCCTCGGCGATAATCTCGCCGGAAGAAAGGAATATATCGCCGAAAACGGCAGCCAGTATCTGGAAATGGCGGATATTTCGTAGTGAAAATTACGCGAAACCGCCGGTCGGGCGTGGCGGGGGACGGCGTCCCCGACGCCCTGTGGTGCACCGACGATTCGTATTGGGTATCGATAAAACGCACAGACGCAATCGGTGCATACCGTTTTCATTGTGGCTGGTGTTGGATGCCAGTGCCTTCCCGAGATTGCCGCGTCGCTTTGCTCCTCGCAATGACACATCAGGCGGGTGCAGCGGTAACAACGGTGCATCCTATCAAATTGGTGCTATTGATTGCCGCTTCGCGGGCGTGGCTGTCCCCGCCCCTACATTGATATGCGAAACTGCCCGCAACGAAATCTCCATTCACGGACAAAATAAACTGTAAAGGTATCGGTTTATGGCAAGAAAAAAGAAGGAACCCGAGCTCAAAAAGAATATTGACACGGCGCATGTCGAGGGTCTGCGGGCCGAAGTGCTCGAGCAGCCCATCACCGACACGCTGACCGGGAACTATATGCCCTATGCGATGAGCGTCATCGTCTCGCGCGCCATCCCGGAGATCGACGGCTTCAAGCCGTCGCACCGGAAGCTGCTGTACACGATGTACAAAATGGGCCTGCTGAACGGCGGGCGGACAAAATCCGCCAACATCGTCGGTCAGACCATGCGCCTGAACCCGCACGGCGACGCCGCCATCTACGAGACCATGGTCCGTTTGGCGCGCGGCAACGAGGCCCTGCTCACCCCGTTCGTCGACTCAAAGGGCAACTTCGGCAAGGTCTATTCCCGCGATATGGCCTACGCCGCCTCGCGCTATACCGAGGCGAAGCTTGACCCCATCTGCGCCGAGCTGTTCCGCGATATCGACAGCGAGACCGTCGATTTTGTGGATAACTACGACAATACCATGCTCGAGCCTGCTTTGCTGCCGACAACGTATCCCAACGTCCTCGTCTCGGCCAATATGGGCATCGCCGTCGGCATGGCCAGCAACATCTGCGGCTTCAACCTCCGCGAGGTCTGCAAGGCAACGGCCGCGTGGATCGGGAATCCGGAATGCGACCTGCTCTCGGTCATGCCCGCGCCGGACTTCTCCACGGGCGGCGAGCTGCTGTATGACGCGGCGGAAATGGCGGAAATTTACCGCACCGGCCGTGGCAGCGTCCGCCTGCGCGCCCGTTGGCGCTACCAGAAGGAGGGAAATCTCATTGAAATTTATGAGATCCCCTATACCACGACGACGGAGGCCATCATCGACAAGGTCTCCGAGCTCATCAAGGCGGGCAAAATCCGCGAGATCTCCGACATGCGCGACGAGACCGACCTGTCCGGCCTGAAGCTCACGATCGACCTCAAGCGCGGCGTCGAGCCGGATAAGCTCATGCAGAAGCTCTTCCGCTCAACGCCGCTGCAGGACAGCTTCGCCTGCAATTTCAACATCCTTATCGCGGGCATGCCGCGCGTGATGGGCGTACGCGAGATCATCGAGGAGTGGACGGCCTGGCGCACGGAGTGCGTCCGCCGCCGCCTGTTCTTCCAGAAGCGCAAAAAGAGCGAAAAGCTCCACCTGCTGCAGGGCCTGCGCCAGATCTTGCTGGACATCGACAAGGCCATCCGCATCATCCGCGAGACGGAGTCCGAGGCGGAGGTCGTGCCGAACCTGATGATCGGCTTCGGCATCGACGAGGTGCAGGCGGAGTTCGTGGCGGAGATCAAGCTGCGCAACATCAACAAAGAATACATTCTGCGCCGAACGCAGGAGGTCGACGCGCTGGCCGCTGAGATCGCTGAGCTGGAAAAGACGCTCGGCAGCGAAAAGCGCATCCGCCGCCTCATCGTGCAGGAGCTGGACGCCGTTGCCGCAAAATACGGCACGGACCGCCGCACCGTCATCGTGGAGGACGCGGCGGAGCTCGACCCGGAGCCGGAGGAGGAGACGCCCGATTATCCCGTGACGATCTTCGTTTCCCGCGAGGGCTATTTCAAGAAGATCACGCCGCAGTCGCTGCGCATGTCCGGCGAGCAGCGCTTCAAGGAGGGAGACGGCCTGCGCTTCTCGTGCGAAACGACGAATGCGGCGGAGCTGCTCGTCTTCTCGGACCGCTGCCAGGTCTATAAGGCGCGCTGCGCCGATTTTGACGACGGCAAGGCCTCGCTGCTCGGCGACTATCTGCCCACGAAGCTCGGCTTCGACGAGGGCGAGAGCGTCGCGGCTGTCTGCCTGCCCGGCGACTACAGCGGCAGCATGCTCTTCCTGTTCGCCAACGGTAAGGCGGCGCGCGTGGAGCTTTCCGCCTATCAGACGAAGTCCAACCGCCGCAAGCTGACCGGCGCCTACAGCGACCGCAGTGAGCTGCGCGGCATTTTCCTGCTGCAGGAGGATGTGCAGCTCGTGCTATACTCCACCGAGGGCCGCGCCCTCATTCTGCAGACGGCCCAGCTGGCCCCGAAGACAACGCGCACGACGCTCGGCGTCGCCGTTCTCACGCTCCGGCGCAAGGCAGAGCTCTCCCGCGCCTGCCCGCTTGCCGAAAGCGGCATTGTGAACGAGTCGCGCTACCGCACCCGCACGCTCCCCGCAGCGGGCGCGCTGCTCCGCGAGGAGGATGCCGCCGAAAAGCAGATCTCTCTCGAGGAGCTTTGATATCGCATTCCCGGCCGGGCCGTCCGGCGCAAAAGAAAGAAGGAGGAACATCGCATGAAGGCCCTGAACCAGCAGAAAACCGAGTTATTTCGCAATATCCTGCTTATTACCTTAGGCAGTCTCCTCTACGCGCTGAATTTTGACCTGTTTCTGGAGCCGGGCGGCATCAGCAGCGGCGGCGTCTCCGGCATCGCCATGATCATCGTCTATGCCGCTCACCCGAAATTCCTGACGGTCGGCATTCTAAACGCCATGATCAACATCCCGCTGTTTCTCTGCGGCCTGAAAAAGATCGGACGGCATTTCTTCTTTGGCTCGCTCTACAGCACGGTGCTGACGTCCGTTTTCCTTGACCTGTTCGCCCGCATCCTGCCGGTCCCGACCGTCGAGCCGCTCGTGGCGGCCCTGTTCGGCGGCGTGTTCATGGGCGTGAGCCTCGGCCTCGTGTTCCTGGGCAACGCCTCGACGGGCGGCGTCGACATCGTCGCACGCCTGATGAAGCTGAAATTCCGCAATTTCCCCATCGGCAAGATCATCCTCTGCATGGACCTGACCATTGCCGTCATCACGGGCGTGGTCTACCGCGACTTCAACAACACGCTCTACAGCGTCATTGCCATGGTCGTCTCCTCCATGGCGCTCGACCGCGTCGTCTACGGCATGGATTATTCCAAGGTCGCGCTCATCATCACGGAGAAGTATGAGGCCATCGCCACGGCCATCGACAGCCACCTCGACCGCGGTGTGACCCTGCTCAAGGGGCAGGGCTATTACAAGCGGCAGGACAAGATGGTCCTGCTCAGCGCCGTGAAGCGCAAGCAGCTCGCGGAGCTGAAGGAGCTGGTCATGGACATCGACCCGGACGCCTTCATCATCCTGCAGGATGCCCATCAGGTGCTGGGCGACGGCTTCAAGCGCTACGACCGAAATGAATTGTAAGGAAACGCCGCACAATTGCAGCTTCGGCCTTCGCCGGATATGCTCTCACTGAATTGTGCGGTGCTGCCGAAAAGCCCAAAAGGAGGACGCCGCCGTGCGGAATTTCATTGCCTGCCTGCTGCTGCTCGGCCTGCTGGCCGGGCTGTCCGCCTGCGGCGCGGACGACAGCTATCTCTCCGTCCGCACCCACGTTGAGCCGAGCATACCTGCAACGGAGACCCCGCAGCAGGAGGAGCCGCCCACGGCCGGCAACCGCAGCGAGCTGCGCGGCGCGATGCTATCATTTGTCCGCAACTGGACGGAGCAGGGCGAGATCCGCATCTCGGGCTACAGCGGCGATCTCACCGCCGACCTGACGGAGACCGTGCGCTACATCACGCAAGAGGACCCCATCGGCGCCTACGCCGTGGACTATGCCGATGCGGAGCTGCGCGGCGACGCGCAGACCGGCACCGTTGAGGTCAGCATCGTGTTCCGCCGCTCCGCGGCGGAGATCGATGCTATCGTGACCGTGAGCGGCGTCAACGGCGCGCATGCGAAAATCCGGCAGGCGCTGGCTAATTTTGACGCGGCGCTGACGCTGCGCATCCGCAGCTATGAGGATGCGGACTTCTCCGGCTACATCCGCACCTACTGCCTCGAGCATCCGGACAGCGCCATGGCCCTGCCGGAGGTCTCGGCGGCCGTCTACCCGGAGACGGGCGAGACGCGCATTCTGGAGCTGCATTTTACCTACAGCCAGCCGCGCGACACGCTGCGCAGCATGCAGGCCGCGGTGAACACCATTCTGGACTCTGCCGCTGCCTATGTGGAGAGCGGCACGACGCCCCGGCGCTGCGCAGAGCTGTTGGCCCGCTTCCTGCTGACCCGCTTTACCTATACGACTGCGGAGGAGACGCCGGACATGCCTGCCTATGATCTGCTGAGCAGCGGGCGGGCGCACAGCCTGTCGTTTGCCTCGGTGTTCTATGCCGAGTGCACCCGTGCCGGGTTGGCGTGCCGTCTGGTCAGCGGCACGCGCGGCGGCGAGACGCACTGGTGGAACCTGCTGCAGCTCGAGGAAACGTGGTATGCTGTCGACCTGATGCGTTCCGTGGAGCAGGGCGGCGATTCCCTCGACCTGCTTGATCCCGCCGCGCTGCGGGACGAGGGCTATGACTGGGACGCGGAGGCCTATCCCTCCAATCCTGCGCCGGAGCCGGAGGAGCCGACGGAGCCATAGCGTAAAAAATTTCGACCTTTTGCAAAAAAGACTTGACAAATCGAGCCGATCCCGCTATAATGATTCCTGCAAATGCGGGTGTAGCTCATCTGGTAGAGCGCCACCTTGCCAAGGTGGAGGTAGCGAGTTCGAGCCTCGTCACCCGCTCCAGAATCGAAAACCGTTGTCACTCGACAACGGTTTTCTTTTACGTTTGCAGAATCTTCGAACCGATCGCCTGCGGGCCTCGGCAGAAGCAATCATTGGAGGAATCGTCCATGCCGCTGGATCTAACCGGAAGCAATCTGTTTTTTGTGCTCGTCCTGTTCGGCGCAGGCCTGTTCTGTATCATGAAGGGCGGCGACCTGTTCGTCGACGCGGCAACATGGATCGCCGAGTCAACCGGCATCCCGAAGTTTATCATCGGCGCGACGGTCGTCAGCTTCGCTACGACCATGCCGGAGCTGCTTGTGTCACTGTTCTCCGCCTTCGAGGGAAACGCGGACATCGCCGTGGGCAACGCCGTCGGCTCCGTCACGGCCAACACCGGCCTCATCCTGTGCATCTCCCTCGTGTGCATGCAGTGCGCCATGACGCGCAGGCAATATGCCGGGAAGGCCTGCCTGCTGCTGTCCGCCATCTGCTTGCTGTTCGTCTTCACGCGCGACGGCAGTCTCTCCCTGTGGGAGAGCGCGGCCATTCTGGCCGTATTCGGCTTCTACATGGCCGAGAGTCTGCTGGCCGGGCGGCGCGAGCAGGGGGCTGAGCAGCCCGCGGAAAAGCCGAAGAAGGACGGAAGGACCGTCGCGTGGAACATCGGCAAATTCGTGCTCGGCGCGGCCGCCATCGTGCTTGGCGCGCAGCTGCTCATCGACAACGGCTCGGAGCTGGCTCGCCGCATCGGCGTGCCGGATGCCGTTATCGCCGCCACGATGATCGCCATCGGCACCTCGCTGCCGGAGCTCGTCACGACCATCATCTCCATCCGCAAAAAGCAGGCCTCGCTCTCTGTCGGCAATATCATCGGCGCGAACATCCTCGATCTGACGCTCATCATGCCGCTGTGCGCCCTGCTGCAGGGCCGCCCGCAGCCCATCGAGCGCCAGGGCATGCTGCTCGATATCCCGGCCTGCCTCATCATCAGCGCGGCCGTGATGGTCCCGGCGCTTGCCTGCGGCAGATTCAAGCGCTGGATGGGCATCCTCGCAGGGGCGCTGTATATCGCTTATCTTGTTATTATGTTCACCTGCTTCGGCGTCGCCTGAGCGGAGGGGCAAAGCTCCGGAAATAAGCGGACAGGTCGATCTGACCTGCCCGCTTCAGCTTGTCAAAAAAGTCGCTTTGGGCTTTTTTGACAAGCTGCTTTCAGAATTGCAAAATGGATTTTTGTAGCATTATTTTGCAATTCTGCCGCTGCGGCGGGTGATTTAACGCGAAAGGAAACCCTGACGGTTTCCTTTCACACTATTCTTCCCTCCGAGACTTTCGGCCAGGCAGGCTTTTTTGGCAGTCTGAAGTGGACAGGTCAAACTGACCTGCCCGCTTTTTCTGCTGTGCCTGCTATGCTGTGCCTGCTTTTGCGGCATTGCGGCCGGAGCGACCAGTCTTGCAGAACAGCAGCGTCCTCATTTCCCGCACACGCCTGTTCCGGCGCGTGCGGTTTTTGTGCTGCGGGAATCGGTCAAAACGGATCGAATTCTGTAACCGGATGGGAAAACATGCAAAATGCACAAGCAATACCTATATGTATTGTGCAAAACAGAAAACTGAATTTTTAATTCAATTTCGGGATTGACAAAACTTGTTCATGGTGTATAATGAAGCCAGAAAAACGAACCACCGATTTGTGGAAAGCGCAAAAATGAATTTAATATTGACGGGAGATTGAATGGCGGCTACAATACTTCTATACAGCATAAACAGCAGATCGCTCGTGATGATAAAACTGGAGGAAGTATGATATGAACACATTTCGCCTGAAGCGCAATCTGGACGAGGCCGTTTACGAACAGATCCTCTCCGGCATTTTTGAAGGAAAGTTCCATTCCGGCGAGCAGGTGCAGATCGAACGTCTTTGCGAACAGTATGAGATCAGCCGCACGCCGGTCATCCAGGCCCTCAAGCGCCTGGCCACGGACGGCATCGTGGAGACCTCCCCAACCGGTAAGTTCTTTTTCCCCGCCGCGGACGAACGGCGTGTGCGGGATATGATGGAGATGCGCCTGTTCTTTGAGGTCGGCGCTGCAAACCTCATCTGCGACATCGGCGAGCCCGCCATGGATTATCGTATCGCCGAGTGTGAGGAGGAGTGCAGCCGCTCCCAGGAGAGCGGCGACAGCTACCGCTCCAGTATGGCGGATATGAAGCTGCACCGTATGATCGTCGCCTGCGCGCGCAATTCCTACATGACGGAGCTGTACAGCCGCGTGCAGAACAACTGCGTCACGCTGAATTACCTGAACCTCAAGGGCGTGGCAGTCGTTTCGCAGGAGGCCGTCGATCACCACAGGATGATCTGCGACGCCCTCCGCCGCCTCGACCGCGCTGCCCTCGTCAGCGCCATCACCACCCATGTGCGGTATGTGGAGGAGCAGATCATCCGCAATATCCGCGAAAATGAGCAGTCAACGTAGACCTGTTTTGTGCACGGCAGGCCTCGCTGATGATAGATGAAAACCAATTCAGAAAAGACGACAAGTCTATCAGGAGGAAGAAATATGAGCACCATGCGTAAGACCAAGGGTTCCGGCGTTATGCCTGCCGTGATGACTTTCTGGAATGCTGACGAGAGCTTCAACCAGAAAGAGACCGAGCGCTATGTCCAGTGGGTTTTGGACTGCGGCGCACACAGCCTCTCCGTGACCGGCTCCACCGGTGAGAACATCTCCATGAGCGACGATGAGCAGAAGAAGATCATCGAGTGCCTCGTGAAGTTCGTCGACCATCAGGTCCCCATTTATCCCGGCACCGGCAGATACGGCACCGCGCAGACCATCGAGATGACGAAGTTCGCACAGAAGTGCGGCGCCGAGGGCGCGCTGGTCATCATGCCGTATTACCTCATCCCGCACAAGAGAGCCGTCGTAAACCACTTCAAGAAGCTCCGCGAGGCTGTCGGCGATGATTTCGACATCATCCTTTACAACAACCCCCGTTTCTGCGGCTATCAGTTCGAGCCGATCGAGCTGAAGGAGCTGGCAGAGCAGGGCATCATCAACGGCGTGAAGCTGGCTGACGGCCGCGCCAGCTACATCCAGGGCATGAAGCACTACTGCCCGGACGGCATCACCGCCCTCTATGGCCATGACTACGAGCCGCTGCCCGCCTTCTTCGCCGGCGCTGACGGCTGGCTGTCCGGCCTGCCCGGCATCTTCCCGAAGTTCTGCGTCGACCTGTTCAACCTCTGCACCGTGCAGCAGGATGCTCCGGCCGCCCGCAAGCTGTGGGATAAGATGCAGGACTTCATCGACTACTTCATCACCTACAGCAACAACGATCCGCACTGGCACGAGGTCTTCAAGTATGTCCTCAAGTGCTTCGGCTTCGACGCCGGTCTGCCCCGTATGCCGCTGGGCGACCTGCTGCCCGAGGAGAAGAAGAAGGTCGACGCTCTGCTGGCCGACATGGACGTCACCATCAAGGCGACCAACCTCATCAAGTAAGCAATTCATCACCTTTCTCACACCCCGCGCCGGAGGATCGGACCCCGCTTCTCCGGCGCGGGGGATACCCCTTGCAGGCAATGATCCCAGACCCCACTATCAAGAGAATAAAAGGAGCGTCATGAAATGAAGAAGTTTTCGAAACTGATCGCGCTGGTCCTCGTACTCTCGCTGGTATTTGCTTTCACCGCCTGCGGCAAGGGCGGCAGTGACGATACCATCAAGCTCGGCATCCTCTGCTCCCTGACGGGCAACTCCCAGACGAACGGCGGCTATGCCCAGCAGGGCGCCAAGATGGCCGTGGAAGAAATCAATGCTGCTGGCGGCATCAACGGCAAGCAGATCGAGCTCGTCATCGAGGATGACGGCGGCAAGGCCGACACGGCCATCAACGCCTATAACAAGCTCCAGAGCCAGAAGGTCGTCGCTATCGTCGGCCCGATGCTCAGCTCCCTCGCACTGGCCATGGACCAGAACGTCCAGACCGGCAAAATCCCCCTCCTCATCGGTGCAACGAGCGCCGCTCTGACTGACAACATCGACAATCCCTATTTCCACCGTCTGCGCTGCTCCGACACCATCATGGCGGAGGTCGCGGCGTCCTATGCCGTCTCCAACTACGGCGCCAAGAAGATCGGTATCTTCTACTGCAGCGATGACTACGGCTCCGGCGCGATGCACACCATCACGAAGTGGTGCGATGCCAACGGTGTGGAATACTACGAAGCCGGCCACAACGCCGGTGATAAGGACCTCAGCACGCAGATCCTCAAGGTCAAGGAAGAGAACTGCGACGTGGTCATCATGTGGGCCCATGACGACGAGTGCGCCCTGGCTGCCCGCCAGTTCTATGAGCAGGGCCTGAACATGCCCGTCATCAGCTCCACGACCATCGCGACCCCGCAGGTCTACTCCCTGTGCAACGCCGAGTGGATCGAGGGCTGGAACTATGTGACCGACTTCATCGCCGAGAACCCCTCTGAGCTCGTTCAGACCTTCTCGAAGAACTATGACGAGAAGTACGGCTCCACGCCGGAGATCTATGCCGCAACGTACTACAACGGCGTCTATGCCTTTGCCGACGCTGCCAAGCGCGCGACCTCTCTGGAGTCCGCTGACCTCTGCGAGGCCCTGAAGACCATCAACCTCGACACGCTCTACGGTGTATACACGGCCAACGACAAGCGTGAGCTTGCCCACACCGCCATCATCGGCGTGATGAAGAACCTGGTGCCGTCCTATCAGGATCAGGTCACCATGGATTAAGCCCCATCTCCCACGCGTATCCGGGACAGAGCGCCAATACGCTCTGTCCCCTATCATAAGGAACCTTTCGAGCCGGTCCCGGCGGCAATTCGGCGCACCGGACCGGCTCGGAGACTCTCATAGGAGACTTGTTTATGATTTGGACGATCATCCAGCTTGTGATCAGCGGCATCGCCATGGGCTTTGTTTATGCGCTGATCGGCATCGAGTACACGCTGATCTACAACGCCTCCGGCGTTCTGAACTTCAGCCATGACAAAATGGTCTCGCTGGGCGCCTACATCTATGCGGGCATGTTCGTGCTGGGCCTCGGCTGGAATTCCATGGTCAGTGCGATCGCCTCGCTGCTGCTGATGGCGGTGTTCGGCATTCTGGTGGCCTATCTGATCTTCATCCCCCTGCGCAAGCAGAAGTCCATGATCTTCACCATTATGGCCACGATCATGTTCGGCAAGGTCATCATGGAGGGCGCCTGCCTGATCTGGGGCGGCAACGCCTTTACGATCCCGGACTTCATGTCCGGCACCTACCAGATCGGCAATGCTGTTATCTCAAAATCCAACCTGTTTCTCATCATCGCCGCGATCGTCATCGTTGCACTGCTGCAGTTCTACCTGCAGAAGACCAAGCCCGGCAAGGCCATGCGCTGCGTGGCGCAGAACCGCACGGCGGCCTCGATCGTCGGCATCGACGTCAACCGCAATATGGCGATCACCATCGCCATCAGTACCGTGATCTGCTGCTGCATCGGCATCCTGGTTGTGCCGCTGTACAATGTCAGCTCCACCATGTCCAATATGATCGGCCTGAAGGGCTTTGCAGCGGGCGTTCTGGGCGGCTTCGGCTACATGCCCGGCTGTATCGCGGGCGGCCTTGTGCTCGGCATCGTCGAGAATATCGCCTCCATGATCCTGCCGTCGGTCTATAAGGATGTTGTGGCCTTTGTTCTTCTGGTTGCGTTCCTGCTGTTCCGACCGCAGGGCCTCCTCGGGAAGAAAAATAAGTAAGGGGGCTGCCGCATGAAAAAGGAACAAAAGCTGATCTTCCGGCTGCTGCCGCTGCTAATCGCTGCCGTGATCGCAGCCCTGCTGCCGCAGATGATCCGGAATGAATACTATATGACCATCGCCTGTCAGATCCTGATCTATCTGATCGCGGTCTGCGGCCTGAACTTCATCACCGGCCTGACCGGCCAGATGAACCTCGGCACGGCCGGTATGTTCGCCATGGGCGCCTACGTTTCCGGTCTGCTGAATGTGAAGCTCGGCGTTTCTCCGTGGCTCGGCCTTGTGGCGGCGCTGTGCGTCGGCTGGCTCATCGGCAAGGCACTCGGCTATCCGAGCCTGCGCCTGCGCGGCGTGTACCTCTCCCTGACGACCATCGCCTTCACGGAGATCATCCGCATGCTCCTGAACAACATGAAGGGCGTGACGAACGGCGCACAGGGCCTGCGCGGCATCGAGCGCTATAACTTCTTCGGCTACCGCGTGGAGGGGACGATCCCGTATTACTACATGGTCCTCATCGTGGCCATTCTTGTGGTATGGTTCGCCTGGCGCATCGTCAATTCCAAGTGGGGCCGCGAGTTCAAGGCCGTGCGCGACAACATTGACGCCGTGGAGTCCTGCGGCATCGACGTCGCCAAGGTAAAAATCCGTGCGTTCACGCTGGCCGCCATGCTCGGCAGCTTCGCGGGCGCACTCTATGCCCACCTCATCGGCTACATCAACCCCGAGTCCTTTACGGTGGACCTGTCCACGAACTTTGTCATCATGCTCATGGTCGGCGGCATCGGCTCGGTGTTCGGCAATGTCATCGGCGCCGTGATCATCACGCTGCTGCCGGAGCTGCTCCGTTTCCTCGGCAAGTACTATTATTTCGTCTATTACACGACCGTTCTGCTGTGCGCGCTCTTCCTGCCGAAGGGCATCGTCTCGCTGGCGGCTCCGATCCGCGAAAAATGGAACAGGCTGCGCGCCCGCAGGGCCGGCGCACCGGCTATGGAGAAGGGAGGTACGGCGGATGGCGACCACATTAAGAATTGAGCATCTCGTCAAGCGCTTCGAGGGCCTTGTTGCGGTCAATGACCTCTCCATTGACGTGCAGGAGCGCGAAATCCATGCCCTCATCGGCCCGAACGGCTCCGGCAAGACCACGACGCTGAACCTCATCAACTCTGTCATTCCGCCTACGTCCGGCCAGATCTGGTTCCGCGATACGCTGTTGACCGGCAAGCCGACCTTTGAGACCGTCAAGGCGGGCGTCGGCCGAACGTTCCAGAATATCAAACTGTTTTCCTCCATGACGGTGCTGGAGAACGTGATGATGGGCGGCCAGAAGGATGTTTCCCACAACATGCTCCGCTTCATCGTCGACCTGCGCGGCAGCCACCGCGAGGAACGCGTCCTGCGCGAGAAGGCGTGCGAGGTGCTCGACTCCATCGGCATGTATCATCTGCGCAACGAGACCGTCGACAATCTGGCCTATGGCCGCCAGAAGGTCTGCGAGCTTGGCCGCGCGCTGATGACGATGCCGCAGCTCATCCTGCTCGACGAGCCCGCCGCGGGCCTGAACCCGAGTGAGCGCCGCGAGTTTGTGGATATCCTGCGCAAGGTCTATGACAGCGGCGTCGATCTGTTCCTCATCGAGCACAACATGGACGTCGTCATGAACCTGAGCCATCGCATCACGGTGCTGAGCTTCGGCTGCAAGATCGCCGAGGGCACACCGGAGGAGATCCAGCATGACCCGCAGGTCATCAAGGCCTATCTGGGCGACCGCTTCCGCACGGAGGAATGAGTATGGAACCGATTTTAAGCCTGAAAAACGTCTGCTCCTACTATGATAAGGTGCAGGTGCTCTATGACATCAACGTCGATGTCTACCCCGGCGAGATCGTCTCCGTCATCGGCGCAAACGGCGCGGGCAAGTCCACGATGATGAAGACCATCATGGGCCTGGTCCACATGGGCCGCGGCGAGGTGACGTTCGACGGGAAAAAGCTCAACCGCATGCATGCGCACAAGATCTGCAAGGCGGGCATTGCCTATGTTCCAGAGGGCCGCGAGGTCTTCCCGAACATGACCGTTTTGGAAAATCTGGAGATGGGCGCATACTGCCGCTCCTACACGGCTGCGCAGATGAACGAGAAGCTCGAGGAGATGTACACCATGTTCCCGCGACTGAAGGAGCGCCTAAAGCAGAAGGCCGGTTCTATGTCCGGCGGCGAGCAGCAGATGCTGGCCATTGCGCGCGGCCTGATGAGTGACCCGTCCATGGTCATGCTTGACGAGCCGTCCCTTGGCCTAGCCCCCGTCATCGTCGACGATGTGTTTGACGTCATCCATAATATCAACACGGTGAAAAAGCTGCCCGTCATCCTTGTCGAGCAGAACGCCTACATGGCGCTTTCAATCTCCAATCGCTGCTATGTGCTGGAAAACGGCCGCATCGCCCACTCGGGCAAGAGCAGTGAACTGATTCAGAGCGACGTGATCCGCGAGACCTATCTCGGCGGCTAAATACAGGAGGAATCAACTATGGGATACCGTTATTTTGATGATCAGCGTCTCTGGGACCTGACCGTGGAAGTTTTTACCCGCAATGGCTACAGCCGCTCCGACTGTGAGGACATTGCCAACGTGCTGCTGGCATCTGACCGCATGGGAATCGAGTCCCACGGCGTGCAGCGCATGAAGCTTTATACGCATTCTCTGGAGATCGGCCGCATCAAGCGCGGCGCAAAGAGTGAGATCGTCCGCGAAACGCCCGTCTCCGCCGTTATCGACGCGCATGATGCCATCGGCCAGCCCGTCTCTGTCGCCGCCATGCAGATGGCCATTGACAAGGCGAAGAAGGCCGGCGTCGGCATCGTTGTCGTCCGCGACTCCAACCACTACGGCATCGCCGGTTATTATGCCAAGATGGCTGCCGATCAGGGCCTGCTGGGCATCTCCATGACGAACACCGAGGCCCTCGTCGTGCCGACGTTCGGCAAGCAGCCGATGATGGGCACGAACCCCATCGCCGTCTCCATGCCCGGCACGCCGCATCCGTTCCATCTCGACATGGCCACGAGTGTGGTACCTGCCGGAAAGATGGAGGTCTACGCCAAGGCGGGCAAGACTCTGCCCGGCGACTGGCTCATGAATTCGGACGGCTCTCCCAGCTATGATCCGAACGATTTCCTGCGCATCCGCGCTACGAAGTCCCTCGGCGGCATTTTCCCCGTCGGCGGCGAAGGCGAGACGAACAGTGGCCACAAGGGCTACGGCCTGAGCCTGCTCGTCGAGCTGTTCTGCGGCATCCTGTCCGGCGGCCGCACAAGCAACGAGGTCCGCGTTGTGCCGAATGTCGACAAGGTCTGCCATTTCTTCATGGCCGTCGATTATTCCATCTTCGGCGACAAGGAGCAGATGGAAAAGCGCTTCAGCCAGTACCTCGAGGACATCCGCAATTCTGCGCTGGCCGACGGCCAGACCCGCATCTACACGCACGGCGACAAGGCCTATGCCCACATGGCGCGCGTGGCGGAGGAGGGTGTGAAGGTCAATGACAAGACCTATGACGAGATCGTCAAGATCTGCCAGGACCTCGGCATCGATCCCGCGGAATACCTGATCGAAAAGGCAGGCCCGCAGGCATGAGCATTTTTGAAGCCCTGCTCCAGCACGATCATGTGCCGAATTTCTACCGCGTCGAGAACACGCGCTCCGCGCCGAAGCTCGAGGACGTTGCGGCAGAGACGCGGCGCGTGATGCAGGAGAGCGGCACACTGGAGCAGCTGAAGCCCGGCCAGAGCGTCTGCATCGCGGCAGGCTCGCGCGAGATCGCAAACATCGCGCTCATTGTCCGCACGGTCTGTGAGGTCGTGCGCGAGCACGGCGCAGAGCCGTTCATCATCCCGGCCATGGGCAGCCACGCAGGCGCGCAGGCCGAAGGACAGAAGAAGATCCTCGCCGATTTCGGCATTACCGAGGAATATACCGGCGCGCCCATCCGCTCGAGCATGGAGACGGTGCAGGTCGGCGTCACAAAGCCGCACGGCTTCCCGGCGCGGATCGACCGCTATGCGGCGGAGGCGGACTGGATCATTCCCATCGGCCGCATCAAGCCCCACACGGACATCCGCGGCCCCATCCAGAGCGGCATCCTCAAGATGATCGTCATCGGCATGGGCAAGCAGTTCGGCGCGGACATCTGCCATGCTGAGGGCTTCCCGAGCATGTCGCAGAACATTGTGGAGATTGGTCTGGAGATCATCGCCAACACGAATATCCTCTGCGGTATGGCCTCCATGGAAAACGGCTATCACGAGACGTACCGCGTCGTCGCCGTCGCTCCGGACAAAATTCTGGAGACGGAAAAAGAGCTGCTGCCGGATGCGGCGGCGCAGCTCTTCGGAATTCCGTATGAAAAACTCGATCTTCTGATCGTCGACTGGATCGGCAAGAATATCAGCGGCGCGGGCATGGACCCGAACGTCACCGGCCGCTCCGCACAGAACGGCATTTCCCGGCCGTTTGCCGAGCGCATCGTCGCGCGCGATCTGACGGACGAGGCGCACCACAATGCCACGGGCATGGGCAATGCCGACGTGACGACGCGCCGCCTGTTCGACAAGATCGATATGGAGCAGACCTATCCCAACTCCCTGACCTCGCGCGATATCAACGGCTTCCGCATTCCGATCGTCATGGAGAACGATGACCTTGCCATCCGCTTTGCCCTGCATACCATCACGGGTGCAAATGCCAAAAGCGGCTACCGCGCCATGTGGATCCGCGACACGAACCATGTTCAGACGTTCTATGTGACGGAGCGCCTGTTGGCGGACACGGCTGCGATGCCGTGGCTCCGCACAGACGGCGTGGCGCTGCGCCCGGTCTTCGGCGCGGACGGCTACTTTACCGGCTGGGAGAGAGCCTGATCAATACCGGCATGGGACGACGCGGCGGGGATCCTGATAGTTGAAGAACAGGGTACCCTGGCGGTGGCCGACGCGCTCGGCGTGGACCTGTTCTCCATTGCAGATGCGCCGGATGAGACCCCACAGGCGCTCGGCGGCCTCGGCCTTCGTCTCCGCGCCGGTCAGGACGCTGCCTGCGCAGAAGTCGATGTCGTGGCTGAGCATGTCGAACGTCTCCTGATTGCCGGTCAGCTTCAGGATGGGCGCGACGGGCGTGCCGCCGACGTGGCCGCGGCCCGTATTGAACAGAACGAGGTGGCAGCCGCAGGCGATCTGGTCCAGAAGGCCGGTCGCGTCGCCGCCGAAGAAGAAGGCGGGCTCGGGCTTGTCGTCCGGAATGACGTCCAGCAGCCAGAAGCCGGGGTGCTTCGGCCGCTGCGCGATCTTCAGAACGCCCTCGATCCTGCAGCCGCCCATTTTCACGACGGCGCCCATGCTCTTTTCCTCGATCGTCGTCAGACCGCCGACGAAATTGCCCGGTGAGATGGAGTAGCGGCCGAGCCTGCGGCAGAACTCCATGGTCTTGTCATAGGTCAGGGCGACGTCGCGGGCGACGTCCTCGTTCACGGCGCGGGAGACCAGATGGCCGCGCAGGCCGACGGCCTCGGCGATCTCCTCCATCATGGCCGTGCCGCCCGCGGCGGTCAGATTTTCAAGGAATTTGCCGATGACGGCGTTTCCGGCGATGCCGGACGTGAAGTCCGAGCCGCCGCACTTTGCGCCGATGATCAGCTCCTGCGCATACATCGGCGCACGGGGGCCTGCCTCGATCTTTTCCAGCATCTCGCCGACGAGCCTGCAGCCGAGCGCGATGCCCGCCTCCGTGCCGCCGACCTTCTGCAGGTAAAACGCCTCTGCCGGGCGGCCGTGGGCCCGCGCGAAGTCGCGGATGCGGTCCGGCTCGATATATTCGCAGCCGTGGCCGACGATGAGTACGGCGCCGACGTTCGGATGGACGCAGTAGGCCAGCATGCGCTGCACGACGGCCTGATTGTCCAGGCACGCGAGCGAGCCGGTGACGTCGACGTCCCTGTGCTGCGCCTGAAAATGCGCCGCGATGGACTCCGCGACGTGCTTGCTGCACTCCACGGTGTAGAGCACGAGGACCTTGTTGCGGATGCCCTTGCCGCCGTCCGGGCGGAGCCAGGCCTGGCAGACCGGTGTTGCTTCCATGGCGTTTTCCTCCTCAGTACAGTTCATAGACGACGTCCTCCGGCAGGGCGGTCTCGGCGTCCAGCGTTGAGGCGCGCTCGTCAAAGTCGCTGCGCATGTTATGCAGATGCACATGCTCGCCGGGAACGATATCCTGCGTGGCCGTGCCGATGCGCGCGCCGTATTTGATCACGGGATCGCCTGCCCGCAGGGCCCGCAGGGCGAATTTGTGACCGAAGGGAATGTGCTCGACGGCCGTGACGTGCCCGTCACCGGGTTCCCCGAGCAGGCGGATCGCGCCCGGCTCGATCTCGCCGAGTGCGGTACCGACGCTGTCCGTCGCGTAGACGATATAGCCGGTCTGATTTGTCATGATCTGAAGCCCTCCTGAAGCTTTTGCAGGTCCTGCCGGAAGGCGGAACCGAATGTTTTGAATAAAATTCGCTTGACATTTCTGAATTGATGCGTTAATATGATTACAGAAGAACATAGAATATTATGCAATGCAAAATGTCAAGTAATGTGCAGTTAACTGCGAGAGCTGGCAAACGAGAGAGGAGCGGGCGAATATGATGATCCCCATCGACAAGATGTCAACCACCGACAAGGTGATCGAAAGCATCCGAAGCTACATTCAGGAGCCGGGCAGAAATCCCGGCGAAAAGCTGCCCACGGAAAATGAACTGGGCAAGCAGCTCGGCGTCGGCCGTTCGTCCATCCGCGAGGCGCTGCGCGTGCTGCAGACGATGGGCTATGTAACGATCGTCCACGGCAAGGGCGCGTTCATCAAGGCGTGCCAGCCCAGCAGCGAGGAGGCCGAGCGCTGGTTTGAGGGCAATATCTTTGCCCTGCGCGATATCTACATGGTGCGCGAGGCACTTGAGCCGCTCGTGGCCCGGGAGGCCGCACGGCATATTACGGAGGAAGCGCTCGCGGAGCTGCGGCAGATCGTCGACCAGACGGCGCATGCTGCGGCGCTGCCGCCGGAGGATGCCAACGCGAACCTCATGGCCCAGCTCGACGAGAAGTTCCATGAGAAGATCTGCGAAAGCACGAACAACCCGTTCCTCGTCTCGCTGTACAAGCAATTCATTCCCGCCCTGCACACCTACCGGCTGAATTCGTTTGCCATTCTGAAGAACTGCTCGAACGTGATCGAGCCGCACCGGCGCATCCTGGAGGCGCTGGCCCAGCATGATGCCGAGGCGGCCGATCTGGAGATGCGGCAGCATATGCGCATCTCGAAGAACGACACCCGCGAGGCGGCGCGCAACGCCGGAATGGACGCGCAGTTCTGAGAAGCAGGGGAGACATCAGACAAAATTTTGTCAGTTCCCACAAAAACATCCTATCAGAAATTCCGCGGGTTGTCAATGATTTTGTTGTCATACAATCAGTTGACATACAATTTCACCGTTGACATCATCCAAATTCTCTGCTATGATGAGACCATCTTGCAGAGAGAAGGGATTCTATGCTGGGCAATATCCTGTCGACTGGCGAGCAGGTCCTCATCCTTGTTGTCCTGCTGGCTGTCGGATTCCTGTGCGGAAAGATCCGCATTTTCAACGACCAGAGCATTTCCCACCTTTCGGCCTTTGCGCTGAAGATCGTCGGTCCCTGCGCCATCGTCGAGTCGTTCTGCCGCCAGTTTGACAGCGCCATGCTGCGCGCCATGGGCATCGTTGCCCTGCTGGCTTTTGCAGCGCACGCGCTGTATGCCGCGTTTGCCTATGTCTGCATCCGCGGCGGTAAGGAGCCGACCCGCCGCGTTCTGCGCTACGGCACCGTGTTTGCCAATTGCGGCTACATGGGCCTGCCGCTGCAGCAGGTCCTGTTCGGCGCGGACGGCGTGTTCTACGGGGCAACGTGGGTCGGCGTGTATAACCTCGTGGCGTGGTCCTTCGGCCTCGTGTTCATGAGCGGCGACCGCAGGCAGATCTCGTTCAAAAAGCTGCTGCTGAACCCCGGCATCCTTGCCGTGCTGACCGGCATCGTGATCTTTGTGTGCTCCATCGAGCTGCCAACGATCATCCTGCAGCCCATCCACTATTTCAGCGCCCTGAACGTGCCCGTTCCCATGGTCATCAGCGGCTACTATCTCTCGAAGGCCGACTTGCGCACCATCTGGAAGCACGCGAATTACTACATCACCATCGCCCTGCGTCTTGCCGTCATCCCGCTGTGCAGCATCGGGCTGATGTTCCTGCTGCAAAAGGCCTTCCGGCTGGACGGCATGCTGCTGGCGGCCTGCATCGTGGATATCGCGGCCCCCGTCGCTGCCGCCACGACGATGTTCTCGACCCTGTTCCGGCAGGACAGCGAGACGGCGGCCAACCTCGTGTCCATCAGCACGCTGCTGTCGGTCCTGACGCTGCCGATCATGGTGGCCTTAGCGCAAAGTGTCTTTTTGTAGGCACCTCTCTTGCCGATATGCCGATATTGAATCAGAGGTTCCTGGACTGGAACAACGATAACGATGTAGCAAAGCAATATAACTTGCATGAAATTTAATAGACTGATCAAAAAGAAAAGGAGAAGTTTATCATGGATTACGCAAAAGAGTCTCTGAAGCTCCACGAGCAGTGGAAGGGCAAGATCGAAGTCGTCGCTACCGTGCCGGTCTCGACGAAGGACGACCTCAGCCTGGCCTACACCCCCGGCGTTGCACAGCCCTGTCTGGAGATCCAGAAGGACATCAACAAGTCCTATGAGCTGACCCGCCGCCACAACCTCTGCGCCGTCATCACCGACGGCACCGCCGTCCTCGGCCTGGGCGACATCGGCCCGGAGGCCGGTATGCCCGTCATGGAGGGCAAGTGCGTCCTGTTCAAGGCATTCGGCGGCGTTGACGCCTTCCCTCTGTGCGTGAAGACGAAGAACGTCGACGAGTTCGTCGAGACCGTTTACAACATCTCCGGCAGCTTCGGCGGCATCAACCTCGAGGACATCTCCGCGCCGCGCTGCTTTGAGATCGAGCGCAAGCTGAAGGAAAAGTGCGACATCCCCATCTTCCATGACGATCAGCACGGCACCGCCGTCATCACCCTCGCCGGCCTGACGAACGCGCTGAAGGTTGTCGGCAAGAAGAAGGAGGACGTCAAGGTCGTCACCTCCGGCGCAGGCGCTGCTGCCATCTCCATTGTGAAGCTGCTGCTGTCCGCTGGCTACAAGAACATCACCATGTGCGACCGCAAGGGCGCGATCTATGCCGGCCGCGACGGCCTGAACTGGATCAAGGAAGAAATGGCCCAGGTCACGAACCTGGAAAAGAAGGCCGGCCCGCTGTCCGAGCAGCTCAAGGGCGCCGACGTGTTCATCGGCGTTTCCGCTCCCGGCATGGTCACGAAGGAAATGGTCCAGACCATGAACGAGAAGGCGATCATCTTTGCCTGCGCGAACCCGACGCCGGAGATCTTCCCGGACGAGGCAAAGGCGGGCGGCGCGGCCGTCGTTTCCACCGGCCGCAGCGACTATCCGAACCAGATCAACAACGTTCTGGCGTTCCCCGGCATCTTCCGCGGTGCGTTCGACGTCCGCGCCAGCGACATCAACGAGGAGATGAAGATGGCCGCCGCCAAGGCTCTGGCCGACCTGATCTCCGACGAGGAGCTGAGCGCCGACTATATCATCCCGAAGGCATTTGACCCGCGTGTCGGCAAGGCTGTCGCCGCTGCCGTCGCCGAGGCTGCAAGAGCTTCCGGCGTTGCCCGCATCTGATTTTCCGGAATAACTGCCGCCGCAGGGGAGAGCTCCTCTGCGGCGGTTTTGTGCCCCGCTGGCTCCCGGAGAGGCCCCGCAGGGGCCGTGGCAATCTCGGGGAGGCACTTCCAGGTCGTACAGGGTAACGATAAAACGTACCGACCGATTGCGTCTGTAGCGGCGCTCACTGCGCAGCCGTTGGCGGCTTTGCCGCCTTACGGATGCGGCGTGCCCCTTGCGGGTTGTGAGCGCCCTGTACAGGGCTATTCAACCGCGCAAGGGCGCTGGTGCACCTCGACACTGCCTGATGTGTCATTGCGAGGAGCGAAGCGACGTGGGAATCTCGCAGTACCCGTTTGGATCACAGGGGAACCTTCGGCGAAAACGTAACTGCCTGCACGAGATTGCACCCCAAGGGCACTTCCTCGCGCTGCGCGCTCAGGGCGCCACGGCCCCTTTGGGGCCTCGCAATGACAAACCTTTGGCGTTCACTGTCTTATCGGCAGCCTGCACTGGCCGTCAGTACCGCGCCGGGCCCGGCTGTCCGCTCCCCTACAATGGCAGGTGCATGCATCGGGAGCGGCCCCAAATTTGCGGGCTGTACACGGTGCGTCGGGGACGCCGCACCCTACAACACGCCATCGATACTTCAACAATACCCCCCAAAAATGCAGTCTCTCTTTTCTGAGACTGCATTTTTTTATCGGCCGAATCGGGAAAAACGCGCACTTCCGGTGCGCTTTTTCTGCTCCGGGCGACAGGGCGGCGCGGGCAGGAAAGCGCAGACGCCTCCGTGCGGAGCCGACCTGATGTCGTATTGTCAGACAATCTATGGGCGAAGTGCACAAAATCTGGCGAGATTTCTTGAACATTTCTACGAAATTGATTTTGTTGTCATACAATCTGTTGACATACCGGTGTCGAGCGGTGTATAATCCAGTCAGAAAGAGCGAAGGGAGCACGGAACATGACGAAGCTGAACGAACGCATCGCAAACGTGCCGGAACGCATTTTCATCCTGGCGCAGCTTGCGCTTGGCCTGCTTCTGGCAGCGGGCGGCGGCTACTGCATCCTCCGCTTCGGCAACGACGGCGAGCATTTCAATTCCCTCGGCCTTGCGGCCGCGCTGGTGCTCTGCGGCGGCCTGCCGACCCTTATCCGCAGCCGTATCGAGCGTCCGACGCCGTGGCTGCGCGGCGCGATCATCGGCGGCCTCGTTGCGGCCCTCGGCATCTACGTCGTGATGCGCTTCGCCTGAACCCATCCATGTCCGGCATGAGCCGGTGGAAATAATTACTTTGTTCCAAAATCCGAAAGGATTATTTCAAGGAGGAAAACACAATGAAAGATCACAAGAAAGCTTACGGCCTTTGCCCGGCCAGCATGACGATCTGGAATGCCGATCAGACCTACAACAAGACCGGCATGGAAAAGTATCTGACTTGGCTGCTCGACAACGGCGCACAGTCCATCTCCATCTGCGGCTCCACCGGTGAGAACATCGCCATGAACATGGAAGAGCAGCGCGAGATCATCGCTCATGTCTCCAGCTTCCTCGCTGGTCAGGTTCCTCTGGTCTGCGGCACCGGCCGTTACGACACCCTCAACACCATCAAGATGAGCAAGTTTGCTCAGGATCACGGTGCTGACTGCGTCATGGTCATCCTGCCCTTCTATCTCAACCCGCATAAGAAGGCTGTTCTCCAGCACTTCCGCGACATCCGCGCTGCTCTGGACATCGACATCATGGTCTACAACAACCCCTGGTTCGCCGGCTATGAGCTGAACACCGAGGAAGTCAAGTCCCTCGTCGACGACGGCACCATCCAGTGCATCAAGGCTGCCCATGGCGATCCCAACCGCGTCCATGAGCTGAAGTTCGCCTGCGGCGACAAGCTGACCGTCTTCTATGGCCATGACTACTGCGCAATGGAAGGCCTGCTCTGCGGCGCCGATGGCTGGCTGTCCGGCTTCCCGGCGGTCCTGCCGAAGCAGTGCCGTGCTCTGCAGGATGCCTGCTTCGCCGGCGACGTCAAGGCTGCCCGCGCTGCGCAGGACAACATCCAGCCGTACATCAACTACTTCTTCTATGACAAGGTCAACGGCGTGCCTCACTGGCAGGAGATCTGCAAGTACACGCTGCAGGCTCAGGGCCTCGACTATGTCGGCCTGCCCCGCAAGCCCCTCGGCGAGCTCGACGAGGCCAACAAGCGCAAGATCGAGAAGATCCTTGCCGACATGAAGTAATTCATCCTCACAAAAGCGATTCTTCCTCCGGTGCTCCGCCTCCCACGGCGGAGCACCACCCCCTTTCCTACGCATTGGTCCCGCATCTCGGTCGACCGAGAATTATTATTATAAGGAGAACAACCAATGAAAAAGCTGATCGCGCTTCTGCTTGTCCTCGTAATGGTCGCCGGTCTGGTCGCCTGCGCCGGTTCTAATGACGAGACCAAGGGCAATGATACCACCAACACCGAAAACACCGCCGACAGCAACGGCGATAGCAATACCGACTCCGGCGAGCCCATCTACATCGGCCTGAGTGCCAAGATCACCGGCGCTGACGCTGCCAACGGCGACCGCATGGTGAAGGCTGCGCAGATGGCCGTTGACGAAGTCAACGCAGCCGGCGGCCTCCTCGGCGGCCGCAAGGTCGAGCTCGTCATTCAGGACGACGCCACCGACAACGCCATCGCCGTCAACGTTGCGAACATCTTCGCCGGCAACGACAAGATCTCCGCAGTCGTCGGCCCGTGGAACTCCGGTATGATCCTCGCCGCTGAAGGCGTTTACAAGGATGCGAAGATCCCCTTCTTCGCCCTCGGCACCAACCCGCAGCTGCTTGAGCTGGACAATGAGTACTGCTTCCTCGTCCGCGCGAACGACAATCTGATGGCCTCCTGCGCCGCGAAGCTCATCATCGATGAGTTCAAGGTCAAGTCCGTCGGCATCATGTACACGAACAACGAGTTCGGCACCGGCGCTATGGAAGTCATCGAAGCCGCCTGCAAGGACGCCGGCATGGCTGTCTATCCCGAAGCCATCAACATCGGTGACACCGACGTCACCGGCCAGATCCTCGATCTGAAGTCCAAGGGCGCTGAGTGCATGGTCGTCTGGGCCAGCGACGCCGAGTACGTTCTGACTGCCCGTCAGGCTTACGAGCTGGGCCTGCAGGTCCCGACCGTTACCTCTCCGGCCATCACCATGGACCAGGTCCGCGACCTCTGCGAGCCGGATTGGGTCGAGGGCTGGTACTCCGTGACCGACTTCGTCGGCAACTCCGATGATCCCGAGGTCACCGCGTTCTGCGACAAGTATGCCAGCGACTACGGCGAAGGCCAGAAGGCTGAGCTCTACGTCGCCGATGTCTACAGCACCTTCAAGCTCGTGTTCGACGCCATCGAGCGTGCGGGCAGCGCTGACCGCCAGGCCATCCACGATGCCGTCGCCGAGACGAAGGATTTCCCGATGCTCCAGGGCGTTGCTACCTGCGACGAGAACAACCTGCTCATCCACTCCGCTACCGTCGCCGTCATCAAGGACAATGTCCCTGTGATGTACACCACGGTCTCCGCGGAATAATCGAAACGAAATAGGTTTTTAGACTCTTCCAAGGCCGTCCAACTGGATAAACTGGTTGGACGGCCTTTACATTAGCAAGAAAGGGAGGAAAGCAATGCTTGCAACTATCCTGCAGCTGCTGATCACAGGTGTTGCCCTCGGCTTCGTGTACGCTCTGGTCGGCGTGGAATATACGCTGGTCTGGCAGTCCTCCGGCCTGCTGAACGTTGCACATAATATGCTGATCACCACTGCCGCCTTCGTTTTCGGCGGGACCTTCGTTGTCGGCCTCGGCTGGCCCATCTGGCTGAGCATCCTCTGCACGCTCCTCGTGATGTTCGTGCTCGGCTGTCTGATCTCCGCCACCATCTTCAACCCCCTGCGCAATATGCCGCTGACCATGTATTCCATTGTGGGCACCCAGATTTTTGCCAAGGTCATTTCCGAGGCCCTGCGTCTGATCTACGGTCCCTACTCCTTCACGATTCCCGGCTTCCTGACCGGCGTAATCAAAATCGGCGATTTCGTCTTTGCCAAGGCGTATGGATATATCATCGTTGTGGCCATCCTTCTGATCATCGCGCTTCAGATGTTCCTGAAGCTCACGAAGCCCGGCAAGGCCATGCGCTGCGTTGCGCAGAACAAGACGGCCGCGGCCATCATGGGCATCGACATCGACCGCAGCATCAATATTACGACCGGCCTGAGCTGCGTCATCTGCGGCATCATCGGCGTCCTGACCATCCCGCTGTTCACCATCAGCCTGACCATGTCCAACATGATCGGCCTGAAGGGCTGGGCAGCCGGTATCGTCGGCGGCTTCGGCTACATCCCCGGCACGATCCTCGGCGGCCTTCTCATCGGCGTGGTCGAGTCCCTCGCCATTCTGGTCATCCCCACGGTCTACAAGGACATCGTTGCCTTCGTGTTCCTGATCGTCGTGCTGCTGATCCGTCCGGGCGGCTTCATGCGCCACAAAGTCTGATGGGAAAGGGGTAATGGAAATGAAACGCAAAAAGATTTCGGTAACTTCCCTGATCCTGCCCGTGATTATGCTGGTTGTGGCTGTCGTCCTGCCCATGATCTACTCCACGAACTATTACATCCAGCTTTTCAGCCAGACGCTCATCAACCTCGTCGCCGTTCTCGGCCTGAACGTGGTCATGGGTCTGGCGGGCCAGACGAACCTCGGCACCATCGCCCTCGTAGCCCTCGGCTCCTATACGTCGGCCCTGATCTCGCAGGCGACCGGCTCGACGAACCTCATCGGTCTGCTGGCCGCTCTGGTCGTCGCCGTTCTTGTCGGCTTCATGCTCGGCTACCCGAGCCTCCGCGTCAGCGGCATCTTCCTGTCCCTGACGACCATGTCCGTTGCACAGATCGTCTACTCGCTGGCAAACAGCATGCAGTGGCTGACCGGCGGCGCTATGGGCGTGAAGGACATTGCAAAGCCGAATATTTTCGGTATAGTTTTTGAGACGCAGGCGCAGCTGTACTACTTTATTCTGGTCATTGCGATCCTGCTGATTATCTTCTCCGTGCGCCTGACGAAGTCCAAGTACGGCCGCGCGCTCAAGGCTGTCCGCGATAACCCCGAGGCAGTCGAGTCCGTCGGCCTGAGCGTGACGAAGCTCAAGCTCATGGCCTTCCTCATCGCCACGATCCTCGGCTGCCTGGCCGGCGTGTTCTACACCTGGGTCATGCAGTACGTTGCCCCGACGACCTTCACCACCGACAACGGCACGAAGTTCGTTGTTATGCTGATGCTGGGCGGCATCGGCTCGACCTCCGGCATGATCATCGGCGCCATCCTCGTCACGATCCTGCCCGAGCTGCTGCGCTTCATGGGCGACTATTATCAGCTCGTGTTCTACGGCATCGCGCTGCTGCTCCTGCTGGTGTATCCGCTCGGCCTGTCTCACCTGTTCTCCCAGCTCAAGAAGAAGGCTGCCGCTTTCTTCGCCGGCCGGAAGAAAACGCAGAAGGAGGGCTGATCCATGTCCGTACTGAGATTGGAGCATGTGACCAAGCGCTTCGGCGGCCTGGTCGCAGTCAACGACCTCTCCTTTGAGGTCAAGGAGCGCCAGATCCACGCGCTCATCGGCCCGAACGGCTCCGGCAAGTCGACCTCGATCAATATGATCAACGGTTCCTTCCCGGTGACCTCAGGCAAGATCTATTTTAACGACAAAGACATCACCGGCTGGAAGATGCATAAGATCGCCGCGGCCGGCATGGGAAGAACGTATCAGAACCTGAAGCTGTTCCGCTCCATGACCGCGCTGGAGAACGTCATGATCGGCGGCCAGCTCCATGCGAAGATGAACTTCGCCCGTTTCCTCGTCGACCCGTTCAAGACGAAGCGCGAGGAGGAGGAGCTGCGCGAGAAGGCGATGGAGATCATGCGCTTCATCGGTATCGAGCAGTACGCCGACCGTACCGTCGGCAACCTGCCTTACGGCCGCCAGAAGATGACGGAGCTGGCGCGCACGCTGATGATCGATCCGACCCTCATCCTCCTCGATGAGCCGGCTGCGGGCCTGAACCCGAACGAACGCGCCGAATTCGTGGCCATTATCAAGAAGGTCTATGAGTCCGGCAAGGATATCCTGCTCATCGAGCACAACATGGATATCATCATGAACATCAGCCACGTCATCACGGTCATCAACCACGGCGCCAAGATCGCGGAGGGCACGCCCACCGAGATCCAGAACGACCCCGAAGTCATCCGGGCTTACCTTGGCGACCGTTACAAGATCGGTATGGAAGGAGAATGATCCATGTTCTTTAAAATGGAGCACTGCGATGTATACTACGGCCAGATCCAGGCCCTGTATGACATCAACGTCGAGATCAATCCCGGCGAGATCATTTCCATCATCGGCGCGAACGGCGCAGGCAAGACGACCCTCATGAAGAGCATCATGGGCCTCGTCCCCGCCAAGAACGGCAAGATCGTCTGGCAGGATGAAGAGATCCAGGCCAAGAAGACCCACCATATCGTCAAGCGCGGCATCAGCTATGTCCCCGAGGGCCGTGAGATCTTCCCGGGCATGACCGTGCTGGAAAACATGGAAATGGGTGCCTATACCCTGCGCATGAGCGCGAAGGAAAAGGCGGACAAGCTCAACGAGATGTATGAGCTCTTCCCCCGCCTCTATGAGCGCAAAAAGCAGAAGGCCGGTACCCTCTCCGGCGGCGAGCAGCAGATGGTCGCCATCGCACGCGGCCTGATGCTCAGCCCGAAGCTGCTGATGATGGACGAGCCGTCCCTCGGCCTCGCACCCATCATCGTCGACGAGGTGTTCGACATCATTTCCCGCGTCAATGAAAAGGCCAATATCCCTGTGCTGCTGGTCGAGCAGAACGCCTACATGGCGCTGAGCATCTCGCACCGCAGCTACGTTCTGGAAAACGGCGTCATCGTTGACGAGGGCGAGAGCAAGAAGCTGCTCGCCAGCGAGTCGATCCGCACTGCCTATCTGGGCAAGTAACTACTGATCAAAAGGAGTGTTTTATCATGCAGGACAAGAGCCATTATACCCGATACAATTATAAAAAGCTCTATGAGCTGGCCGTGGAAATGTTCATCCGCTACGGCTTCAGCCGGGAAGACAGCGAGAAGGTCGCTGATGTCATCCTGACCTCCGACCGCTTTGGTGTCGAGTCCCACGGCGTCAACCGCCTGACCCTTTATCCGTTCGGCATCGATATCGGCCGCATCAAGGTCGATGCAAAGCCCGAGGTCGTGGAGGACCGCCTGAGCATGGCTGTCATCGACGCGCACGACGGCATGGGCCAGCTTGCCGGTATCCAGGGCATGCAGCTCGCCATCGACAAAGCCAAAAAGTACGGCGTCGGCATGGTCAGTGTCCGTAACTCCAACCATTTCGGTATTGCCGGTTACTATTCCATGATGGCTGCCAAGCAGGGCCTCATGGGTGTGTCCATGACGAATGCCGAGGCGCTCGTCGTTCCGACCTACGCCCGCGAGCCGATGTTCGGCACGAACCCCATCGCCGTGACCATCCCCGCCGACCCGCATCCGTTCCACATGGACTTCGCAACGTCCGTCATGACCTGCGGCAAGATGGAGGTCTATGCCAAGATCGGCCATGAGCTGCAGCCCGGCATGCTCGTTGACGAGACCGGCACGACCTGCCTCGACCCGAACGTCTTCCTGCGTATCCGCGACAACAAGTCCAACCCCGCTTACACCGAGAAGACCCGCGGCGGCATCATGCCCATGGGCGGCGAAGGAATGCTCTTCGGCGGCCACAAGGGCTATGGCCTGGCGCTGCTCGTCGACATCATGTGCGCGGTCATGTCCCACGGCGCCGTCAGCAAGGGCGTCCGCGTGACGAAGGATAAGGAAAAGTGCTGCCACTTCTTCGCCGCCATCGACTACTCCCTGTTCGGCGATCGGGAAGAGACGAACCGCCGCCTGTCCGAGTACCTGCAGAGCATGCGCGATGCAGAGCCGGCCGAGGGCCAGAGCCGCGTCTATGTCCACGGCGACAAGGAAGCGGACGCCGAGAAGGACGTTCTGGCGCACGGCGTCGGCATCAACCCCGCGACCTATGCCGAGATCGAGAAGTACTGCGTCAAGAAGGGCATCAACATCAAGGATTACCTCATTCCCGAAGAGGCGTAACTGACTGCATGAAGTCCGTGCCCCGGCGAAACCGGGGCACGGCGGAGGATAACGCATGAATATCTTTGATCAACTGCTGGCTGATAACCAGATCCCGAAATTTGTCCGCGTCCGCCACGAAATGGACCGCGGCCACATCGACGACATCGAGGGCGCCGTTGCGCAGGCTATGCAGCGCGAGGGCACGCTCGACCGCATCAAGCCCGGCGACAGCGTCTGCATCACCGCAGGCAGCCGTGACGTGGCGAACATCGCCCGCGTCATCCGCGCCATCTGCGATCAGGTCAAGTCCGTCGGCGCGCATCCGTTCATCATCCCCGCCATGGGCAGCCATGCCGGTGCGAAGGCCGAGGGCCAGCGCGGCATCATCGAGGGCTACGGCGTGACGGAGGAGGCCATGGGCGCTCCCATCCGCGCCACCATGGACACCGAGGTCATCGCGCATTCGAAGAGCGGCCTGGAGATCCATCTGGACAAGTACGCCAACGCGGCGGACTTCCTCATCCCCGTCGGCCGCATCAAGGCCCACACGGACTTCCGCGGCGAGGTCGAGAGCGGCATCTGCAAGATGCTCGTCATCGGCATGGGCAAGCAGCACGGCGCGTATCAGTGCCACAAGCTCGGCTTCAAGAGCATGGCTGCCAATGTCAAGGAATTCGCGGGCGCCATCATCGAGAAGAAGCCGAACATGTTTGCCATCGGCCTCATCGAGAACGCCTATCACCAGACCTGCCGCATCGAGGCCATCCCGGCCGGGCGCATCCTCGAGGAGGAGCCGCCCCTGCTGGACTATGCCAAGAGCCGCATGGCGAAGATCCCGTTCGATCAGGCCGATATCCTGTTCGTCGACGAGACGGGCAAGGACATCAGTGGCGCGGGCATGGATCCGAACGTCACGGGCCGTTCTCCGGTCCTCGGCATCAGCCGTCCGTTCTTCCAGCGCATCGCCGTGTTTGACCTGACGGATAAGTCCCACGGCAACTTTGGCGGCCTCGGCAGCGCCGACGTGACGACGCAGCGCCTGTACCGCAAGATCGATTTCGAGCAGACCTATCCGAACGGCATCACCGCGGCAGAGCCGCTGGCCGTGCGCCTGCCCGTCATCATGCCGAGCGACCGCACCGCCATGCAGTTTGCGCTGCGCACTGCCACGGACTGCGACTGGAGCAAGGGCCCGCGCATCGTCTGGCTTAAGAACACCCTGTCGCTCTCTGAATTCTATATTTCCGAAGCCCTGATCCCGGACGCCGAGGCACTGGACAATGTGACGGTCGTCTCCGAGCCGATGGACGTCATTTTCGACGAAGAGGGCAACGTCAAAGAACTGCGCTGATCTCCCCGGGAACCGAGGCACTGGGCCTCGGCGCCGGCTGGCATTAGCGGCTGCCGGCCGGCGAGGGGAGGAAAGCACCCGCCGAGGTGCGGCATCCACTGTAAAACACATTAGCACGTTCACTATAAAAACATAATTAAGGGAGCCTCTGAACCCACAAACAGAGGGCCCTACAAAAACAGGAGGATATACTGCAATGGACTTCCAGAAGAAATACGGCAAGATTCTGCTCCCGCTCATCACCCCCTATGACGAAAACGAAGAGATCGACTATGGCAAGTATGCCGAGCTGATCGAGTACGTCATCACGAACGACCTCTGCGACTCCCTCATCGTCACCGGCACCACCGGCGAAGCTTCCCTGCTGACGTTTGATGAGCGCGTGAAGCTGTTCGAGACCGCCGTGAAGGCTTCCGCAGGCCGTAAGCCCGTCATTGCAGGCACCGGCTGCGCCTCCACGAAGGAGACCATCGCTCTGACGAACAAGGCCTATGACCTCGGCATCGAGCTGGCCCTCATCGTCTGCCCGTTCTACAACAAGCCCACGCAGGAAGGCCTGTATCTGCATTATAAGACGATCGCCGAGAACACAAAGGCGAACATCATGCTCTACAACATCCCCATCTTCGTCGGTGTCAACCTCGAGGCGGAGACCGTCGGCCGTCTGGCTGCCATCCCCAATATCGTCGGCGTGAAGGACGAGGCCGGTGTCAACCCGACGCAGGTCACCGATTTCTTCCTGGCTACCGAGAAGGTCGATCCGAACTTCGTCGTTTACAACGGCGACGACATCATGCTCCTGCCGACGATCGTGCAGGGCGCGATGGGCATCGTCTCCGGCGGCGCTCACATCTTCGGCCACGAGATCCGTGCAATCTTCGAGGCGTTCGAGAAGGGTGAGAACGAGAAGGCCAAGGAGCTCTTTGTTCCGATGTATCGCTTCTGCAAGACCACCGGTCAGAACGGCCGCATCCTGCCGAACTCCCTGCTCCGTCCGGCCATCGAGGCTGTTACGGGCATCAAGCTCGGGCCGGCCCGCCTGCCGCTCGCTCCCGCAACGGAAGCCGAGCTGGACGTCACGCTCGGCGTTCTCCGCGAGCTGGGCAAGCTTTAATTTCAACATGTGCACCCCGGCCGCCGCAGACCTGTTTGCGGCGGCCTTCCTATTTACGGAAACTCTGAATCAATCATCTGCGGCGGATGGCGGATCTTTTTCGTCAATCCATCGGTATGAAAAACTTGAAATACACAAAGTATTCCTGCGTTTTCCATACCTCGACTTGCCAAAAAATCTCTCGCCGTCCGCTCTTGCTGATTGAATCAGAGCTTCCTGATACCTTATTATTTAGGGGAGCGGCATGGGACAAGTGTAAAATGGAAAGTGGAAAGTTTCCGGCCGCGCGTTGTAGGGGAGGGGCATGCCCCTCCCGGCGCAATGCTGCCGACTGGTACAGGCTGTCGATAAAAACGCGAAAACCGATTGCGTCTGTAGCGGCGCTCACTGCGCAGCCGTTGGCGGCTTTGCCGCCTTACGGATGCGGCGTGCCCCTTGCGGGTTGTGAGCGCCTTGTACAGGGACATTCAACTGTATAAGGGCTCTGATGCATCGCCGCACCACCCTGACGTGTCATTGCGAGGAGGCCGAAGGCCGACGTGGCAATCTCCTGCAACCGGTTGCGTTTTCGCCGAGGCATTCCTGTTATTCACCATTGTACTGCGAGATTCCCACGTCGCTTTGCTCCTCGGAATGACAAACTTGGAGCCCTTGCGCCATAAAATTCGTGCTGCAATCATTGCCAGCCTGCAGGGCGCTCAGGGAACGCCGCTACAGACGCAATCGGTGCATACCGTTTTATCGACACCTTGTACGAACTGCAAGTGCTCCGCCGGGAGCGGCATGCCGTTCCCGGCAACGCGCCATGAAGGCCTTACGTCAAACGAAAACATCCGGTTGACGGCGGGGCCCCGGATGCTGTATACTGATACGGGCGGTCCGCAGCCCGTCAGACTGCAAGAAAACCCGCCAAGCCAAAAGTTTCGGAGGGAAGAAAAGTGTGAAAGGAAACCGTCAGGGTGTCCTTTCGCGTTCCATAACCCGCCGCAGCGGCAGAATTGCAAAATCATGCTGCAAAAATTGATTTTGCAATTCTGAAAGCAGCTTGGCGAAAAAGGCCCGAAGGGACTTTTTTGACAAGCTGACGGGCGGTCCGCCGCCTGCGTGAATGAAAATCCGTCTCCCTGCCTGCAGAGGAGACTCGCAAAAAGGAGAAACACAATGGGAAAGAAACCGAAAATTCTGGTCGTCGGCAGCTTTGTCATGGACCAGATCGTCACGACGCGCGTCTTCCCGCGTCAGGGCCAGACGATCCTCGCCGAGCGCTTCAACAAGGCTCCCGGCGGCAAGGGCGCCAATCAGGCCGTGCAGATGGCCCGCCTCGGCGCGCAGGTCACGATGTGCGGCAAGCTCGGTCACGACGCGAACGGCGACGAGATGCGCCGCACCTGCGAAGAGGCCGGGATCGACACGTCCTGCATCCTCTATGACGACAGCGCGGCCTCCGGCTGCTCCGTCATCATCCTCGAGGAGCAGCCGAACGGCGGCACCGAGAACCGCATTCTCGTCGTGCCCGGCGCGAACATGACCATCACGCCGGAGGACGTCGCCTTCCTGAAGGACCGCATCGCCGAATTCGACCTCGTCGTGCTCCAGCTCGAGATCCCGATGGAGATCAACACGATCGTTGCAAAATATGCCCACGATAAGGGCGTGCCCGTCATGCTGAATCCGGCCCCCAGCGCCCCGCTGCCCGAGGAGCTGCTTGCCTGCCTGACCTACCTCTCCCCGAATGAGCACGAGGCCCGCGACCTGAGCGGCGTTGCCATCGGCCACGAGGGCAGCCACGTTGACGAGGCCTCCGTCCGCGCCGCCGCCGCGAAGCTCGGCGAAAAGGGCGTGGAAAAGCTGCTCATCACCATCGGCTCGGCCGGTGCGGCCCTCGTGGAGGACGGCAGGTTCGTGCTCAGTCCGTCCGTCCCCGGCGTCAAGGCCATCGATCCGACCGCCGCGGGCGATTCGTTCGTCGGCGCGTTCTGCGTGGCGGTCTGCAGCGGCCTGTCCTCCGAGGACGCCCTGCGCTTTGCCAACCACACGGCGGCCCTGACGGTCTCCCGTCTCGGCGCGATGCCGTCGCTTCCCACGCTGGCCGAGGTCGCTGCGACCATGCCCGGCGGCGTGAGCGGACTGGAGGGCTGAGAGATGGAACGTACCTGGAAAGCCGATTATGAAAAATTCGCCCGCACGGCGCGCGAGAACGTCGCCGCCACGCTGGACAACATGGACTATCCCGCGCTCGAGCGCGCGGCGGAGCTGATCCTCGCGGCCAAAGCGGCGGGCAAGCGCCTGCATATCTCCGGCATCGGCAAGCCCGCGCATCTGGCGGGCTATGCGGCCTCGCTGTTCTCCTCCACAGGCACGCCCGCCTATTTCCTGCATGGCACCGAGGCCGTGCACGGCTCCTGCGGCCAGCTCGTGCCGGGCGATGTCGTCATCTTCATCTCCAACAGCGGCGAGACCGCCGAGATGAAGGCGACGGTCAGCGCCGTGAAGAACAACGGCTGCGCCGTCATCGGCGTGAGCGGCAACGCTTCCTCGTGGCTCGCGCAGCAGAGCGAGGTCCATCTGCTGGCCCATGCGGACGCCGAGGGCGGCCCGCTCGACCGCGCGCCCCGCGCCTCCATCCTGGCCGAGACCCTCGTGCTGCAGGCCCTGAGCGTCCTGCTGCAGAGCGAGGCCAAGGTCACGCCGCAGCAGTATGTCAAGTGGCATCCGGGCGGAAGCCTCGGCCATCTGCGCGAGAATGAGCGCTGAGACTTGACAAGCGCGGGACTCCGTGCTATCCTAAAAGCAGGCTGGAGAGCGTGTCAAAAAATATTTTTGACACGCTCTCAAACGAGACCCGTTTCACTGGGCTCTCGTTTGAAAGGGCTGCGGCTCGCTGCAGCGCACGAAGGGCACGCCCTTCGCACGTTTGCGAGCCGAGCGGTATTTTCTCCGACGTACACGCCGCCGGAGAAAATGATTCCTACTTTCTTTGCGCCTGCGGGCGCAAACTCTGCGAGGCTTTTTCGGCAGAATGAAGCAGGTCATAAACGGCCTGCTTTTTTGAAACGGTGGTTAGAGAATGCTAACCTGAAATGGAGGCAATTTCTATGGTACAGATGACATTGAAGATCGACGGCATGCAGTGCGGCATGTGCGAGAGCCACGTCAACGACACGCTGCGCGCGGCCTTCCCGCTGAAGAAGGTCTGCTCGTCGCACAGCAAGGGCGAGACCGTGCTCGTCACGGCCGAGGAGATCCCGGAGGATGCCCTGCGCCGCGCGCTCGAGCCGACTGGCTACAAGCTCGTGTCCGTGCAGAGCGCGCCTTATGTCAAGCGCGGCCTGTTCCACCGCGGCTGACTCGCCTGCCGGTTGCGCGCTCCCGCTCCCGCGGCGCTTTCCTTTTTGCGCGGCGTGTGGTATGCTGTATCCAGAACGCAGCGCTGCACGACTTTGAACGGAGGAAACGAACATGGAGATCGGGAAAAAGATCCGCGAGCTTCGCATTGCCAGAAATCTGACGCAGGAGGCGCTGGCCGCCGAGCTGTCCGTCACGCCGCAGGCCAAGATGGATAACCGATACGACAAGAACATAAATTACCACGGAGGCAGAGGGGATGCTCAAAATCCTTATATGAACGTGCGCGTGTGGCGCAAGATGTGCAGGACGCACAAATAGACGGCAGACAGCTATATCTGGATAAAAAAAGAAGCCAGAGCTTAAGTGCTGGGAACCAAGGGTCCAATTCCCAGGGAACCATGCAAAGCTCTGACTTTTAAACTAATATACAAAACTTTCTCGCAGATGTCAAGTGGGAATCCGGGGCGTACGATAAAAAAGTTTCGGGAAGCGGACCGGCCGAGAGCGATATCGCGGCAGCATTCCGAAAAGCGCTGGAGAAGAAGGCGAGTTTCTCGGTATCGGGCGACCCGAATGAGCAGACCGAGCGGAGCTGCTGCGCGTTCCGGTGCACCAGAATCCGGCACAGCTGAGCGCGCTTGCGAGCGCAAACTCTGCGAGGCTTTTTTAACATTCTGAGGGAGCTCAGCTGCAGGACTGAGCTCTCCGTTTTTTTGCCTGCTGGTATCAAATCCGCCTGTCGGGAAATACTGTGACTATTCCCGTTTGATGGGAACAGTAAAACGACCGGAGGATACGGAGCCATGCAGGGCAAGGTGGAGATCTGCGGCGTGAACACGGCGCATCTGAAAACGCTGAAAAACGACGAAATGGTGGAGCTGCTGCGGCGCAGCCAGGCGGGGGATCAGGCGGCGCGCGAGCGCCTCATCGAGGGAAATCTCCGCCTCGTGCTGTCGGTCATCCAGCGCTTTCTCGGCCGCGGGGAGAACCCGGACGACCTGTTTCAGGTCGGCTGCGTCGGCCTTCTGAAGGCCATCGCCAATTTTGATGTGAACCTCAACGTCCGCTTCAGCACCTACGGCGTGCCGATGATCGCGGGCGAGATCCGCCGCTATCTGCGCGACAACAGCGCCATCCGCGTCAGCCGCTCCATGCGCGACACGGCCTACCGCGTGCTGCAGTGCCGCGAGGCCATGCAGGCCGAGCAGTCGCGCGAGCCGACGCTCGAGGAGGTGGCCAGACGGCTGGAGCTGCCGCTCGAGACCGTGAACACGGCCATGGACGCCATTTCCGCGCCCGTCTCGCTCTATGACCCGGTCTACACCGACGGCGGCGACCCGCTGACCGTCATGGATCAGGTGCGCGACACGAAAAACACCGACGAGCAGTGGGTCGAGCGCATCGCGCTGCGCGAGGCCATCTCCACGCTCGGCGAACGGGAGAAGCGCATCCTGGCCCTGCGCTTTTTCGACGGCCGGACCCAGATGGAGGTCGCCTCCGAGGTCGGCATCTCGCAGGCGCAGGTCTCCCGGCTGGAGAAAAACGCCATTCGGACGCTCCGCAAGGCGATTTGTTAAGGAATATCCTGCTCCGCCGCCGCATAGAGTGTGGCAGACGAAATGGGGCAGGTGATCCGATGGAAGACCGGTTTTCCTCGCTGCGCTGCCGCGAGGTCATCAATATCTGCGACGGCTGCAGGCTCGGCTGCGTGTCGGACGTGGTCATCGACCTGAAGTGCGGCCGCGTGGCCGCGCTCGTCGTGCCCGTGCCGTGCCGCCTGTTCGGCCTGCTCGGCCGCCGAGATGACTATGTTATCCCGTGGGAGCAGGTCCGCCGTGTCGGCGCGGACATTATTTTAATTGAGTCCGAGCTGGATAAGACCCGCTGTCCCCGCCGGAAGAGGGAATTCTTCTGAGATTTCTTGAAAATAAGTGCAGTTTCTCGCAAAAAAACGCTTGAAAACAGAAGCTTCCTCCTGTATAATAGTACGGCGTGGGCAAAGGCCCGCAAATTCAGAACCCACACAGCCCGGGATGCTCCGTCCCAGTGCCGCCTCGGCGGTGGACGGGGAAGAGGAACGGACTGGAGGTCAAAACAAAAAAGGAGAAACACAAAATGGCAGTCGTATCCATGAAGAGTCTGCTCGAAGCAGGCGTCCACTTTGGTCATCAGACCAGACGCTGGAACCCCAAGATGGCTCCGTACATCTACACGGAGCGCAACGGCATCTATATCATCGATCTGCAGAAGACCGTCAAGAAGATCGAAGAGGCCTACAACTTCGTCCGTGATCTTGCCGCCAACGGCGAGAACATCCTGTTTGTCGGCACGAAGAAGCAGGCGCAGGACGCCATCAAGGAAGAGGCGGAGCGCGTCGATCAGTATTATGTCAACGCCCGCTGGCTCGGCGGCATGCTGACGAACTTCAAGACCATGCGCACCCGTATCGACCGTCTGGCTCAGCTGCGCAAGATGCAGGAGGACGGCACGTTCGCCATGCTCCCCAAGAAGGAAGTCATCAAGCACGAGGGCGAGATCGCCAAGCTCGAGAAGTATCTCGGCGGCGTGAAGAACATGAAGAAGCTCCCCGGCGCCCTGTTCATCGTTGACCCCCGCAAGGAGCGCAACGCCATCGCCGAGGCCCGCAAGCTGCACATCCCCATCGTCGCCATCGTCGATACGAACTGCGACCCGGACGAGATCGACTATGTCATCCCCGGCAACGATGACGCCATCCGCGCCATCCGCCTGATCGTCGCCACCATGGCCAACGCCGTGCAGGAAGGCCGTCAGGGCGAGGCCAACACCGAGGCCGCTCCGGCTGCCGAGGCTGCTGCCGAATAATCCCATCCGGTTCATTGGAAACCAGACGCCCGCCGCGTGCGGCGGGCGTTTTTTCGAAACAGAAGATACAGGAGGATATAACCATGGCATTTACTGCTGCTGATGTCAAGAAACTGCGTGAAATGACCAACGTCGGCATGATGGACTGCAAGAAGGCACTGTCCGAGAATGACGGCGATATGGACAAGGCCATTGAGTGGCTGCGCGAAAAGGGCCTGGCGAAGGCCGCCAAGAAGTCCAGCCGCATCGCTGCCGAGGGCATGGCTTACGCCACTGTCGAGAACGGCGTCGGCGTCGTCGTCGAGGTCAATGCCGAGACCGACTTCGCTTCCAAGACCCCGCTGTTTGTCGATTTCGTCAAGGATATCGCCAAGGTCGTCGCTGCGGACGCTCCCGCAGACATCGAGGCCCTGAAGAACTGCAAGTACCCCGGCTCCGAGCTGACCGTCGGCGAGATGATCCCCGAGAAGGTCATGGTCATCGGCGAGAACATCCAGATCCGCCGCTTTGCCCGCTTCCCGGAGAACTTCAGCGTCGCTTACGTCCATGCGGGCGGCAAGATCGGCGTCCTCGTCAACCTCGAGGTCTCCGGCGGCATCGACGCGACCGTGATCGGCAAGGATATCGCCATGCAGATCGCCGCTCTGAACCCGCGCTTCTGGGATAAGAGCCAGGTCAGCGAAGACGTGCTCGCAGAAGAGAAGAAGATCCTCGTCGCCCAGATGGACAACGACGAAAAGATGGCCTCCAAGCCCCTGCAGGTCAAGGAGAAGATCGCCGCCGGCAAGATGAACAAGTTCTTCGAGGAGAACTGCCTCCTGCAGCAGGCGTTCGTCAAGGACGGCAGCGTCACGGTCGAGCAGTATATGAACAGCGCTGCCAAGGCGCTGGGCGGCTCCGTGAAGTTTGTCGACGCCGTTCGCTTTGAGAAGGGCGAGGGCATCGAGAAGAAGGTCGACGATTTCGCCGCTGAAGTCGCCGCCGCTGCCGGTCTGGCAAAGTAATTCAAGATCGCACAGCTCATCCCGCCGGGTCTCCCGGCGGGATTCAGCTTGTCAAAAAAGTCCCTTTGGACTTTTTCGCCAAGCTGCTTCCAGAATTGCAAAATCAAATTTTGCAGCATGATTTTGCAATTCTGCCGCTGCGGCGGGTTATTTGACGCGAAAGGACACCCTGACGGTTTCCTTTCACACTTTTCTTCCCTCCGAAATTTTCGGCTGGGCAGTTTTTTTGACAGTCTGCATCCCGCCGGGTCTCCTGGCGGGATTTTTCTATTTTGTAGGGGAGCGGCATGCCGCTCCCGGCGGTACGCTGTCGACCCGAACAGACTATCGTTAAAATGGAAATGGCCCCAGATTTGTCATTGCGAGGGCGCTTTGCGCCCGTGGCAATCTCGAGAAGGCACTGGCGATTCGCACAGGCCACCGTTAAAATGGTATGCACCGATTGCGTCTGTAGCGGCGCTCAGCGAGCGCCATGGGCAGTTGCAAATATGGAGGCATTCCCGGCGAATGTGCAATGCCTCCAAGTTTGTCATTGCGAGGCCCCAAAGGGGCCGTGGCAATCTCGGGAAGGCAGTTTCGTTTTCGCCGATGGCTTTCTTGCGATCCGGCTATGACCTGCGAGATTGCACCCCAAGGGCACTTCCTCGCGCTTCGCGCTCAGGGCGCCACGTCGGCCTGCGGCCTCCTCGCAATGACAAACTTGGGGGCCTCGCGCCGCTGAATTGCTGCTGTACTACCTGCAACTGCCTTAGGCGCTCAGGGAGCGCCGCTGCAGCCGAGCCGTCCAAATATCCGGGTATGCATCCCCGGAAATGCGGGAAAGCTGTCGCTGTGGGATGGTTCACAAAACGTTCAAAAAAAACTTCCGTTTGGGTATTGACAAAGTTGCGTTTGGGGGGTATAGTTAGCTTAGCACTCAGGGGTACGGAGTGCTAAAGGAAAACAAGGAGGTCAAAGCCATGGAGCTTTCGGAGCGCAAACAGAAGATCCTGAAGGCCATTGTCGACCTCTACATCCGCAGCGCAGAGCCGGTCGGCTCCAAGACGATCGCCGCGCTGCCGGACATGAACTTCTCCTCTGCGACCATCCGCAACGAAATGGCCGAGCTGACGACGCTCGGCTTTCTGGAGCAGCCGCACACGTCGGCCGGGCGCATCCCGAGCCCCGCGGGCTACCGCTTCTACATCGACCGTCTGATGCAGGATTACCGCCTCTCCGTTGACGAGACGCAGAGCATCAATCAGGCCATGGAATCGCGTATGCAGGAGCTGGACAAGGCCATGAGCCAGGTCGGCAAGCTCGTCTCCAAGCTGACGAACCTTCCGGCCTATACCATGACGGCTCCGGCCGGGGAAGTGACTGTCCGCCATTTCGAGATTATCCTTGCGGACGCCGGGAGCTTCATTCTCGTGGTCATGACGTCCGATGAAAACGTCAAGAACCGCCTCATCAAGCTGCCGCTGCATGTGACGGAGCAGGACATCAAGCTCCTGTCCGCCGTGCTCAATGCGAGCCTCACCGGGCTTCCCGCCTCCGGCTTCACGCCAGAGGTCATGAACCGCGTGACGCGCAGCGCAGGCGCCGCAGCGAGCCTCGTGCCCGTCATCGTCGATTTTACGACGCATGTGCTCGAGGAGGCTCATCGCTCGGAAATTTACCTTACCGGGCAGAACCGCCTGCTGGGCCAGCCGGAATATCAGGACCTGACCAAGGCACAGGAGGTGCTCGGCGCACTGGATGAAGACACGCTCTCCAACCTGCCCGCCCGGCTCGATCCGGACAGCCCCGTTCAGATCCTCGTCGGCCCGGAAAACGTTGCGCAGGAGCTGAAGGATACCTCCGTCGTCGTGACGCGCTTCGACATCGGCGACGGCATGCAGGGCATGATCGGTGTGGTCGGCCCGCAGCGCATGGATTACGCACAGATCACCGCACGATTAAGCTACTTTGCCGAAGGGCTTGGCCGGATGTTCGGCAAGCCGGAGCTGCCCGCGGCCCCAAAGCCGGAGGTGCACGAGGCAAAGGAGGAGGAATAAATTTTGGCAAAGAAACACGAAGAACCCGAAAAGAACGAGAAGGAGCCTGCCGCTCCGGAGGCCGCCAAGCAGGCGGAAGCGCCGAAGCAGCCGGAAGGCTCCAAGCAAAAGGCCGAGTCCAAACAGCCCGATGCGCTGGAGCAGGCCAAGGCCGCGCAGGCGCAGGAGCACGATCAGTTTCTGCGGCTGGCTGCAGAATATGACAACTTCCGCAAGCGCACGCAGCGCGAAAAGGACGGCATCTATCAGGATGCCGTTGCCGATACGGTGAAGAAGTTCCTTCCCGTCTATGATAACCTCGAGCGGGCCCTGCATCACGAGACCGCAGACGAGGCCTATAAAAAGGGCGTGGAGATGACCCTGACAGAGCTTGTCAAGATCCTCGACGCGCTGGGTGTCAAGCCCTTCGGCGAAGCGGGCGAGGCCTTCGATCCGCAGCGCCACAATGCCGTGATGCACATCGAGGACGAGAGCCTCGGGGAAAACGTCATCGCAGAGGTTTTCCAGACCGGCTTTGCCCACGGCGATAAGGTCATCCGCTTCGCCATGGTGAAGGTCGCAAATTAAATCAGTGAGTTACTTCTTTGGGAGGATTTGAATTATGGGAAAAATTATTGGTATTGATCTTGGCACGACGAATTCCTGTGTCGCCGTGATGGAAGGCGGCGAGCCCGTCGTTATCGCGAATGCCGAAGGCAATCGCACCACTCCGTCCGTTGTTGCATTCTCGAAGACCGGTGAGCGTATGGTCGGTCAGGTCGCAAAGCGTCAGGCCGTTACAAACGCAGACCGCACGATCTCCTCGATCAAGCGCCACATGGGCACCGACTATAAGGTCGACATCGACGGCAAGAAGTACACCCCGCAGGAGATCTCCGCTATGATCCTGCGCAAGCTGAAGGCGGACGCTGAGGCCTATCTGGGCCAGCCCGTGACCGAAGCGGTCATCACCGTCCCGGCTTACTTCAACGACGCTCAGCGTCAGGCCACGAAGGACGCAGGCAAGATCGCCGGCCTGGATGTCAAGCGTATCATCAACGAGCCGACGGCTGCTGCACTGGCCTACGGTGTCGATAAGGAATCCTCGCAGAAGATCATGGTCTATGATCTGGGCGGCGGCACGTTCGATGTCTCCATTCTGGACATCGGCGACGGTGTCATCGAGGTCCTTGCCACGAACGGCAACACCCACCTCGGCGGCGATGATTTCGATCAGTGCATCATCGATTACCTTGTTGCCGAGTTCAAGAAGGCCGAGGGCATCGACCTCTCCGGCGATAAGGTTGCCATGCAGCGCCTGAAGGAAGCTGCCGAGAAGGCGAAGATCGAGCTGTCCGGCGTGACGAGCTCCACCATCAACCTGCCGTATATCACGGCGGACGCCACCGGCCCGAAGCATCTGGATGTCACGCTGACGCGCGCAAAGTTCAATGAGCTGACGGCCCACCTCGTGCAGGATACGCTGAAGCCCGTCCGTCAGGCCATGGCAGACGCCGGTCTGAAGGCAAGCGACCTGAGCAAGGTCCTGCTCGTCGGCGGCTCGAGCCGTATCCCGGCCGTGCAGGAGGCTGTCAAGAGCATCACCGGCAAGGAAGGCTTCAAGGGCATCAACCCCGATGAGTGCGTGGCTGTCGGCGCGGCCATCCAGGGCGGCGTCCTCGGCGGCGACGTCAAGGGTATGGTCCTGCTGGATGTCACCCCGCTGTCCCTCGGCATCGAGACCATGGGCGGCGTGTTCACCCGCCTGATCGACCGCAACACCACCATCCCGACGCATAAGAGCCAGATCTTCTCCACCGCTGCAGACGGCCAGACCTCCGTTGAGGTCCATGTCCTGCAGGGCGAGCGTGAAATGGCTGCCTACAACAAGACGCTGGGCAAGTTCCAGCTCACCGGCATCGCTCCGGCGCCCCGCGGCGTGCCGCAGATCGAGGTCAGCTTTGACATCGATGCCAACGGCATCGTGAATGTCTCCGCAAAGGACCTCGGCACCGGCAAGGAGCAGAACATCACCATCACCGCTTCCTCCAACCTCTCCAAGGAGGACATCGACAAGGCCGTCAAGGAGGCCGAGCAGTTCGCCGCTGAGGATAAGAAGCGCAAGGATGAGGTCGACACCCACAACGCAGCCGATCAGGTCATCTACCAGACGGAGAAGACCCTGAACGAGCTTGGCGACAAGGTCTCCGAGTCCGAGAAGGCGCCCGTGCAGGCCGCTCTCGAGGATCTGAAGACGAAGAACAAGGGCAACGACATCGAGGCCATCAAGGCCGCGACCGATGCCGTGCAGAAGGCGTTCTACGCCATCTCCGAGAAGCTGTATCAGCAGGCCGCCCCGCAGCAGGGCGAGGCCAATAACGGCGGTGCAGCGAACAACGGCGGCCATGACGACGGCGTAGTCGATGCGGACTACGAGGAAGTCAAGGATTAAGGACGAATGTATGCGGCAGGCGGCGGCTTCGGCCACCGCCTGCCCTGCGTCGGCCGCCCGAAAGGGTAGCAGGAGAGGTGAGCAGCATGGCAAATGAGAACAAGCGAGATTATTATGAGGTCCTTGGCCTCAAAAAGGATGCGACGGACGCCGATATCAAGCGCGCCTACCGCAAGCTTGCCGCGCAGTATCATCCGGACGTGAACCACGATCCGGGCGCGGAAGAAAAATTCAAGGAGATCAACGAGGCCAACGAGGTGCTCTCCGATCCGGATAAGCGCGCGCGCTACGATCAGTACGGCTTCGCGGGTGTCGACCCGAATTTCAACCCGAATGCGGGCGGCAGCCCGTTCGGCGGTGCAGGATTCGGCGATTTCGGCGACCTCGGCGATATTTTCGGCAGCTTTTTCGGCGGCGGCGGCCGCAGCACGCGCCGCAGCGCCAGCGCCCCCATGCAGGGCGACGACATCGGCGCGCGCGTTGAGCTGACGTTTGAAGAGGCGGCCTTCGGTGCGGAGAAGGAGGTCACGGTCTCTCGCGTGGAGGACTGCGACCAGTGCCACGGCAGCGGCGCAGCTCCCGGCACGAGCGCCGAGACCTGCCCGCGCTGTAAGGGCACGGGCTCCGTGCGCACGCAGCAGAATTTCATGGGCATGACCATGCAGTCCACGGCGGCCTGTCCGGATTGCCGCGGCACCGGCAGGATCATCCGCACCCCGTGCAGCCGCTGCAAGGGCAAGGGCAAGGTGCGCCGCAGCCACAAGCTGATGGTGAAGTTCCCGGCCGGCATCGACGACGGCCAGACGCTGCGCGTGCGCGGCGAGGGAAACACCGGCCTCAACGGCGGCCCGAACGGCGACCTGATGGTCACGGTCAGCGTCCGCAGCCACCCGCTGTTCACACGGCAGGGGCAGGACGTCTACTGCGAGATGCCCATCACGTTCACGCAGGCAGCCTGCGGAGCGGAGGTCGAGGTGCCGACGCTCGACGGCAAGGTCCGCTATACGATCGGCGAGGGCACGCAGACCGGCACGACGTTCCGTCTGAAGGGCAAGGGCATCCCTTATGTCAACGGGCGCAGCCGCGGCGACCAATATGTCACCGTCGTCGTGGAGACGCCGACCCGCCTGACGCGCGAGCAGAAGGACCTGCTGCGCAAGTTCGAGGAGGCGACTTCCGAAAGCGCACAGCCAAAACGAAAGAAGTTTTTTGAGAAGCTGCGCGACGCCTTCGACAAGTAATAATGAAAGATAATAATCAGCGGCCGTCGTGAGGCGGCCGCTTTTTCCGGGAGAAGATCGATGACCCTGAACGGCAGAAGCATCCCGATCCCTGACCCGTGGTCCGGAAACGCGGTTTGACCGAATCACGACAGAAAGGATCGATATTTGAATTTGAATAACCCGTTTGCTTCCATGCGGGCCAGTGACTGGGCGCTCTGGCTCGGTTCGCTGGCCGTTGTGGCCGTGTCCAACTTTCTCGGCGGCGACGTCGACCCGCTGACGCTGATCGCCGCCCTGACCGGCGTGACTGCCCTGATGCTCGCGGCCAAGGGGCAGGTCTTCGCGCAGTATCTCATGATCGTGTTCTGCCTGCTCTACGGCGCCATCTCCTGCCGCTTTCGCTACTGGGGCGAGATGCTCACCTATCTTGGCATGAGCCTGCCGATGGCGGTCTGGTCCGCCGTGACGTGGCGGCGCAACACGGCGCACGAGGCGGGCAGCGCCGTGGCCATCCGCCGCCTGACCGGCCGCGACCTGGCCCTGCTCGTGCTGGCCACCGCTGCGGTGACAGCGCTGTTCGGCTGGCTGCTGGCGGCGCTCGATACGCCGAACCTCGGCTTCAGCATTCTGTCCGTCGCCACGAGCTTTCTCGCGGCCGCCCTGACCATGCTCCGCTCGTCGTATTATGGCCTCGGCTACGCGGCGAACGACATCGTGCTCGTCGTGCTGTGGGTGCTGGCCTCCTGCGAGGACCCCGCCTATATCCCTGTGGCGGTGAATTTCGGCATCTTCCTGTTCCATGATTTCTATGGCTTCCTCAGCTGGAAAAAGCGCGAGCGCCATATGGCCCAAACTGCATAAAAACCGGCGCGCTGCAGAACATGCAGCGCGCCATTTTTTAGATTCTCTTGCATTTGCCGACCACATCGGGTAATATGATGGTGTGTCAGTGATTTGTAAGAAAGAGCCTGACTGACGCGGATCATGAGATGGAAAGGAGAAAGACGTATGCACTTCTACAGGATCATCAGACTGCTGTATCATTTCCCGGAGCGCGCGATCTGAGGCTCCGGATCGGAGGAAACGGAGTCCCGGATATGGAAAAACCACAATCAGGGAGGACACGTTTCAAATGAAAAAAACTCTTTCGCTTTTAGACAAAAACAAAAGGTTTTTCCTGCTGACATTGCTCGTCGGCATCGTTTACTCTGCGATCAGCGTCGCGATCCCCACGATCTCCGGCCGGCTGATCACCTCCGTTGTCGCGGATTCCGCCAATCGCACGAAACTGCTCTGCATCTTTCTGCTCATCAGCTTCTTTCAGCTCTGCTTTGCCGAACTGGATGAGTACATGGGCAATACGCTCAAAATAAGGCAGAAGAAACAGATGCGCCGGAATGCGTTTCATGCCTTCTCCGCGCAGGACAGCGCCAAACGCGAGGATATCTCCGCCTTTGTGTCGTTTGTGAACAACGATATCCCGAGCGTGGCGGAGCAGTATGTTCTGGGCACCATTGATATGATAAAATGCATGAGCATTCTGGCGTTTTCCGCGCTGTCGCTGCTCTATATTCACTGGGTGCTGGCTCTTGTCATCGTGGGCGTGAGCCTGCTGATCGTCGCTCTTCCCAATACGATGCGGAAAAGAGGCGGAGCGGCCAGAAAGCGCTATTCAGGCGTGCTGGCAAACTACAATACGACGCTGCGATCGATCCTGGACGGCCTGCGGCTTGTGAAGGCCTACCGCTGCCGGAAATATGCGGCGGAGTCCGTCGATTCCGCCGACGACGGCATTGCACGCAGCGAAATGACCTTGCTGAAATATCAGCTGGTCACGCAGGGAATCACGACCGCGCTGCAGGTGGCAAAAACAGTCCTGATCCTGCTGATCGGCCTCTATCTGATCTCCAAAAAGGAGATCGATGTCGGCAGCCTTGTCGCGGTGATCCAGCTGGCAGAGGTGATCAGCGCCCCGATCGAGGTTCTGGCGTACCTGCGGCATGGGCGGAATGAGGTTCTGCCGATCCTTGCACAGTATCAGAGCATGATCGGGCGGAAACCGGAAGGGGACGACCGCCGGACGGCGTGCGCCGGGGCGTTGGAGCAGCTGGCCGTTGACCATCTTTCTTACCGCGCAGAGGAACTCGCCATTCTGAAGGACGTCTGCGCCCGCTTTACGGCCGGGCGGAAGTATCTGATCACCGGAGGGAGCGGAAGCGGAAAATCCACCCTGCTCCGGCTGATCGCACAGATCGGCGATCTTCAGTATGGCGGGAGAATCCTCTATAACGGGCACGAAATCAGAACGATCCCATACGGCGCATATTATGAAAGTATTTGCCCCGTCTTTCAGGAGCCCTATCTCTTCTATGCCACGCTGGAGGACAACATCTGCGTCGGCCGCCCGATCCCGCGGGATATCTATCTGGATGTGATCCGGAAGCTGAATCTGGAGTATCTGCTGGACCGGTATCACGGTCAGGAGCTGACGCCGGAGAGAATGGAGACGCTGTCCGGCGGAGAACGGCAGCGCGTGGCGCTGGCGCGGGCGATGGTCGGACGGCCCTCTGTCTACCTGCTGGATGAGGTGACCTCCGCACTGGATCAGGCGAATGCCGAGCTGGTGGAGCGGCTGCTATTGGAGGAGCCTTCGATGGTCCTTCACATCTGCCACAAGCCGAACCCCGCACTGCGGGACCGGTACGACGGGATATATGAATTATCCGACGGCGTATTGACCCCGGTGAACCCATAATAAAAGAAAGTGCAGCCACCGACATAGCCGGTGGCTGCACTTGACTTTTATCAGCCCTTTGCGGCGGCGAAGCCCGCCTCGAGGTCGGCGATGAGGTCATCGGCATGCTCCGTACCGATGGACAGGCGGATGGTGTTCGGGCGGATGCCCTGATCGAGCAGCTCCTCCGGCGTGAGCTGGGAATGCGTCGTCGTGGCCGGGTGGATGACGAGGCTCTTGACGTCCGCGACGTTGGCCAGCAGGGAGAAGATCTGCAGGTGGTCGATGAAGCGGTGCGCCTCGGCCTCGCCGCCCGCGATCTCAAAGGTGAAGATGGAGCCGCCGCCGTTCGGGAAGTACTTCTGATACAGCGCGTGGTCCGGATGGTCCGGCAGCGACGGATGGTTGACGCGCGCGACCTGCGGGTGTGCCGCCAGCCACGAGACGATCTTCTTCGTGTTCTCCGCGTGGCGGTCGAGGCGCAGCGAGAGCGTCTCGATGCCCTGCAGCAGCAGGAAGGCGTTGAACGGGGAGATGGTCGCGCCGGTGTCGCGCAGGAGAATGGCGCGGACGTAGGTCACAAAGGCTGCCTTGCCCGCGGCCTGCACGAACGAGATGCCGTGGTAGCTGGGGTTCGGTGCGGCGAGCTGCGGATAGCTGCCGCTGGCAGCCCAGTCGAACGTACCGGCATCGACGATGATGCCGCCGAGCGTCGTGCCGTGGCCGCCGAGGAACTTCGTGGCGGAGTGAACGACGATGTCCGCGCCGAGCGGGATGACCTTGACCCAGTAGGGCGTGCCGAACGTGTTGTCGATGACGAGCGGCAGGCCGTGGCGGTGGGCGACGGCGGCAATGGCCTCGATGTTCGGAATGTCGCAGTTCGGGTTGCCCAGCGTCTCGAGATAGACGGCGCGGGTGTTCGGCTGAATGGCTGCCTCGACCGCTGCGGCGTCGTGCGCGTCCACGAACGTCGCCGTGATGCCGTACTGCGGCAGCGTGTGTGCCAGCAGGTTATAGGTGCCGCCGTAGATCGTCTTCTGCGCGACAATGTGGTCGCCCTGCCGCGCCAGCGCCTGAATGGTATAGGTGACGGCCGCTGCGCCGGAGGCAGTGGCCAGAGCGGCCACGCCGCCTTCAAGGGCCGCCACGCGCTGCTCGAGCACGTCCTGCGTGGAGTTCGTCAGGCGGCCGTAGATGTTGCCCGCGTCCGTCAGGCCGAAGCGGGCCGCAGCCTGTGCGCAGTCACGGAATACATAGGACGTCGTCTGGTAGATGGGCACGGCGCGCGCGCCGGTGGCGGGATCTGGCTGCTCCTGTCCGACGTGAAGCTGCAGAGTCTCAAAATGATAGCTCATGGGGATGTCTCCTTTGTGATTCTTTCAGATCGTATGGACGGGATCTTTCCGTCCGCCGGTATTTCGGCAACAAAAAAGCCGGGGCTGAAAACAGCTCCCGGTCAGAGAAACGGTCATGGAGTGCGGCTCCTCACTCACGGCATACTCCGCGCATGGCAGCACGCCCGGCCAGTTCTTCTGCCCGGGAGCCAAGCATTCGTTCTGCTGCAAAGAACATTGCTGCCACCTCACTTCGTTTGATGGACGCATCATAGCACAAAAATCCGACCTTGTCAATAGGTATTCTGGGAAAAGAGAGAAAAAGCAGGAAATGGGAAATGGAAAGTTAGCACAAGGCTGCCAGTCGGGCGTTGTAGGGGAGGGGACAGCCCGGCCCGGCGCAGCACGAGCGACTGATACAGACTGACGTTAAAATGGTACTGGCCCCCGAATTGTCATTGCGAGGAGGCCGAAGGCCGACGTGGCAATCTTGCGCAGGCAGCGGCAGCTTATGTGGGGCCTCGTCGAAAGCAACGGTTTCAAATTTCGACGCCGCGTGAAAAATGGAAAAATTTTTCTGAAAAATACTTTGAAATTTTATTATTATGTGCTATACTGCATTTGCAAGTGCTTCATGGAGTGCAGTTCCTTTTCATCCGCTCGAATGGGGAGGTGATGACGTGATGATGGAATGCGGAACCTGCACAGAATACTTCCTTTTCTAGTTATGTAAAAACTGTTTATCTTTTATGTTTTTAATTAAAGGAGGCTTACAATGAAGAGCAAATCTGCAAAAAGAGTACTATCTATCTTAATCATTTTCGCGCTTTCAGTTGCAACTGCTTCGCCCGCCATTGCGGTCGAACCCAACAATTCCCACGAGTCCGATATTCAAGTCTTTTCTGCGTTTGACCAGTTTGCTAATGTGTTCCCTGATGTTGATGACACTGTTGCGGCACAAAGCGCCGATCATGCTGCGCCCTCGACGCAAACGGGCGGCAGTGCGGATTATACCTATACAATCACGATTGATCCGTTGACAAATACTGGTACTGCCAGTGTCAATCTCACACTGAACATTGGCGAACATCTGTATCCGCTGACTGTCAGCGGCGATGTCAAGAATGTTTCGATTCGGGAAGATATTGAGATGGTTACTGGTATTCTGTGTGGTTCGGTCGATATTGCAGGAAAGACCTATGCTGTGGATGGCTGTCTCCGTAAATTTTCCACGGATGAGCGAATCAACATGGGCCTGTCTCTTGTGCCGCCGGATTACAATACCAACCCGGAGTCAAATTTGATTCTGCTTGCCATCGGCATTTCTGTTATGACTGGAGATATTGCAGAGGCTTACTATGATTACGCAACGGCCCTTGCAAACGTGGAAGGAAACAATGAAGTGGCTGGAATGGAATCTGAGAACCCGACTTCTGCTACAACGGAACCGCCCTATGAAACTTATGCAACAGGCTCACTGGTCTATCAGGCAACTTCGTACGGTTATACCGGGGATGGAGATTGTGGATATACAGGCAAGGGCGGCTTAGGGCAGAAGATGCGAGTATATGTAGACGATTTTAACGATCGAATTGTGATCCTGCAGAATTCCTATTTGGGAAGGTTCGGCGCATCACAGTTTACAGATAATCGTGACTATATTGGAACATATATTGCTGCTTACCAAATGGGTGTACGACGCATTGGATGGGATTCTAATGTTACGACAATTGATGGGTTTAGAGAGCAAGATTCAAGTTCAACTTCGAGTACAAATAATCTATGGAATTTTGTGACTGAAGCGATTTATGCAGTAGCCTCCTATGCGGGATACAGCTATATTATTGACGGTTTGAGAGCTGTTTTAGGCGGAGTCAGTGCGAAGGTCACTACGAGCTGTTACGGAACAGGTGCATATTTGCATGTAACTATGTCTGACAGAAATACCAGCAATTTTGATAATACTCCCAACGCTATGGGTATTAACATTCATGTCCCTAATACCGGAACAGGCACATATGAAGCATTTTCTGATTTGACATATCTTAATATTTTTAACAATATTGCCTTTGTGATTCGCACGACAAGCGCCACGGCGACTGTTTCGGTGCATGGAGGTTGATACTTTTAACCGGAAGGAGAAACAAGATGAAAATTAACAAGTCCTTTCGGCGCGCTCTATGCTTCTTACTATTGTTTGCAGTGATATGCATGGGCATCAGCTCACTGACAGCCTGTTCCCGCACGCCGGGATCAGACAGCACGGAGCTGGACTACGCTACCTCGCGGTATTTTCAGGCGCTGTACCGTATCGTAAATAAGACGTTCCATCCGGCTGTTTTGGAGGAATTCCACCAGATCGCGGATGCGCTTGCAAACTGTGTTGCGGCACATGAGGATTATTTCGCTGACTATCCCGATGCAAAGGCGGCCTATGGACTCATGGTTCAAATCCCGGACATTCTGGAGCAGAATCTGGAGCCAAATGCGGATGGAAATTATGTGCTGCGTGAGCTTCCCGAGGAATGGCTTTTCTGTATTTTTGAGCTGTGGCATTATGTATATCCGGGCGTGTATGGCGCTGAGCATAGCACAGAGAACTGCACGGATGCTGTGCTGCTGAAATGGATCGCGGATGATGCATTCAGCGGCGGCTGGTCTCCCTGCCACTGGTGGTTGGACTGTTATCTGACCGGTTCTCAATATCATGTGCAGTGGCCGACGGCGGTCGAATGGCCGTCGCATTGAGATGGAAAAAAGTCCGGCAGCGCTTCGGCGCTGCCGGATCATTTTTGTGTGGGGACCGAATTCGCCGCTTGCCGCACTGATTCTATGGCGTGAGACTACCAAATTTGTCATTGCGAGGAGGCCGAAGGCCGACGTGGCAATCTTGCAGTACCCGGCTGAATCGTGGGAAAGCGATCGGCAAAAACGCAGCTGCCTTCCCGAGATTGCCACGGCCCCTTTGGGGCCTCGCAATGACAAACTTGGAAGCATTGCGCGGTCGACGATGCCATCCTATCACTTGCCAGCCTGCAAGGCGCGCAGGGAGCGCCGCTACAGACGCAATTGGCTTGTGCGTTTTTGCCGGCAGCCTGTACGAATTGCAAGTGCCTGCCGTATTCCGATTGCGGATACTGCCGCCTGTGCGGCAACGCATGAGAAACAGACAAAATTTCGGAAAATTCCTTTGTTTTTTTTATTATGGCGTGCTATAATGAATCTGCAGAATAGGTCCACGTTATTCCTGCGGCCAATTATTGTTGACAATGTGAAAGGAGCGTACTTATGAAATTTGCTGCATGGCGCAAGGTTCTGTCCATTTTTCTTCTCGCGGTGTTCCTGTGTGCGGTCCCGTCTCTGCTGACAGCCTGTTCCCGCAGCCCTGCCTCGGGCAGCACAGAATTGCTCGACAGCACGCAGCTTTATTTTATCGAACTGGGTCGGCTCGTTCCGGGCTTTGAGCAGCCGATGCTTGACAGTTTCCGGGAGGCAGCAGAAAAGCTCGATGCCTGCGTCAAGGCGCATGATGCGTATTTTGCGGAGTATCCGGATGCAAAGGCGGCATTCGCGCTCATGGTGCAGCTCCCGGATGTTCTGGAGCAGAATCTGGGAGCTTCCGGGGAAGACGGCTACGATCTGCGTCAGCTTCCGCAGGATTGGTATTCCTGCGTGATCGATCTGTGGCGCTTTGTGTATCCGGGTGTTTACGGTGCAAAATACAGCACGAAAGCTCCGAATGATGCAGATCTGCTGAAGTGGCTCGCGGATGACGGCTTCTCCGATGGTTCGTCCCCCTGCCATTGGTGGCTGGACGGTTATCTGCTCGGCTCCCGCCAGCATGTGCAGTGGCCGACGGCGGTCGAATGGCCGTCGCATTGAGATGGAAAAAAGTCCGGCAGCGCTTCGGCGCTGCCGGATCATTTTGTGCCCTGAATTCGCCGGGGCTTTCCTGTTATCCGACCGGGTACTGCGAGATTGTACCCCAAGGGCATTTCCTCGCGCTTCGCGCGCAGGGCGCCACGTCGCCTCGCTCCCCGCAATGACAAATCGGGGGCCATTACCGTTTTAACGGGGGCCTGTACGAGTCGGCAGCGGTGCGCCGGGAGCGGCATGCCGCTCCCCTACAATAGCGGGTGCGGTCGGCGGAACTGCTTCAAAATTTGCAACTGCCAATGGCGCTCAGGGAGCGCCGCTGCGGGCGCCGTTGAGAGCCATCACCCGTTTAACGGCGCCATTATTTCACATACGCGGCGAGGAACTGCCGCGTGCGGTCGTTTTTCGGGTGGAGGAACAGCTCGTCCGGCGTGCCGGACTCTGCCACGACGCCGCGCTCCAGAAAAATGACCTGATCGGACACATCGTGTGCAAACTGCAGCTCGTGCGTCACAACGATCATCGTCATGCGCCGCTCGGCGAGGCTGCGGATGACGCGCAGCACCTCGCCCGTCAGCTCCGGGTCCAGCGCGCTCGTCGGCTCGTCAAAGCACAGCACGTCCGGCTGCAGGGCCAGCGCCCGCGCGATGGCCACGCGCTGCTGCTGCCCGCCGGAGAGCTGGCCGGGATAGCGGTCCTGCTGGGCCAGCAGGCCGACCTGCCCGAGCAGGCAGACCGCCTCGTCGTCGATGCGCTGCAGGATCGCGCGGCGGTTCGCGCGGTAGTCCGGGCGGCGCTTTGCCTGCAGGCGGCCGGCCAGCGTGACGTTTTCACGCACGGTGTACTGCGGGAAAAGGTGGAAGGCCTGAAACACCAGCCCGAACGGCAGTCTGCCGCCGCGTTTTGCCGCGCGGACGCCGCCGTCAAACAGCGTCTCGCCCGCCACGCGGATGCACCCGGCATCCGGCTGCTCCAGCGCGTTCAGGCAGCGCAGCAGCGTTGTCTTGCCGCTGCCGGACGAGCCGAGGATGGCCAGCGTCTGGCCCTGCTCCAGCGAGAACGAGACGTCCTGCAGGACGGGCGTCCCGCCGAAGCGCTTTTCCAGATGCTCGACTTCCAGAATGGCCATGTCCGCCCCTCCTCTCAGGAAAAATACTGCAGCCGCTTTTCGATGCGGCCGAACAGCAGCGTCAGGATGCCGTTAAAAGCCAGATAGTACACGCCCGTGAAGAAGATCGGCCACAGCAGGCCGGAATAGCCGTGTGAGCCCTTCAGGAAGGCATAGCCGGAGTAGATGAGCTCCTGCATGGAGATGATGCGCGCGATGGACGTGTCCTTCACGAGGGTGATGACCTCGTTCGAGAGCGGCGGCACGATGCGCTTGACCATCTGCAGCAGCGTGATGTGGAGGAACGTCTGCGGTCCGGTCAGGCCGAGCACCTGCGCGGCCTCCTGCTGGCCCTTCGGCACGCCCTCGATGCCCGCGCGGAAAATTTCCGAGAAATAAAAGGCATAGTTCAGGATGAACGCGATGGCCGAGGCGAGAAACCGCCCCGATTCGCCGGGCGCCCACGGGCTCGTGCCCAGCAGTACGCCCGGAACATAATACAGGATCAGCAGCTGCAGCATGAGCGGCGTGCCGCGGACGATCCAGACGAGCGTCCGCGTCAGCCATTTGAGCGGTTTGAAGCGGCTCATGGAGCAGAAGGACAGCAGCAGCCCGAGCGGAAGCGCGCCTGCCAGCGTGACGGCAAAGAGCTTGAGCGTCTGCAAAAAGCCGCCGTTCAGAGCGCCAAGTACGGTTTGAATCATAACTGTTCTGTCCTTTCCTTAGGGCAAGACCACACAATGCAGCAAGCGCATTCGGCGAAAAATATCCGACGAAGGCCGAAGATGCAATTGTGCGGGATTGCCTTAGGGAACCTCTGATTAAATCGCAAGGGTGGTCAGCGAGGGATTTTGTTCCAAATTGAGGTTTGGAAATCGCAGGAATACTTTGTGTACCCGCAAGGGGCATGCCGCATCCGTAAGGCGGCAAAGCCGCCAACGGCTGCGCAATATTTCAAGATTTTCAAACCGATAAGTTGGGGCAAAAGGCCCGCTGAGCGCCGCAGTCGATTTATTCAGAGGTTCCTTAGAATTACTTCTGTTCGATCAGCGCGGCCTGCACGCCGTACTGCTCGGCCAGCGTCTGCAGCGCGCCGCTTTCCCACTGCTGCCGGAAGAATTCGTTCAGTGCCGCTGCGGCGTCCGAGCCCTTGCGGAAGCCGACGCCATACTGCTCGCCGGTCTCGGCGTTCAGCACCGGGCCGATGGCCAGATCGGCGTAGTTCGTGCCCTCGCCGACCATTGCGCCCGCCATGAGCGAGTCGATGATGGCGGCGTCCGCCGTACCGGACTTGACCTCCAACAGGGCCGTGGCCTGATCGACGACGTCCGTGTACGTCAGGCCCTTTTCCTCGGCCTGCGCCATACCGGCCGAGCCGGATTCCACGGCGAAGCGCAGCCCGCTCAGCGAGTCGACCGTGCCGTAATCCGCGGCCTTGTCTGCCGGAAGAATGACGACCTGTGCGTTGTTGCAGTAGGCATTCGAGCATGCCATGGAGGATGTGACCTCGTCCGTCAGCGTCATGCCGTTCCAGACGACGTCGATGGTCTTGCCGTCCAGCTCCATGACCTTGTTGTCCCATTCGATGGTCTGGAACTGAACCTCCACGCCGAGGGACTCGGCAAAGGCCTTTGCGAGATCGGCGTCAAAGCCGATCCAGCTGCCGTCGGCGTCCTGATAGTCCATCGGGGCGAAGTCGGTGATGCCGACGACGAGCGTGCCCTTCTGCTTGATGTATTCGAGGTCGGAGCCGGTGGAGGCTTCCTTTTTCCCGCAGCCCATCAGCATGGCGGGAACGAGGGAGAGCGCAAGCGCGGAAGCGGCAAATCTGGCAAAACGGTTCATAGTGAATTCCTCCAAGACGGCAGGCTGTGCCGAAAATTTAATGTGCTAATATGATAGCACATTAGTGTGATAAAGCAATAGGAAATTTTCGTTTCGGCCGCGATTCGGCGGAATGCACAAATGGGAGCGGGAAAAACGAAGTGAAAACAGGAAAAATGTCAGTATATGTTGTAGGGGAGGGGCATGCCCCTCCCGGCGTTATACTGCCGATTCGCACAGGCCAGCGTCAAAACGGCGATGGCCTCCGACGGGATCTGTATCGGCGCTCACTGCGCAGCCGTTGGCGGCTTTGCCGCCTTACGGATGCGGCGTGCCCCTTGCGGGTTGCGAGCGCCCAGTAGGGGACATTCAACCGCAGAAGTGCTCTGGTGCACCACTGCACCGCCCTGACGTCATTGCGAGGAGGCCGCAGGCCGACGTGGCAATCTCGGGAAGGCACTCACGATTTCGCCGATCGCTTTCCCACAATTCAGTCGGGTGCTGCGAGATTGCACCCCAAGGGCACTTCCTCGCGCTTCGCGCTCAGGGCGCCACGTCGCTTCGCTCCTCGCAATGACAAAAGGTGCTTGCCATTTTAACGGCGGCCAGTACGGGCTGTAGGTGCGCCGCCGGGCCCGGCTGTCCGCTCCCCTACAACGCTCGCCCGGCGGCCTAGTGATAACGTTCCGCTTTCTGTTTTCCGTTATCCAGTTGCTCCGCGCCCTGTCCGCTTCTTGCATCGCTGCGCGCAATGTGCTATAATATGGTATCCCAAAAATGGAGAGAATACCGGCATGCCGAATCTGATCGAGATCACCGAATTTTCCGCCCCGGAGCTGGATGTCTACGCCCGCCTGTCCGAGGTGCAGCTCCGCAGCCGGCAGGACCCGTCGCAGGCCCTGTTCATCGCGGAGAGCCCCCTCGTCATCGGACGCGCGCTCGACGCGGGCTGTGTGCCCGTGTCCGCCCTGATGGACGGCAGCCACGTTTCCGCCGCCGCACGGGAAATTCTGGCCCGGCTCGGTGCGGACGTGCCTGTTTTCACAGCGGAGGACGCCGTGCTCACGCAGCTGACGGGCTTCCATCTCACGCGCGGCATGCTGTGCGCCATGCGCCGCCCGGCTCTGCCGGAGGCTGGGGCCCTGTGCCGGGCTGCCCGGCGGGTCGTCGTGCTTGAAAACGTGATGAACCCGACGAATCTCGGCGCGATCTTCCGCTCCGCCGCTGCGCTCAATATGGATGCCGTTCTGCTGACGGAGGCCGGGAGCGACCCGCTCTACCGCCGCGCCGTCCGCGTGAGCATGGGAACGGTGTTCCAGATCCCGTGGACGTATCTCCCGGACGGCTGGCCGGAGCCCTCGATGGGCTGGCTGCGTGCGCAGGGCTTCCGCACGGTGGCCATGGCGCTGCGCGACGATTCCGTTCCCTTGAACGACCCGCGCCTGCTGGCGGAGGAGCGCCTTGCCATCGTCCTCGGCACGGAGGGCGACGGCCTTGCGCAGGCAACAATCGACGCCTGCGATTACACGGTCCGCATCCCCATGTCCCATGGGGTGGATTCTTTGAATGTGGCTGCGGCAAGCGCAGTCGCGTTTTACCAGCTTGGGCTGCAATAGCCCCGCATCGAAAAGGAGGTTTCCATGATGCAACAGTATGATAAGATGATCCTGGCCATCCTGCAGGGCGACGACTATCACGACGCCGTCCATTCGCTCAACGAGCACGGCTTTTATGCCACGGTGCTCAATTCGAGCGGCGGTTTCCTGAAAAAGCGCAGCGTCACGCTGATGATCGGGTTGGAGAGCGCCCGCCTGGACGAGGCGCTGGCCATCCTGAAGAAGCACGGCGAGCGCACGGAAATGCGCTATGAAGCGCCGGTGCTCTCGCCGAACATGCCGCCGATCCCGCTTTCCACCGCGCCGCTGGAGATCCCGACGCGCTGCGGCGGCGTTGTGCTGTTCGTGCTGGACGTCGCGCAGAGCGCGCGCTACTGAGCATGGAGCTTCGCTGCACGGCGGACCGGGAGACGCGCCTGCTGTCGATCCTGCGGCGGGAGCTGCAGCTTTCGTCCACGCTCGTGCGGCGGCTGAAATACTGCAGCGCCTACACCGTCAACGGCGAGCCTGCCCATACGGACCGGCCCGTCCGCCCCGGCGACGTCGTGCGCGTGTGCCTCGACGAGCCGCGGCCGGACTACCCCGCGGAGGACGGGCCGCTTTCCATCCTCTATGAGGATGAGGCCATGCTCGCGGTCGACAAGCCGCAGGGGATGCTCGTGCATCCGTCGTTTTCCCGCCAGACCGGCACGCTGGCCAACCGCCTGCTCGGCTATTATGACAGGACCGGGCAGGCCTGCGCCGTCCACCCGGTCAGCAGGCTCGACCGCGACACGTTCGGCGTGGTGCTGCTGGCAAAGAACGCCCACGCCCACGCTCTGCTCATTGCAGCGGAGAAGCACAAGACCTATCATGCCGCCGTGCGCGGTGTGCCGCAGCCGCCGGAGGGCATGATCGACGCGCCCATCGCGCGTCTGTCTCCGGAGAGCCTGCTGCGCTGCGTGCGCGCAGACGGTCAGCCTGCCCGCTCGGCCTACCGGACCCTGCGGACGGAGCACGGCGTTTCCCTGCTGGAGCTGCAGCCGCTAACTGGCCGGACACACCAGCTGCGTGTGCACTGCGCGTGGCTTGGCTGCCCGATCCTCGGCGACCCGCAGTACGGCGGGGCGGAGTCCGGTGGGCCGGGACAGCAGCTTTGCGCCGTTTCCATCCGCTTCTTCCACCCGTTTTTGAAAAAATGGCTGGAAATCCGGTCGAAACAGGACGTTTCGCTTGATTTTCCGGGCGGCATGGTTGTATAATAAAGGGCGAACAGACTGCCGAAAAACCTGCTCAGCCGAAAGTTTCGGAGGGAAGAAAAGAGGGAAAGGAAACCGTCAGGGTGTCCTTTCGCATTCAATCACCCGCCGCAGCAGCAAAATTGCAAAATAAAAATACAAATAATAATTTTGCAGTTTTGAAATCAGCTTGGCGGGAAAGCCCAAAGGGTTTTTTCGACAAGCTGAAAAACGGGCGCTGGCCCGATCATACTGGAGGAACGATTCATGTTTGACCGTTTGATTGAAATTCTCAAGGCGAATCCCCGTAAGATCGTCTTTACCGAAGGGCCTGATGCCCGTATCCTCGAGGCTGCCGACCGCCTGAAGAAGGACGGCTTCCTCACCCCGATCCTCATTGGCGCGCCCGAAGAGGTCAAAGCAGCAGCCGTCAAGGGCGGCTTCGACATCGAGGGGCTGGAGATCATCGACCCCGCGACCTATCCCGGCATGGACGAGATGGTCGAGAAGATGGTCGTCCTGCGCAAGGGCAAGATGACTGCAGAGCAGTGCCGCGAGGCGCTGTCCAAGGGCAACTATTTCGGCACGATGCTCGTGAAGATGGGCTATGCGGACGCTCTGCTGGGCGGCGCGACCTATTCCACGGCTGACACCGTCCGTCCCGCCCTGCAGCTCGTCAAGACGAAGCCGGGCGCGCATCTGGTGTCCTCCTGCTTCATCCTTGTCCGCGGCGAAGAGAAGCTGGCCATGGGCGACTGCGCCATCAACATCTCCTATGAAGACACGCTCGACAAGGAAGGCAACGTTGTTGTCTCCGCTGCCGACAAGCTCGCCGAGGTCGCCGTCGAGACCGCGCGCTGCGCGCAGACGTTCGGCATCGACCCGAAGGTTGCCATGCTGAGCTTCTCCACGAAGGGCTCCGGCAAGGGCGGCACGGTTCAGCTGTCCCGCGATGCCACGGCAAAGGCCAAGGAGCTTGCGCCGGATCTTGCCATCGACGGCGAGATGCAGTTTGACGCGGCCGTTTCCCCGGTCGTCGGCCAGCTGAAGTTCCCCGGCTCCAAGGTCGCGGGCTATGCCAATACCTTCATCTTCCCGTGCATCGAGGCCGGCAACATCGGCTATAAGATCGCCCAGCGTCTCGGCGGCTATGAGGCCTACGGCCCCATCCTGCTCGGCCTGAACGCCCCGATCAACGACCTCTCCCGCGGCTGCAACGCCGACGAGGTCTACAAGATGGCCATCATCACGGCCGCCCTTGTGTAATCCGACTGATCCTTCTTCCGGGCGGGGCATCCCGCCCGGAATTTTTCCGCACCGCCGATTTTGCTGCAAATTCGATGCGGGAATTCGCTAGAATGAACACGAAAGGCGGTTGATCTCATGAATCATACACCACAGAGAACACGAAGGAAAACCACAAAAAGGAAGCGGCAGCGCCGCAAACCACTGTGGGGCCGCTTTGCGCTCCTCGGCGCGGCGGTCCTGCTGGTGCTGCTCCTGCTGCGCTGCGGGGCGGACGAGCCGCAGCCGGGGTCCGCAGCGGCGGACGAAACGGCGGGGGAGACAACGGCGGAAACGCAGCCCGTCCCTGCGACGCAGGCGGCCGATCCGCCCTCAAAGGACGATCCGCTCCTGCTGCTCGTGAGCCGCGCGCAGCCGCTGGCGGAGGATTATGCGCCGGAGCTGACGCAGCTGCACGACTGGCCCTATTCCATTGCTGCGATCGCCTATGAGCCGCTCAGGCAGATGCTGGCCGCCGGACGGGCCGAGGGGCTTTCGTTCACGGTCGCCTCGGCCTACCGCTCCACGGACAGCCAGAGGCAGCTGTTTGACGAGGACGTCGAAGCCCGCGTCAGCGAGGGCATGACGGAGGACGAGGCCAGGGAGGAGACGGCCCGCTGGACGATGCCGCCCGGCTGCAGCGAGCACGAGACCGGCCTTGCCGTCGACATCGTTGCGACGGACAACCAGCGCCTCGACGACACGCAGGAGCAGACGCCGGAGACGATCTGGCTGCATGAAAACTGCTGGCGCTTCGGCTTCATCCTTCGCTATCCCGCGGGGAAGGAGGACGTGACCGGCATCGACTATGAGTCGTGGCACTATCGCTACGTCGGCATCGAGGCCGCGCGCTACCTCACGGAGCAGCAGCTGACCTTGGATGAATTTTGGGCTTCCTGAAGGGAGAAACAGACATGATCCGACATATCGTATTCTGGAAATTCCGCCCGGATGCCGATCCGGAGCCGTTCCTGCAGGCGCTCTCTGCACTGTCGGAGCAGATCGACTGGATCCGCGGCATGCATGTGGCGCGCAGCGCAGCCCCGAACGCCGCGTGGGACGCCGCGCTCGAGGTGGACTTTGACACGCTGGAGGACGTGGCGCGCTATCGCGACGACCCGCGCCACAAAAAGGTCTCCGCCCTGTGCAAGTCCATCCGCACCGACCGCGTCAGCATCGATATCCCGCTGTGAGCGGGTGGTGGGTCTACATCCTGCGCTGCGGCGACGGCACGCTCTACACCGGTATGACCGATGACCCGGAGCGCCGCCTCGCCGCGCACCGCAGCGGGCACGGTGCAAAGTATACGCGCGGCCGCGGCCCGCTGGAGCTGGTCTACAGCGAGGCCTGTGGGACCCGCGGGGACGCCCTGCGCCGCGAGGCGGCCATCAAGCGCCTGCCGCGCGCGAAGAAGCTGCGGCTGATCAAAGAAGTCCTGTGACTGGAAATGTCACAGGACTTTTTCGTTTTCGACTGTAGGGGAGCGGACAGCCGGGCCCGGCGGCGCACCGGCGCAAGAAACAGGCTGCCGTTAAAACGGTAACGGCCTCCGAATTGTCATTCCGAGGAGCGAAGCGACGTGGGAATCTCGGGAAGGCACTGCCGATTTGGAAAGACTATCGTTAAAATGGCGCGCGCCAATTGCGTCTATAGCGGCGGTCAGTGACCGCCTTGCAGGCTGCAGGTTTCGTGGCACGATCGTCGACCGCACACGCCAATGTAGCGGCGCTCCCTGAGCGCCCAGTAGGGGAGCATTCAACCGCGCAAGTGCTCTGGTGCACCGCTGCACCCGCCTGACGTGTCATTCCGAGGAGCGAAGCGACGTGGGAATCTCGCAGTACCCGGCTGGATGACAGGAAAGCCGCGGCGAAATCGTAACTGCCTGCACGAGATTGCCACGGCCCCTTCGGGGCCTCGCAATGACAAATCTGGGAACCTGCATGGTCGGCGGAACTGCTTCAAAATTTGCAACTGCCAATGGCGCTCCCTCCCCGTAAAGGGGACGCCGCATCCGTAAGGCGGCAAAGCCGCCAACGGCTGCGCAGTGAGCGCCGCTACAGACGCAATCGGTTTGTGCGTTTTTTCGGTAGCCCGTGCGAACTGCAAGTGCCTTCCCGAGATTGCCACGGCCCCTTCGGGGCCTCGCAATGACACATCAGGAGAGTGCGGCGGTGCACCAGAGCACTTCCGCGGTTGAATATCTCTGTACAAGGCGCTCGCTCCCCGTAAAGGGGACGCCGCATCCGTAAGGCGGCAAAGCCGCCAACGGCTGCGCAGTGAGCGCCGCTACAGACGCAATCGGTTTGTGCGTTTTTTCGGTAGCCCGTGCGAACTGCAAGTGCCTTCCCGAGATTGCCACGGCCCCTTCGGGGCCTCGCAATGACACATCAGGAGAGTGCGGCGGTGCACCAGAGCACTTCCGCGGTTGAATATCTCTGTACAAGGCGCTCGCTCCCCGTAAAGGGGACGCCGCATCCGTAAGGCGGCAAAGCCGCCAACGGCTGCGCAGTGAGCGCCGCTACAGACGCAATCGG
>CDZQ01034460.1_pt1 | contig 78092 bp, 71 predicted proteins | sample 554831 | NCBI WGS metagenome assembly CDZQ01 (sample SAMEA3182112, study PRJEB8094) | gut metagenome | biome: human; feature: gut; material: Stool; isolation source: human stools | place: Canada | collected 2013-05-06 | reverse complement strand
ATCCACGGCCTGGTCCGGGACGACAAGGGCCGGAAGATGAGCAAGAGCCTGGGCAACGGCATCGACCCCCTAGAGATGGCCGACAAGTTCGGCGCCGACGCCCTTCGCTTCAATCTCATCACCGGCAACAGCCCCGGAAACGATATGCGCTTCTATGTGGAGAAGTGCGAGGCCATGCGGAACTTCGCCAACAAAATCTGGAACGCCAGCCGCTTCGTGATGATGAACCTGACCATCGACGAGGTGAAGCTGCCGGAAAAGCTGGAACTGGAGGACAAATGGGTCCTCAGCAAACTCAACACCCTGGTGAAGGAAGTCACCGAGAACATGGACGCCTACGAGTTGGGCGTGGCCAGCGCCAAGGTCTACGACTTCATCTGGGACACCTACTGCGACTGGTATATTGAACTGACCAAGGGCCGGATGCAGAGCCCCGACACCGCCAAGTCCGCTCAAAATGTGCTGTGCTACGTTCTCATCCAGGTGCTGAAGCTGCTGCACCCCTATATGCCCTTTATTACCGAGGAAATTTACCAGGCGCTGCCCCACATTGCCGGGGAGAACGCCCGGTTCATCATGGTCAGCGATTGGCCTGTCTATGACGAGAAGTTTGCCTTCCAGGCGGAGGAGAACGCCATGGAACTGGTGATGGAGGCTATCCGTGCTATCCGTGCCCGCCGTGCGGAGATGAACGTAACTCCCGGCAAGCGGGTCCACCTGACCATTTCCACCCTCAATTGGGATGTATTCGCGGCCGGCGCCCCCTTCTTCACCCGCCTGGCCGGTGCCAGCGAGGTGACGGTGGTAGGTATTGCCGGCGCCGGCAGCAGCGATGAGGCCCGGGCCAAGGGCCAGGTGGAGGTGATCACCCATGCCGCCCGGATCTTTATGCCCCTGGCGGAACTGGTGGATATTCAGGAGGAACTTGCCCGCATTGCCAAGGAGCGGGCCAAGGCCGAGGGCCATTTGAAGGGCATCGAGGCCAAACTCTCCAACGAGGCGTTTACCTCCAAGGCCCCTGCCAATATTGTCCAGAACCAGCGGGATCAGGCGGAGAAGCTGCGTGCCCTGATTGCCCAGCTGGACCAGTCCGCCGCAGCTATGGGGCAGTAAGAAAACCCCATCAGGACAGGAAATCTCCCGCCGCAGTCACGCGGCGGGAGATTTCCTGTTTTCACCGCCGCTCTGCTAAATTTTCCCTTGCATTTTTTCTCCGCTGTGGTATATTATTATTGACATATGTCAGAAACGGAGGCTTTTATGGCAAGACCGACCAAGTGCAGGCGGGTATGCCGGATGCCGGCGGCCCGGTGCTTTGCGCCGGACATCGCCGGGGCAGGGCAGGTGGCGCTGACCCTGGACGAATTGGAGTGCATCCGGCTGCTGGATTGGGAGGGGATGACACAGGAACAGTGCGCCCTCCAGATGCAGGTGGCCCGGGCCACGGTGGCCGGTATTTACCAGAGGGCCCGGCGGAAGCTGGCGGATGCCCTTGTACACGGCAGAGCCCTGCGGATTACCGGCGGGGAGGTGCGCCTTTGTGAGCACGGCGTCCACTGCTGCGGCCGCTGCGGCGCGGAGGCCTGCGGCCACTGTACACGCTGCGGAACAAATCAGGAAATATTAGGAGGAAATGAATCATGCGAATTGCGGTAACATATGACAATGGACAGATCTTTCAGCATTTTGGACACACCGAGCACTTTAAGGTCTACGACGTGGAGAATGGACAGGTGCGCTCCTCTATGGTGATGGCCACCAACGGCAGCGGCCACGGCGCCCTGGCGGGCTTCTTGTCCCAGATGAGGGTCAACGCCCTGATCTGCGGCGGCATCGGCGGCGGCGCCCAGCAGGCGCTGGAGGAGGCGGGAATTCTGCTCTACGCCGGCTGCTCCGGTGAGGCGGACGCGGCGGTGGCGGCTCTGGCCGCGGGGAATCTGCGCCGCAACAGCGCCGCTACCTGTGACCACCACCACGACGATGGACATGACTGCGGCAGCCATGAGGGCTGCGGCCACCACCAGGGTGAGGGGCACAAGTGCCGCCATGGCAACTGCAACGGCTGACACCCGCCTGTGAAACCCTCTAAAAAAGATCGCCTGCACCTGCGAAAGCATGGGCGGGCGATCTTTTTGTCATACATAAGGCTTTCAGCGGATGATTGACGGCGGCTCCGGCCGCCGGAAAATTTTCTCTTGACAAAACGCCTTGTTAGTTGTATGGTTAATTACACGAGTAATGAACTAACGAAGGGAGGAGAATCATGAATGAGCGATTGACGGAGCAGAAGTCGATCTATCTCCAGATCAGCGAGATGATCGAGACAGATATCCTCCGGGAGATCCTTCTGGAGGAGGAGCAGGTGCCCAGCACCAATGAACTGGCCCGGCTGTACACCATCAACCCTGCTACCGCCGCCAAGGGCCTGGGACTGCTGGTGGACGAAGGAATTCTGTACAAACGGCGGGGGATCGGCATGTTTGTGGCGTCGGGGGCCCGGGAAAGGATTCTGGCCAAGCGGCGGGCTGCTTTTGCGCAGGCGCATGTGGCGCCTCTGCTGGCGGAGGCAAAAAGCCTGGGCATCACCAGGCGGCAACTCATCGATATGATAGGAGAAAAAGACATATGAAGCTGACATGTGAGCATATCACAAAGACATACGGCGGCAAGGACGTGCTGCGGGATGTGTCCCTGACGCTGGAGGAAGGGAAAATCTACGGCCTCATCGGCCGAAACGGGGCGGGCAAGACCACGCTCCTCTCCATCCTCACTGCACAGAATCCCGCCACCTGCGGCGGGGTCTCTCTGGATGGGGCCCCGGTGTGGGAAAACCGGCGGAGCCTGGAGAAGTTGTGCTTTTCCCGGGAACTGAATGTGGGAGCGGAGAGCGGGCTTGCCGCTATGAAGGCGAAGGAGTATCTGCGCATTGCCTCCATTTATTACCCGGCCTGGGACCGGGAGATGGAGAAACGGCTGGTGGAGCTTTTTGATCTGAACGTGAAGAAAAAGCTGGGAAAGCTGTCCAAGGGCATGCTCTCCATGGTGACGATTATTGTGGCCCTCTGCTCCAAGGCGCCCTTCACCTTTTTGGATGAGCCTGTGGCGGGGCTGGACGTGGTAGCCCGGGAGCAGTTCTACAAGCTGCTGCTGGAGGAGTACGCGGCCACGGGCCGGACCTTTGTCATTTCCACCCACATTATTGAGGAGGCCGCCGATGTGCTGGAGGAGGTCATTATCCTCCACGAGGGCAGCATCCTGGTGGCGGGGGAGACCCAGGCCTTTGTGGACAGAGCCCGCTATGTCAGCGGCAAGGCGGAGGAGGTGGATGCCGCCACGGCGGGTCTGGAGTGCCACTGTCCGGAGGTGATTGGCCGCAGCAAGGGTGTGACGGTATTTTTGCAGCCCGGCCAGTCGGTGGATGGGAGCCGGGACGTGTCCATCCAGCCGGTGAGCTTGCAGCGGGCCTTTGTGGCGCTGTGCGGAGAGGAGGCCCGCCATGAGGCGTAATCTGCGGTTCTGGACCCGGTACACCTGGGAGAGTGTGTCTGTAGAACTGGGCCTGGTGGCACTCCTTGCGGTTGTCAGTGTGCTGGGGGCGGACCGGCTTCAGTTCCAGCTGCTGGCATCGGTCATTCCCTACTACCTGTTTATTTCCGCGGCGCTGTGCGTGGTGATGATCAATTACGGCTGCCATGCCATCTATGTGCCGCTGCTGCTGAGCATGGGGGAGACCCGGCGAAATATTCTGCTGGGCTTCCACTACTACCGGGCCCTGATTATCGCCGCCACAGTGGCGCTCAGCGCCGCCATCTGGCTGCTGGTGCCGGGGGAGATATCCGCCGCCGGCCTGGGGAGCATTCCCACCATTCTGGCGGCGCTGGTTCTGGCCTCCGCTATAGGCAGCCTCATGGGGACGGTCTACAGCAAGTGGAAGTGGGCGGGCACCATTGCGCTGGTCGTCATTTTCGGCGGGGTGGGCGGCCTGTTCGGGTTTGCTGTATCCGGCGGCGTGCGCCTGGATCTGGCCAATACCCTGGAACTGACCGGCGTATTGCAACGGCTGCCCTGGTGGCTTGCCGGGGCGGCGGGAGCGGCGTTTCTGGCGGATATCTGCTTCCAGTGGCTGCTGCTGCGGCGGCAGGAAGTGAAGCTGTGAGGAGAGAGAAGAGATGACATTTGTAAAATATCTGCGGGCTTCCCGCCAGGCCCCGCTGTTTATGCTGCTTTGGCAGCTGTGCTTTTTTACCTTCGGTGTGGGGAGCGTGGTGGTTATCAACTGTTGGTTTAACGAGGATGCGGACTACGCCTGCATGGGGTCTATGATGGCGCTGATCGGCACCTTGGCCGGAGTTTTGACCCGGGGAAATCTCAACGGCCACACCCGCTTCCGTTTGGTGGTATCCATGGGGCAGACCCGGCAGAGTTTCCTCCTCTTCGACCCCATATTGACGGCGCTGAACGCTGCCCTGGGGTTTCTGATCGCCTGGGGCCTGTACCGGCTGGAACTGCTGCTCTATGCCTGGTGGTATCCCGGCTATGAAAACGGTATGAACTTCGGCCAGGTGTTCCGCTGGCAGGTGCTGCTGCCGGCTATTTTGGTCCTGTCTCTGCTGGATCTCTTTTTTGCCGCGCTTCTGCAGCGCTTTGGAACGAAGGGGTTCGGCGCGGTGTGGATCGCGTTCTGCCTGGTGCCGATGGTGCTGCCCCAGGCCGTCAAGGCGGCCAGGGAGGGGGGGACCAGCCTTTTTGCCCGCTTTGGCGCCATGGTTCTGGCTGTGGCGGCTGCCCTGCCCACGGTGGCGTGGATTGGTCTGGCCGCGGCGGTGCTCCTGGCCCTGACTATCGCCAGCGTACTGTGCTTCCGTCGGGCGGAGGTGCGGCTGTAGAGCAATCAAAATACCTGCAACAGAGTTATAATTCCAGCGATAGCAATGGGAGAGCGCCCTGGGGGAAACCCACCGGGCGGGCAGTCAAAACACCGCCCAGGAGAGCGGCGTGAAATTCAGTATTGAAACAGCCCCGGATGGAGAAAAAATCACCGTGATTAACCAGGGTTAGGAGGCGTTTGCAGGAAAACCGGTTTCCAGCTATTCCGCTATTGCCAGATAAATTCTGCTGGATCAATTCAAGGGGCAGGTACTTCCGCTGCGAGAAAGGGATTTGGCTCGGTTTCGTGGGAAACAGGCTGGTGAATATGCGTATCCATCCAATCCATTAGATGTTCGTACCAATGAATATGAAGCGAAGATGAGAGCCGCGTCCGAATTCAGTAACCTTCTGGAGACTGCGGAGTACTCACATTGGGCCAATGATACAAAGAACCATCCGGAAGCAACACTTGGATTTGACTACTACAAGGTGAAATTCATTGTGGGCGGCCATGTATTCGAAGGCCTTGTAAATATTGCAAATTCTGAAAATGGCCGTATTTTCTATGATATCACAAAAATAAAGGAGATCCCCGACACAAGCGGTAAGTACGCAACCGTTGTGGCGCAGTCTACTTCCGCATTCGGGGATCTCACTAATGACAGTATACCCGCAAAGACGCCGAATGTCAATTCCAAATTTTCCGTCAGCGAGCACCCCGGGCCGCTGCCTGTGATCCTGCCGGGCGGGGAGGAGCCGGTGACGCTGCCCACATATGCCGAGACGGCGCGGCGGAGCCGGGAGGCCGACGGCGGCGGGCAACAAAAAACCGCCTCCGTGGAGGCGGGAAATGTCGATGCGGGAGACATACCGCTGGTGGAGAGGGTACGTGACGCGATTCCGCAGCTTAGCGAGACAGAGTCGGTAGCAGCCGTGACGGGCACAGAGATCCCACAGGACGGCAGAATTGTGGACAGGCTGGTATCCTTTGTGAACGCCATCGGGAACAAGGTGAACCGGCCCGGCTTTGGAGACGTGCTGTTTTCCAGGGGGAAAATCAAAAGCAGCATGGTGGGCCATGGCGTGGGTGCAGCGAAGCTTGAAACCTTCGCCGCGGTGCCTGCGGTGATCCGCAGCGGACAGCAGATCGACTATCAGCAGAATTGGAAAGGGCGGGCCTATGATACATACACCTTTGCCGCGCCGATTGACTACAAGGGGCAGAAGACGTATCTGGGCGTGATCGTTCAGAAAGATTCCGTGAGCAATCGCTACTACCTCCATGAGGTAGTAGATGAGCACGGAAACATCATCTTCAAGAACGGCGATACCCCGGCAGACACATCAGACGGAACTTCTGCCCTTACGGGTGACCTCGATACCGTAGCATCTGCCGGGGATATAAATATGATACCACAGGCAGGCGGGAATGTCAAGGCGGAGATGTACGCCAGGCGGCTGGAGCGGGCCGGGGAGAGCGTGGAGACGGCGGCGCGGCTGGGGGGGCTCATCGCCCGGGCGGAGCGGGGCCAGCTGCTGACGGCGGGCGAGGACATGGCTATCCGGGAAAACAAAAACGCCGCCCAGCTGCTGGCGGCGGTGCGGGCCAGGGCGGAAAGCGCCGTGAGCCGGGAGGGACAGGCCGTCACCGGAGCGCAGGGGATCATGCTGCCCACATACGCCGAGACGGAGCGGCGGAACCGGGCGGCCAGGGCGTCCACGGAGTTGGAGCGCAGCGGCATCCTGGCCGGTGTGCCGGATGAGGATGTTGCCCTAGCCAAGCGGCTGAGCGGAGCCATCGGTCGGGACATTGTATTTTACCGGGAGGGAGCCACGGAGCAGGGAATCCGCAACGGCTTTTTCAGCAGCGTGGATGGGAAAATCCACGTAAATGCGGAGAGCCGGAACCCCCTGGCCCAGATTGTGAGCCACGAACTGACCCACAGCGTGGAACTGGCGGACGCCTACGGCAGGCTGCAGGGCATCGTGCTGCGGCGCATCCAGGAGACCGGCGGGGATCTGGCGGCCCTGCGGCAGGAGAAGCGGGACCTCTACGCCCGCAACGGCGTGGCCCTGGGCAGCGAGGGGGAGATCGACCAGGAGATCGTGGCGGAGTATGTGGAGCAGTACCTGCTGACCGACGAGGAGAGTATTCTGGAACTGACCCGGCAGGACCGGGGGCTTGCTCGCCGCATCCTGGACTGGCTGGACAGTATCTTGGCCAGGCTGGGCAGCAGGGCGGCCAAGGAGCGGGTATTCCTGACGGAGGCCCGGGCCGCCTATGCCAAGGCCCTGGAGGAGACCACGGAAGCCGCCATGCGGGCGGAGACCGCCATGGCCCTGGAGAGCCTGCGGGAGGATCTGGCCAGCGGGCGGATCACGGAGGCGGAGTTCGACGAGGCTATGGAGGCCATCCGGCAGGAGGAGGATCTGGCGGGCGTGAGCCAGGTGGAGCGGAATTCCATCAGCGAGACGGAGAGCGGAGAACCCTTTGTGGAAGTGGAAGAAGATATCCTGGACGGCGTTCCGGAGGCGGACTGGGTATCAACGGTCAAGGAGAATCTGAAACAAAAATTCCCCAACGGTGTGACCGTGGGGAACAGAAAGATTAAAATAAATGCGCAGTCGACTGGAGAATTGACGAACTCCGAATACTCTAAGTGGATGAGAGATAATGCGCCTGTGGAATATGCAGATAAGTTCAGGGCGACTAACAATGCAGATGAAATCCTTGATGCAACGCAGGGATGGGTGGGCGAAGGTCTGAAGCATCCAAGGAAGGACAATATTAAAGAGTTCGCACGCGGCAGGGTGTTGCTGCGCATCGGTGGTAACGATTATAATGCGGAAGTGGTAGTAGGTACAACGAAAGGAAACAGTATGCTGCTGTATGACATCGTTAACCTACAGCCGACCAGCATAAAAGAAAAGAGTCGGGTACAGACAGCCGCTACACCCAACAATGGGATAAGCGACAGAACGCCTGCACCCGTCTCTAGTAACAGTATATTCGCAAAGACGCCAAATGTCAATTCCAAATTTTCCGTCAGCAAGGACCCGGGGCCGCTGCCTGTGATCCTGCCGGGCGGGGAGGACGTGTCCGCCAGGGACAGCCTGCCGGCCAAGGCCCGAAGCTACCTGGAGCGGGTGGAGCGGGCCATGCTGAACGGGGCCGGAGAGGCCCTGGGGGTGTCCCAGTTCGCCAACCGGGAGTCCCTGGCAAATATGGTGCGGGAGTTATCCACAGAGTACCTGGAGCGCGGGAAGGTGAGCCAGGAGACCACGGACCGCCTATTTGACCAGGCCTATGAGGCGGGCATTGTGGCGGACACCGCCTTTTATGACCAGTACAGGGAACTGAAAAACCACCTGCGATCACAGGCTGTCACCATCGCGGACCAGGATAAGGCAGACATCGCTGATTTCAACAGCTTCCGCAAGAGCGCCTTTGGCACCCTGCGCATTGTGAACGAGGGCGGCATGCCGGTGGACGAGGCATACCAGGAACTGCGGAGCATGGCCCCGGAACTCTTCCCGGAACTGACCCGCCCCGGGGATCAGCTGAAGCGCATGTTCGAGGTGGGCCGGAGCATCCGGAAGGCGGAGCACACGTTAGAGCAGTACCACAACTGCCACAGTCGAAATTTCAATCCATGCTCCCCGTGGCGGGAGCGCGGCGGACTACAACACCGCCATCCGTGGGGCCTGCAAGAACCTGGCCGAGCAGGGTGTGCTGACAATCGACTACCAGAGCGGAGTCCACACCTCCCTGGAGGCGGCAGTCCGGCGGAACATCATGGGCGGCCTGGGCCTGATGCAGGAGCAGATCACCCAGCAGAACCATGATGATTTGGGATGCGACGGCTGGGAAATCTCTGCCCACGCCAACTCCGCGCCAGACCACGAGCCAATCCAGGACAGGCAGTACTCCGACAAGGAGTACGAGGCCCTGAACAATTCCCTGGTGCGGCGCATCGGCACTCTGAACTGCGGCCACGCCGCTTTCCCCATCATTCTTGGCGTCAACTCGCCGCAGTACACCCCCGGGCAGCTGGAGCAGTTCCGGGTGGACAATGAGAAGGGCGTCACCTTCGACGGAAAGCACTACACCTGCTACCAGGCCACCCAGGCGCAGCGGAAATTGGAGCGGTCGATCCGCCGGCAGAAGCGCCGAGTCCTGGTGGATGAAGCTGTAGGCGACAAGGATAAACTGTTAACTGACCAGATCAAGCTGCAGCGATACCGCCAGGAATACGCGCGGTTCTCCAAGGCGGCTGGGCTGCGAACCCAGGATGAGCGGCTGCACGTGGCGGGGTTTGGGAGTAAGCAGGCAACACGGGCGGCCAATGCGGCTGAGCAAAACTACCAAAAATGGTCAAAAGAAATTGGTGCAAATGAATCGCTGAAAAACCTTGCAAAATACTACGATGTGAAGTATACTGACTCTCCTCGGTACGAGTTGCTTCAGGGCTATGCCAGGGCAGTGGAGAAGCAAGATATTTCCCCACTGGTTGGTTTTGAGAGATACGAACAGGTGAGCGGAGAGATCCGTGACAGGATCGTAGGCGTAACGACCTCTACAGGCGTTAAAATCGAGAGTTTTTCCACACACTTTGTTGACCGGGTAATCGGCCAGACCTCAACGTCTCATCCGGGTATGCGCTGCGGTGTTTCAGTGGAGGATGCGCTGGATGCGCTTATGAACCCGGTTGATATTGGGAGTGTCCGCCATCTTGACGATGGAGATGTCAGGCAAACCCTACGGGGGAAAAACGCTTCTGTTGCCATCAGCATCCGGGACAAACGGCTCATTCAAACGAATCCAAGGAGGAAAAAGTAATTATGCTGAAAATGTCTGAAACATCAAAGTCTTTTTTGGACAAGAACCTCCCTTCCGCCCTGGAGACTGATAGCGTCGGAGAGGCGTTAGATTCATTGTTCGATCTAATCGAGGAGAAGGGTTTTGCACCTCCTCACTATCACGACTATAACGACTTCGGAAGAGAAGCCCAGCAGGTCTACGATGACCTGTATTTTAGCAATTAAACCGCCACCTGCCGGGCCGGCGGTTTCTCATGCAAAAATCCATTGATTGAAGCAGCTGCGAGGCTGCTTTTTTCATACCCATCCGGCCTACCTCGCGGGCCTAACAAAGCGGGGCGGCGGGAGATGGCGACCTCCTAAAACGCCTAGCCGAAGGAGATACAACATGAAAACCGAATTTTTGCAGAATCTGAAGGTCGGTGATCAGGCCCTTACCAAGGAAGTTATCGACGCCATCATGGCCGAGAATGGCCGCGACATCGAGAACGCCAAGAAACCCTTTGCCGACTACGAGCACATCAAGGAGCAGTTGGCCACTGCCCAGAGTACGCTCAAGGGATTTGAGGGCGTGGATGTTGCCCAGCTGCGGGGCCAGATCGCCACTCTGAACACCCAGCTGGCCGACAAGGAATTTCAATCCACGCTCCCGTGGGGGGAGCGACGCGCCGACAGATCGCCAAAAACTATGAGGAAATGACACCCTTCGGCGACTCATAGGTGGGAATCTGATAGGTACACTTTTGGTGGAACGCCGTAATCTCGTGAACAGATGCCTGAAATAATGCGTCCAATTCCGCTTCCTTGGCGCATTGGCTTAGAAAATTATTCAGAGCCTCCTCTGAGCAAATATCCTCTTTTTGGAGTCTGTGGAGGAACCCACTGTCTCCATCAGGATTGATACAGTCAAACAGGCCGTGATGGGCGCCAACAGCGTAGGCCAGAAGTTCGCTTGTCACACCTTGAAACGATTGACAAACCGGGCTGTGGTACCGCTCCAGCAGAAAACGGATACCGGCGAAGGTATGGTTTATGCTGCCTCAGCATAGAGGCTCTCCACCTGCAGCGGCACGGCAGAGATAATCCTCAAAACGTATTGTAAATTTGCCCATGTCGTGAAGAAGCCCCGCCAGATAGGCTGTTTGCTTCAGTCCCAGGGAAGTCAACCGCTCCGCAGCCGGCTGAGCGGTATTGCGGCAATGACTGGAGGCGGTCTGAAGAAGAGGCGGACCATCCGGCTGCGGAGAGATATGCGCAATACAGACGTGCGGCATAGTAACGTCTCCTTCCCGGCAAACGGGACGGATAAAGTGTCCAACTCCATGTTACAGCAAATTATAAAAAACACAAGAAAATTGTAAAATGTGCATATAAAGAAATGCACATGACAAAAAATGTGGATATTATCCAATTCTTCCTTCGCCGATTTGCGGCTTTAGTGGCACCACGCTGTTTAAAAGACAATAACTCCTCTCTTGGAGGGATTCTGTGCTTCTCTGTACACTCTACGGACAACCCCGACTCAGCTACTGGGATCTTTCGGCTGCTACCGCTCCCGGCGGCGGCAGATGATCCGATAGAGGAGCAGGCCCAGGCCGCTGATGGCCAACGTGGCGGCAAAAACAGCGGCGGCAAAGGCATAGTTCTGCATCCCAATGGCATCACCGCCGATGGTGGAGGTGATGATAGAGGGAATGCGGGCCACGGCGCTGATAAGTACCCAGGTCCGCAGGGGCATTTTTGTCAGGCCCACGAAGTAGCACAGCACGTCCTTGGGCGTGCCCGGCAGGAAAAACACCAGAAACACCCAAAAGGCCAGGTTCCGCTCGTTTTGCAGGAAGCGGAGGGAGCGCAGCTTTTCCAGGGGGAAAAACACCTCCACCGCCCGGGTACCGAAACGCCGTACCAGCAGGAATACCAGGACCCCGCCCACCAGGGTGCCAGCCATGCACAGCAGTGTGCCCTCCAGCGCGCCGAAGGCGTAGCCCGCCGCGATTTCCAGCGGTTCGCCGGGGATGATGGCTACGATTACCTGGAGAATCACCATCCCCATAAAAGCCAGGGGCGCCCACATACCCCGCTGATCCACCCACTGGCGGAACAGTTCCGGCTGGCTGGCGAAGCGGATCAGGGGCCGGCCGGCAAACCAGCAGATCAATCCGGACAGAATCAGAAAAAGGGCGACGCCAATTCCCGCCGCCCACTTTTTTTCCCGGTCTGTCGAAGGTCTGTGCTTACTCATGGCGATTTTGAATCCTTTCCCGTTTTTTCTACAAACTATTGTACCGGGGGTTCAGTTAAAATAAAAGCGGGAAAATGTTAAAATTTTTCTTAAGGTTGGGATGCTTTTTCAGAGGGATGCGTTTCTAGTCTACACCTCTCTTTGTGCCGCCTGCTTTTTCTGGTTTTCGGCAATCTCCATCATCCGCTGGTACATGCTCTCGCCCACGCACTGCCTGGCGTATTTGCACCACTGCACGCAGCTGAGCGTGTCATTATAGATCGTAAAGCCGCAGTGTTCGCAGGTTGCCTCGGTGTCCACAGAAAACAGTTCGATTTCGCTGCCGCACTGAGGGCAGCGCTTCTCCAGAATGGATATTTCCTTGGATTTGCTCTGGCAGCCGGAATAAATCATAGTTGATACCTCATTTCTCTTGATCTTATAAAAAAAGTATGGCATACTATTTTCGAAAATTCCGTTGTTAAAACAACACTTTTGGAGGAATTGTGAGTATGGATCTGTCGCACACTCAGCTGTTTCGGGGCATCGCTGAGGAGGATGTCCGTTCCATGCTGCAGTGCCTGGGGGCCCGGGAGAGGGCCTATGAGAGGGGAGAGGTCATTCTCTCCGCAGGGAATTTCATCGATGAGATCGGCATGGTGCTGGAGGGGATGGTGCTCATTGAGCACAGCGACGTATGGGGGAACAACAGCGTTCTCGGCAGCGTGGGGCCTGGGGCTGTGTTTGGGGAGGCCTACGCCTGTCTGCCGGGGGAGCCGCTGATGATCCACGCCGCAGCGGCAGAGCATACGCGGGTTCTGTTTCTCCAGGTGGCGCGGGTACTGGAAACCTGCTCCAACGCCTGCGCGTTCCACGCCAGGCTGGTGCGGAACCTTCTCTCTGTCTGTGCCCACAAAAATCTGCTTCTGTCCAGAAGAATTCTCCATACCGGGCCCAAATCCATCCGCGCCCGGCTGCTGTCCTATTTTTCCGAATGTGTGACAAGGGCGGGCAGCTATACGTTTTCCATCCCCTACAACCGCCAGCAGCTGGCCGACTATCTGGGGGTGGACAGAAGCACCATGTGCAACGAATTGTCCAAAATGGGGCGGGAAGGGCTGATTGCGTATCACAAAAACGAGTTTACAATCAAAAACCTGGCTGGACAGGGGGATGTCTGACCGCTGTTTGCAGCTTATCCGGGGAGAATTGTGCCGGGTCGCTTGTAATTTTCCGCCAAGTCTGCTATACTGGCCCAAATGAATGGCCTCCCACCCCGGAAGGCGGCGGGAGCGGTGTGGGAGCGTCTATGGTTGGATACTTACAGGACTTTTGGGAACAATTTAATTGGATGGGCCTGCTCTCGGCGGTAGAGCGGCTGGCAGGGGTGCTGCTGTGTCTGACGGTCCACGAGACCTGCCATGGGCTGGCGGCTTCGGCCCTGGGGGATCCCACCGCCAAGCGGATGCACCGGCTCAGCTTCAACCCCCTGCACCACATCGATTGGCTGGGCCTGCTGGCCATGCTGGTGTGCGGCTTCGGCTGGGCAAAGCCGGTGCCGGTGGACATGCGATACTTTAAAAATCCACGGGCCGGCATGGCCGTCACCGCCCTGGCCGGGCCGGCGTCCAATTTTCTGCTGGCGCTGCTGCTGATGCTGGGGGCGTCCCTTCTGTCCCACCTGCCGGCGGGTATGGTGGGATCCTTCGCGGTGTGGTTGTTCTCCTTTCTGCTGCAGACCGCGATTTTGAGCATTGGCCTGGGGCTGTTCAATCTGATCCCCATCCCCCCGCTGGATGGATCCAAGGTGCTCTTCTCCCTGCTGCCGGAAAATGCCTACTATGCCCTCATGCGCTACGAGCGCTTTGGTATGCTGGCGCTGCTGCTGATGATGTGGCTTGACCTGGGGGGAAGCTACCTGTCCGATGCCATTTACCGGGTGTACCTGTGGATGGCGGGGCTATTCTTTTAAATTGAGGTGACGGGATGGACAGCCCTGTCTATAAGCTGGAACGGGTGGTGCAGAGCCGGGAGGGCCTGGAGGATTTTGAGGGTCCCCTGGATCTGATCCTGTTTTTGCTCAGTAAAAACAAAATTGAAATTCAGGATATTCCCATTTCCCTGATCCTGGATCAGTATCTGGCCTATCTGGAACGGCGGCAGCAGCTGGATCTGGAGGTGGCCAGTGAGTTTGTAACCATGGCGGCCCAGCTGATGTTCATCAAAACCCGGATGCTCCTCTCCATTGAGGACGAGGAGGCCCAAAGCGAGATGGATCTTTTGATCAAATCTCTGGAGGAGCGGCGCAACGGCGAGGCCTATGGCCGAATCAAGTACGCCGCCGGGAAGCTGGGACCCATGGGGGAGTTCGGGCGGAGTATCCTGCTGAAAAATCCGGAGCCCATGGAGCGCGGAAAGATTTACGAGTATGACCACCAGCCGGAGGATCTGCTGGCGGCCATGGGGGAGATTGCCAGCCGCAGCGAGCGCATGGCGCCCCCGCCCACCAGCAGCTTTACAGAGATTGTGCGGCACGAGCCCTACCCGGTGGCCAGCAAGGCCCAGGAACTGCTGGACCGGCTGCGGCAGATCGGGATTACCAGCTTCCGTCGTCTGTTTCGGGGCAGCCGCAGCCGCAGCGAGGTAGTGGCCACCTTTTTGGCGGTGCTGGAACTGTGCAAGGCCCGGCTGATCCGCCTGGCGGGCAGCGAGACAGACTGCACCGTCACCCCCACCGGCGAGGGCGGGGACACTCTGACCCTGTGAGGTACGCCATGACATTGGAAATGAAGGAACTGGAATCCGCCGTGGAGGGTATTCTCTTTGCAGCGGGGGAGCCGGTACATATGGACCGCATCTGCCTGGCTCTGGACCTGGACCGGCTTTCGGCGGAGCAGGTGCTGCAGCGTCTGGGGGACTACTACGCCTATGAGCGCCGGGGTATCCGCCTTTTGCACATGGAGGACAGCTGGCAGCTTTGTTCCGCTCCGGACTACGCCGATATGATCCGCCGGGCCTTTGAGATCCGGAAGCCCGCCAAGCTGAGCCAGCCGGCGCTGGAGGTGCTGGCCATCATCGCCTACTACCAGCCCACCACCCGGGCCTATGTGGACCAGGTCCGGGGCGTGGACAGCGCATACACGGTGGGCCTGCTGCTGGAACGGAAGCTGATTGAGGAGTGCGGGCGCCTGCAGGTGCCGGGCCGGCCCAGGCTGTACCGTACCACACAGAATTTTTTGCGGTCTTTCCACCTGCGCACACTGGAGGAACTGCCCGATCTCCCAGGCGTGGAGGCGGAGGGCCAGCTGCGGCTGGGGGAGGACGGAATGCTCATTGATCCGGAGGCCCCGGCGGAGACGGGGGCGACGGAGTGACGGGAGAGGAGGGGACGGCCCTTGCTTGGCAGGATCATCCTGTATATTGTACTGGCGGTGCTGCTGCTTTTGGCCATTGCGCTGCTGATCCCCATCCGGGCCCGCGTAACCTATGACCAGGGGGAACTGACTGCCCTGCTCCGCTTCGGCCCGCTGAAAATTCCGCTCTATCCTGCTGAGAAGCGGGAGAAGGGGAAGAAAGAGGCGCCTCCTTCCGAGGATGCGGAGAGGGCGGCGGAGAAAAAGAAGAAACCCGGGCTTACCCTGAGCCGGGAGCAGATTTTTTACAGTCTGGAGACACTGCCGCCGATCCTGGGCAGGGCCCTGGGCCGGATCGGGCGGCGGCTGCGCATTGCGCCGCTGAAGGTTCATGTGCTGCTGGCTGGGCCGGATCCGGCGGACACCGCGCTTCTCTATGGGCGCCTGGAGGCGGCGCTGGGGGCGCTGCTGCCCATGCTCCACCGGGTGGCCCATATCCGGGATCAGGATATCCGCCTGTTCCCGGATTTTCAGCAGGAGTGCCCCGCCTGCGCTGCCGATGTGGGGATTGCCATCCGGGGCTGGGATCTGCTGGTGGTCGCCCTCTGTGCGGGGGGGAGCCTGCTGGGATGGTACAAAAATTTTCGCAAGCTGGCGGCGGACAAGGCCGCCTCTGATACAGACGCCGGGACCTCCCGGCAGGGGGCCGGCGCCGCTTAACGGGCCGGGCAGATGAAAGGAGAACGCAGCTATGGATAAAAAACATCCTCTCAGTGACATGATGCGGGAGAGTATGGCCAAGGTCCGGGAGATGGTGGACACCAATACCATCGTGGGCCAGCCCATCACCACGCCGGACGGTGTGACGCTGATCCCCATCTCTCGGGTCAGCTTCGGCTTTGGCGGCGGCGGCGGGGAGTTCGGCAACAAGAAGGAGGCGGAGCCGGACCCCAACATCGGCGGCGGCGTGGGAGCCGGCGTAAAGATCGAGCCGGTGGCTTTCCTGATTGTCAAGGACAGCCTGGTGCGGGTGATGCCCGTGGCGGTGCCCGCTGTGTCCACGGTGGACCGTATCGTGGAGATGGTGCCGGATATGGTGGACAAGGTGGCTGGCTTTATCAGCAAAAAGGACGGGGACGCCGCGAAAGAGGCGGCGGAGGAGACCCTGTAAGTGCATAGTTTCGCAAGTGGTTTCCTCGGGGGCATGTGACGCCACCGGGGAAACTGCGCTGTCCCGGCCTGGACACGCTGGACCTGACAGGGATTGCCAGGTTGGATCGGCGGCGGTCCGGAGATACTAGAGGCACCTGTAATCTGGGAGGTGCCCTATGTCCAGTTACTCCTTCCGGCGCTGTATTTGCGCCCTTATACTGACAAGTATATTGACTTGTCACGCCAGTGCGAACAGCACATCCGCCGCATCTGCTGTTCTGATTGAGCAGGAAAGCGGGCGGGTGCTCTTTCAGCAGAACGCCGACGAGGAGCGCCTGATCGCCAGCATCACAAAGATCATGACCGCCGTGGTGGCATTGGAGCGGGGGGACCTGCAGGCGGCCTATACGGTGACGGCGGAGGATATGGCTGAGGGCTCCAGCATGTATTTAAAGCCGGGGGATGTGCTGACGCTGGAAGAACTGCTCTATGGCCTGATGCTGGTCAGCGGAAATGACGCGGCTCTGGCGGTGGCCCACTGCGTGTCCGGCAGCGTGGAGGATTTTGTGGCCGCCATGAATGAGACGGCTCAGCGCCTGGGGATGACCCATTCCCATTTTCAGAACCCCAACGGCCTGGATGCCGACGGTCACTATGCCAGCGCCAGGGACATGGCCGCACTCACCGCCTATGCCCTGAAGAAGGAGGCCTTCCGCCGCATTGTTTCCACCGCCTCCATCACCATTGGGGAGCGGTATTTGGCCAATCATAACAAGCTGCTGCGGCTTTACGAGGGCTGCCTGGGGGTCAAGACCGGCTTTACCAAGGCTGCGGGCCGCACCCTGGTGTCCGCGGCGGAGCGGGACGGCATGACCCTTGTATGTGTCACCCTCCACGACGGGGATGACTGGAACGACCACATGGCAATGCTGGATTACGGCTTTGCTCACTACAAGCTGGAGACCGCCGTCCCCGCGGGGCGGGTGCTGGCTTCGGTGCTGGTGCGAAACGGTACCGCTGCCTCCGTCCCCCTGGTGGCAGATGGGGATTTGAGTTACCCTCTGGCAGAGGGGGAGCGCCTGACCGTGGCGGCGGAGGTCCCCCTGTCCATTTCGGCGCCGGTGGTTCCTGGACAGGCTGTGGGGGTGGCGCGGGCTTACCTCAACGGGGAGGCGGTGGCCTCCGTGGCGCTGGTGGCTGCTGCCCCCTCCGCTCTGCGGGGCGCGCTGGACGAGGAGCCAGAGCACTTCTGGCAGAAACTCTTCGGACAGAGCGGGGCGGGGAGATAGCTTACAGGATTGGATGCGGTGTTTGAGCGGAACAGGGCGGAATACCCCGCCCGGAAGGGAGCAGCCTATGGAGGAGCGTCTGCAAAAGCTGCTGTCCGCCGCGGGCCTCTGCTCCCGGCGGCAGGCGGAGGAGTACCTTCGCGCCGGACGGGTGGCGGTCAACGGTGCGGCGGCAGGACTGGGGGACCGGGCGGATCCGGACCGGGATCTGGTGACGCTGGACGGCGTGCCCCTTCCCCAGCGGCGGGAACGGCAGTACCTGATGCTTCACAAGCCCCGGGGCTATGTCACCACGCTGTCCGACGAGCGGGGACGCCCCACCGTGGCCCAGCTGGTGGCGGACTGCGGGGAGAGGGTCTACCCTGTGGGGCGGCTGGATATGGACTCCGAGGGGCTTCTGCTGCTGACCAGCGACGGCAATTTCGCCCAGCGTCTGGCCCACCCCAGCCATGGCCTGGAGAAGGAGTACCACGTGACGGTTAGCGGCGCGCTGTCCGGCTGTGAGACAAGGCTGGAGGCCCTGCGGGAGTTGGAGGACGGCAGCCCCATCGCTCCCGCCTCCGTTCGGGTGCTGGAGCGCCGGGTAGGGGAGTGGGTGATCGCTGTCACCATTCACCAGGGGCTCAACCGCCAGATCCGGCGCATGTGCGCCCTGGCAGGGCTGACGGTACGGCGGCTGCGGCGGGTGCGGGAGGGCGTGGTGTGCCTGGGGGACCTGCCGGTGGGGAAGTGGCGGCGCCTGACCGGGGAGGAACTGGCAGCGCTGGAAGGATAAGCGCCGGATTTCCCGTAAGTTTCTCTTGTGCTTTTTATGAATTCTGTGTATCATGACAGATAGCGACAACAGCGAGGAGGTCCATGATGACCAAGGATGTGTTACATACGATCCAGGAGAATATGGCCAACTTTTCCAAGGGGCAGAAGCGGATTGCCGGCTATATGATATCCGACTATGATAAGGCGGCCTTTATGACCGCCAGTAAGCTGGGCCGCCTGGTAGGGGTCAGCGAGTCCACAGTGGTGCGCTTTGCCGCCCAGCTGGGCTACGACGGCTATCCTGCCATGCAGCGGGCCCTGCAGGAGATGGTCCGCAGCAAGCTGACTTCTATTCAGCGCATCCAGGCGTCCAACGACACCCTTTTCAGTGCCGATGTGATTACCACCGTTCTTCAGCGGGACATGGACAAGATCCGGGTGGCGATTGACGAGGTGGACCGCGCCGCCTTTACGGCGGTGGTGGACAAGCTGATGGCGGCCCGGCACATCTATATTCTGGGCGTCCGCTCCAGTTCCTTTCTGGCGGGCTATTTCCACTTTTACATGCACCTCATTTTTGAAAATATCACCCTTGTCACCAGCAACAGCGCCGGAGATATTCTGGAGAGCATCCTGCGCATTGGGCCCGGGGATGTGCTGGTAGGCATCAGCTTTCCCCGCTACTCCCAGTCCACGGTGAAGGGGGTTCAGTTTGCCCGGGACCGGGGGGCGGATGTGGTAGCCATCACAGACAGCGCTGTCTCGCCCCTGTATCCCATGGCCTCCGCGGCCCTTTTGGCGCACAGCGATATGATTTCCTTTGTGGATTCCCTGGTGGCTCCCTTCAGCTTGCTCAACGCTCTGATTGTGGCGGCGGGACATCGGAAGAACGCGGACATTGCGCAGATTTTCAATCGCCTGGAGGCCATTTGGGATGAGTACGGCGTCTTTGGATACGGCACGGATGCATGATGTGGTTGTGGTGGGCGGCGGCCCCGCCGGAATGATGGCCGCTGTGGCCGCCGCTGAGTACGGGGCGTCCGTGCTGCTGCTGGAGGGCAACGAGCGGCTTGGCAAAAAGCTGAATATCACCGGTAAAGGCCGGTGCAATGTGACCAACAACTGCTCCGTGGAGGAATTGCTGCAGTCAATTCCTCGTAATGGAAAATTCCTTTACAGTGCCTTCTCTCAGTTTGACAGCGCTGATACGATAACGTTTTTTACCCGCCGGGGCGTGCCGCTGAAGACGGAGCGGGGAAATCGCGTGTTTCCCCAGTCCAACCGGGCCTTTGACATCAGCGGCGCTCTGGAGAAGTACCTGCGGGAACTGGGGGTCAAGCTTGTCCGGGACAGGGCCCAGGCCCTCCTGGTGGAGGACGGTACTCTAACCGGGGTCAAGGGGGAGCGGGGCCGGTACCGGGGGCGCGGTGTGGTGGTGGCTACCGGAGGGGTCAGCTATCCGCTCACCGGCTCCACGGGGGACGGCTACCGCCTGGCTCGGTCTGTGGGACACACGGTGGTGGAGCCCCGGGGCTCCCTGGTGCCTCTGTGTGCGTCCGGTGAACTGTGCCGGCGTCTCCAGGGGCTGAGTCTGCGCAATGTGGCTCTGCGGGTCTATGAGGAAAAAGACCTGCTGTATGAGGACTTTGGGGAACTGCTCTTTACCCACTTCGGGGTCAGCGGTCCACTGGTGCTCTCCGCCTCCGCGCATATGCGGCGGTTCGGCCAGGTCCGCTACCGGCTGGAGATCGATTTAAAACCGGCTCTGGATGAACAGACTCTGGACCGCCGCCTGGTATCGGATTTTGCCAGGCATGCCAACAGCGATTTTGTCAACGCCTTTGATGAACTGCTGCCGAAAAAGCTGATTGAGCCGTTTGTGGAACTGACCGGTGTGGCGCCGCGGCAGAAGGTTCATGATCTGACCCGGGAGCAGCGGCGCCGGGTGGGAGCGCTGCTGAAGGCGCTGCCGGTGTCCGTCACCGGCCCCCGCCCTGTGGCGGAGGCCATTGTCACCTCCGGCGGCGTGGCCGTGGGGGAGGTGAATCCCTCCACGATGGCATCCCGGCTGCTGCCTGGCCTGTATTTTGCCGGGGAGGTGCTGGATGTGGACGGCTACACCGGGGGGTTCAACCTGCAGATCGCCTGGTCCACAGGCCATCTGGCGGGGGCCTCGGCGGCCCAGGCTCTGTGGCGGTAGCCGATGGGGAAGAAAAGCAGAGAGGAACAAGGGGACATGACGGAAAAAAAGATAACGGAAACTCCCATCGCCGTGGCCATTGACGGCCCGAGCGGGGCGGGAAAGAGCACACTGGCCCGCAGTGTGGCCCGGGAACTGGGCTTTGTATACGTGGATACCGGCGCGATCTACCGCACCGTGGGCTGTCAGGCGCGCCGGCTGGGGGTGGATCCCGGCGACGCGGCGGCGGTCATCGCTCTGCTGCCAAAAACCCGGGTAGAACTGGCCTATGGGGCAGATGGCCTCCAGCGGATGTATCTGAACGGGGAGGATGTGACGGATGAAATCCGTCTGCCGGAGATATCCCTGTATGCTTCCCGGGTGTCGGCGGTGCCGGAGGTCCGCGCCTTTTTGATGGATATGCAGCGTCAGGCGGCGCTGCGGCACAATGTGATTATGGATGGGCGGGATATCGGCACCGTGGTGCTGCCCCAGGCCCAGGTGAAAATTTTTCTCACCGCCTCACCGGAGGACCGGGCCGCCCGCCGCTGCGCGGAACTGCGGGAGCGGGGGATTGAGAAGGACTATGGGCAGCTGCTGGAAGAGATCCGGGAGCGGGACTACAACGACTCCCACCGGGCCGCTTCCCCCCTGCGCCCGGCGGAGGACGCGGTGTGCCTAGACACCACCGGCAACAGCTTTGAGACGAGCCGCCGCCAGATCCTGGAGATTATCAAGGAGCGGATCGGAGAATGAATCGATTTTACCAGGTGGTATATACGGTTTTGCGGCCCCTTTTGCGCCTGCTGTTCCCCATGCGTGTGGTGGGATTGGAGCATGTGCCGGAGGGGGGATGCCTCATCTGCCCCAACCACGCCAGCGGCTGGGACCCGATTCTGGTAGCCCTGGCGCTGCCCCGGGATTCCGGCGTTGTATTCATGGCCAAGGAGCAGCTGTTCCGTACGCCTCTTCTCAGCTGGCTGCTCCGCAAGCTGGGGGCCTTTCCGGTGCGGCGGGGCGGCAACGACCTGACTGCCATGAAGACCTCCATTAAGAGCCTGCAGGACGGAAAACGCCTTTTGATTTTTCCAGAGGGGACTCGCGTGGACCACCCGGGAGAGGCGGAGGCCAAGGGCGGCGTCACGGTGATGTCCACCCGTACCGGAGCCCCCATAGTGCCGGTATACTGCGGCGGGAAGCACAAGTTTTTGCGGCGGACCACCGTGGTTTTTGGGACGCCCTACAGCCCCGTCATTGCCGGTCGGCGGCCCACCCAGGAGGAGAACCGGCAGGCTGCGGAGGAACTCCTGCGGCGGATCTACGCCCTCAGCGAGGTGGACGGATGGAAGTAATCCAGGCCAAAAGCGCCGGCTTCTGCTTCGGCGTGGACCGGGCGGTGCGCATGGCCTACGAACTGGCGGAGCGGGAGCCCCGCTCCCGGATGCTGGGGGCCGTGATTCATAACAGCCATGTGGTGGCGGAACTGGAGGCTGCGGGGATGCGGGTAATCTCCGCGCCGGAGGAGGCGGAGAGCGGCGACTGGGTGCTGCTGCGGGCCCACGGCGTGGGCCTGGCGGCCTACGAGACCCTCCGGGGCCGGGGCGCCCGGATTGTTGACGCCACCTGTCCCAAGGTAGCGCGGGTTCAGCAGATTGTCAGCCAGGCAGAGCGGGAGGGGCGCCAGCCGCTGATGATCGGGGATCCGGAGCACCCGGAGGTGCGGGGCGTTGCCGGCTGGTGCCGCCGCCTTCTGGTCTGTTCCGGACCGGAGGCTGTGGAGCGGTGGCTGGAAAGTGATGCGGATGCAACAAATCTTCCGCTGACAGTGGTTTCCCAGACCACAATGATCCGGGCAAGCTGGGAAACTTCTTTGAAAATTCTAAAAAAACAGTGTACAAACGTAAAAATATTTGATACAATATGTGGTGCTACGCATAACCGTCAATCGGAGGCGGCGGAAATTGCCGGTCGGGTTGACGCGATGGTGGTGGTGGGCGACAGCAAGAGCGCCAACACAAAGCATCTGACAGAGATTTGCCGTATCGATTGCTCCCGTGTGTTCCAGATTGAAAACGCGGACGAGCTGCCCATGGAGAAGCTGTCGGACTGCCGGGTGGTTGGCCTGACGGCGGGGGCCTCCACGCCTGCGAGCATCATAAAGGAGGTCAATAAGACGATGAGTGAAGAAAAGATCCAGGGCGAGGGCATGGAAAATTTTGCCGAAATGTTTGAACAGTATACCAATACTTTAAATACAGGAGATAAGGTAACCGGTGTTGTCACCGCCATCACCCCCACCGAAGTCCATGTGGACCTTGGCTGTAAGCAGGCCGGCTATATCCCTGTGGACCAGCTGACTGACGATCCTACCGTAAAGCCCGAGGACGTGGTCAAGGTCGGCGACAAAGTGGAACTGTTCGTCATTCGCGTCAATGACATTGAGGGCTATGCCACCCTCTCCAAGAAGCGCCTGGACTCCGTCAAGGTCTGGGAGAACATTGAGGATGCCTGCAACAACAAGGAAGTGATGGACGCTGTCGTCACGGAGGAGAACAAGGGCGGTATCGTGGCGTCTGTGAAGGGCGTGCGCGTGTTTGTGCCCGCCTCCCAGTCCGGACTGCCCCGGGATGCGGCTATGAGCCAGCTGCTCAAGCAGAAGGTTCAGCTGCGTATCACGGAGGTTAACCGCGCCCGCCGCCGGGTTGTGGGTTCCATCAAGGCCGTGCAGCAGGAGGCCCGGGCCGCCACCGCCGCCAAGGTGTGGGCGGAGATCGAAGTGGGCAAGCGCTACACCGGTACGGTTAAGAGCATGACCAGCTACGGCGTGTTTGTGGACATTGGCGGCGTGGACGGGATGGTACATATCTCCGACCTGAGTTGGAGCCGCATCAAGCACCCCAGCGAGGTGGTGCGTGTCGGCGATACGCTGGATGTGTACGTCATCTCCTTTGATCAGGAGAAAAAGAAGATTTCCTTGGGCGTGAAGGACCGCAGCACCAATCCCTGGGATACCTTTATGGCTACCTATAAGGTGGGCGACGTGGCCCCTGTGCGCGTGGTGAAGCTGATGACCTTCGGGGCTTTTGCCGAGGTGGTTCCCGGCGTGGACGGCCTGATCCACATCTCCCAGATTGCGGACCGCCGCATTGAGAAGCCCGGCGATGTACTCTCCGAGGGTCAGACCGTGGATGCCAAGATTACCGCCGTGGACGAGGAGAAGAAGAAGATCTCCCTGTCCATTCGGGCGCTGCTGGCTCCTACCCCCGTGGATGAGGACGACGAGTAAGCGACTTTTTCCATCTGCATGAATAGAGCGCCTGACAGACGTATGCCACGCTGTCAGGCGCTTTTATGCCCAAAAGGAGCGGCGTCTGCCTGGGGGACCCTGTTTATTTTGGAAAATCCTCCCAATATGGGGTTTTTTCCTTGAATTTGCTGGAAAAGAACAGTACAATATACATATATGTGGGATTTCACTGAAACCCCCGGCGGGCAACGGAAATTCCTGTGCTGGAAGGGAGGCGGATGGAATATGTTCTGTATCGGGGACAAGGTGGTCCATCCCATGCACGGCGCCGGGATCATTGACGGCATTGTGTCGGAGCGGATGGGCGGCGTCACCCAGGAGTACTATGTGTTTAAAATGCCCGTGGGCGGTCTGGTGCTGAAGATTCCAACTGCCAACAGCGCCGCGGTGGGCCTGCGGGCCACGGTGGCCGCAGGGGATGCGGCCCGGCTGCTGCGGGAACTGCCAGGTTTGGCGGTGGAGATGAACAGCAACTGGAATCACCGCTACCGGGAAAATTTGCAGCGGCTGAAGAGCGGCGATCTATACGAGGTGGCCCGGGTTATCAAGGGGCTGCTCCATCGGGAGAACCAGAAGGGGCTCTCTACCGGTGAGCGAAAAATGCTCCACACCGCCAAGCAGATTTTAATCTCCGAAATGGTCCTTGTGACCGGACGGGACTATCGGGCAATTGAGAACAGGATTCAGGCGGCAGTATCGGAGGAGATGGCGGGATGAAAAAACTCTTTACCAAGCTGTTTGGGCGCAGCCGGGAGGCTGCGCCGGTGTGCTCCGCTGTGGTGGCCGCCGCGGGCTGCTCAAGCCGCATGGGTGGGGAGAATAAGCTGCTGCTGCCGCTGGACGGGGTACCGGTGTTGGTCCGAAGCCTGCTGGCACTGGAGCGGTCCAGCTTGGTCAGCGAGATTGTGGTAGCCGCCCGGGAGCAGGATCTGCTGGTGTTCGCGGACCTGTGCAAGGCCTACGGCATCACAAAGCCTATGAAAATTGTCTGCGGCGGGGAGACCAGGACCCAATCCGTGCTGGCGGCTGCTTTGGAGTGCAGGGAGGACGCCCGGATTATCGCTGTCCACGATGGGGCACGCCCCCTGGTGGAGCCGGAACTCATTGACCGGGTCATTGCCCGGGCGCTGGAGACCAACGCCGCTGTGCCGGCGGTGCCGGTGAAGGACACCATTAAGGTGGTCCGGGAGGACCGTGTGGCGTGTACGCCGGACCGGGCGAGCCTGCGGGCGGTGCAGACACCACAGGCATTTGATGCGCAGCTGCTGCGGGCGGCCCTTCAGTCCGCGGCGGAGGCGGGGGAGAGCCCCACCGATGACTGCGCCGCCGTGGAACGGCTGGGGAAGGAAGTGTTCCTGGTGGAGGGCTCCTATGAGAATCTGAAGATTACCACGCCGGAGGACATAGGGGCGGCGGAGGCGATTTTACAGCAGCGGGAGGAATTGGGATGAACGTTCTGCCACGGGTGGGACATGGGTATGATGTTCACCGCCTGGTTGAGGGGCGGCGTCTGGTGCTGGGGGGTGTCGTCATCCCTTTTGAGAGAGGCCTGCTGGGCCACTCCGATGCGGACGTGGTGCTGCACGCCTTGATGGACGCCCTGCTGGGCGCGGCTGCCATGGGAGATATTGGCCGCCTTTTTCCGGACAGCGATCCCCGCTATCAGGATGCCGACAGCCGTATGCTGCTGCGGCAGGTGGCTGTGCGGCTGGACCGGGCCGGCTATGCGGTGGGCAATGTGGATGTGACGCTGGTGGCTCAGAAGCCAAAGGTGGCCCCCTATGTGGAGGAGATGCGGCGCAATATTGCCGCGGACCTGGGGGTGTCTGTGACCCGGGTGAATGTGAAGGCCACCACGGAGGAACACCTGGGTTTTACCGGCAGCGGCCAGGGCATGGCGGCCCACGCCGTTGCCCTTCTGTACCGCCGGGAGGGAGAGATTCCGCAGGCGGACGCAAAAATCTTGAAATAGTATTGAAATCCATCGAATAATGGGGTATACTATTGGCGCTAATTTATTTTGGAGGTATCTCTCATGATTCAGATTACGAAAGACACCATTATCGGTGACATCCTGGATATTGCTCCTCAGACCGCTCCTGTGTTCCTCTCTATTGGAATGCACTGCCTGGGCTGCCCCAGCAGCCGCGGCGAGACGGTGGAGGAGGCCTGCGCGGTCCACGGTGTGGACGTGGAGAAGCTGCTGGAGGTTATCAACGCCGAGGCCAACAAGTAAACGGTTCCCTGAGGGCCCATGCGGCGACGTATGGGCCCTTATGCAGCCTGAAAAAGGAGGGGGAGTATGGCCCTGTCTCTGGTTCTGCAGCCCCGCCTGCGGATGATTGCTGATCTGATCCCGGCAGGCTGCCGCCGCGTAGCGGATGTGGGTACGGATCACGGCTATATTCCCGCGGAACTGCTGCTGACAGGCCGGGTGGATGTGGCCATCGCGTCAGATATTGGACGGGCTCCCCTGGAGCACGCACGGCGCACCGCCCTGTGCTATGGCCTGACGGGCCGGATGGATCTGCGTCTGGGCGACGGCCTGGAGGCCATCAGACCCGGTGAGGTGGACGCTGTTGTGATTGCCGGGATGGGGGGAGACAACATCGTCGACATTCTGGACCGGGCCCCCTGGACCAAGGAGGGCCTCACGCTGGTTCTGCAGCCTATGAGTAAGGCCCAGGTGCTGCGCCAGTGGCTGCCGGAACATGGCTATGCCATCCGGCTGGAACGGCTGGCGGCGGACAAGGGGGTGCTGTACCCCATTATGCTGGTTCAGGGTGGCCCCATGCCTCCCGCCACGCCTGCTCAGGCCTGGGGCGGCTTTCTATTGGAGGAGGACCCTCTGTGGGGGCCTTATCTGACGGACCGGATCCTGAGGCTTCGCCGGGCCGCCGGCGCTCTGGAGCGGGCCAGGGATCCGGCTATGGAACTTCGCCGGGCGGTTTTTCTGGCGGCGGCGGAGGATTTGACGGAAAAGAAGGGGGCGTGGGAGCGTGCCAACTGTACGGGAAGTTGAGAAGGCTCTGTTCGAGTTGGCCCCCAGGGAATTGGCCCAGGATTGGGACAATGTGGGTCTGCTGGTGGGAGACCCGGAGGGGATGGTATCCGCTGTGCTGGTGGCTCTGGATGTGACGGAGACGGTGGCCCGGGAGGCGGAGGAACTGGGGGCGGGATTAATTGTGGCCCACCACCCGGTGATGAACTGCGCTTGGCACCCGGTGCAGACCATCCGGGAGGACGATCCCCAGGGCCGGCTGCTGCTGAGGCTGATTCGAAGCCGGACAGCCGCCATTTGTATGCACACCAACCTGGATGCCGCCGCCGGCGGCGTCAACGACGCTCTGGCCCAGGCTCTGGGTCTTGCGGAGGTGGAGCCTCTGGGGGAGGACGGCATTGGCCGTGTGGGCACGCTTCCGGAGGAGATGGCGCTGTCCGCATTTCTGCCCCTGGTACGCCAGCGGCTGCGTCCAAACGGCATCCGCTACGTATCCGCCGGCCGGTCAGTGCGGCGGGTGGCGGTGGGCGGCGGTGCCTGCGGGGAGTATGCGCTTCGCGCCCTGGAACTGGGCTGTGACACCTTCGTCACCGCCGATATCAAATATAACGGTTTTCTGGACGCTGGGGAATTGGGGCTGAACCTGCTGGACGCGGGGCACTACCCCACTGAGAACGTGGTGTGTCCCGCTGTGGTCCGCTATTTGGCCCGGTGCTTCCCCGGCCTCACTATCCATCCATCCGCCTCCCACCGGGAGGCTGTGCAATACTACGTGTAAGGAGAGCAGAGACTATGTCTGGACATTCCAAGTGGCATAACATCCAAAAGACAAAGGGCGCGGCAGACGCCAAGCGTTCCCAGACCTTCACCAAAATCGCCCGCGAGATGATCGTGGCGGTGAAAGAGGGCGGCAGCGGCGACCCCAACAACAATTCCCGCCTGGCGACAGTCATCGCCAAGGCCAAGGCGGCCAATATGCCCAATGACAACATTAAACGCACCATTGACAAGGCACTGGGCGCCGGGAACAGCGACAATTTTGAAAAGGTGGTCTATGAGGGCTACGGTCCCTGCGGCGTGGCTGTGATTGTGGAAGCGCTGACGGACAATCGCAACCGCACCGCCCCGGAGGTGCGCCACCTCTTTGACAAATACGGCGGAAACATGGGCGCCAGCGGCTGTGTCAGTTGGAGTTTTGACAGAAAGGGCGTTATCGTGATCGATAACGAGGATGGCGATCTGGATGAGGAGGCCGTCATGATGGACGCCCTAGACTGTGGCGCGGCGGACTTTGAGGCTGATGAGGGGATCTTTGAGATCACCACGGAGCCGGACGATTTCAACGCTGTCACCTCCGCGCTGGAGAGCAAGGGCTATGTCTTTGCTGAGGCGGGCATTGAGATGGTCCCCCAGACCTACATCAAACTTACCAATGAGGATGACATCAAGAATATGACCAAGATGATCGACCTCATGGAGGATAATGAGGATGTCCAGAATGTCTGGCACAACTGGGAGCAGGAGTAATTTGATTTTTTAGTGAAATAAGAGTTCTTTGGAACTTTTAAAAAGTTCACTGCGACATACATGGCGCCTGTTGTGACATACGCCTATCCTTTGGCTGCGATATACCAAGGGGGCAGAATTATGGAAAGCAGCGCGGTGGTCCTTTTATAAAATCGGACAGGGAGGGCCCTGGGTGAGTGGAACGCTTGCCCAGGGCTCTCCCTCTGCCTAAGGGACCGGGTCTGGTGAGACCTCTGGCATGCCTCCGGCTTCTGGCACCGCCGCTGCCTCTCCGGCATACAATGCGGATAGGGGAGGCGGTTGCATTGCCATACTATCTTTTGCTGAGCCGCTCCATCACCCACGCCCAGCGCATGAGCGGCGTTCTGGAAGCGGCGGGAATTACCGCCAGGTTTTTTCGACCGCCAATCGGCCTGACGGATCGGAGCTGCGGCTACGCTGTGCGCGTCAACGCACCGTATCTGCCGGCGGCGCTGGAACGGCTGCGTGCCGCCGGGATGTGGCCATCCAAGGTGTTTTATCAGGATGGCACAGGTGCTTTCAGCGAAGTGAGCATATGAGCCGAGGGGCCGGGGAAAAGCCCCGGCCCCTCACATAGGAGGATACGATGATCTATCTTGACAGTGCGGCGACAACGCTGCAAAAGCCGCCTGCGGTAGCGGCGGCCGTGGCCAATGCCATCCAAACCATGACGACGCCGGGCAGGGGAGACCACCCCGCCGCCCGTCTGGCGGCGGAGCGGATGCTTCAGTGCCGGACAGAGGCAGCTGCGTTTTTCGGCGTGTCCTCGCCGGAGAATGTGGTATTCACCATGAACGCCACCCACGCTTTAAACTTGGCCATCAAGACATTGGTGTCCCCCGGGGACACCGTGGTCATATCCGGCTATGAACATAATGCGGTGACACGCCCTCTGCACGCCATCGGGGATGTGTCTGTGCGTGTGGTCAACGGCAGATTGTTTGACCGGGGACAGATGGTGGACGGGTTTGCCAGGGCGGTGGACCGGACGGTCTCAGCTGTGATCTGCAACCATATGTCCAATGTGTTCGGCTATGTTCTGCCGGTGGAGGACATAGCGGGGATCTGCCGGGAGCGGGGCGTGCCGCTGGTGGTGGATGCCTCCCAGTCCGCGGGAATCCTCCCCGTGAACCTGGGGCAGTGGGAGGCAGCCTATGTGGCCATGCCCGGCCACAAGGGGCTCTACGGCCCGCAGGGGACGGGGATGCTGCTCTGCGGCGAGGGCCGCCTGCCCGACCCGCAGCTGGAGGGTGGCACTGGAAGCCTGTCCAGGCAGCAGGAGATGCCGGACTTTCTGCCGGACCGGCTGGAGGCCGGTACCCACAATGTCCATGGGGTGGCAGGCCTGCTGGAAGGGCTGCGCTTTGTCCGACATTTGGGCCTGGAGCAGATCCAAAGCCGGGAGTCGGCGGTAATCGGCGCTTTGGCCCAGGGCTTGAGCCGAAGGGGTGGGTACCGGCTGCTGGGCAGCGGCTCCGTGCTCTCCGTCCTGCCGGTAAGGGAGGCACCGGAGACCCTGGCGGACCGGCTGGCCGAGGGCGGCGTGGCGGTCCGGGCGGGGCTCCATTGCGCGCCACTGGCCCATATGACCGCTGGCACCCTGGAAACCGGTACCGTCCGTTTCTCCGCCTCTGTGTTCAATACGCTGGAGGAAGTAGAGCAGGTGCTGACGCTGCTGGACTGAAGTTTCTGCACGCTGAGAGGGGGCCGCTCCCATGGAGCGGCCCCCTGGCGCTGCCTATGGGATTTCCATAGGGAAAGCGTGCCTGGTACGGACTGTGACCTTGGCGGGCATCATCATCTGCGGAGCGGATGGATTACGCCGCAGGCAATTTTTTCACCGGTGTTCCCGGCTGGCTGGGATGTGAAGTCATCTGGCTGGCTGTGGATGACTACCGTGCGGCCAATCACGTCCGCCACCCGGAAACGGCCTGTCAGCACTGCCATCCGGGCGTGTCCGCCGCATCCAAACAGCGGCGGGAGATCGCCTGCGTGGCGGGGGTGGTCGCAATTGCCCTTGGAATAGTGGCCGCCCGTCTCGGAAAATCCTGTTCCTCCGCAGGAACAGCCCTCGTGGATGTGGAAGCCAAAGATTTCAGGGCCGCTCTGGGGCAGTCGGCATATATTTGCCGCCACCAGTGTGCCGGTGGGACGGCAGTAGAACGCGACGGTTCCGATGGGCCCGGCGGCCGGGTCCGCGCCGTGTATGTTTGCGATGGCCTGTGGACGGCCAAAGGAAAAATCCATGCTGGTACCTCCCAATCGGAAAGGGGGCGCGCTGCATCAGCGGTAGAGTGGATTCCGCTGTACACCCCCTCTATCGTATGCCGGCGGAAGGAAAGCGTGCGGAGGGCGGCGAACCGGAGTTGTCCCTCCCGTACTGGCTCTTCCGTATGAAGAGCATTCCGCCCCGGCGGCCCTGCATTCAATGTCGCCGGGTGCGCGGCATATGCTGGAAGGTGCTCCGTTTCCTGCTATCCTCCGGGGGAATTGCGGAAAAATTTACGAATTGTACAAAAAATTGCAGGTGGAATTGGTTGCTTTTTCCCCGCACTTAGATTAGAATAGGAGTACTTATGGGATTATGAAAATTGGGGGGCAAATCATGGAGGTCATCACGGGAATTGCACAGCAGATCGTGGATTTTGTTCTCTCCCTAAAGTTAAGCGATATTCTGGATATTTTAATCATTGCGTATCTGGTGTACCGTTTGCTGCTTCTGGTGCGCAAGACCAATTCCTCCCGCTTGTTCAAGGGTGTGCTTCTGGTGCTCCTGGGGCTGTGGGTCTCCTCCTTCGGCCTGCGGGGGCTGAACTATTTGTTGAGCCATATTGTAGAGTGGGGCGTTTTGGCACTGCTGATTCTCTTCCAGCCGGAGATCAGGCGGGTGTTGGAGCAGATGGGCAGCAGCCGGTTTCCGTTTTTGGAGTTTTTTTCCAAGCCGCAGGTGGACAAGCAGGTCATTGAGAAGGCCATCGCCCAGACAGTGCAGGCCTGCGGGGATATGAGCAAGTCCCGCACGGGGGCGCTGATTGTGTTTGAACGGAACATTCAGCTGGACGAGGTCCTCCGCAGCGGCACTAGGCTGGATGCGGAAACCTCCTCGGAACTGCTGAAAAACATCTTTTTTGTGAAGGCGCCCATGCACGACGGCGCCGTCATTGTCCGGCAGGGCAGGGTCCTGGGGGCGGGCTGCATGCTTCCCCTGAGCCGGAATGTGAATTTAAGCCGGGATCTGGGCATGCGCCACCGGGCTGGCATCGGCATGAGCGAGAATTCCGACGCAGTGGTGGTTTTGGTCAGTGAGGAGACCGGCTCCATTTCGGTGGCCGTGGGCGGCATGCTTAAGCGGCATCTGATGACCGAGACGCTGGAGCAGCTGCTGCGCAACGAGCTGCTGCCCCAGCCGGAGGCGGAGGCGGACAAGGATGCCAAAAGGCGCCAGCCTCTGAAGAACCTTTTCGGCATTTGGAAAAAGGAGGACCGCCATGAGTGAGAAAACCAATAAGATCCTTTATATGGCGCTGTCCCTGCTGCTGGCGATCCTGTTTTGGCTGTACGTGGATAACGCCGAAGGGGGCAAAATCAGCGAGACCTTTTACAACGTTCCCGTGGAGTTTATTGGGGAGACGGATGTACTGGCTACCCGTGGGCTGATGCTGGCGGACGCCGGGGAGACCACGATTACCCTGCGTCTGAGCGGACCCCGTCTGGCCATATCCAGTCTGGACCGGGACGATATCCGCATCCAGGTGGACCTGACGGGCATCAACGCCGTCAGCACCTATCAACTCAGCTATACGGTCAATTACCCGGACTCCATCAACAACAGCGACATCAGCATTGAATCCGCCTCCCGCTCCACGGTGACGGTACAGGTGATTGAACTATCCACAAAGACCGTTCCGGTGGTCGCGGAGATCGTGGGCAAGGTGGCGGATGGGTATATGTATATGTCGGACCGCCTGGTGCTGGAGCCCTCCACCCTGACCGTCAGCGGCCGGGAGGAGGATATTGCTGATGTGGAGCAGGCCAGGATTGTCCTGGATCTTACTGACGCCACCAGCACCGTAGAGCGGGAATTCACCTACCAGCTGTTGGACAGCGCCGGCGGCCAGGTGCCCACCGACGGTATCCGGGTCTCTGACAAGCGGATTGAGGTGACGGCACCGGTATTCCTAGTGAAGGATCTGGATCTGACCATCAAGTGGAAGGAGGCCGCCGGGTCCATGCTGGAGAATGTGGACTGGGAGATTGTCCCCAACAAGATCACGGTGGCTGGGGAGGCGTCCAGTTTGGAGACAAAGGAGAATATCATTCTGGGCGAGGTGGATCTCAGCAATCTTCTCTCCGATACCCAGCTGGAACTGGAGATCGACACCCCTGCCAACTGCGTCAACAGCAGCGGTATTGCCAGTGCCACCGTGTCCATCAAATTTATCAACGGCCTGGAGACGCGGCTCTTCACTGTCACCAATATTGCCGCCCGGGGCCTGTCCAACGGGCAGAATTTCAGCCGGATTACCAATTCTGTGGATGTGGTGGTCCGGGGCATGCCGGAGGAACTGGAGGAACTGACAGCGGATGATATCCGCATTGTGGTTGACCTGACGGAGTATACCTCTGACGGAACCTATTCTGTACCCGCCACCGTGCTGGTGGACGGCCACGATGGGGTGGGGGCTGTGGGCTCCTACACTGTGGCCTGCAAGATCACATCCTAGGGGGCGCCGCTTATGATCCAGATTGCGACTGTCACCGGGGTACCCGCCCCGGGAGAGGCGGTGGTGTCCGTGGTCCGGCAAAGTGCCTGCGGCCACGACTGCGAAACCTGCGCCGGCTGCGGTGCCCAGGGAGGAAGCCTCACGGTTCGGGCTGTGACGGAAATTCCGGTGGCTGTGGGGGATCGGGTAGAGATATACAGCGGCAACAGCCGGGTGCTGGGCATCGCGGCGTTGGTGTATCTGGCGCCGGTGGCTCTGTTTTTGGCAGGCTACCTTCTCTCCGGCACCCTGCCGGAGACGATGCGTTACCTATGCGGGGGGATGGCCTTCCTGCTGGGGATGCTGGGTGCGGTGGCGCTGGACCGGCTGGCCCGACGGCGGGGCGGCGTTGTGTTCCGAATCCTGCGCAAGGTATAGGTGAGGACATGTTCGGCTATGTAAGACCATCCACGGCGCAGCTGAGCGAAGCGGACAAGCAGCGCTTTGCCGCCGTGTACTGCGGACTGTGCCGCGCGCTGCAGCGGCGCTACGGCACTGCAGCCCGCTTTATTCTCAACTATGATTTTACCTTTCTGGCGGTGCTGCTGTCGGAGAGGGAGTCTGGTGAGCCGCTGCACAGGCGGTGTATGGCGCATCCTGTGCGGGGGCGGGACTATTTCCCCGGCAATGCCGCCCTTGACCTGGCAGCGGACTGCAGTGTGATTCTGGCCTGGTGGCAGCTGCGGGATGCCGTGGCGGATCACGGCGCCGCTGCGGGGGCAAAATATCGGGCCGCATCCCTGGCCTTGGCGGGCGCCTACGGCAAGGCCCGCCGCCTCCGTCCTGATTTTGACCGGTCCACGGCGGCACATCTGGAGAAGCTGGGCCGGCTGGAGCGGGAGGGCTGCGCCTCCATGGACGAGGCGGCGGATGCCTTCGCCGTGCTGCTGCGGGGGATCGGCAGCCAGGTGGCGGACCCGGTGCGGCGGCGGGTGACGGAGGAGTTTCTCTACCATCTGGGCCGCTGGATCTATCTGGTGGACGCGGCGGACGACCTGAAGGAGGACTTTGCCTCCGGCAACTATAACCCGCTGATCCTCCGATTCTCCCTGCAGGAGGGCAAGCTGTCAGAGGAAGCCAGGCGGAGTCTGGTGATTTCATTGGACGGCTCTATCCGCCTGATGGCCGCAGCCTATGAGTTGTGGGACTTCGGAGTGTGGAGTCCCATCATCCGCGCGACAGTCTATGAGGGGCTTTTCTGTGTGGGAAAGGCTGTTTTAGAGGGTACATTCCAAGCTGGCGATACGTGGTTTCGTATTGGCGGCAGAAACAAGGAGCAGCTATGAGCGATCCCTATAAAATTCTGAATATCCCCAGCACCGCCACCGATGAGGAGGTCAAAAAGGCGTACCGGGACCTGGCGCGGAAGTACCACCCGGATAACTACCACGACAACCCGCTGGCGGATCTGGCCCAGGAGAAGATGAAGGAGATCAACGAGGCCTACGACACCATTCAGCGCCAGCGGGGCAGCCGGGGCGCCGGGGGCGGCGGAACTGCCTCCGCTCAGCAGAGTTACGGCGGCTATCAGCGCCAGTCATCGGCCTACAATGGCTATGCCTCCGCAGGAAGTGCCGCCTTTCAGCAGGTCCGTATGGCAATCAACCGCAACGATTTGGGCACGGCGGAGCAGATACTGGGCCGGATCGATGACCACAACGGCGAGTGGAACTTTCTCAAGGGCACCATCTGCTACCGGCGGGGCTGGGTGGACGAGGCCCGTCGCTATTACCAGACCGCCTGCCAGATGGACCCGTCCAACAGTGAGTACCAGCAGGCCCTCAGCTATGTGGAGAACGGCGGGGAGACTGCCTACCGTCCCGGCGGCTTTGGAATGTTTTCCACAGACTGTACGGAGGGGAATACCTGCGGCCGGCTGGCCTGTATGTATTTGGCCTGTAATATGTGTGGCTTCGGTGGGATGCGTTTTTGTATTTGCTAGCCGTGAAGCGGCTGTGGGAATAACAGGAGGGATGATCTTTTGATTAAGAGTATGACTGGTTACGGACGGGCCAGGGAGCAGAGAAACCACCGGGACATAACGGTGGAGGTCCGCAGCGTGAATAACCGGTATCTGGACTGCGCCGTAAAAATGCCCCGGGCCTATATTTTTGCCGAGGACGCCATTAAGTCCCTGGTACAGAAGGCTACCAGCCGGGGCAAGGTGGATGTGTTTGTGTCGGTTGATTCCCTGGGGGCGGAGGAGACGGTGGTATCCGTCAATGAACCTCTGGCCAGGGGATATATACAGGCGATGCACCGTCTGTGCGAACTGGGCGGCGGGCTGGTCCGGGAGGGCTGCGGCGCTGCGGAACTGGCGAGGCTTCCGGATGTGCTGGCTGTCACGCAGTCGGAAGAGGATCTGGAGAGTGTTTCTGCCGACCTCTGCGCGGTGGTAGAGGACGCTTTGGCGGCATACAATGCCATGCGGGAGACGGAGGGCCGGAAGCTGGAGGAGGATATTCTGGGCCGGCTGGATACCATTGAAGCCATTACGGCCCGCGTGGAGGAGCGCTCTCCCCAGACTGTGGCGGAGTACCGGGAAAAATTGCTCGCCCGTATGCGGGAGGTGCTGCAGAGCACCACAATAGACGAGGGCCGCATTCTCACCGAGGCGGCCATCTTTGCTGACAAGGTGGCTGTGGATGAGGAGACAGTGCGGCTGCGCAGCCACCTGGCGCAGCTGCGGGACATGCTGCGCAGCGGCGTGCCGGTAGGCCGGAAGCTGGATTTCCTGATCCAGGAGGTCAATCGGGAGTGCAATACCATCGGCTCAAAATGCACGGATCTGACCATTGCCAGAGATGTGGTGGACCTGAAGGCGGAGGTGGAAAAGATCCGCGAGCAGGTTCAGAATATCGAGTAGGAGGGGCGGCATGGAGTTTGTGAACATCGGCTACGGCAGCATGATCTCTGCCCAACGGCTGATTGCCCTGATCAGCCCCGACTCCGCCCCCATTAAGCGGCTGGTTTCAGAAGCCCGGGACCGCAGCATGCTCATTGATGCCACCTTTGGACGGAAGACGGCGGCTGTACTGATTATGGACAGCGACCATGTGATTCTGTCGGGCCTGCCGCTGGAGAAGCTGGGGCCGCGGTTTGGAATGGCTCCCACGGTACTGGAGGAGGAGCAATGAGACGGGGAAAGACATTTATCATCTGCGGCCCCTCCGGCGTGGGGAAGGGGACGGTGGTTTCCCGGCTTTTGGCCCAGGACCCCACCCTCTATTTTTCCGTCTCCGCCACCACCAGGCCACCCCGGCCTGGTGAGGAGGACGGGATTCACTACCACTTTCTCTCCCAAGAGCAGTTTCAGCACTGGATCCGGGAGGATGCTTTCCTGGAGTACGCGGAGTTCGTGGGCAATTACTACGGCACACCCAAAAAGTATGTGGACGAGGCCATGGCTGCCGGCCGGGATGTGATACTGGACATTGAGATCCAGGGGGCGGACCAGGTCCACCGCAAGCGCCCCGATGCGGTACGCATCTATGTGGCCCCCCCCAGCTGGGAGGAATTGGAGCGCCGCCTCATTGGCCGGGGTACCGAGGACATGGAACGGGTGCGCCGCCGTTTGGAGCGGGGGAAGCAGGAGTTTGCCGCCGCCAGGGAATTTGATTATTTTGTGATCAACGACACCGTGGACCGGGCTGTGGAGGAGATTCACGCCATTCTCTGCGCGGAGCACTGCCGGCCCGATGAGCGGATTTCCATGGTGGATCGTTAGCAGGTCCCACAAATAAATTTTTATTAAAGGAATGATACGACTATGATGCTCTATCCCGCTATGAATAAGCTGACAGCCAACGTACCTAACCGCTACCTGCTGGTGAATGTGGTGGCCCGCCGGGCCCGCCAAATTGCCCAGGAGGCGGATGACACCGGCGAGAAGCTGGATATCAAGCCTGTGACTATGGCCATTCAGGAGGTGGCGGATGGCAAACTCTCTGTGACCGCCACCGATGTGGTGATTCGGGACGTGGAGGCCTGATGCCCCAGCAGAAGATGAGGAGGGATGACGATGGATCAGGTGGCCCGGGTGGCCGTTTCCGCCGCTACCTACGCCATTGACAAGCCCTATGACTACCGGGTGCCCCAGGCGCTTTTGGGAAAGGCCCAGGTGGGCATGCGCGTCACAGTGCCCTTTGGCAGGGGAAATCGGACTAGCGAGGGGTTGATCCTGGCCCTGGTGGAGGACAGTCCACGGCCGGAACTGAAGGCGCTCTCCAGCCTGCTGGACCAGGAGCCGGTGCTGGGGGGCGAGGAAATTAAGCTGGCGCTGTGGCTGCGGGAGCGGTACTTCTGTACCCTCTACGACGGGGTCAAGGCCCTGCTTCCTGCGGGACTCTGGTATCGGATTCAAGAGGTTTACACGCTGGCCGTGGACCGGGAGACGGCTCTGGCTGCGGCAGTGGGCGACAAGGAAAAAAATGTGCTGGAACTGCTGGCTGGGCGGGGCGGAAGCTGCGAACTGGAGACCATGAAGGCCCTCTGCGGCGACAGTGTCACTGCCCAGCTGCGCTGCCTGGTGGAGCGCGGCCTTGTGACGGAGGATACCACCTCCCGGCGCAAAATATCCGATAAATTGGTGCGCCGGGTGACGTTGGCGGTGGCGCCGGAGGAGGCCATGGCGGCGGTCGAGCCCAGGCGGCGCTCTGCGCCCCTCCGCTACGAGGTGGTAAAGCTTCTCTGTACCGTGGGCAGCGGACTCTCCAGCGACATCTGCTACTTTACCGGTGCCTCTATGCAGACGCTGAAGGGGCTGGAGAAGAGCGGTCTGGTGACATTTTCCCAGGAGGAGGCCCTTCGGGTACCCAGGACGGACAGTGCCGACGGTGCGCCTATCGTGCTCAACCAGGAGCAGCAGGCGGCCTACGACGGGATTTTGGCCATGTCGGAGACGGGAAAGCCCGGCTGCGCTCTGCTCTACGGCGTAACCGGCAGCGGTAAGACCGCTGTGTATATCCGTCTGCTGCAGGAAGTCGTCCGCCGTGGCCGCCAGGGGATGATCCTGGTTCCTGAGATTGCTCTTACCCCTCAGATCATGGCCAAGTTCAGTGCATACTTTGGGGATAAAGTAGTTATGCTTCACAGCAATCTTCCCATGAGCGAGCGCTATGACCAATGGAAGCGTATTCGCCGGGGGGAGGTCAATGTGGTTTTGGGAACTCGCAGCGCGGTCTTTGCTCCTCTGGACCGGCTGGGAATGGTGATTCTGGACGAGGAGCAGGAGAGCAGCTACCAATCGGAGAACCAGCCCCGCTACCACGCCCGGGATGTGGCGAAATTCCGCTGTGCCCAGAGCGGCGCAACTCTGGTGCTGGGCTCCGCCACCCCCTCGGTGGAGAGCACATATTTCGCCCAGAAGGGCGCCTATCAAAAGCTGATCCTTCGCAGCCGGTACAACCGGCAGCCTCTGCCAAGGGTGCTGATTGCGGATATGCGCCAGGAGGTGCGCCGGGGCAACGCCGGAATTATCAGCGAGTGTCTGCGGGGCGAGTTGGCGGAGAACCTGAGGCGGGGAGAGCAGAGCATTTTGTTTTTAAACCGCCGGGGCAATAGCCGCATGCTGCTGTGCGGGGAGTGCGGCGGGGTGCCGGAGTGTCCCCGGTGCAGTGTGCCCCTGACGTACCACAGCGCCAATGGCCGGCTGATGTGCCACTACTGCGGCCACTCCGAGCGGGCGGAGAGCACCTGCGACGAGTGCGGTGGATTGATGAAGCCTGTCGGTGTGGGTACCCAGCGGGTGGAGGAGGAGTTGGAGTGCCTTTTTCCCGGCACCCAGGTGCTCCGTATGGATGCGGATACTGTGTCCGGGAACCATGAGCAGCTGCTCAGCCGGTTCGAAAAGCAGCAGATTCCCATTCTTTTGGGCACCCAGATGGTGGCCAAGGGATTGGATTTCGAAAATGTCACCCTGGTGGGGGTTTTGGCCGCGGATCTAAGCCTCTATGTGGACAGCTACCGGGCTGCCGAGCGCACCTTCAGCCTGCTGACCCAGGTGGTGGGGCGGGCTGGGCGGGGCAGTAAGGACGGCCGTGCTGTGATTCAGACCTTCACCCCGGATAATGAGGTCATTACCAGTGCCGCCCGCCAGGACTACAATACCTTTTACACCGGGGAACTCCGCATGCGGCGGGCTAGGCGCTATCCGCCCTTTGCGGATATCTTCACCCTGACGGTCTCCGGGCCGGAGGAGGGGGCAGTGCTCCGGGCCGTGGCCCGGCTGCGGGACGCCATGCGTTCTGCTACCCGCTATCCCACCACGTCAAATATGTCCGTTGAGATTCTGGGGCCCGCTCCGGCACCGGTGCTGAAGGTCAATAACCGCTACCGCTATCGGGTGCTCTGGGTGGGCAGCAATGACCACACCACCCGGGAACTGCTGGCCTACTACATCCGTGCCTTCTATCAGCAGAAGGAGAACCGGGGGCTGCACCTGTTTGTGGACTGTAATGGACCGGAGTAAAGACCCTTGTGAGAGAAAAACCAGCAACAGGCGGCTAAGATCGCCCGAAGGAGGATACAATTACTATGGCAATCAGACAGATCGTGACCCAGGGAAATGACATCCTGGAGAAGAAGTGCCGCCCGGTGACGGCGTTCAATGACCGGCTCCACCAGCTGCTGGACGATATGGCGGATACCCTGGTGGAAGCTAACGGCGTGGGGTTGGCTGCTCCCCAGGTGGGGATCCTGCGCCGGGCGGTGATTGTGGTGGGGGACGAGGATGAGGTCATTGAACTGATCAACCCCGAGATTGTTGCCAGCGACGGGGAGCAGACAGGCCCTGAGGGCTGCCTCAGTGTCCCCGGCAAGTTCGGTATGGTTACGCGGCCCTACCGTGTGACAGTCCGCGCCCAGGACCGCTTCGGAGACTGGTTTGAGGTGGAGGGCGAGGATTTGACAGCGCGGGCTTTCTGCCACGAGTTGGAGCACCTGGACGGGCATCTGTACGTGGAGCATATCGACCGTTTCTTGACGGAGGAGGAACTCAACGAGTACTACAAGGAGCAGGAAGCCGAATTGAACGAGGAGGAGACCGGGGAGTAATGCGGATTGTTTTTATGGGGACGCCGGAATTTGCCGTATCCGTCCTGCGCCATGTGGTGGAGGGCGGATGGGAGGTCTGCGCCGTTTATACCCAGCCGGACAAGCCCAAAAATCGCGGTATGAAGCTGGTTCCAACACCTGTAAAGGAATATGCCCTCACAAAAGGGATTCCGGTTTATCAGCCGGCCTCCTGCCGGGACCCGGAAACGCTGGCCCAGTTGGAGGCTCTTGCGCCGGATGTGATCCTGGTGGCGGCCTACGGCAAGATTTTGCCCCAGGCCCTGCTGGATATTCCGCGCCTTGCCATCCTCAACGTCCACTCCTCTCTGCTGCCCCAGTACCGGGGCGCCGCACCCATCAACTGGGCGGTGCTGAACGGGGACACAGAGACGGGCGTCACCATTCAGTACATGGCGGCGGAACTGGACGCGGGGGATATTTTGCTCTCTAAGCCGGCAGCTATTGACCCTGAGGAGGACGCGGGACAACTCTACGGTCGTTTGGCGGAATTGGGCGGCCAGGCGGCCTGCGAGGCGCTGGTGCGGCTGCGCGACGGTACGGCGGGGCGGACGCCCCAGGTCTATGGTCCCCAGTACCAGTACGCGGCTATGCTGTCCAGGGATATGTCTCCGATTGACTGGACAAAGCCTGCCCAGACCATTGTGAATCAGGTCCGGGGACTGATCCCCTGGCCCTGCGCCACCACGGAGGTGGCTGGGACCCGGTGGAAGATCTACCGGGCCGGAGTGGGCGCCGCCGCAGGCGCCGCGCCAGGCACCATCGTATCTGCTGGAAAGGCGGGCATTGGGGTGGCCGCCGGGGATGGGAGGACGGTTCTTATTACGGAATTGCAGGCCGATGGCGGCAAGCGTATGGCCGCTGCGGACTATTTACGCGGACACCCCATTCCGGCCTGGGGCCGGAATGGGGACCCCACTATTTGACCGCAGCCGTCCGAAGTGAATTCGTCCGGCAGCAAGGTTTTGCCTGAAGGCAAAACGCTTGAACGCCGGATTACCGGCGGTTCCGGCCTGGGGCCGGAATGGGGACCCCGCTATTTGACCGCAGCCGTCCGAAGTGAATTCGTCCGGCGGCAGAGGCTGCTGAACAGGCCGGCTGGTTTTGCTGTGCAGGAGCATAGCGGAGTTGGCCTTGCTGCCCGTGTTGCGGGCAGCGGCCGTACAATCCAAGCGCGGGGGTCGTTCCGACCCACATGCGCGAAAACTTTGTGCGACTGCTTTGCCATATATTGTAGCGCGCTGGGGCGCATGAAGTTTTATGCCCAGAGGAGGTTTATCGAATGCCCTTTTACTATGACACCATCTACTGGATTGTTTTGATCCCGGTGCTGTTGCTGTCTGTGTATGCCCAGGCCAGGGTCAGCGGAAGCTTCAGCAAATACAGCCAGGTGAAAAATCGGCGGCACATCACCGGCGCCCAGGCGGCCTATGAGGTGCTGCGTACCCATGGTGTGACGGATGTGGAAATCCGTCCCTGCCGGGGCAGTCTGACAGACCACTACGCCCCCCGGGACAATACCATCTATCTCTCAGAGCCCGTGTACAGCGCCGACACGGTGGCAGCGGTAGGGGTGGCGGCCCATGAGGCGGGACATGCGGTGCAGTATGCGGTGGGGTATGGCCCGATCCGGATTCGCTCCGCCATTATTCCCGTGACCCAGTTTGGCTCCAAATTTGCCTTTGTGGCGCTGCTGCTGGGTCTGGTACTCTACTCTCAACCCATGTTTGCCATCGGTATCGTCCTTTTTGGCCTGACCACCCTGTTTCAGCTGGTGACACTGCCGGTGGAATTTGATGCCTCCGCCCGGGCCCTGGCCACTATTGACGGCAATTTTCTGCTGGAGGCGGATGAGCGGCAGGGAGCGAAGAAGGTCCTGACCGCCGCGGCGCTGACCTACGTGGCAGCGCTGCTCATGTCCCTGGCGCAGCTGCTGCGCTACCTGCTGATTTTCTCCGGCCGGAACAACAGAAGGCGATGAGCGGCGGCGGAAGAGAGACGGCCCTGGAGGTGCTCACCGCCTGCCGGAGACTGGATGCCTGGTCCGACGGCAGCCTGAAGGCTGCCTGTAAGAAAAACGGCCTGGAGCCCCGGGAGGCGGCCTTTGCCGCCAGGCTGGTATACGGGGTTTTGCAGAACCGGGCGCTGCTGGATTTTTATCTGGATTGCTTCTGCACCGGCCCCTTCGACAAGCTGGAGCCCTTTGTGCGGGATGTGCTGCGCCTGGGGGCCTATCAGATTCTCTTTATGGATCGGGTTCCCTCCAGCGCGGCGGTTCACCAGGCGGTGGAGATGGTTAAGACCCACCGCCGTCAGCGTTCCGCCGGCCTGGTGAACGCCGTACTGCGGAAGGTGAGCCAGAACGCGGCACAGCTGCCCCCCATTCCGGAGGCGGACGTGGTGTCAGCCATGGCCCTGCGCTACAGCCACCCGGCGTGGCTGGTGGAGCGGCTGATGGGGCTGGTGGGCCGGGAGGAGGCAGAGGGCTTCCTGCAGGGGGATAACACACCGGCTCCCATGACGATTCAGCGTAATCCCCTTACATGCGACAGGGAGACTCTGCTAGACTATTGGGAGGGCCGTGGGGCCGCTATTCAGCCTCACCCCTGGCTGGCGGACTGCTTCTTCCTGACGGGCGGCGGAAGCCTGGAGGAGGACCGGGCCTTCCAGGCGGGATGGTTCCAGGTTCAGGATGCCGCCGCCAGGCTGGCGGTTCTGGCCGCCGGGCCCAGGCCTGGGGACCGTGTGTTGGACGTATGCGCCGCCCCCGGGGGGAAGTCCTTTGCCTGTGCCATAGCGATGGAAAACCAGGGGCACATTATTTCCTGCGACATCCATCCCAAAAAGCTGGAGGCCATGGCCCGGGATGGAGCCCGGCTGGGCGTCACCTGTGTGGAGACGGCGGTTCGGGACGGTCGGAGCAATGATCCCGCCTGGAATGGGGCTTTTGATCTGGTACTTTGTGACGTACCCTGCTCCGGCCTGGGCATTATCCGCAAGAAGCCGGATATTCGCTATAAGGACCCCGTCGCTCTGGCGGCGCTGCCGCCTATTCAGGGGGCCATTTTGGATAATGCCAGCCGCTATGTCCGCCCGGGCGGTGTACTGCTCTACTCCACCTGCACCATTCTCCCCGAGGAAAATGAAGCGGTAGTGGAGGCGTTTCTCGCCGGTCACGGCGATTTTGCCAGAGAGCCCTTTCTCCTGCCGGGACCGGCGGGACAGACGGAGGGCACCGTTACTCTGTGGCCGCAGCGCCACGGCACCGACGGCTTTTATGTGTGTAAGCTGAGGAAGTTATGAAAGAGGATATCAAATCCATGACCCTGGAGGAACTCACCGGGGCTTTGGCCCGGCTGGGGGAGCCGGCCTTCCGGGGAAAGCAGATCTTCTCCTGGCTCCACCGGGGCGCTGCCTCCTTTGAGGAGATGAGCAATCTCTCCAAGCCCCTGCGGGAGAAGCTGGCGGGTCTCTACTACATTGATGCCCTCCAGGTGGAACGCAAGCAAGTCTCCCGGCTGGATGGCACGGTAAAGTACCTGTGGCGGCTTATGGACGGCAACTGCATAGAGACGGTGCTCATGCAGTACCACCACGGCAATACGGTCTGTATCTCCAGCCAGGTTGGCTGCCGTATGGGCTGTGCCTTCTGTGCCTCCACCATTGGCGGCAAGGTGCGGGATCTGCGGCCGTCGGAACTGCTGGATCAGGTGATATTTACCCAGCTGGACAGCGGCCTCTCCGTCAGCAACATCGTACTCATGGGGATCGGAGAACCCCTGGACAATTTGGACAACGTGCTCCGGTTCCTGGAACTGGTGAACCACCCGGATGGGCTCTATATTGGCATGCGCCATATCAGTCTCTCCACCTGTGGCATCCTGCCGGGAATCCGCCGCCTGGCGGAGGAGGAACTGCAGTTGACACTCAGCGTATCCCTTCATGCGCCGGACAGCGAGACCCGCAGCAGGATCATGCCGGTGAACCGGGCGTACGATGTGGAGGATTTGTTTGCGGCCTGCCACGCTTACTTTCAAAAGACAGGGCGGCGCATCAGCTTTGAGTATGCCATGATCGACGGCGTCAACGACAGCGACTGGCAGGCGGATCGGATTGTTCAGAAATTGAGGGGGATGCCGGGACATGTGAATTTGATCCCACTGAACGATGTGGCGGAGAGTCCGCTGAAGCCCAGCCGCCGCATTCGTCAGTTTCAGGAGCGGCTGGAGAAGCAGGGGGTCACCGCCACGGTCCGGCGCAGCCTCGGCGGGGATATTGATGCCAGCTGCGGTCAGCTGCGGCGAAAGGCCATGGAAGATGGAGAAAGGGAGTGCTGATATGGTAAATGTGTGGGGCATGACCGATATCGGTCTTGTACGGAAGGAGAACCAGGACGCCTACCTGGTACAGACCAGCGAGGAGACCGGGCATACCATATGCGTGGTGTGCGACGGGATGGGCGGCCCCAAGGGGGGAAAGCTGGCCTCCCGCCTGGCAGTGGACATCTTTGTGTCCTCCTGCCTGGGCAACCTGCGCCGGGATATGACGGCGGAGCAGGTGCAGGAGGTGGCGGATTTTGCCATCACCACCGCCAACAGCGCCGTCTATGAGCGATCCTGTGAGGACCCGGCCCTCCACGGCATGGGGACTACGCTGGTTTCCGCCATCACCTGGGGGGGGGAGTCTCTGATCTCTAATGTGGGGGACAGCCGGGCGTACCTGATCCGAGGCGGGGAGGGGGGCGGTCTCAGCCGCGTCACCAAGGACCACTCCCTGGTGGAACGGCTGGTGGATATGGGGAATATCACCGCCGAGGAGGCCCGCAGCCACCCGGACCGCAATTTGATCACCCGTGCCCTGGGGCCGGAACGGGAGGCCATGGGGGACAGCTACCGGGTGTCCCTGGCCGCCGGAGACTTTATCCTTCTCTGCACCGACGGCCTTATTGAGACTGCCACGGATCAGGAGATGGAGCGGGAGGTGCTTAGCAGCGCCCCCATCAACACCTGTTTAGACCGGCTTTTGGCCATCGCCAAGGAGCGCGGCGCCGCGGACAATGTCACCGCCGTGCTGCTCCAGCAGCTGTGATGGACACTCCCGGCAAGTACCAAGGAAGAGAGGACACCTGACTATGGAACGATACATAGGAAAGATGCTGGACAACCGGTACGAGATTCTGGAGGTCATCGGCACAGGCGGCATGGCGGTGGTATTCAAGGCCAAGTGCCACCGGCTCAACCGCCTGGTGGCCATTAAGATGCTGAAAAAGGATCTGAGCGAGGACGCGGAGTTTCGCCGCCGGTTTCATGATGAGTCCCAGGCTGTCGCCATGCTCTCCCACCCCAACATTATGGCGGTGTACGACGTGAGTCGGGGCGGCGACATGGACTATATTGTCATGGAACTCATCGATGGCATCACGCTGAAACAGTATATGGAGCGCCGGGGCAGGTTGAATTGGCCCGAAGCCCTGCACTTTATTACCCAGATCATGAAGGGACTCAGCCACGCCCACAGCCGTGGCATCATCCACCGGGACATTAAGCCCCAGAACATGATGGTGCTTCGGGACGGCACGGTGAAGGTGACGGACTTCGGCATCGCGTGCCTGTCCAACGGGAGAAGCCCCTCCAACGAGGCTATCGGCTCCGTCCATTATATCTCCCCTGAGCAGGCAAAAGGAGAGTACACCGATAACCGCAGCGACATCTACTCCGCCGGCGTGGTGCTCTATGAGATGCTCACCAGCCGCCTGCCCTTTGATGGCTCCGACCCGGTGTCCATAGCCATCCAGCACTTTTCCGCCGTACCGCTCAGCCCCCGGGAAATTGATCCCGACATTCCTGAGGCTCTGGAGCAGATCTGCATGAAGGCCATGGCGGCGGACCGGAACATGCGCTACGCTACCGCCGACGAGATGCTGGCGGATCTGGATGCTTTCCGCAAGGACCCCAGCGTCAGTTTCGATTACACGCCGGCGGATTTGCAGGCAGAGCGGGCGGCCGACGACGAGCCCACCCAATATCTGCCCAACGTGGCGGTGACGCGGTCCCGGCAGAACCCGCACCATGCCGCGCCGCCGCTGCGGCACGAGGAGGAGGAAGAGGAGGAGCACCACCGCGGGGGCAATTGGTGGAAGATGCTGCTGATGATTGCGCTGTGTGCGGTGGTTGGCTATTTTGCCGTGACACGCATCTATGACGCCATTATAAGCAGCTTTCCCGTGACGGAGGTGCCGGAGTATGCGGTGCCGAGGGTGGTGGGTAAGACGGTGGAGGAGGCCTCCGCCATGGAGGAGGTGGTCGGCGTCTTTGCCATCGTGGAGACAACCGCAGTGAACAGCAACGAGTACCCCGCCGGTCAGATTATCAGGCAGGATCCGGAGGAGGGGCGGATGAAAAAGCCCGCTGCCAATGGCCAGCTGATTCAGATTGATGTGACTGTCAGCCTGGGCGTCCGCTCCGGCGCCATGCCGGACCTGATCAACGCGGAGGCCCGTACCGCGAAGGTTACACTGGAGCAGGGGGACGACCTGGGTAAGCTGGATCTGAATGTGGTGGAGGGGGAGCCGGAGTACTCCGACGAGATTGAGGCCGGATATGTGATCCGCACGGTCCCCTCTGTTGGGGAACCGCTGGAGGAGGGGGATACCGTCACTCTGATTATCAGTAAGGGGCCCAAGATTAAGTCTTCCACCATGCCCCCCTGTGTGACGCTGGATATGGAGGATGTGCAGCGGATGATGGATGAACTGAAGCTGCTGGCTGTATTTGAGCCCGTGGAGGGCACACAGCCTGTTGGGGAGGTTCTCAGCCAGAGTGTGGCCGTGGGGGAGTCGGTGCCCGAGGGTACCACCGTCACCTTCACCTACAGCGACGGTGAGAAGCTTATTGAGAAGGTAATCTCCTTCACCGTTCCCGAGAGCAGCGGAGAGGTCTTTGTGGAGATGTTCCTGGATACCACCCAGGTGTTTGCCAGCGACCTGCCCGGAACCCAGGGGCTGCTGGAGGTTCCCGTCTATCAGAAGGCCGGAAGCTATGAACTGCGCATTTACGTGGATGATGTGTTGGAGCACTATGAGGTGATGACCTTCGGTGAATAGAGGCAGGATACGGAAAGCCCTCAGCGGCTTCTACTATGTGGATACGGGGGACGGTGGGGTCATCCAGTGCCGGGCCCGTGGGAAATTTCGTCAGGATGGATTAAGCCCCCTGGTGGGGGATTGGGTCCAGATCCGGGAGACGGAGCCGGGAACCGGCATGGTCTGGGAGGTGGAACCCAGGAAAAACGCCTTCGCCCGGCCTGCTGTGGCCAACATCGACCAGTTGGTGGTGGTGGCCTCTGAGGCCGTCCCCGTGACGGATCCCTTCCTCGTTGACCGGGTTGCCGCCATCGCGGCCCTGAAGGGCTGCGGGGTACTGATCTGCATCAATAAATGCGACCTGGCCTCCGGAGAACGCTTGGCGTCGATTTATCGTCAAGCGGGCTTTTCTACCTTGTGCGTCAGTGCTGAAACAGGAGAGGGCTTGCGAGAACTTCGGGATAGAATATCTGGCAAGCTTTCTGCCTTTACAGGGAACTCGGGCGTAGGGAAATCCAGCATTTTAAATGCGATTGAGCCCGATTTCTCCCTGCAGGTGGGAACTGTCAGCGAGAAGCTGGGGCGGGGCCGCCATACCACGCGCCATGTGGAACTGCACCGCCTGACTTGCGGCGCGGAGGTCATCGATACGCCTGGATTTAGTTCCTTTGACGCCCAGGAACTGGACTTGGAACTGAAGGAACGGCTGCCGGAGACATTTTTGGAGTTTCGTCCCTATCTGGACCGGTGCCGGTTTGTAGGGTGCAGCCACACCAAGGAGAAGGGCTGCGCTGTGCTTCAGGCGGTGCGGGCGGGGGAGATTCCGCCCAGCCGCCATGACAGCTATGTGCGCCTGTACCAGGAACTGAAAGATATCGCGGCATGGAAGCGTTAGCCTCCATGCCGCTTTTTCCGCCGGTGTCTTCGTCACCAACCGCCTGCCGCCGGTATATACTGGAGTACTTCGGGGTAAGGGGGCGATAGGAGTGGGGCCTGGATGGTGCCGGTGGATGGGGACCTGCGCGCTGGCGCTGGGGATCGGGATCTTGATCGCCGCGGTTTTCCCGGTGGGGGCGCTGCTGTTCCTGGTGGCGTTTCTTCTGATTGGCTGTGGGTGCGCGTGCCTGCGCAGATAGGAAGGAGGTTTATATGAAGATCGTTGTGGTCAAATCCCCAAAATTTTTCAGTGGAATTCTGCGGAAGCTGTTTGGGATGAAGGAGTGATTTGTTTTTCAATGAGAGCCCCTGGCGCAGCCGCCCCTGCCCGGGGCGGTGTGTTTTACAGGGTGTGCCCCCGGGATCCTTTTGCGAGGAAGTCCTGGGAGACTTTTTCGTGAAATGCCGGCATGAATTGCCTCCGCCCCTCATAGATTGGAACCAACGATAGCTTGAACATCCGCAAAAGCTTGGATATGCGCTGAGGGAGGACGCCGGATATGGAACTGAAACTGAAAAAGGTCGGCCACGACTACTTTGAGCAGGTGGCCTGGCCCAGCTTTTCCTGCGAAACCATGCGGGAGAGCATTGTGCCGGACAGCTGCGCGGATATCGCGCGGATCATCGATACCACCGCTCTGGTCTGTGTCACAGGCCGGGAGGTAACTGGCGACGGCCGCTTTTGCGCCAGCGGCTCGGTGGATGTGGCGGTGCTGTACATACCGGAAAAGGGGGATGGCCCCTGTTCCCTTCGTTTCCAATTGCCCTTTCAGGCCTTTGGCGATGGACAAGGGGCGGCGGATTGTGAACTCCTGGATATTCGGGGAGAACTGCGCAGTGTGGATACCCGGGTGCTGAATCCCCGGAAGGTTCTGACACGGGCGGACATTCTGCTGTACCCTTCCGGCTGCCGCCGGACAGCGCTCTCCCTCTGCACCGATGCGGCGGAGGCCGGGGATACCATACAGCTGCTGCGCCGGCAGAAGGAGATCCGGGTGGTGGCTGGCGTCCGGGAGAAGGAGTTCACGTTCCTGGAGGAACTGCCCCTGTCCCCAGGGAAGGGCGGGGCGGAGGAGGTCGTGTCCTTTCGTCTGGCTCTCCGAAGCACCGACAGCAAGCTGATTGGCAGCAAACTGGTGGTCAAAGGGCTGATTGCCGCCACCGTGCTGTACCGTGAGGCGGGAAATCGCCTGGGGGTACTGCAGCAGGAACTGCCATTTTCCCAGATTTTGGATGGCGCCGGCTTTGATGAGGAGTGCGAGAGCGAGGCGGTTTACCGCCTGTTGAGCGCCGAGTGCCGGGTAGGCGGAGAGAACAGCCCGGACGACAGCCATCTTTTGACGCTGACGCTGCTGCTGCGGGGCAGGGCTACCCTGTACCGCCGGGAGCAGGTAGGGTTTATCGCGGATCTGTACAGCACGGCGGCGCCGGTCAATTGCCAGACGATGGAGATTGAACTGTGCGAGGACAGCCAGCGCCATATCCGCCGCCAGAATATGCGGGAACTGCTGGAGACCGGCACACCGGTGAAAGCGGTAATCGACACGGAGGTGTGCTGCTGCGGCGTCCAGTGGACCGGAGACGGTGGGGAGCGGACGCTGGAGATCCCTGTCTGGGCCAGATGCCTGTATCTGGATGAGAACGACAGTCTGCGCAGCGCCCGGCGGGATTTTACCATCACCTGTCCTGCGGAACTGCCGCCGGAGTGTCAGGCCACGGCGGAGGCCTGCTGCAGGGGGGACGTCATGGCCAGCATCATGCCGGACGGTGTGGAACTGCGCTGCGCCCTGGAGTGCGCCATCGATGCCTCCCGCCGGGGCCGCTATGTCTGTGTCAGCGGCGGCGAGACGGAGGAGGAGGGGGAGCGGCCCGGCGAGATGCCCTCTCTGATTCTGCGGAAGATTGGGCGGGAGGAGACTTTGTGGGCGGTGGCGAAGCAGTACCGTACCACTTGCCGGGCCATTCTGGATGTCAACGAAATAGCCGACGAGGAGCATATCCCCCTGGACCGGCTGCTGCTGATTCCCAGGGCCCGATAGAATTCATCGTCCTGCAGAAGGAGAGAGGCGTGGCCTCAATGTCATTTAGTTAAGCCTTTTACCGAGCGCAAAAAAGTACCCACCCTGTTTTGAATCGGGTGGGTACTTTTTGTTGCGGTAATAAGCCGTGTTATAGACAATACCACTTTTCATATCACACATTTTGGCAAGTCAAGAGTGTATTCGTTCGACAAGCTGAAATTTATTTTGATGAAATCCGCTTATCAATTTGGTAAAAAAGTTCGCCCAACACCCAACACGCTACGAAAAAGGCAGTCACAAAGTGCCCACCTCTTAAAAATCTATCCCCGCCATTTTTATATCATCGTCAAGGCTTGTTGAAATATTGCAAAGAGCATTTACTGCCGCCTGTCGGTAAGAAAACAGGCAGATTTCCGTTGCATCTGCACGACTTGTTGAGATTTGACCTGTATCATTACCATTTACTTTGCATAAATGGTTGACCAAGCGAACTGCCTCCTTGCGGTGTACGTCCCTGCAAACCCGATGCGGTGCGATGCGGCAACAATGGTTAAATTAGCACAGAAAAAGGAAATTCCAATCACTTTTATTATACCGGATACAGGAAAAGTAGAGCATTCCTAAAGGACTCTGTTTTGACAACAAAAACCCCAGCAGGAACTACGGCAAACAAATGTGCCATAGTCCCTGCTGGGGTTAATAAAAACGATGTGTCACAAATATAGGCGTTTTGGGGGGACGCGAAGGTCCGCTTCCTAGGCAGGGGACTTTTCGGGCGTTACCAGTGGCAGATCAACCCGAAACGCGTATTTGTCACCTCGGACGATAGACTTTGTATATTCGATCAGCATATCACCCTCATAACTGTATCGTTCCAAGAGAGTGCAAGGAATATCGGATAAGATGTGCAACAGCGTCTTTTCCTCTAGACGAGGCATGACCGGTTGGAATTTCTCTACCGCTCTGTCGGCATGAAAACCATATCTATCGCGAAGAAATTCATACAAGGAACCGTTTGAAAGAATGTCAGTATCCAACGATAAAAACCGTGCCCGCGGCAGATAGGTCACTTCCAGCATCAAGGGATATTCTCTCGCGGACCGCAGCCGCACGAGCCTGTGGAACCGGGTACCAATCGGATAACCGGTCTCATGTTCCAAGGCGGCATCTGCTTCCACCAAGTTACAGCTGATTACTCTATTCTGGATAATAATATCCACGCTTTTAAGCATGTCCGTAAAGGAATAGAAGCCAGATAAAGGCTGCGTAAAGAGCCGAGGTTTGATATAAGACCCTGTTCCATTAACCGTTTCTATAATTCCAGTCGCTTTCAGTAAATCGAGAGCCCGTCGAACAGTTGACCTGCTTACATTATATGTTTTGCACAATTTGTCTTCTGAGGGTAAGGGAGAATTTTCCTGGTAGACTCCTCGCTGTATATCAGCCAGAAGTTTTTTGTAAATAGTGACAAAAAGGGACTCGTTTGCCATCCTATTTCCTCCTCAAAAATCTTCCTGCAAAGAAAGCCGCGGTTATTTCATGGGACAACGGTGGTCGTGAATGCGATTCGCATTCACGTGATAGGGGGTACCCCCTATCACGAATCTTAGCTGACAGAGAAATCTATACAGATGCTACGTGGAGATAACCTCAGTTCTTGGCAGATTGACCAATAACAACCTTGCCCTTTAATATACTGCCGACAAATTTGCCTGTCAAGCCTTTTTGCGACACCGCCCCAAAAGAGATACAGGTTGGCTTAGCTGTATGCTCAAATTTGAGATACCTGTATCTCAATCAGGCCCACCTGTATCTAAATGACCAAATCGGTTGACTTTTTCAGTTGAAATCTGTACGGTATATACAAAGGCATACCCCAAGTACCATAAGAATTCGGTAAAATGGAGGTTCGGCCATGAAAAAGTGGTTCATCGGAGTAGACGGGGGCGGCACAAAAACGGCGGTCGCCGTCTCGTTGCCGGATGGAAAACCAGTAGCGGAGACAGTCGGGAAAGGGTGCTCCTATCAGATGCTGGGCGTTGATGGCGCCGTCACGGTCATCATCAAGGAGGTGCGTTCCTGCCTGGAGGCCGCCGGAATCACCTTGGATGACTGCGCCGGGTGCTGCCTTGGAGTTCCTTGCTATGGCGAGAACGCCGAAAACGATGCCGCGATAACGGAGGCACTGCGGCAGGCACTCTCCCCTGTTCCGGTCCACATCGTCAATGATGTGGAAGTGGGATGGGCTGGAGCTCTGGCCTGTCAAGCGGGAATCCATATCGTGGCGGGGACCGGGGCCATTGCCTTTGGCAAAGGTCTGGACCAGCGGGCTGCCCGATGCGGCGGCTGGAATGAGTTCTTTGGCGACGAAGGCTCCTGTTACTGGGTCGGGAGGGAGGCCATGAGTCTCTTTACCAAGCAGGCGGATGGACGCATCCCCCGCGGGCCCCTCTATGACGTTGTACGGCGGGAACTGTCATTGTCCAAAGACATGAGGTTCATTGACATTGTAGTAAGCGATTTGGCCCCCTATCGGGACAAAGTTGCCGCTTTCCAACTCTATGCCAGTCAAGCGGCAAAACTGGGCGATCCGGCAGCGGTGTTGCTGTACGAGAGAGCGGCCCGGGAGCTTGCGCTGCTGGCGGGTGCTTTACGAAAAGAGTTGGTACTGCCGGAAACAGCCAGTGTTACCTACTCTGGCGGACTGTTTCGGACAGGCAGCCTGATTCTCGATCCGTTGGCAAGGGAACTGGATGGCTGTGGCTGCGTCTTGCGGAAACCGGAGAAAAGTGCTCTGGAAGGTGCGCTGCTGCTGGCTGTCAAACAATTTCACGGGAAAGGCAGGTAAAAACTATGTATTTGACTGAAGCGGAGATCCTGGATACTCCGCTGGCTCTGGCCTCCACCTGCGACTACTTTAAGAAGCGCGACGGAGATCTGGCCGAATTTTTCGCAAAACACACGCAGAGGAAATTCGCCGTCCTGGGCTGCGGCTCCAGCTTTATGCTGGCAAAGAGCGCCGCGACACTGCTGGCATCGATGCCCGATACCGTTGCCAGTGCGATCCCTGCCGGTGACTATATCCTCAATTATGATTTCTGGCAGGAGACCGTTCGGGGCAGCATCGTCATTCTGCTTTCCCGCTCCGGCAAGACCTCTGAGATGGTCTGGGCGCTCAAACACATTAAGGAAACCCTGGGCTGCCCGGCTATTTCCATTACTATGAAGGCAGAGAACGATCTCACACCGCTGTGCGACCTGAATCTGGTGCTGGATTGGTGCTACGACAACAGTGTCTGCCAGACCCGCACGGTGACGAACCTCTACACTGCATCTCTGCTGCTGGCAGCCAAATATGCCGGCAAGGACGATTTGCGGAAGAGCGTTCTGGCGGCGGCGGAGAACAGCAACGCCTTCAATCTCAGGTACCGTCCCATGCTCCAGGAGATTGCCGCCATGGATTGGGACCATGCGGTGGTCCTGGCCGATGGGCCGGTGAGCGGCATTGCCGAGGAGGGCGCGCTGGCTTTTACGGAGATTGCTATGCTGCCGGGCTGGTGCTTCCATCTGCTGGACTACCGCCACGGCCCCATCGTGGTCAGCGGCGGCAAAACCCTGACGCTTGTACTCCTGCGTCCCGGCGAGGGCGAACTGCAGGGTAAGATGGTTCAGGATGTAATGGCCCGGGGGAGCATCGTGGTGACGATCTCCGACCAGGCAGAAAATCTGTATGGCGCAGCGGCCCACGTTCAGATCACGGGTGTGGATGACTTCGCCGCTTGGGGCATTCTCTTTATCTACGTGGCCCAGATGACCGCGCTGCTCAAGGCGCTGGCCTTGGGCGGCAACCCGGATCAGCCCAAGGGGCTGGATGCGTACATTTCTCTTTGATGGGAAACTGCCCAGCTAACTGCTGGTGCTTTTCCGTAGCGGAGAAAAATACTGGAAATGTTAAGAGGCAGAAACAGGATTGGCAATATGTGCCAATTTGGGAGTTCTATTCCGCAAGTAACGAGTAAGAACTAAGCAGAAAGAACGGAACGAATTAATGGAGGAGGTTCACGAAATGCGTAGACGAAACAGAAGCAGGTTCCTGGCAATGCTTTTAAGCTTTGTGTTCACAGTTCAGTGATCTCCTCACCCTCACCCCTCAGAAGACGGGAACACAAAACCGATGCGAAAAGTGAATATACGGCAAATTTAGAGCAAAGAAGGAGAAGGCATGAATAAAATAACATTTCTGGGCGCAGGAAGTTCCGTATTCGCTAAAAATGTTCTGGGTGATTGTATGATGACGGAGGCTATGAGCGATTGGGAATATGCCCTGTTCGACATCAATCCTCAGCGCCTTGAAGAATCATACAAAATGCTTTCCAGCATCAATTGCAACTGCAACAGCGGAAAAGCCAAAATTGTCAAGTATGATAATCGGCTGGAGTCCCTCCGCGATGCAAAATACGTTGTCAATGCGATTCAGGTAGGCGGGTATGATCCTTGTACTATTACCGATTTTGAAATTCCCAAGAAATATGGTTTGCGTCAGACGATTGGCGACACCAACGGCATTGGCGGCATCTTCCGCGGGCTGCGTACTATCCCTGTTATGAGGGGATTTGCCGAAGATATGGAGAAGGTCTGCCCGGATGCGCTGTTCATCAATTACACAAACCCCATGTCCATTCTGACATTGGCATGGAACCGGTACTCCAGTATCAAGGCCGTTGGGTTGTGCCATTCCCATCAGGAGTGTATCCCAAGCCTTTTCGGCAAACTCGGCCTGCCTCAAAACAATCTGAAGTATAAGATTGCGGGCATCAATCATATGGCATGGCTGCTGGAGGTCACTCGCGAGGGAGAAGATTTGTACCCCATGATTAAGCAGAGAGCGGCTGAAGGACCAATTATTGATTCCTATGCGGAAGCCCGCAAGATATATCGTCAGATTCCGCGCATTGAGGGTGAATTTACCGTTGACAACAATGACGATATGGTTCGCTTTGAATTGATGAAGCAGTTCGGCTACTATGTGACAGAATCCAGTGAGCACAGTGCCGAGTACTACCCCTATTTCATCAAGAAAGAGCACCCGGAGTTAATCAAAAGGTTCAACATTCCTCTCGACGAGTATCCCCGCCGCTGCTTAATTCAGATTGAGGAATGGGCAGAACAAGCAGAAAAGCTGATCCACGATGAAAAACTGACCCACACCCACAGTCATGAATATGCCTCCGGAATCATTGAGGCTATTGAGACTGGCAAGCCGTTCTCGTTCGGCGGAAATGTGATGAATACCGGTCTAATCGACAACCTTCCCGCAGATTGCTGTGTTGAGGTCACGTGCCTTGCCAATGAAGGCGGCATCCAGCCCTGCCATATTGGAGCATTACCCCACCAGTTGGCAGCATTGAATATGCGGCAGATCAGTGTGCATCAGCTTACAGTGGATGCTGCACTTACTGGAAAAAAGGACTACATCTACCAGGCGGCGATGTTAGATCCCCATGCCTCTGCCGAACTGACCATTGATGAGATCCGCTCTATGGTAGATGATCTCATTGCCGCTCATGGCGATTGGTTGCCTGCATACCACTGAGACTGAGAAGGGAGAAATGACATGTCAAATGATATGAAAAGCACTGTAAAGACAGAAGAGCCAAAAATGTGTACCAAGAAAGAGCAGATAGGTCATGCTCTCGGTGTGCTGGGTCATGATTCTGCATATACTATGTGGGGAACTTGGATGATGCCATTCATGACGGACATTCTGATGTTGCCCGCAGCGTTTATCGGAGTTCTTGGCACAGCGGGACGCTTTTTTGATGCGTTCACCGATATTTCCATGGGTGTGATTGCCGACCGCACCAGAAGCAAATGGGGGCGCTTCCGTCCTTGGGTTCTCCGGGCGGGTCCGCTGTTCTGTCTGCTGATGGCACTAAGCTTTATCAAATTGCCTATTGGCGTTACTGGTCTATGCGTTGTTGCCGGTGTACTGTATATCCTTACAGGGAGCATTGCCTTTACGGCGGTAGACATTCCTTTTTGGTCTCTGCCTGCTGCGATGACCAGCAATACAGCTGAGCGGTCCAGCATCATCGGCTCGACTACAACGGCATCTAATCTGGTTACTGGCCTGCTGGGGGTCGTTATGCCAATCATTCTGGCACAGTTCGGTACATACGAGTGGACATCGTATTTCTACATGGCACTGGTCTTTGCTATCTTTGCCTCCGTCATGTACTTCCTGTGCTTTAGGATGGTAAAAGAGCATGTTGTGCCAGACGATACGGAGAAATTCAGCCTGGTATTGGCACTGAGGAACATCTTTACAAACCAGCCATTGCTCTGTGTCCAAATCTCCAATATTTTCTGTCTGGGCGGCATGGTTCTCCGAGGATACCTACTGTATTACTACTGCCAATATAACTTGGGTAATGTGGCGCTGATGGCCCCATTAAGTGCCATCGGTACGGTTGGTATGGTTGTCGGTGCAATTCTGTTTACCCTCTTAGCAAAATATATTGGCAAAAAGAACTGCATGTTTGGTATCGCCATTATCTATGCAGCAACAAACATCGTTCTGTACTTCATTGGCTGGGGTAATTACGCACTATTGTGTGTGTGCGCAGCGATAACGACGACCACAAGCGGAGCAGCTATCGTGTGCGTCAACGCAATGATGGCTGATACAATCGAATATGGCGAGTGGAAAACTGGTCAGCGTAATGAAGCAATGATTACCTCCACCCGTTGCTTTGTTACAAAGTGTGTTGCTGCCCTGGCCGCTCTGGCGGTAGTCGCTGCAATCGGCATGACTGGAATGAATCCGGAAGCAGCCGTGCAGGCCCCCGCAGTTCTGAATGGGTTCCACCTTCTGTATACCTTAGTCAATGCCTGTGTCATGATTTTGGCTGTGATTCCGATGTTTTTCTATAAGCTGACTGAAAAACGTCACGCTGAGATTATGGAAGAACTGGCCGCCCGCAAGGCCAGCAAGGGCAATAACTAAACCATTCTCTCTCCCCTCACACATAGCGCAGCCCCCAAGAGGCGCCCGGCGGCAAGCGCCGGGCGTCTCGACTATTTCTGGAAAGGCAATGACAATGAAAACAAACAAAAAAAACCCAATTTTGAGCCTACTGCGTAACCGCGATGTCAATCGCGAAAAAGGGATTTATTCCTGCTGCAGTGCAAATGAGTATGTCATCCGGGCCGCCCTCCGCCGTGCCAAAGCCAATAACACTGTAGTCCTGGTGGAGTCCACCGCCAACCAAGTCAATCAGAACGGCGGTTACACTGGCATGACCCCCGCCGCGTTCCGGCAATTTCTGGATCGCCTGGCTGCCGAGGAGGATTTCCCCGTCGAAAGCCTGCTCTGCGGCGGCGACCACTTGGGCCCTCTGACCTGGACGGCTCTCCCCGAGGCTCAGGCCATGGCCAACGCGGAGGAGCTGATCCGCTCCTATGTGCTGGCGGGCTTCTCCAAGATACATATTGATACCAGTATGCGCGTGGCAGACGACGACCCCAACGCCCGCCTGTCCGACGAGACCATTGCCCGGCGGGGGGCCCAGCTCTGCCGCACGGCGGAGGACGCCTTCGCCCAGTACAGCGAGGCGCACCCGGAGGCCCCCGCCCCGGTGTACGTCATTGGCAGCGAGGTCCCCATCCCCGGCGGGGCCCAGGAGAACGAAGACAGCGTGGCCGTCACCTCTCCGGCGGACTGCGAGGCCACGCTGGTGGAGTTCCGCCGCGCCTTCGCCGCTCAGGGGCTGAAGAATGCCTGGGAGCGGGTAGCCGCGCTGGTGGTGCAGCCGGGAGTAGAATTTGCGGATGACAGCGTTGTCACCTATGACCGCGCCGCTGCCAGGGAACTGATGGCGTGTCTGGACAACCACCCTGGCTTGGTCTTCGAGGGCCATTCCACCGACTACCAGCCCAAGGAGCGCCTGCGGGAGATGGTAGAGGACGGCGTGGCGATCCTGAAAGTGGGACCCGCCCTGACCTTTGCCCTGCGGGAGGGGCTGTTCGCTCTGGAGCAGATCGAGCGGGAGCTGTACGGCGTCAGCGACTTCCCCCGCTCCCATTTCCGCGCCGTGCTGGAGCAGGCCATGCTGGAGGACAAGAGCCAGTGGGCGAAATACTACCACGGTGATCTGCCCCGGAAGCGGTACGCCCGGGCGTTCAGCTACTCCGACAGGGCCCGATACTACCTGGTGAACCCCAAGGTGCGCTCCGCCACGCAAACGCTCCTTACCAATCTGGACGCCGCGAGTATTCCCATGGCCCTGCTCAGCCAGTACATGCCGGTGCAGTACGCCCGGGTACAATCGGGGAAGCTGCCGCTGCGGGCTACTGATCTCCTGATCGACCGGGTGGGAGATTGTATTGACGACTATCTGTATGCCACGATATGGCAGTAAACAAAGGGGGATAACTATGCCATTAGTCAACAGCAGAGAACTTTTGAAGGACGCGCAGGCCCACGGCTACGCCGTCGGCGCGTTCAACGTAGAAAATATGGAAATGATGCAGGCAGTAGTGGCCGCAGCGGAGGCCGAGTCCGCGCCGCTGATGCTGCAGACCACGCCCTCCACCCTTCGCTATGCGGGACCATCAGTCTTTGCCGCCATGGCCCAGGCCATCGCCGGAAAGGCCCATGTCCCTGTGGCGATCCATCTGGATCATGGGGACAGCTTCAAGCTGTGCCGACAGGCCGCTTGGGACGGATACACATCGATAATGATCGACGGTTCCAAGCTGTCCCTGGAGGATAACATCACTTTGGTGCGCCGGGTGGTGCAGATGGCTGGGGATGTGCCCCGGCAGCCCGCCGTGGAGGCGGAGCTGGGGCGCTTGGGTGGTAAGGAGGACAGCCTGGAGGTAAAGCCCGGTGAGGACATTTATACCGATCCCGGCGAAGCAGCCCGTTTCGTGGAGGAGACAGGAGTCGATTCCCTGGCGGTAGCCATCGGCACGGCTCATGGGTTTTATAAAGGCAAACCCAAGCTGGACTTTGACAGGCTGGCTCAGTTGCGGGACGCAGTATCTGTGCCGCTGGTGCTCCACGGATCTTCCGGTGTTCCGGATGAGGATGTGCAGAGGGCGATTTCTCTGGGCGTGTGCAAGGTGAACTTCGCCACGGAGTTGCGGGCCGCCTATACGGAAGCCACCCGGAAGACTCTTTCCAGTGACCCGGATCTGTATGATCCCAAGAAATTTGGTAGTCCCGGTCGGGAGGCTGTGACAAAACTGGTGCGCCACCGGATTGCCGTCTGCGGATCGTGTAATCGCGTATAAGCTCTATTGGAGGACTGAATTTGTCTTTATGTCAGATCAATACACGGACTTTATGCTCAACTGAAATATATAAGTCTGTTGATGGTCTGATACATATGGCAATTCAGCCCTCCCAGTCTGTAATGATGGGCCAATTCTCAAAGGAGGAGTAAAAGTGGTTGTTTTAGGGGGTGATAACTAGAGGGGCGGGATAAAGCTCCCTCTTGGACTCTGGAGTTGCAAACCGACCTTGGTTGCACAACTTAACGGAGGTAGAAAGCATAACAGAGATAACTTAACACGCATCATGTGGCGGGGGTTAGAGGAAGCGGAGGACCACTGTCTCCTCTCGGCGACCGCTTTGAACTTAAAAAGGATGATAAGATGTATGGGATGACGCCGGTGGGCGCCTTTTTTATTGCCATTTTTCCGCTCGTAATAAATGATCAGGCACTTTGTCAACAGCCCCAAAGTGTCCCAAGGCGGAGGCATCCTTGTTGTCCCGCCCGGACAGAGGTATAATATAGATGTAATGTGATAGGGAAGGAGGAACAATGGCACGAACAAAAAACAGAGGATTGCAACAGAGTTTCTCTCCCTCTTATACCGTTCCCCGCTGGCGGCTGGGCGAATACATCCGACTTTCTAAGGAGGACTTGAAAAAGGGAAAGGACGATAGCAATAGCGTCATCGACCAGCGTGATCTGCTCAATGACTATTGATCATAGCCTGAATCAGAGAAGCCTCATTGTCATAGCTATGCTGTCCATGTTTGTCGTCAGCGCCGCGTTCAACAAGACACAGCTGGTAAAAATATTTCCCGGGCAATTGTACATATCGCCAAGGGCAGCTTTACCAAGGTGATGGCGGGCTACATTCTCTGTGCCGCCCTTCTCTGCTCGCTGATCAGTTCCAAACTGATCCCATTCTGCATTTTGTATCCCCTTTTGGCCGGGACACTGGAGGACATGGGTGTCAGTCCCAGCAAGGAAATGTTCCCTCTGGGCCTGACGTGTATTACCTGCCTGGGGATCCTGCCCATCGGCAGCGGCGCCGCCAGCTTTGCCCAGTCCAACGCCTATCTGCAGGCCAGCAGCGTGACGGAATACGCCTTTGTAGCCACCAATACCTTTATGGGCCGCTGGCCGGTGCTGGTTGTCTGTGTGCTTTACGCAATTTTTCTGGCGCCGAAGCTGGCCCCTGATCGGCCCCCTGTGGCTATTAACGCCATGGAGAACGCCGCCGCGGTCGCGCCGTCAATAAAGAGGCAATGGACCCCTTCCATGAGAAGTGCGGCTATATTGTCTTCTTTGCCGTAAGCATTGGCCTGCTTCTCTCCTCCACACTGGGCGTTCCCCCTGGTTTATCACCCTTGTGGGTGCGATGCTGGTGGTAATCACCGGCACGATGAAGCCCCGGGAGGCGGTAGCCGCCATGCCCATCGGCATTTGGCTGCTGTTCGTGGGGGCTATATGTCTGGCCAACGCGCTGAATCTGACGGGAGCCGGTGCCATGATCGGTGATTTTATTGCAAAGGTTTCCATGACACTGAAATACGACGTGCTCATTTATGCCGTGTTTTTTATTGTACCCTTTGTTATGACGCAGTTTATATTCAACCAGACAGTATCCACCATCCTGATGCCGATTACCATCCAGGCCTGTATGAGTTTGGGGGTCAATCCGGTTGGACCCATGATCTATGTGAGCGGCGCGGCGCTGACAGCGTTTATGTCCCCCATGGCCACCGGTACGGTTCCGTACTATATGGGGGCCGGTGGGTATGATATGCGCAGTGTGCTCAAGCAGTCCTGGCTGCCCGCGCTGCTGTTTGCGGTGGTACAGGTGGCGTGGATGTCTGTTGCCTTTCCGCTTCATTAAAGGCCGCACCCCGGTATCCGGTGCAGGCGCCGGGATAACCCAAAATCGCAATCAGGCCGGGGACTTTGTCCCCTGGCCTGATTTTTCACAGAGGCAGTATGGGGAATGCCTGCTTGCAAAACGGTTTTCCAGGTTGACCGGAGGCGGGATCTATATTAAAATAGGCCCTGTGAGATTTTAAGAGAGACGGGGCAATTGCTATGACACAGGATTTCAATCAGAGATACATAGAAGCCCGCAGGGCAGTTATCGCCCGGCGTTACGCGCGGATGAACCCCCAGCAGCGCCAGGCGGTGCTGGCCACGGAGGGACCGCTGCTGCTGCTGGCCGGGGCTGGCAGCGGAAAGACCACTGTGCTCATCAACCGGGTGGACAACCTTTTGACCTTTGGCCGGGGCAGCGACACGGACTATGTGCCCGACTGGGCCACGGAGGCGGATCTGGCCTTTTTGGAGAACTTTCCCCAACGGCCCGCTCCGGAGGACTGGCGGGAGGCCAGACGCCTGTGTGCCGTGGAGGCGGCGGTGCCCTGGTCGGTGATTGCCATCACCTTCACCAACAAGGCCGCCGGAGAGTTGAAGGAGCGCCTGGGCCGGATGTGCGGCGCAGCCGCCAACGATATCTGGGCGGCCACCTTTCACAGCGCCTGCGTGCGCATCCTTCGCCGGGATATGGAGCGCCTGGGGGAGGGATTCACCAACAGCTTTACCATCTATGACAGCGACGACAGCAAGCGGGTCATCAAGGACATCCTCAAGGACATGAGCTTGGATGAGAAGGAGTTCCAGCCCCGTTCCGTGTTGGCCATCATTTCCAACGCCAAGGACAAGGATCAGTCACCGGACCGCTTTGCCCAGGAGGCGAAGAGTTCCTACGACTGGCGGATGCCCCGCATCGCGCAGATCTATGCAGGCTATGTTCGCCGCCTGCGGGAGGCCAACGCCCTGGATTTTGACGACATTATTCTCCACACCGTCCACCTGCTGCAGAAGGATGAGGAGACCCGCTCCTACTACCAGAGGAAATTCCGCTATGTCCTCATTGATGAGTACCAGGATACCAATCACCTCCAGTACCTACTGGCCAGGCTGCTGGCGGGGGGGTATGAGAACATCTGTGTGGTGGGGGATGATGACCAGTCCATCTATCGCTTCCGGGGAGCCAACATCGAAAATATTCTGAGTTTTGAAAGCCAGTATGCCGCCTGCCGAACCATCCGCCTGGAGCAGAACTACCGTTCCACCCAGAATATTCTGGACGCTGCCAACGGCGTTATCCGCAACAACGCCGGGCGCAAGGGCAAGACGCTGTGGACGGAGAGTGGGCCGGGGGAGAAGGTGCTGGTTAAGACCGTGTTCAATGAGAGTGACGAGGCTAATTTTGTGGCGGGAAAGATTATGGAAAGCTATGGCCGGGGGGCCAGCTGGAAGGACAGCGCCATTCTTTACCGGATGAACGCCCAGTCAAACGCCCTGGAAATGGCTCTCAAGCGCAACGGCGTGCCCTACAAGATCTATGGCGGCATGAAATTCTTCGACCGCTCCGAGGTGAAGGACATGCTCTCCTACCTCTGCCTGATCAACAACACCTCCGACGATCTGCGTCTGCGGCGGGTCATCAATGTTCCGGCCCGCGGTATCGGCGGCGCCACAGTGGAGAAGGTGGCCCAGCTGGCGGAGGAGGAGGGGACCAGCCTCTACCAGATTCTTCTGCGGGTGGGCGAGTACCCGGTGCTGAAATCCGCCGCCGGGAAACTGGGGAAATTTGTGGAACTGATTGAGGGACTGCGGGAGTTGGAGGGGACGATGGAACTGGCGGAATTTTACGATGCCGTCTGCCAGCGCACCGGCTATCTTCAGGCGCTGGAGGCGAAGGGCGATATGGAGAGCCGGGGCCGGGCGGAGAACGTGCAGGAACTGCGTTCCAGTATCATCGGCTTTCTGGACAGTGACCCGGAGAACCGCTCCCTGGCCGGCTTTTTGGATACAGTAGCCCTATATACCGACCTGGATGACGGGGATGGGGAAAATACTGTCTCGCTGATGACCATGCACAGCGCCAAGGGCCTGGAGTTTCCCAACGTCTATGTGGTGGGCATGGAGGAGGGAATTTTCCCCAGCGGTCGGGCCGCAGGGGAGAGCGAGGAAATGGAGGAGGAGCGGCGGCTGTGCTATGTGGCCATGACCCGGGCCAGGGAGCATCTCACCATGACCACCGCCCGGCAGCGGATGCTGTATGGCCGCACCAGCAACAATCTGCCCTCCCGCTTTTTGGAGGAAATCCCCTCGGAAACCCTGGACTGGCAGAGCAGGGCGGAGCCCCGTCCACGGAGAAGCGGCTGGGAGGAGGAGAGCAGCTTTGCCGACGCCTCCTTCAGCGGCCACACCTTCGGACAGCAGGCTCAGGCCCGCTCCGCCGCCTCCGCCCCCTCCGCCCCCAGAAGTTACCGTCCCACAAATACCGGCCGGAGCATGGGCTTTACCGCCCAGGCCGGTTCTGCCGCCCCCCTGCTCCAGCTGCAGAAGGGGGACCGGCTCCGCCACCGTACTTTTGGGGAGGGAATGGTCCTCTCGATCCGGCCCATGGGTGGAGATGCGCTGATTGAGGTGTCCTTTGAGAAGGTGGGGACCAAGAAGCTGATGCTGCGGGCCGCCGGGGCCCACATTACCAAGCTGTGACAAAAAATTTTGCCCAGCATTTTTTCGTGAAATCTGGGAACAATTTACCTGTACCGCCGTCTAATGAGCAGACCCCGGACAAGCGGGGCAACACCAACCAAAGGAGAACACAATGAAACGAGTATTTTCAACCCTGCTGGCTTTGACCATGGTGCTGGCCCTGGCGGCCTGCGGCAAGACGGAACCCACTCCCGCCGAGGCCCCTGATCTGAACCAGTACTATGAGGATTTTATGGCCTCCCTGGGTGAGGGGAACGCTCCGGCAATGATGGATCTGGAGGGGGACCTGGTTGCCTCCTACTATCCCGGCCTGGAGAAGTATGAGACGAAGCAGATGGTGCTGAAGGCCGCCGCCATCACCTCGGTGCCCTTTGAATTTGCTCTGGTGGAGTTGGCGGACGCTGCGGACGCACAGGCGGTGGCGGACATTTTCCAGGACCGCATTGACAGCCAGGTCGAGGGCGGTGCCTTCTATCCCGCCTCTGTGGAGGCGTGGGAGAAGGCCCAGGTACTGACAAACGGCAGCGTGGTGGCTCTGATCTCTGCCGGAGACAGCCAGCAGGACGCTGTGGACGCTTTCAACGCGCTCTTCGCCTGACGCGGAGTAAAAATGCCGTGGCCCATGCCACGGCATTTTTTTGCCCGTGGAAACTATGAAAAGGGGGGAGACCCATTGGTCTTTTCCAGTCTACCGTTTTTGTTTTTCTATCTTCCGGTGGTTCTGCTCGTCTACTGCCTCACACCGCTGCATCTGCGCAATCTTCTTCTGCTGCTGGTCAGTCTGCTCTTTTACGGCTGGGGAGAGCCTGTCTATATTCTCATTATGTTCCTCTCCATCGCGGTGGATTATACCCACGGCATCCTGGTGGAGCGCTGGCGGGAGAACGACAGAAAGGCCCGCATGGCGGTGTTCTCCTCCGTGTTCTTTAATCTGGCCATCCTGGTTTTCTTCAAATACTGGGACTTTATTGCTGTCAATGTAAATGCCTTGACGGGGCTTTCCCTGCCGGTGCTGGGCATTCCTCTGCCCATTGGCATCAGCTTCTACACCTTTCAGACGATGAGTTATACCATCGATGTCTACCGCCGCGACGCGCCGGTGCAGAAAAACATAGTGACATTCGGCGCCTTTGTTACACTTTTCCCCCAGCTGATTGCCGGCCCCATTATCCAGTACAAATCCGTGGCCCGGCAGCTGACTCACCGGGAGGAGACGGTGGAGAAGGCGGCGTCTGGTGTGGAGCGGTTTTGCGTGGGGCTGGCAAAGAAGGTGCTGTTGGCCAATGCCATCGGCCGGCTGTGGGATGCCTCACTGGCCAGCGAGAGTTTGACGGCGGCGGGGGCCTGGCTGGGCCTTGTGGCCTACGCCTTCCAGATCTACTTCGACTTCTCCGGCTATTCCGACATGGCCATCGGCCTGGGGCGCATGTTTGGTTTTTCCTTTGTAGAGAACTTCAACTACCCCTATATTTCCCGCTCAGTGGTGGAGTTCTGGAAGCGCTGGCATATCTCCCTGACCAACTGGTTTCGGGAATATGTGTACTTTCCCCTGGGGGGAAATCGGGTGTCCCGGCTGAAATGGGTCCGCAACATCCTGGTGGTGTGGCTTTTGACCGGCATCTGGCATGGGGCTGGGTGGAATTTTCTGCTGTGGGGGCTGTACTATGCCCTGTGGATGCTGGCGGAACGGCTCTTTTTGGGCAGGTGGCTGGAGAAGCTGCCGGATATTTTCCGACATATATACGCCATGGCGGTGGTGCTGGTGGGCTGGGCCCTGTTCGCCGTGGAGGATATGGGGCGTCTGGGCCGATATCTGGGGGCCTGCTTTGGCGCCGGGCCGCTTATTGACGCCGCCGCGCTGTACCAGCTGCGCACGTATTTGCCCCTGCTGGTGATCCTGGCGCTGGCCTCGACGCCCCTGGGCCGGTGCCTGTGGAGCCGGCTGGGGGAACGGGCAAGGGGTGTGCTCACCCCGGTTCTGGTGCTGGCGTGCCTAGTGCTCTGTACTGCCTCCCTGGTGGATGCCAGCTATAACCCATTTCTGTATTTCCGTTTTTAAGGAGGGCTTGTATGAAACGAACCGCACAATATGTGACAACGGGCCTTTTCTTCCTCTTTCTGCTTGGCTTTGGCCTGATTCACCTGCTGCTGCCGGACCGCAGCTTTTCCCCGGTGGAGAACCGGAACCTGAGCCAGCTGCCCTCTTTCTCCTGGGCGGCGCTGGCGGATGGCAGTTATACCGCCGATCTGGAGACCTATCTGGCGGATCAGTTTCCCGGGCGTGACAGCTGGATGGGCCTTCAGGCCCGCTGGCAGTGGCTTTTGGGCCGCCGGGAGTTTAACGGCGTCTTTCTCTGCGGGGACACCCTGATCTCCCAGGTAACGGACAACAGCCTGGGGGAGCGGAACCTGGGGTATATCGCCAGCCTGGCCCAGCGGACAGATATCCCGGTCTGTCTGGGCCTGATTCCCACGGCGGCGGAGATCTGGAGGGAGAAGCTGCCGGAGGGAGCCTGGTCCTATGACCAGTTGGCCTTTCTGGAGCGTGCCAGGGATCTGGATGTCACCTGGGTAGACATGGCCGCCGCCCTGGGGGCCCATCGGGAGGAACCGATTTACTACCGCACGGATCACCACTGGACCAGCCTTGGGGCGTACTACGGCTACACCGCACTGATGGAGGCCCTGGGGGAGAGGCCCAAGGCTCTGGGGGATGGGGAGACCATGTCGGAGAACTTCAACGGCACCCTCTACTCCACCTCCGGTGTCCATTGGCTGGCGCCGGACACGATCCAGCGCTATGTTACCGGGGAGGGCGTCACCGTGGAGGATGTCTATGCCGGAGCGACCCATGGCCTCTATGTGGACAGCTTCCTGGAGGAGAAGGACCAGTACGCCTTCTTCTTGGGCGGCAACGGGCCGCTGTATATCGTTCGGAATCCCGGCGCCGCCCTGGACCGGAAGCTGCTGGTGGTACGGGACAGCTACAGCGACAGCCTCGCCCCCTTTCTCAGCCAGTCCTTCAGCGAGGTCCATCTGCTGGACCTGCGTTACTACCGCACCTCTGTGGCCCGGTACGCCCAAGAGCAGGGAATTGACCAGATTTTCATCTGCTACAGCGTGGAAAATTTCCTGCGGGACGCCGACGCCGTATTTCTGGGACAGTGAGGTTCCTCCGGTCCGCTGGCGCCTCCGGTCCGCTGGGAAGGATTGGATTGACAGGGCGGAAAAACGCGTGATAGAATGGACGTACCCTGCGCCCCGGGGCGCTCCTGGCCGCGGGGAACACGATAGAAGGCCTGCCCGCCTCTGGGCGGGTGTGGGGCGGAGGCGCGTATGGGGTATTTGGTACTGCGGGAGCCGGTGGTTCTCTATGAGACCATCGAGGCTGTCTATCAGCACGTCAACGGAATATCGCTGGAAAAGCGAAAAAATGATCTGCTGCGGAAGTATGGACAGCGGCTTACCCCGGCGGAGCGGGAGCGAATGGAGGATATCTGCGGTGCTCTTCTGCCCATTGAGGAACTCTGTGAAAGCCTGCCGGAGGACCCCGCGCTGCTCTACTACTTCCAAAAGTGGGAGACGGAGAGCAACTGGCAGAACATCTGTCTGGCCAAGCTGATGGTGTTCAGCTTTCTGGACATCCGGGTAGGCTCCTTTCAGGCATCCCTGGAGCAGACCCTCCACGACGCGCAGGAGCGGCTCTCCCGGCCCTATATCCTCACGGAGATCAACAGCGGCGGCATGAGTTTTCGTTCCCCTGAGCCGGGGGAGACGCCGCCGGACCTGGTCAGTCAGCTGGATCAGCTGGCCATCGGGGAGCAGTACTGCTGGAAGCTGTACAAGATGCTCTGGGACTACCCCCAGGCCATGGCCGAACTGCGGCAGCTGCTGGAGCCGCTGGCGGGACGGGTGGAACAGGTGCTGCGGGACGTAATGCCGTTGGCCCGGGCCGCCTACGACGGGTGGGAGCAGTATTTTGCCCGGCACACCTTTTCCGACCTTCTGGAGCACGTTACCAACCAGACCGTCCAGGAGGATGGGATGGATGTGTACATCAATTTAAACCTGATGGCGCCCGGAGATATTGTTTTTACCTACGATATCCAGGGGGAAACTCCGTTTCGCCAGGTGTACATCGGCGCCCTGCTCAGTCAGAATTTTCAGATGAACCGGCTGCAGGCCACGGAGGAGGAGGTATGCAGCCTGCTGCGGGTGATCAGCGACCGCAGCAAGTTTGAGATTCTGCGCCGCATTTCCCACAACAGCACCTACTGCCAGGAACTGTCCCGGGAGATGAATCTGACCACGGCCACCATCTCACGGCACATGGGCCTGCTGCTGGACGCGGGCTTGGTGCGGGCCCGGCGGAAGGATAACCGGATCTACTACGATCTGGAGCGGGATACACTGACAGGCCTCTGTGAGATGATTACGAAAATTTTGCTGGAACCCTAGTCCGGCCTTCTTCTGCCGGCTTGCGTGGGGAGCGGTAAAGACCGCTTCCCACTCTTTTTTTGCCTAAATTGGAAAAGAATGGCTTGACAGCGGTGGCTGGAGCCAGTATACTTCATGTATATCTTATATCATGTTACGCTTATAAGAAGCATACGGGATGTGACAGGGTATAGGGGCCGAATATGGCCGGCTGGATACCGGCAATTTCACAAAGGAAAGGGAGAAACAACATGAAAAAGCATCTGGGAATTCGGCTGTTGTCGATCGCCCTGGTGACGGTTCTGCTGTGCGGCTACACAGCGCCCCTGGCCTCCGCCAGTTCCGGCGGGGACAGCGTGGACCTGCGCTTTACGCCGCTGGAGGAGAACGACCAGGAGTCCTCCGTAATGGCGGAGGCGGTGGCGGAAGAAATCGAGGAGACACCGGATTACGCGGATACGGATATGGTCCGTGTCTCCATTGTACTGGACGGCCAGTCCACCCTGGAGGCGGGGTATCCCGCCCAGGACATTGCGGAGAACCGCTCCGCCATGACCTTCCGGGCGAAGGTGCGCAGCCGCCAGGAGACCGTCATCAGCCATATCTCCCAGGAGGCCCTGGGCGGTAAGGAACTGGATGTGGTCTGGAATATTACGCTGGCGGCCAACATCATTTCCGCCAATGTCCCCTTTGGGGCCCTGGAGGATATCTCCGCGGTGGACGGCGTGAGCAGCGTGGTCCTGGAGCGGCGCTACGAGCCCTGCGTGGTGGACCGGGAGGAGGCGGACGACCCCCACATGGCCACCTCCACCGGAATGACCGGGGCCAACGCCGCCTGGGCTGCGGGCTACACCGGCGCCGGCTCCCGGATTGCCGTCATCGATACCGGTACGGACACGGACCACCAGTCCTTCTCCGACGAGGGCTTTGCCTACGCCCTGGCGCAGCAGGCCCAGACGGAGGGCAAGGAACTGGACGCCTATCTGGAGGAACTGGACCTGCTGGACGTGGAGGAGATTGCGGACAAGCTGAGCCAGCTGAACATTGCCGCCACCATGGACGGCAAGAACTTTGAGGTCAGCAGACTGTATCTCACCTCCAAGCTGCCCTTTGCCTTCAACTATGTGGACAAGAGTCTGGACGTGGCCCACGACAACGACAGTGCCGGAGAGCACGGCTCCCACGTGGCCGGCATTGCCCTTGCCAACCGCTACATCCCCAGCGGCAACGGGACCTTCCAGAATGCGCTGGAGTCCGTCAAGACCCAGGGGGCCGCGCCGGATGCCCAGCTGATTACCATGAAGGTGTTCGGCAAAATGGGCGGCGCCTATGAGTCTGACTACATGGTGGCCATTGAGGACGCCATCATTCTCGGCTGCGATGCCGTAAACCTGTCCCTGGGGTCCGGCTCTCCCGGATGGAGCCGCAACGGGGACGACGTCTATCAGGCCATTTTGGAGGGCTTGGCTGACAGCGGCATCGTGGCCACCATGTCCGCCGGCAACTCCGGCACCTGGATGGAAAACAGCTACAGCCCCACGGGGTACCTCTATGCCGACGATGTAAGCATGACGACCACCGGCACCCCGGGCACCTCCGCCAATTCCCTCTCTGTGGCGTCCGTGGATAACGCCGGCTACACCGGCATGTACATCAAGTCCGGAGAGAGCATCATCTTTTATACGGAGTCCGCCTCCTACTCCAATGAGCCGATACATACCCTGGTGGGGGAGCGGGACTACGTCCTCATCGATGGGTACGGCACAGAGGAGGACTTCGCGGCGCTGGGCGATGCCCTGAGGGGTAAGATCGCCATCTGCTCCCGGGGCGGCAGCGTATCCTTCTATGTGAAGGCCAACAACGCCGTGAAGGCGGGCGCGATCGGCGTTATCGTCTATAATAACACCACAGGCACCATCAACATGGACCTGTCCGACTACGAGTATACCGCGCCCTGTGTCTCCATCACCCAGGCGGACGGCGCGCTGCTGAAAGCCAACGCCACAGCGGTGAATGGCCACTACGAGGGGACCTTTACCATCAGCGATGAGATCGCCAGCGTGGCCTATGAGCAGGCGTACTATACAATGAGCGACTTCTCCTCCTGGGGTGTGCCCGGCTCTCTGACGATCAAGCCGGAGATCACCGCCCCCGGCGGCAGCATCTACTCCATCAACGGCGCCGCCTCCGGCGGTCAGGCCTATGAAACCATGTCCGGCACCTCCATGGCCGCCCCCCAGGTGGCAGGTATGGTGGCGCTGGCCGCGGAGTACATTCGGGAGACCGGGCTGGAGGCACGGACAGGCCTGACCAGCCGTCAGCTGACCCAGAGCCTGCTCATGTCCACCTCCGTTCCCCTGATTGAGGAGGCCAGCGGCAGCTACTGGTCCCTGCTGAAGCAGGGCTCCGGACTTGCCAATATCAGCGCCCTTCTGTCCGCCGACTCCTTTATTACCATGGGCGCGGATGCCACAGACTCTTACGCTGATGGCAAGGTGAAGGCCGAACTGGGGGATGACCCGGGCCGCACCGGTGCCTATCGCTTTACCTTTGCGCTCCACAACATGGAGGAGACGGCCCAGCGCTATGTGTTCTCCTCTGACTTCTTCACCCAGGATCTGTTCACTCAGGACGGCATCTCCTACCTGGACACGGCCACCACCGCCCTGGGCGCCAGTGTGCGCTACACGGTGGATGGAGTGACTTACGTGCCCTCCGCCGCCCGGGTAATCTGTGACCTGGATGGAGATGGGGACACGGACGCCGACGACGCCCAGTTCATCCTGGAGAGCGTGGTGGACCCCTCCGTCTCCGTGGCACCCGAGGGGGATGTGGATGGCGACGGGGCGGTGACGACCTATGACGCCTATCTGATTTTGCGGGACCTGGAAACCGGCTCCGTTCTGGTAGAGGCCGGCGAGAGCGTGGAGGTGGCGGTGGAGATTGTTCTCCCCAAGGCTGTGAAGGCACAGCTGGACGCCGCCTACCCCAGTGGGGCCTATGTGGAGGGCTATGTGTTTGCAGCCCCTGTGTCTACGGATGAGGGTACGGTGGCCGCTACCCACTCCATCCCGGTGCTGGGCTTCTACGGCAGCTGGACGGATGCCTCCATGTATGACCGGATTACGTATACCGACTACCTGTATGGGGATACCACTGCCTCCTACCTGGGCTTTACCCAGACCAACACCCTGCTTATCAAGCACCAGCGGGATTCAAAAACCTATCTCCACACCATCAACCCCTATTTGATTGAGGACACCTATCCCGAGGGGCGGGGCGCCATTCGGAGTACCGACACCCTCTACCAGTACCGGCTGTCCCTGATCCGCAATGCCGCCGCCATCACGGTACGCATCAGCGATCAGAATCAGAAGGAACTGTATACGGGCACCGTCTTTCAGCAGGCCAACAGCGCCTACTACTACACCAATGGCGGCCAGTGGATGGATACGGTGTCCTCCTACACGATGAACCGCAAGGTATCCTCCCTGGGCGCGGAGGAGGGCGACGTGCTGACGGTCAGTGTCATCGCTATTCCTGAGTACTATGAGGACGGCGGCGCTATAAGCGAGGAGGACGTGGAGCAGCTTGTGGCCTCCGGCGCGCTGGGAGAAGGGGCCTATCTGACCACCACCCTGACGGTGGACAATACAGCCCCCGTTATGACAAATATCTCCAAAGATTTGGAAACCGGCAACCTCACCGTGACGGCTCAGGATAACAACTATGTGGCTGCCGTGCGGGTTTTGAACAGCGCCGGGGCGACAGTCCTGGCTACTGCCGCCGCCCAGCAGGACGCGGCTGGCGGGGAGGCCACCGCAGTGGTGGATCTGACGAACAGTAAGATCGGCCCCACCTGCAAGGTGCTGGTGGCGGACTACGCAGGGAACGAGACGGTGTACACCGTGGATTACGGCGGGGAGCCAGAGGACTATACCGGCCGGATGTACGGCTTTACCAGTTCCACCTACCGGGGCGGCGGCGACCGCTGGCTGGAAATTCAGCCTGAGAAACTCTGCTACAGCAGTGACACCGCTTGCGACGGCACGGTGAACCTGGACGCGATGGATGTGCTTGTTACCGCAGCGGAATATGTGGACGGGTATGTGTACATGGCCGCCGATGACGGGATGCTCTATGCGGCCAAGCAGGGGGAGTGGGGCTATATTTCCCCTGTGGGACCCCTGCAGGAGGGCGCGGTGGTGAAGGATATGGCCTTCAACTACCAAAACAACACCCTGTACGCCCTGGATAACGCCAATGGAATTTACACGGTGGATCTGGTGACGGGGGAGATGCTCCCGGCCTTCACCGTGACCGTGGTCAACCCCAAGGTGACGAGTGCCAGCAATGCCAAGTATGAAGTGCTGGCCAACCTGGCCATTGACGACGCGGGGAATTTCTACGCTGTGACCGTGGGCAACTATACCTACTACTCTTTCCTCTACAAATGGTCCCTTGCGGATGTGGCAGGGGGGACTGCGGAACTCGTCCCGGTTCTGGGTGCGGATGACAAGAACGGCCATACCGGCTACTACACCGGGTTTGGTGCCCTGGCCTGGGACCACGACAGCGATCAGCTATACTGGGCCACCGCCACTGACCAGGCGAACCGCTTTAAGACCGGACAGTCCAACCGTCTGCTGCGCATTGACACGGAAACAGGCGCGGCGGAGAAGGTGAACCCGGACTACTGCCTGGGGAAATATCCGAACATTGAGTGCTCCCAGTTCTACGTGGGCATAACGGGCCTCTACATAGTCCCCTCCGGCTCCGGAGAGATTGCCCCGGCGGAGGAGGCCACTAAGATTACCATCAGTGAGGAGAGCCTGGATCTTCTGCAGGGCTCCGCATATGCTCTGTCGGCCACCGTGTTCCCCTGGACCCTGTCCGACAGTTCCGTTACCTGGACGACCGACAATCCTGCCGTGGCCACGGTGGAGGATGGGTTTGTGATGGCCGTTGGCGTGGGCGAGACAGAAATTACCGCCACCACCAATGCGTCTCCCCGACTCAGTATCTCCTGCCGCGTCACCGTGTCGGAGTTGGAGCCCATCACCCTCAGCGCCATGCTCTACGATGTGAACGGCTATACCTCCTGGATGGAGTTTGAGACCAATGAGCCGGCCAACTGGCGGACCTTTGCCGCCGGAGAGGTGGATCTCTACGCCGGTGCCCTGCTGGAGGGCATGGTTTACGGTCACAACGGCGAGAACCTCTACCGTTTTGATCCCGACACCTTTGAAACCACCAATCTGGGCCCCATCTCCGCCTCCTGGATTTGGTCCGACGCAGCTCCGGCCCCCGCTATGGAGGGCGGCTACTTCGACCGCCTGGTGGGCCTCTGCAATGGCGGCACCTACCTGGAGATGCTGAACCCGGAAGAGGGGAATCTTACCTACTTCAACCTGAGCAGTACCTTTATCAGCGATCCCCTAGCGGCTATCGCCTATGTGGAGAGCGGCCTCTATGACGGGGAGTATCCTGCCGCCTACTACTATGTGCTGACGGAAAGTGGGGAGTTGTGGGACTTTACCCTGTATACCAAGGATGACGGGAAGAGTTACAGCGCCTCCTACACGGATTTGGGTAATGTGGGCCTGGATCTTACCGGAGTGTCCGACGTGGCGGGCGGGGCCTACGCCTCCATGGTGTACGACAGTACTTCCGGCTATCTGCTTCTCTCCTCCTATGCCGGGGAGAGCGTGAACCGGCTGTACGCCATTGATCTGGATTGGATGACCTATGCGCCCCTGGGTGATTTTGGAGAGGGCAACTGGCCCGTTGTCTCCCTGTATGAGTACGAGCGGGTGACGGAACTGACGGTGCGTCTGCGGCCCACCCATGCGGCCGTCTACGAGAAGGATACCCTGGAACTGTCCGGAAGGGTGCTGCCCACCGCCTATTCCAACGAAATCATTTGGAGCAGCGGCGATGAGAGCATTGCCACCGTGGATGAAAACGGCGTGGTGACAGGCATCAGCGAGGGCACGGTGGAGATTACCGCCACCTCGGTGGATCGGGACGCGCTGGGGCAGAACGCCTCCGCCTCCTGCTCGGTGACAGTGAAGCCTCTGATGGATGTGGGGGCGGAACTCATCGCACAGATTACCGACGACACAGGCACCTACTGGGCCCGCATTGATACCAGCGACACAGAGTCTCCGGAATATCTGGCGGAGGCAGAGGTGGAACTGACGGCCGGCGGTGAGCACGAGGGCAAGATCTACGGCATCGATGGGGACTACCAGAGCGCGTGCAGCATCTGGATGGTAGACCCGGAGGAGGACTATAAGGCCTATCTGGGCGCCGGGTGCTCTGTCAGCTACAGCTTCCTGGATGTGGCCGCCGCTCCCGCCATGGATCTCAGCGGAACCAGTTCAGCGGGCGAAGCCATTGTGGTGGACGCCTTTAACGGCCCCCTCTTCCTCTCCAATGCCCGCACCCTGGTGTACCTGAAGGACTATGAGAAGGGCAGCATATATGTCACCAGCTTTGATATCGCCCGCAAGCATCCCGATATCGCCGCCCTTGCCTTCCTGGGTACAACGACCTATGGCAAGGCACTTAAGCCGGCCCAGGACTACCTGGCTCTCTGCGCGGACGGTACTTTGGTCAAATATGAGATCTACGCGACCTATAACACCAGTGAGGACAGTATCGGCTATACCCTGCGCCAGAAGGATGTGGGCAACGTGGGGATGAAGTTCAGGGAGGATACGGCTCTGTCCATGGTCTATGTCAACGACGGTGTCAATACGGGCCTGATCGTGGCATATTCCGACGAATTGGCGGAGTTGTATTACATTGATCTGACAGCCCCCGTCCTTACCATCGGCAAACTGGGCAATGTGGGTGATGCCACCGCCATTGCCGCTCCCTACGTGGAGGGCAATCCCCCGGAGAATGACGCCTACCCCTACAGCCTGGGCGATGTTGTGCTGGATGGCACCGATACGGTCTGCTCCGCGCCCATCTCCTATGCCGAGGATCTTGATACAGCCATGGAGACCTGGGACTTGGAGGAGGAGGAACTGGATGGGGAGGTCTGGGAGGTCAATACCGACCCGACGTTCTTCGAGGCCTTCGATTTCTCCGACGACGCCGACATGGCACCGGACAGCTGGGAGCCGGAAGAGAATTTGGAAGAAAACTCTGATGAAAAGCCCGAAGAGGACGGCTGGGTGGACGGGGATACCCCGGCGCCCGGCAATATCCCCATCGGCGGCCTCCAGGCGCTCAAGGGCGTGGTACAGAACAATCTTTCTGCCAAACGGGTGTCCCTGCAGCTGACGGAGGATATGGATACTACCAACGGCCTTCTGGAACTCTCCTACAACCCCGCTGTGCTGACCTACGAGGGCCTGGCGGCCTGCGCGGATCAGCAGGCTGTCTCCGTGGATGCCGGGGCCGGTGTAATCCGGTTCGCCTACGCCTCCGGTGGTGCGATCCGCTCCGGGAATGTCCTGGCCACGGTCCGCTTTACCTATGCCGGGGATTCCGTGGATACACGGGTTACAGTCAAAACCTTGCAGCGGGGCAGCAACACCTCCGTCAAGGAGCGCCCTGTTACAATTGACGTGACCTGCGGCGGTGACGAACACACCCACACGCCCTCCAGACCCTCCCAGGGTACAGAGGAGCCTGCCACTCCGGTTACACCGGATATCCCCGCCGTACCCTCTGTCAGCTTCCTGGATGTGGCGGAAGGTGCCTGGTACTATGACGCTGTGGTCTATATGGTGAGCAATGGCTACATGAATGGGGTTTCCGATGCCCACTTCGATCCCAATGGCCAACTCAGCCGCGCTATGCTGGCTACGCTGTTCCACCGTCTGTCCGGTGGAGAACTTGCCGGTAGCGCGAATCCCTTTACCGATATTCCCGTGGACGCCTGGTACGCCAGAGCGGTAAATTGGGCCGCGGCAAATGGTATTCTGCTGGGTACCAGCGACACCACCTTCAGTCCCGGCCAGGTGGCCACGCGGGAGATGGTGGTTACGGTGCTCTACCGCTACGCCAAAGCTGAGCCCGTTGCCGAAGATCATCTGTCCGCCTTTATGGATGCTGAAACGGTCTCCGGCTGGGCGCGGGACGCTGTGAATTGGGCCGTTGCGGAGGGATATCTCCAGGGCAGCGCCGGTATGCTGAATCCCAGGGGCGTCATGACCCGGGCGGAGATGGCCCAGCTACTGATGAATTTCCTGAGGAAGTAAAAACCCCGGGCGGGGCAAAACCAGCGGGGCTGGGAAACATTTGTTTCCCAGCCCCGCTCTGGCTGCCAAGCGTATGGGTGGATCCGCGGCACTGCGGCCTTCTGTTGCCAATACGTTCAGATCCCTATTTAGGTTCATTTTTGGAGTAGTGGGCTAAAAAGCGCCTGGTGCGTTCCTCCCTGGGGTGGTCGAACACCGCCGCTGGGGGGCCCTGCTCCACGATAACACCCTCGTCCATGAAAAGGATCTGGTCAGCGACCTCCCGGGCAAATTCCATCTCATGGGTGACGATAATCATGGTCATATCCCGCTCCGCCAGGGAGCGGATGACCCGCAGCACCTCGCCGGTGAGTTCCGGGTCCAGGGCGGAGGTGGGCTCGTCGAAACAGAGGATGTCCGGGTTCAGTGCCAGGGCCCGGGCAATGGCCACCCGCTGCTGCTGGCCACCGGAGAGTTGGTGGGGGTAACTATCCATCCGCTTTTGCAGTCCCACCTGGCCCAGAAGAGCCGTCCCCGTCTCCCGGATCTCCTGGAGAATGGCTCTCTTCTCAGATTTGTAGTCCGGCCGCTCACGCGCCAGCAGCTGCGGCGCCAGCATCACGTTCTCCAGAGCGGTGTACTGGGGGAAGAGGTTGAAGTTCTGGAACACCAGTCCAAAATGGAGCCGCTTGCGGCGAATCTGTTCCTCACTCTGGGTGGCGGGGTCCGAGGCGTCGAATAGGATCTGATTTCCCACAGAGATAATGCCCCGGTCCGGGGTTTCCAAAAAGTTCAAACACCGCAGCAGCGTGGTCTTACCGCTGCCGGAGGAGCCGATGATGGCCAGGGACTGCCCCTGCTCCAGGGTGAAACTGATATCCCGCAAAACTTCTGTACTGCCAAAGTGCTTTTCAATTTTTTCAACCTGTAAAATTGCCATGCCGTCAACTCCTCTCATCGGAAATAGGACAGCCGCCTTTCGCACCAGCCGAGAAGCAGCGTCAGCAGCCCATTCACTGCCAGATAGAAAACCGCGGTATAAAACAGGGGCCACATCAGGCCCTTTTTTATAAAGGATTCCCCCATCCAGATAATCTCGTAAACAGAGATAACCCGCATCAGGGCGGTGTCCTTCACCAGGGTGATCAGTTCATTGCCCATGGGGGGAACGATCCGCTTTACCAGCTGCAGCAGCGTAACCCGGTAGAAAATCTGTCCCCGGGTCATGCCCAGCACCTGGCCGGCCTCGTACTG
>CDZQ01036933.1_pt1 | contig 79345 bp, 76 predicted proteins | sample 554831 | NCBI WGS metagenome assembly CDZQ01 (sample SAMEA3182112, study PRJEB8094) | gut metagenome | biome: human; feature: gut; material: Stool; isolation source: human stools | place: Canada | collected 2013-05-06 | reverse complement strand
GAACGTGATCTGTCCCAAGGATAAGGTAGATGAGATGGTGGCCGCGCTGAGAGCGAATGGCGCTTACTACATTGACAACCAGGCCGATGCCGACAAGGTCCGCAACAGCGCTTTCCCCGACGGCGTATTCAACAAGGAGTGGACTGGCACCACGATCCAGCAGATGGCTGATTTGGCCGGTCTGGAGGGGATCCCTGAGGATACCAAGGTCCTGGTATGCTGCACCAAGGGCTATGCCCGTCAGGAGGTCCTGGCGAAGGAGAAGCTGTTCCCCATGCTGGCGCTCTTCACCTACGACACCTGGGAGGAGTGCATGGAGATCGCCCGGGCCAACCTGGAGATGGAGGGCATGGGCCACAGCGTGGTCATCCACTCCAACAACACCGAGCATATCGAGGCTGTTCCCACCGTCGTCAACGTGTCCCGCTATGCAGTCAATCAGGTAGGCGGCACCGCTCTGGGCGGCGCTATGGACAACGGTCTGAATCCCACCACCACGCTGGGCTGCGGCACCTGGGGCAACAACGCCATCAGCGAGAACCTGTGGTTCACCCACCTGATGAATGTGAGCCGCATTTCCTATAAGGTCCCTGATATGTACATCCCCACTGATGAGGAAATTTGGGCGGACTGATCTCTTTTTTCAATATTAGAGTATTCTTGACCACAATAGTTCCCCAATTTCTTCTGTCTGGGTACTTTACGGAAAAGTCCGGCTTCATGTTAGCCGGACTTTTCCGCGTTAGAGAAATGAATGGTGTTTGTTGAAAAATAGGTAAAAATATTTCTGAGGCAGGCATGGGCAGCAAAGAGCTTGACAGATTGATTATACTTAAATGGGACAACAGGGGCAGAATGTTTGGACCATAATGATATGAGGATCAAGGAGAGTATCGAGGCTCATGAGGCGCTTCAGAAATATTGCGATGTATATTTTGGAAGGAGAGAAAAGATGGTACAAAACTATATGAGTAAATTTGTTACTCCCGAAGTGGCGGCAAAAGCGGTTCGATCCGGCGACTGGGTGGATTACGGCTTTGGCGCGGGCTTTCCCGAACTGATGGACCGGGCGCTTGCGGCGAGAAAAGAGGAGCTGAAAGACGTCAAGATCCGGGGCGGCCTGGTGATCCGGCCCCGGATCGAGGTGGTGGAGCGCGACCCGGAGCAGTCCGCGTTCACCTACTACAGCTGGCATATCGGGGACTATGAGCGGAAGCTGCAGAGCAGAGGGCTGGTGAAGTTTCTGCCTATGATGCTCCGGGCCCTGCCGGAGCTCTACCGGAGCTATATCAGGGTCGATGTGGCCTTCGTCCCTGTGTCCAAACCGGATGGGGACGGCTACTGCGGCCTGGGAATTTCCAACTATGCCTGGCGGACGATTTTTGAAAACGCGCGCACGGTGATCTTTGAGATCAATGAGCGTCTGCCCAAGCTTCAGGGGGTCAACGGCTCCCACCGCGTCCACCTGTCGGAAGCCACGTATGTCGTGGAGGGGGTCCATGAACCGCTGCCTCTGCGTACCTATAAGGACCCCTCGCCGGTAGATATCCAGATTGCCCGCAATGTGGTGGCGGAGATCCCGGACGGGGCCGTGCTGGGGTTGGGCGTAGGCGGCGTTCCCTTCACTGTGGCCAAGATGCTGGCTGAATCCGACCTGAAGGACCTGGGCTGCTGGACAGGCACTATCAGCGATGCCTTCCTGGCGATCCACAAGGCGGGAAAGCTGACCAACGCCCGCAAGGAGGTGGATGCCGGTTACTCTACCTGGAACCTGGCGATGGGCTCTCAGGAGCTGTATGACTGGCTGGAAAATGAGCCGGAGCTGTTCTATCCCGGCGATGTGGACCATGTCCATTCCCCGGAACGCATGGGGAAGATGAGCAATTTCATCAGCATCAATGGAGGTGTTCAGCTGGACTTGATGGGACAGGAGAACGCCGAATCGGCAGGCAGCAGGCAGCTGTCAGGCATAGGCGGCCAGATGGACTTTCTGGAGGGCGCCTTCCGCTCCAGGGGCGGACGGGGCTATATCTGCATCAATTCCTCCAGAAGGGACAAGGAGGGCAATCAGAAATCCAACATTGTTCCCACCATTCCGGGGGGCAGCACCATATCTGTCCCCCGTACCATGGTTGAGTGCGTGGCTACTGAGTACGGCGTGGCCCATCTGCATGGCCTGTCTTTAGGCGAGAGAGCCGCTGCCATGGCCGCTATTGCTCACCCTGACTTCCGGGAGGAACTGCTTCAATACGCTAAAGATAACTTCCATTGATAGAGAAGAACTATCGTGATCTCTAGGGGCAGCATCATAGCGTTTCGCATACTCCATGCATTTGTCGTCTTGATGCGGTCAAGATGCACATACCATGGAGGAGCTTGGTATTGCTGAAATGGAGAGGATATAAGTTATGTTTAGTGATAAAAATGGATGCCAACTGACTTGAGAAAGAAAACGTAAAATATGGCCTTCACGCCCTCCGATGTGGCCCTTGCCCCACCGGAGGGCGTGATACTGTTTCTGCGCCCTAAAATACATATGTCACGCATATCAAAGTCCCTGTTCCTTATGTCTTGGAGAGCAGATGCTCATCTATGTACTGCGCTTTTTCTAACCTTTGGAAACTGTGGGATTACGACAGAGAAAGTGACTTGGCCGTTTTCACAGCGGTTGGTAATCCGGCCGCGGTGCCGGGACACGATTGCCCTCGCAGTGGACAGGCCGATCCCATAGCCGCCGGTAGCGCGGGCGCGGGAGGAGTCCGCCCGGTAAAAGCGGTCGAACCAGCGGGGCAACTGGGCGGTATCCGCCCCTGCGCAGGGGTTGGAGACAGAGAGATATATATTCCGTCCCCGCTGGCCCAGGGAGAGACGGATCGTTCCCCCTGGATCACAGTATTTGACCGCGTTGTCCAGCAGAATGGAAAACAGACGAAACATATTTTCCTGCACCCCACGGAGCTCGACAGCGGGTGGGATGTGGGCCTCCAGGCGTTTGCCCTCCGCCTCTGCCAGCGGCTGAAAGCCTTCTGCGCTGGCCTGAGCCACCTCGCTGAGAGAAAAGGAGGTAACGGCGCTGTCCTCTATGGTTTCCTCTGTCCGGGCCAATTCCACCAAGTTTTTAATCAGCTTGTCCATCCGGGTAATCTGTGCCTGGGCGCTGTCGATCCACTTTTGTTCGGTATTCGGCTGACGCAGCAGCTCCACGTCCGCCGCCAGAATAGCCAGCGGCGTTTTCAGCTCATGGGAGGCGTCGGTGACAAACCGTTTCTGCCGCTCCAGATTCTCCACGAAGGGTCTCACCGCTCGTTTGGACAGTAGCATCAGCAGCAGAAAGACGATTACGGCGCAGGAGATGGCCACGATGACAGTGATACGGAGGGCGTTATAGGCGAACTGGAGCTGGAGAAAGCAGTCCAGCACGACAATAGTGCTTCCTCCATCCTCATGATGAAATATGCCATAGCGGTAGTAGTTGGCATAGCCCCGAGGCCGGTCAGAGGAGAGGATCTCATTGATGCTCTCTACTACGGCCTGTCGGTCGACGGCGGCGATATGGTCGATATCGACGCCCCGTACTTCCTGGTCGGCGGTCAATTCCACGATGAAATAGCGGGTCTCGAAGGGAGTCTCCTGGGTAATGTGGAACCCGAAGGCCGCTGCCGGGTCGTGAGTCTCCGCCGGGGCAGGGAATACGCCGTCGTTCTCATAAAGCAGTGTGATGGCGCGGTCCGCCCGGCTCGTGGCGGTGTAGTGGGCGCCAAGGCCAATGGCAGTGCACAGGACGGCCAGCGTCCCCAGCAGAGAGAGCATGGCGATGAGGAGGAACCTCCGGCGCAAAGAGCGGATCATGAGATCTCCTCCAGCAGGTATCCCTGCCCACGGCGGGCTACGATGCGGACATTAGCGCCCAGAGACTCCAGCTTCCGCCGAAGATAGGAGATATAGGCCCAGACCACATTGATCTCCGCCTCGCTGTCATAGCCCCAAATCCGCTCCATGAACCGCTCTGTGGAGATGGGGCAACCGATATGACACATCAGAAGCTCAAGCATCTGGAATTCCTTGCTGCCCAGACGGATGGAGGAGGGACCGCGGCGCAGCTCGAAGGTGGTGCGGTCCAGGGTGATGTTCCCAGCGGAGAGCAGGTCGGGGGTGTACTCCGTGCCCCGGCGGGTCAGAGCCCGCACCCTGGCCGTAAACTCGCCGGGGTGAAAGGGCTTGGGGAGATAGTCGTCCGCACCGCTGTCCAATCCGGCGATCCGGTCGGCCACTTGACTTTTCGCGGTAAGTAGGAGTACAGGAGTTGAGATGCCCCGGTCCCGGAGTGCCCGGAGGACCTGGAGCCCATCCAGCTTCGGCATCATGATATCCAGGACCAGACAGTCGTAATTCCCGGTCAGCCCATAGTCCAAGGCGTCCTGCCCGTCATGGACGATATCCACCGCATAGTGCTCCCGACTCAAGAGAGCCTCCAGAACGTCTGTCATCTCTGTTTCATCATCGGCGACCAAGATCCGCATTCAGATCCCTCCTTTTGGGCAGAAAAGCCCAAAGTGATACGCTCCCCGGCTAAATTACCTCGATACGGAGCGGCCATCCCCCTGCGCATGCTGTCCAGTCAGGCGATGTCCCGGCCCAGGTCCAGATCACATTGGATGGAGCCATCGTCACAGAGGACAAAGAGCAGATCAACCGCTTCCGTGTCCTCTTTGACCACCACATACCCCGCCCCCTCCTGATCGGTAGAGGCGTCAATGACAGTGCCCTCGGAGAAGGAGATGGTGATGGTACCCAGAGGACCCGACTCCTTATCCAGAACGGTCACCTCCAGAGTCATTTTCCGCGGAAGGCCGGAAACCCGCAGCTCCCCCCACTCATCCAGGGGATATTCCGCGCTTTTGTCACCCGCGGAGAGCCGGATGGACTGCTCGGTCAGGGGACTGCCGTCCTCCCGCTGAAAGCTGGCGAGGATGGTAAGGCTTCCTTCCCAGGTGTCGCCGGAGGAAGCGAGGGGAGGCGCGGAGGATGAGGAGGAATGGTCTGCCTCTACTGTATCAGTACACCCTCCGGAAAACAAGAGCAAAAATGTGAACAACAAGACATATGCCGTGCGATAGATCGATTTCAATTTTTCATACCTCCTGTCAGCCCGCCGTGTAGGCGGGGTTCTGCCTGCCATTGTAAAAGTCAAACTCAAAATGTACTTAAAAAAGGCGGCGGACCTTTTTTAACTTGGTTTTAAGTTCTGTCTTTATAATGGCCCCATTGAAAGAAAAGGAGGAAGCGTCCTTGATCGAGATCGAACATCTCACCAAACGATATGGGGATATCACCGCAGTTTCTGATCTAAGCATTAGGATCGAGAGCGGACAGATCTATGGATTCCTGGGGCCCAACGGAGCGGGGAAGTCTACTACGATGAACATGATGACCGGCTGCCTGTCAGCGACGGAGGGTCATGTGAGAATCGGGGGATACGATATTTTTGAGCAGGCGAATCAGGCCAAACGGCTCATTGGCTATCTGCCGGAGCAGCCGCCTCTGTATATGAACGAAACCCCGGAGGAGTATCTGCGTTTCGTGGGGGAGGCCAAAGGGCTGCATGGTCTGGAGCTGAAGAACCAAATAGAGGAGGTCATGGAGCAGACTGGAATAGAGCAGATGAGGGGCCGCCGGATCTCCGCTCTGTCCAAGGGCTACCGGCAGCGGGTGGGTATTGCCCAGGCGCTGCTGGGAAACCCGCAGGTCATTGTCCTGGATGAGCCCACGGTGGGGCTGGATCCGCTCCAAATCATTGAGATCCGCGACCTGATCCGTGAGCTGGGACGGACCCACACGGTGATCTTCAGCTCTCACATCCTTTCCGAGGTCCAGACCATCTGTGACCAGATCATCATGATCGCCCACGGAAAGCTGGTGGCCTTCGACACTCCGGAACACCTGGAGCGTACTCTGATGACGCCAAACGAGATCACCATCACGGCGGAGGCGCCCGAGGACGAGGTCAAGGCCGCCCTGTCTGGGGTTCCTGGAATCACGGACATCGACTGGAGAGAGGGAGAGCAGGGCTTGGTTACAGCCTGCATCCACACCGGGCTGGAGCGCATCCACGAGGCATCTAGGGCTATCTTTTTTGCCTTTGCCGACAGGAGAATCCCCCTGCTGGAGATGAGCCTGAAAAAAGCCAGCCTAGAGGACGTGTTCCTGGAGCTAACGGAGGCATCTCCTCATGATGAAAATGGAGCGGAAGGGGAGGTGGAGCAGGGATGATAGCAGTATGGAAACATGAGCTGAAGAACTATTTTCACTCGCTGACAGCCTATATCTTCGGCGCTTTTCTGTTGGCCTTTATTGGGTTGGGCGCTCTGCGCTACAACATTCAGGCCGCGGTCAGCAATTTTGAGTTCGTACTCAGCTATGGCTGTCTGATCTTCGTGGTCATCGTGCCTATCCTGACCATGCGGGTCATTGCGGAGGAGCGCAGACAAAAGACGGATCAGCTGCTTTACTCCCTGCCCATTACCACGGTGCAGGTGGTCCTGGGCAAGTATCTGGCTCTGCTGGTGGTCTATGCCGTCCCCCTGTGTCTGATCTCCCTGTACCCGCTGATCTTCTCCCAATACGGGGACGTATACCTGCCCACCTCCTACGGCTCTATCCTGGCCTTTTTGGTCCTGGGGGCCGCGCTGATCGCGCTGGGGATGTTCCTCTCCTCCCTTACGGATAACCAGGGCTTTGCCGCCGGCATCGGCATTGCGGTCATCCTGTTCAACTATTATAGCGTAAGCCTGTCTGAGTATGTGTCCTCCACCGCATTCGGGTCTATGGTGGCCATTTGTGTACTAATCCTGGCCCTGTGGGGGATCATAAGATACCTCACCAAAAATGAGACGCTGGCTTACGGTGTCAGCTTTCTCCTTCTGGCGGTCACCGTGGTCGCCTATCAGATGGATGCGGCCTCCTTTGAGGGGCTGCTCCCCAAGATCATGACACAGCTGTCACTGTTCGAACGCTTCTATGTCTTTGTCAACGGAGTTTTCGATATGACAGCCATTGTCTACTATGCTGCTGTGATCGTATTTTTCCTGTTCCTGTCGGTCCAGTCCCTGGAGAAGAGGAGGTATAACTGATGCGCAAGCCAAAACTTTTCCAATCGGCCCCACAGAGAAAGGGAAACCAGAACGCCTTTCGGGGCGGCGCCTATTCCATTGTCGTCACCGCGGTGGTGCTGGCTATTCTGGTGGCAGTCAATATCTTTGTCTCCGCCCTCCCCTCCAACCTGACCAAGTACGACATGAGCGCCACCAAGCTCTACTCCATCACTAGCAACACCAAGGTGGTGGTCAACGCACTGGAGAAGGATGTAACGATCTACTGGGTGGTCCAGTCGGGGAAAGAGGACGACGTAATCGAAAATCTGCTCAATAAGTACGAAAGCCTCTCTGACCATATCCAGGTCGTGAAAAAGAACCCGGACGTATTCCCCACCTTCGCCCAGCAGTACACCGACGAGACGGTGACTAACAACAGCCTGATCGTGGAGTGTGGGGATCGGAGCCGCTATATCAGCTACAACGATATCTATATCCAGGAGGCGGACATATACTCTTACTCCTACAATACCTCCTTTGACGGTGAGGGGGCCATCACCTCCGCCATCGACTATGTGACCGCGGAGGAGCTGCCCCAGCTCTATCTACTGGAGGGACACGGGGAGGCGGAGCTGCCCGCCACCTTCCAGGAACAGCTGGAGAAAGAAAACATCCAAGTCGATCCTCTCTCCCTGCTCACCGTGGACGCGGTGCCGGAGGATGCCGGCTGTGTCATGATCTACGGCCCGGATAGCGACCTGTCCCAGAAAGAGGTGGAGATGCTGGACGAGTATACCAGCGGCGGCGGCAAGCTGCTGGTCATGGCGGGCCCCACCCAGGAAGACCCTCTGGATGAGCTGTACGGGCTGATTGCCAGCTACGGTGTGACACCCAATGAGGGCGTAGTGGTGGAGGGCGACCGGGAGCACTACGCCTTCCAGGTCCCCTATATCCTGCTGCCCGACATGAACAGCCATGCGATTACCGATTCGCTGATCGAGGAGAATTACCTGGCCATCATGCCCATCGCCCAGGGACTGACGGTGTCGGCTGACGGGGAGGGGAGCGGGGTGACTTCCTTGCTCACCACCTCGGCCGCCTCCTTCAGCAAGGCCGCCGGTTATGACCTGGACACCTACGAGAAGGAGGAGGGGGATATCGACGGCCCCTTTGCTCTGGCGGTATCCATCGACTGTGGGAGTGGAGGTCAGATCATCTGGTTTTCCTCCTCCGCGTTCCTGGATGATATGTACAACGCCTATTCCTCCGGGGCCAACGGGGACCTGGCGATGAACGCGGTGTCCTCTCTGATTGGAGAGAGCGAGGCCATGGCCATCCGGAGCAAATCCCTGAATTACAATTATCTGACTATCAACGACGCTGTGTCCTCTCTGCTTCAGGTGGTGATGATCGGCGTGTTCCCCCTGCTGTATCTGGGCATCGGGATCTGGGTGGTCTTGAAGAGGAGGCGTGCGCAAAATGTACCGGTCTAAACGGATCGTGATTTTACTAGCTGTCCTGGCGGTGTGCTGCGTTGCGGCATTTGCCGCCCTCCAGGTACAAGAGCGCCAGGAGCGGATTGAAACCAGCGGAGAGGTCGTCCTGGAGATCGACAGTGACGCGGTCCAGACCCTCTCCTGGACCTATGAGGGGGAGACCCTGTCGTTTCACCGAGATGGGGACTGGCTCTATGATGGAGATGAGACGTTCCCCGTGGACGGAGAAAAGGTAGGCGAGCTGCTGGAGACGTTCCAATCCTTCGCGGCGGCCTTCGTCATTGAGGAGGTGGAGGATCCGAGCCAGTACGGCCTGGATGACCCAGTATGCACCATTACGCTGGGTACAGGTGAGAACAACTACGAGATACTGCTCGGCGACTTCAGCGCCATGGATTCCCAGCGATATGTGTCCATTGGGGATGGAAAGGTGTATCTGGCCGCCAGCGACCCCCTGGACCAGTTTGACGCGGGGCTCCGCGACATGATAAACCACGACGACATCCCGGAGCTGGATCAGGTGACCCGGCTGCGGTTTGACGGGGTGGAGAACTATACAGTCACCTATGAGGAGGACAACTCCGCAAGCTGGTGCGAGGAGGACATTTACTTTACCCAGCGGGATGGAAAGACGCTCCCGCTGGACACTGGGCGGGTAGAGGATTACCTGCATAATATCAGCTACTTGGCCCCCAACAACTATGTGACCTATCATGCTACTGAGGAGGAACTGGCCAGTTATGGCCTGGATGAGCCGGAGCTGACGGTGACCGTGGACTATACAGCCGAGGACAGGGCAGAGGAAAAGGCCTCCGGTACTCTTATACTCCACATCAGCCGGGACCCGGAGGAGCGCTTGGCCGCCCAGGAGGCGGCAGATACCGGGGAAACGGAGGAAGAGGAGACGATTACCGCCTATCTGCGAGTGGGAGATTCCCAGATCGTCTATCAAATTACGTCGGAGGATTACCAGGAGCTGATGGCCGCTTCCTACAATGACTTGCGGCACCAGGAGGTGCTGTCCGCCGACTTTGGGGATATCTGGCAGATCGAAGTTACTCTGGAGGGGGCCAGCCATACCCTTACCACCCAGGGCGAGGGCGAGGACCGGACCTGGCTCTACCAGGGGGAGGAAGTGGATATCTCCGCGTTCCAGGAGGCGCTGGAGAGCCTGAGTGCCGACAGCTTTACTGACGAGCGGCCTTCCCAGCGGCAGGAGATTGCCCTGACCGTCTATCTGGACAACGACGCATTCCCGCAGGTGGCGGTGGAGCTGTACCGCTGGGACGGCGAGCACTGCCTGGCGGTGGTGGACGGGGAGCCGGTCTCCCTGGTGGCCCGTTCCGGGGCCGTGGACCTCATCGAGGCAGTCCAGGCCATCGTGCTGAACTGAAGCCCCGTCCGCCGGACAGACCGCGCCCCATGGGGCAAAAGGCATAAAACAGGGCCGCCGTTCTGAAAAACGGCGGCCCTGTTTTTCTGTATGCCAGCGATCAATAGGCCACGCCCCAGAGGATGGAGTGCTTGGCGGGCTTGCCGCAGCAGACGCATACGTCGCCCACCTTCTCCTGCTTCAGGGGCATACACCGGGAGCTGACCCCGGCCTGTTCCTTCATCTTCAGCTCGCAGTCCAGCTCGCCGCACCACATGGTTTTGGCGAAGCCGCCCTCAGACTCCATAAAGGCCTTGACCTCCTCCAGGGTGTGGCACACCTTGGTGTGGTCCTCCAGGTTCTTCTGGGCCCGGGCAAATAGTCCGTCGTGGACCGAGTCCAGCAGCTCCTTCACCTGGTCCTCCAACTGAGCCAAGGGGACAAAGACCTTCTCCCCAGAGTCCCGGCGGCAGACGCAGCATTGGTCCTTCTCCATATCCTTGGGACCGATTTCCACCCGCAGGGGCACGCCCTTCATCTCGTACTGGGCGGCCTTCCAGCCCATGGACTGGTCACTGTCGTCCAGGCCTGCCCGGATGCCGGCGGCCTTCAGCCGGTCCAGCAGGGCGTTGGCCGCCTCCAGCACGCCCTCCTTATGCTGGGCTACGGGGATGACCATCGCCTGGATGGGGGCGACGCGGGGGGGCAGGACCAAACCGTTGTTGTCGCCATGGGTCATGATGATGCCGCCGATCATCCGGGTGGACACGCCCCAACTGGTCTGATGGGGGTAGTGGAGCTGGTTGTCCTTGCCGGTGAAGGTGATGTCAAAGGCACGGGCGAAGCCGTCGCCGAAGTAATGGCTGGTGCCCGCCTGAAGGGCCTTTCGGTCGTGCATCATGCACTCCACAGTGTAGGTCTCCTCGGCGCCGTTGAATTTCTCCTTGTCCGTCTTACGGCCCCGGACCACAGGCATGGCCAGCACATTCTCCATAAAGTCGGCGTATACGTTGAGCATCCGCATGGTCTCTTCCCGGGCTTCTTCCGGGGTGGCGTGCATGGTGTGGCCCTCCTGCCACAGGAACTCCCGGTGGCGCAGGAAGGGGCGGCTGGTCTTCTCCCAGCGTAGGACGGAGCACCACTGGTTATACAGCTTGGGCAGGTCCCGGTGGGAGTGGATGACATTTTTGTAGTGCTCACAGAACAGGGTTTCGGAGGTGGGACGGATGCAGTAGCGCTCCTCCAGCTTCTCGCTTCCCCCCATGGTCACCCAGGCGCACTCAGGAGCGAAGCCCTCCACATGGTCCTTCTCCTTCTGGAGCAGGGATTCGGGGATGAGCATGGGAAGATATACGTTTTCGTGCCCGGTCTCCTTGAAGCGCCGGTCCATCTCTCGCTGGATGTTCTCCCAGATGGCGTAGCCGTAGGGGCGGTAGATGAACATGCCCTTGATGGATGAGTAGTCGATCAGCTCCGCCTTTTTACACACGTCAGTGTACCACTGGGCGAAGTCTACCTCCATGTCGGTGATCTGTTCCACCTGCTTTTTGTTGGGGTTCTGAGCCATGTCGTTTCAGTCCTTTTATATCGTGATATGAGATTGGAAGACTTATCTTGTTCATTGTATGGATTCCAAGCGGAAAAGTCAAGGTTTCCCGGAAAGTTCCCGGAAAAATCTGTGTCTGTGCCGTTGCGTACCTCTCCTCTCAGTGATATACTTACTGCATATGACAAGACAGGGGAGGGAGGGCTATGGACGCCCAGGAGAGAAGACAGGCCATTGCCCGACGGCTGGAGCGGGCCCGGAGCCCGGTCAGCGCCACTGCTCTGGCCAGAGAGTTTTCGGTCAGCCGTCAGATCATTGTAGGGGATGTGGCCATCTTGCGGGCCGGGGGCCAGGGAATCACCGCCACCCCAAGAGGCTATATGGTACAGAACGCGCCTTCCGGCCTGGTGCGGCAGATCGCTGTGAAGCACGACGGACAGGCCATGGAGGCGGAATTGAACGCCATGGTAGACCAGGGCTGCACGGTGCTGGACGTCATCGTGGACCATCCGATCTACGGCCAGCTCACCGGACCGCTCCAGCTATCCGACCGGTATCAGGTGGGGCAGTTCATCGCCCGATGCCGGAGTCAGGCCGCTGCCCCCCTTTCCCAGCTCACCGAGGGGATCCACCTTCACACCCTGGCCTGCCCGGACCAGGGGGCCTATGAGCGGGTACGAGAGGCGCTGGCTCGGCAGGGCATCCTGCTGGAGCGGTGAGCTCCATCCAAAAGATACCATTGGCAGAGCCTGGCTCTGCCGTAGTATACTGAGACTGTCGAAAAGTGGTATAGTCACTTTTTTGAGAAAAGCCGCGCGCAGGGTGGGCCCCGAATCATTCCCAGCCCAACCCCCGCAAAAAGTGTTATTTCCAATGCGTATGTGGCCGGAAATGACGGCCTCAAAATTTATTCCGCCGCCTGCGGGCACCGGAATTCCTTGCGGGAGGGCTCTTTCGACAAGCTGAGTATACTGCACCTAACCCAACACTCACCACACTCTACGACAGACAGAAAGGAACGCTATGAAACACAAGACTCTGAGATCCCTTGCCGCCGGCCTGCTGGCCATGGCCATGACCCTGCCTCTGCCCGCCTCGGCAGCCGGGACGAAGCTCTCCGACGTGCCCGAGAACTCCTGGTACACCGCCGCGGTGGAGTACTGCTGGGAGAAGGGGATGATGGAGGCCACCGACGCGCTGGAGTTCCTGCCGGAGGCTCCTCTAACCCGTGCCATGGTGGCCGCCGCCCTCTATCAGATCTATGACCGGCCCCAGGTGTCCCTGGAACAGGAAGAGTTCGAAAGTGGGACGGAGGAGGACGAGGACCTGGACCAACAGGACCAGGCGCTGACCAGTCCTTTCTCCGATGTGGACCTGGACGACCCCGATGCCAACGCCATCCTCTGGGCCTGGCAGGAGGGGCTGGTCACCGGCTATGATGACGGCCGGTTCGGTCCCGACGACAAGGTGACCCGGGAGCAGCTGGCTGTGATCCTTTGGCATACCTTGGGGGAGCCGCTGTCCCAGGTGGCCGCCCCCTTCGCGGACCGGAAATCCATCGCCAGCTGGTCCATCGACGCGGTAGAGTGGGCCTGGTCCGTGGGTCTCATCTCCGGCAAGCCGGGCAACCTGTTTGACCCCACCGGCACCGCTACCCGGGCCCAGGGGGCGGTCATCCTAATGAATTACGACCTGTCCTTCATCCATGTACCGGAAACGGAGCCTGGCCCCATTCCAAGCAACGACTATGACAGCGGCAGATTTGTGGTCAAGAACGGCTTTTTGACCTATACGGGGGACGCCCCCAGCTACATTGGGGTGGATGTGTCCTCTCACCAGAAGCAGATCGATTGGACCCAGGTGGCCGGTGCCGGGGTGGACTTCGCCATGATCCGGGCGGGTTACCGGGGCTATACTGTGGGCAGCATCAACAAGGACGCCTATTTTGACTACAACATCCAAAATGCCCTGAGGAACGGCCTGGAAGTGGGCGTTTACTTCTTCTCCCAGGCTACCACGGAGGAGGAGGCACGGGAGGAGGCCCTCCAGCTTCTGGAGTGGATCGAGGGCTATGATATCACCTACCCCGTGGTCTTCGACTGGGAGGAGGTCAGTGACTCCGACTCCCGGACAAAGGACACCGACGGAGAAACGGTGACCAAATGCGCCAAAGTCTTCTGTGACATCATCGAGGAGGCCGGCTATATCCCCATGACCTACGGCAGCCCATCCAAGATCTATGCTGGCGGCCTGGACCTGGCCCAGCTCCAGGACTGGCCCTTCTGGCTGGCCCACTACACCACCGGCTGGGTGCCCACCAGCTTCCGCTACCACTACCATATGTGGCAGTATTCTAGCAGCGGCACGGTCCCCGGCATCCCGGTAAAGGTGGATCTGAACCTGTGCCTCACTGATTGGTCGGACTGGGGAAAGAACTGAAGCCTGGATCCCCAGCCGGAGGAATTTTCTTGACAAACTGAGTTCACGCGCTATAATGGGCTGTACAGGTGTCTTGACACCTGTACAGCTTTTTTATTTTGTGTGGGAAAGGCGCGTTACGAATGAGAGAGTTTCTAAAACGGAAAAACATCGAGATATCCGCCAAACGGTACGGTATCGACGCCCTGGGGGCCATGGCCCAGGGCCTGTTCTGCTCCCTGCTCATCGGCACCATTATCAAGACCCTGGGCCAGCAGTTGTCCCTCTCCTTTTTGGTGGATGTGGGACAGTTTGCCTTTGATATGTCCGGTCCCGCTATGGCGGTGGCCATCGGTTACGCCCTGAAAGCCGATCCGATGGTCCTCTTTTCCCTGACTGCTGTGGGCTGGTCCGCCAACAAACTGGGTGGCGCGGGCGGCCCCCTGGCTGTTCTGTTCATTGCCATCATCGCCGCTGAGATTGGCAAAATGGTATCCAAAGAAACCAAGGTGGATATCCTGGTCACCCCCGCCGTCACCGTATTCGTAGGCGCGGGCCTGTCCCTGCTCATCGCCCCGCCCATCGGCGCCGCGGCCAAAGCTTTTGGTCAACTCATCCAGGACGCTACTGTTCTCCAGCCCTTCTGGATGGGGATTGTCGTAGCCGTACTGGTGGGGATTGCCCTCACTCTGCCCATCTCTTCCGCCGCTATTTGCGCCGCCTTTACCCTCACCGGCCTGGCCGGAGGCGCGGCAGTGGCCGGCTGCTGTGCCCAGATGGTGGGCTTTGCCGTCATGTCCTTTAAAGAGAACCGCTGGGGCGGTTTGATCAGCCAGGGCATCGGTACCTCTATGCTCCAGATGCCCAACATCGTGAAGAATCCCCGAATCTGGATTCCCCCCACGCTGGCCTCCGCCATCACCGGCCCCATCGCCACCTGTGTATTTCACCTCCAGATGAACGACCCCGCTGGCGGCGTGGCCTCTGGCATGGGGACCTGCGGTTTCGTGGGACAGATCGGCGTATGGTCGGGCTGGGTCAACGATGTGGCTCTCGGAGTTAAGGCGGCCATCACCCCCTTTGACTGGCTGGGTATGGCTCTGATCTGCTTTATTCTCCCTGCCGTCCTGTCCTGGTTCTTCTGTGAGATGCTGCGGAAGATCGGCTGGATCCGCGAGGGAGACCTGGTATTGCCTCAGTGATGGCAAAAAAAGAGGGCAGGCCCCACCGGGGCCTGCCCTCTTTTTTTAAAATGTAGCTGGCAGCCAGCCCAGTTCCTTCAACTGGCCCAGCGTATCCACTGGGAGATTGGAGGCAGTGCCACGCTCCAGGCGGAAGCACCAATAGGCCCGTGAGCGGGCAGGATAGCTCTCCTGAATGTCAGAACAGAGGAATAGTACCGTGTCTCCATCCCTTAATCCATGGAACAGGTTCCCGGTTCTAGAGCGGTCTCCCAAAATGATGGGATCGCCGTGCCGGTCAATCATAATATGAGAACCGTCACCAGCTTGGAGATACTGACCCCATATCAGGTTCCAGCCTGTGGCCTGCAAAACGCCAACCGCGGCAATCCCCAGACAGGCCAGTACCAGCAGGGAAGCCAGCAAACCTTTCAGCGCCCTTTTCAATGTTCTTTCCTCCTCTACGCAGGAATACCCTCTACTTTATTAGACGAAAATAGAAGGGTTTTGTTTCACGCTAAGAAAAATTTTTCCATTAAAATGCCGCGTGACTGTTGGGACTCCCTTAGTTGGGATAACTTCTTAGGTATCTGGAGCCCCGACAGATATTACATCAGAAGTATCTACAAGGTTTTTCCGTCTATGCGGGTTCTGCTATGCTTTGTGTCTCATCCGGCACTATCTTATCCAGGATATACACGACCGGATGTGATGGGCCGTGCAGTCCTTGCGTCTGTCCGTATCCACATTGTCATGAATGGCGGTGTATCGGACGCCGAATATGGAGACCTTTCCCCAATGTTCAGTGGGTTTCAGCCCAGGCGGTTAAACGAATCTGGAGTATCCATCATCCACACAGAACTTCGGATTGGGTAAGTAGCGTTCAGCGGCGTACTGCTCCAGTATTTTCTTTTGGAATACAGGTTTTCAGCTTGCCCTTCGGAGCTTTGTGGGCCTAGGTGGAAACGCAGACGCTACCCGGATGACTCTGTTGTGGGACATTTGTGCCTCAGTGAGTTGGATTCCTGCGTTGACGTTTTGCGTTCAAGATGATTCGATTTGCAAATGGATCCTCCTTCTGAACATTTAATAAACCTTAATACAGAAAGAGGACTTTCGGCAACATTGCCGAAAGTCCTCTTTTTCCTCAGACGGAGATGGAGAGCGCCATCTTTCCGTGACTCGTCGAAAAAATCTGCCCGCAGGCGGCATAGGGGTCAGAATATCAAGTGTTGAGCGCGCAATTTTGAATGATATAATCGCGCACCTTCTGGGCGGCAGGAGAGATGGGATGGATCTTAGGATAGGTAAGGTAAATGGTACGCACGAACTCCTTCTCCTGATCGGAAATAGGAACGATATAGACCTTATCCGTATCCATGGCCGGTACCTGCGGCAATACGGACACGCCAAATCCCAACCCGACATACTGCAACGCGGCATTGCACTCCCGCACTTCAAACACAATATTAGGAATGATCCCATGCTGAGAAAAGACCTGATCCATATTGGACCGCAGGTTGCTGCTGTGTTCCAGCATAATCTGCGGCTCGTGAGCAAAATCATCAAAGGAAACAAAACTGTGGCCGGAAAGAGGATGGTTGGCGGGGACTGCCAGATAAAGTGGCTGACGGATAACCCCTACCGACTCCGCCCACTCGGCCTGATGAAGGCTGAATCCCAGATCCAGTGCGCCAGAACGGATCTGGTTCAGGATATCATAGGAAGCGCTTTCTGTAAAATGAAAGCGAATCTGGCGGTTTTCCTCCTGCTGATAAAATCCGTCCACCAGAGCGGGGATCATGGAGGCGGAAACGCTGTGAAAATATCCTAATCGGACAATCTGGGGGGCGTTGTTGGCCATCTGCCGCAGCACATTAGAACCGTCCTGCAGAAGAGTAAGAGCTTGCTCCACATAGGGAAGAAACTGCTGTCCATAGACTGTCTGAGTAACCTTCCGGTTTTCCTTCTGGAACAGCTTGACCCCCAATTCCTTCTCCAACTCATTGATGGCGTAACTCAAGCTGGGCTGAGAAATACACAACTGCTCAGCAGTGCGTGTATAGTGCAGGTTGTGTGACAAAACCTGAAAATATTGCAGCTGGAGCAGCGTCATAGTAACCCACCTTTCTATAAAAAGAATGTATTAATACATAAAGAATATTGGATAGATGGGAAATTGTCAAGCTTGGATCAGGCAAAGAGTAGTTAAAAATCACTGGTGTTGGGACTGCTCCTGACAGGCAGAGGTGAAATAATTATAGATTTTCCTCTATAAATCCAATTCAAAACAAGTATTAGACATAAGGTTGTGCTAAATGTTAAATTTAGGTTAGATAAAAGAGCTATTTACAGCAAAATTATCAAAGGAGTGTTGAATACTATGGCAAAAGAGATTACTACAGAACAGATTGAAATGTTGGAAGAAATGGTTGCCAGAGCCCGTAAGGCTGCGGCAATCATTGAGACTTACGATCAGGACAGAGTAGATCACCTGTGCCAGGCAGTTGCGGCGGCTCTTTATGATCTGAAGGTTTGGGCGCAGCTCAGCGATGAGGCCGTGGATGAGACCAACTTGGGCGATAAGGTGACGAAGCGCAACAAACGCAACAAGCTGAAGCTGATCCTGCGCGACTGTATGCGGAGCAAAAGCGTCGGCGCTATTGAAGAAATCCCGGAGAAGGGGCTGGTCAAATATGCCAAGCCAGTGGGGGTAATTGCCTCTCTGGTACCTACTACCAATCCTTGTCTGACACCTGCCGGCCAGGTAATCTACGCTATCAAGGCACGAGACGTTATCATCTGCAGCCCTCATCCACGGGCCGAAGTGGTGACCAACAAGTGCATTGACATCATTCGTGAAGTCCTGCTCCGTGAGGGCGCCCCCGCCGACATCATCCAGGGTATTCAGCAGCCCTCTATCGCTCTGACTCAGGAACTGATGAAACGCTGCGATCTGGTTATCGCCACCGGTGGCCGGCCCATGGTCAAGTCCGCTTACTCCTCCGGCACGCCCGCCTATGGATCCGGTGCGGGCAATGCTACTGTGATTATCGATAATACTGCTGATACTCCTGAGCGCCAGCGTGAGGCAGCGCAGAACACCCGCATCTCCAAGACCTCTGATTTCGGTTCCGGTTGTTCCTGTGACGGAAACCTGGTCATCCACGAATCTATCTATGACAAAATGGTAGACGCGCTTAAGGCCGAGGGCGGCTATCTAGCTAACGAGGAAGAGGCGGAGAAGCTCAAGAGTGTCATGTGGGACGAGATGGGGCACCGACTTCCCGGCACTGTGGCCATCAGCCCTCAGAAGCTGGCTGAGGCTGCCGGGTTTGAGATCCCCGAGGACCGGAAATTTATTATGGTCACGGGTGGTGGTATTGATCAGATTGGCAAAGAATACTTCTTCTCCTCTGAGAAGCTGACCACTCTGCTGGCTTTGTTCAAGTATGAGGGAGAGTTTGAAAATGCCCTGGACATGATGCGGGCCATCTTCGAAGTAGGCGGCAAGGGCCACTCCTGCGGTATTTACTCTTGGGATGACGGCCACATTGACCGTCTGGGCAAGGCGGCCCCTGTCTCCCGCATCATGGTGCGCCAGCCCAATAACAAAGGTAATGCCGGATCCGCCACCAACGGTATGCCTCCCACGTCCTCCATGGGCTGCGGGACCTGGGGCGGCAACATCGTTTCCGAGAACATTGCCCTGAAACACTATATGAATACCACTTGGGTGGCCCGTCCTATCCCCGAGGATATGCCCTCTCTTCAGGAGCTGTTCGGTAAATTTTATAAAGATGGCATGGATGAGGAGTGATCCGACTATTTTCCTGTGGTCATCTAACTGTTGAAAGGAGCTTTGTGATGCAACATAGTATTCAGGAGCTGACTGAACTGGCGAAGGAGGCTCGTCGGACCACAATGGAAATGATTGCTAGCCTGGGAAAAGGTCATGTTGGCGGCGCATTGGATATTGTGGACGTACTTACTGTACTCTATTACGAGGAAATGAATATCGATCCGAAAAATCCCCAAATGCCTGGGAGAGACCGCTTTGTGCTTTCTAAAGGACATGGAGGTCCCGGAGTTTATTCCATTCTGGCCATGAAGGGTTATTTTGATCGGAAGGAAATATATACCCTGAATAAGCCAGGTACTATGCTACCCAGTCATTGTGACCGGCTTTTGACTCCTGGAATTGATATGACCACCGGCTCTCTGGGGCAAGGCCTATCTGCCGCCGTAGGCATGGCGCTGGCTGACCGAATCGATGGGAACGGCGCCAGAGTGTATTGTATCATTGGTGACGGCGAAAGTCAGGAAGGCCAGATCTGGGAGGCTGGTATGTATGCAGTACAGGCCAAACTAGGCTCATTGACCTGCTTTCTAGACCTGAACGGCCAACAGATTGACGCCCCGGTAGATGAGGTCAACTCCATGATTGATGCGGCAGCTAAGTGGCGCGCATTTGGCTGGAACGTTCAGGAAATCGACGGCCATAACCTCCAGGCCATCTATGACGCTATTGAGCAGGCAAAAACCTGTATGGACAAGCCCAATATGATTGTGCTCCACACCATAAAAGGAAAAGGCTGGAAAAAAATAGAGGGGACGACCAAGTCCCATAGTATGCCGGTGACTGCGGAAGATCTAAAAGATGCTCTGCAGGACCTGCAGTAAACGGTGATCAGGAGGTGAAATCATGGAAAGCAAAGTTGAAATGAGAAAAATTTTTTGCGATACCCTGATCGACTTGGCAAAAGCGGATGAACGCATCTGTATCGTCAACTCAGATTCCCGACAGATCTCCGGTACACGGGACTTTGAACAGGCCTATCCTGACCGTGCGTTTAATGTAGGAATTGCGGAAGCCAACATGGTGGGCGTGGCGGCCGGGCTGGCTGTCAGTGGAAAACGTCCATTTGTCCATGCGTTTGGTCCCTTTATGACGCGCAGGGTTTTGGATCAATTGACGATTTCTCTGGCGTATAGTAAACTGAATGCGGTTTTGGTAGGCCTGTCTCCCGGAATTGTCGCTGAAATTAATGGCGGGACCCATCAGAGCTACGACGATATTGCCGCTGTACGAGGAATCGCAAATACTACCATTGTGGAGCCCTTTGATGGTATGCAGCTTCGTCAGATGATTCCAGCCCTATTGGATCTGGACGGCCCGGTGTATCTTCGCTATGACCGGGCTGTGGCTCCTTGTTTTTACGGTGATGACTACCGCTATCAGCTTGGTAGGGCTGATATACTGCGTAAGGGCAGTGATGTCACTCTGATTTCTTCCGGTATTATGCTGACTCAGTGCCTGGAAGCGGCTCAAATTCTGAAGGAGAATGGGATTGAGGCACGGGTTCTAAATATGCATACTATTAAGCCGATAGATCAGGAGGCAATCATTCAGGCTGCCCGCGAAACTAGAGGGATCATTACAGTGGAAAACCACAATATTATCGGTGGCCTGGGAAGCGCGGTAGCTGAGGTACTGGCGGAAAACTATCCGGCCCCTATGCGCCGCATTGGCATTCGGGACCGGTTTGGTGAGGTGGGCAATCGTGCTTACCTTCGCCAGTGCCTTGGAATTGACACTGGAGACATCGTAAAAGCGGCAATGGAATGGAAGTAATCAAAAGATATGCGATAGAAAGGAGCGCAAAAATGAAAAAAACTATAAGCGCAATGTTAGCAGCTGTCCTTCTACTGTCACTGACAGCCTGCGGAGGTAACAACAATAACAGCGATAACAATTCATCCTCTGCTATCAATGCGGATGGAAGCCGTGAAACCTATGTGACGTTCAAGGTTGGTACCAGCCACAATGCGGAATCTTTTTTCTATGCTGGCTTGGCTGAGTTTGAACGGCTGGTTGAGGAGAATACCAAGGGGGCGGTTCAGGTCGAGGTCTTTGCTGATGAGGCTCTGGGCACCGAGGGTGAGATGGCTGAGGGTGTGGCCATGGGCACAGTAGACGCTTGTCTGGTAGGCTCCAGCTCAGTAGCAAAACTGGATTCTAATTTTAATGTGTTTAGCTTGCCTTATCTTTTTATTGACAGTGACCATGTAGACGCTGTCTTTGCAGGTGAACCAGGGCAGCTTTTCCGAGACAATATCTGGAACAGCAATCATGTTATGATCCTAGATTACTGGGATTCCGGCTTCCGTCATTACTCAACTAACAAGGGAGAAATCAATGGTCCCGAGGATATGGCTGGACAGCTGATTCGTATTCCTGATAACCCCATTCAGGCTGCCACAGCTGCCGCTCTGGGTGCGTCTACTTCTACGTTGGGCTATAAAGAAGTCTATCTGGCTTGTTCCAACAATACTGTAGACGGTCAGGAAGGCCCTATTTTTGCTTTCTGTGATGATAACTTTTACGAAGTGCAGAAGTATATGGTTCTGGATGGCCACATTTACACAGTTATGGGCCTGCTGATGAATGGAAATGTCTGGGAAAAGTTGACCGATGAGGACCAAGAAATTGTAATGCAGGCTGCAAAGGACGCAGGCCTGGTGGAAAAGAATGGAATTCGCCAGAGCGAGGCTGAACAGATTGAGTTTTTAAAGGAAAAGGGAATGACAATTAATGAGAACCCCGATAAAGAGGCTTGGCGTGTGGCAACTGCCAGTGTATATGATCAGTTCGCTGATACCTATGGCGCAGATCTGATTGACCAAATCAAGAACTTCCAGTATTAATGTGTGCTCCTTTCTTCCAGATTGCGGAGCTTCTGGTTCAGGCCAGAAGCTCCGCGGTTCCCAATGTTAGAATTGAAAATCAATAAGATCGAAAGGAGATATTTTATGCATTCGTTCAACCGAAAACTACAAAAAATCTCCCGCGGCATTTATAAGGTTTTTTTTGTCTTTGCTACAGTTAGTTTTGCCGTACTGCTTGTAATTCTCCTAATCAATGTATTTTCTAGAAACTTTCTCAACGGTGCGGTCGCGTCTATTGAAGAAGGAAGTAGATTTATTTTTACATGGATCATGTTTCTGGGAATTGCCATCGGTGTGTACCGGAAAAAGCATCTAGGTGTGGAATTTCTGGTGGAAAAATATCCGCCCAAGCTGAAACGGGCTTTTTCCATAATCAGTGAGATTTTGACTATTCTGCTGTTTCTGGTATTGACCATTTATGGTTTTAAGTACTCTGCCAGTACCATGAGAATGTATTCTCCAATTATGTCTATCCCTTATGGATTGGTTTATCTCTGTATTCCTCTGTGTGGCGCATTCAGCTTATTTTATAGTATTGCCGGGATCATAAACGACCTGTATGGTGACGAGGAGAAGGGGGAGGGCAGCAAATAATGGTTTCTACCCTGTTGATTTTGATGATTGTTCTCTTCCTGATTCTAGTCATCTTTACTGGTACTCCCATTGCGGTAGCTTTGGGGCTGTCCGCAATCGCTGAACTGGTTATGCAGGGAGAGGTCCCGCTGATGATTGCGCCCCAGCGTATCTTTAACGGCGTAAATAGTGTGACACTGATGGGCATTCCCTTCTTTATGCTGGTGGGCTCTATTATGGAGCGCAGTGGAATTACCCAAAAACTGATTGATTTTGCCAACTCGCTGGTTGGCTGGCTGCGCGGTGGCCTGTGCTATGTAGGTGTTCTTACCGGCATCCTGATGGGCGGTATTTCCGGGTCCGCTCCCGCCGATACCGCGGCTTTGAGTTCTATTATGGTGCCGAGTATGGAGCGCAGCGGCTATCCAAGAGAATACTCCGCGGCCCTGATGGCCAGTTCTGGTACGCTAGGAATCATTATTCCCCCCAGTATGCCCATGATTGTATTGGCCAGTATTACTGGTATTTCAGTTGGGAAACTATTTCTAGGTGGTATTATCCCCGGTATCATGATTGGTGTTTCTTTTATGCTGGTCTGCGGGATTACCTGCTATGTACGCGGCTATGATAAAAACCACTGCAACCATTTCTCTGTTACCCAGGTTCTGAAGACGTTGCGGCATGCCCTGCTTCCGATTTTCGCTCCGGTCATTATCGTAGGTGGCATCCTGACTGGCATTGTAACCGCTACTGAATCTGCCATCACAGCAGTGGCTTATACCTTGATTGTTGCGATGGTGGTCTATCGGACTATCAGGATAAAGGACCTCCCAGAGATGTTTGTGGAATCAATAATTGGTGCCTCAAATGTCATGTTTATCATTGGCACATCCAGCCTCTTTGCTTGGATTTTGCAGAGCAATAACTTCCAGCAAGTTATTTTAAATCTGTTCGGTGATTCGGTCAGCAATAAAATCTGGGTCATGTTTATTGTCAACTTGGTGTTCTTTATCGGGGGGTTCTTTCTGGAGGGCACCGCCATGCAGATTATGTTTATCCCTGTTCTACTGCCCATTGTTCAGGCAGCCGGAATTGATACAGTTGCCTTTGGTGTTACCGTAATCTGCAATATAGCCGTAGGCAACCTGACTCCTCCCGTCGGCGTTTGTCTGTATGTAGCGGCCAATTCCTCTAACGCCAAGGTAGAGGGGATTATCCGCGAAATTATCCCGTTTGTCCTAATTACGCTGGTCGATGTTGCCATTTTGGTTGTGTTCCCGCAGCTGATTACATTTATTCCTAATATGATGAACGGATAAAAACAACGATACAGGATAAGGAAGGGTTTCTATGCCATTGAATCTGGTGGAAGAAATCAAAATTTGTGAAGTTGGACCTCGCGACGGCCTGCAAAATGAAAAGAGGATTTTGACCACAGAGGAAAAGTTAGTGCTGATCGAAGGTGTTGTACAAGCAGGTTTCTCCGTAATTGAAGTGGGATCCTTTATGAGCCCTAAAGCGGTCCCTCAGATGGCCAATACCGATGAGGTATTTCAAAATTTGAAGCGCAAAGAAGGTGTGGAGTACCGCGCGTTGGTCGCTAATTTAAAAGGTGTGGAGCGGGCCGCCGCCTGCGGTTGCAAAAAGGTCAAGCTGAATGTCTCCGCCAGTAAAGCGCACAATCTGGCCAACCTAAATCGGACTCCGGCGGAGACAGTGGAGGGTTTCTACGGCTGTATGGACGCGGCAAGGTCTGTGGGAATTGAGGTCTCCGGCTCGATCTCTATGGCCTTCGGCTCCCCTTGGGACCGGGAGATCCCTCTGTCCGACGTAAAGGAAATTGTGGACGCCTATCTGGCCGTGGGCGTGACGGAGATCTCCCTGTCCGACGCCTCTGGTCAGGCTTACCCCACACAGGTATATCAAATCTGTACCGATATGGCAAAGACCTATCCCCAGGTAGCCTGGTGGCTCCACTTCCACAATACCCGGGGGCTGGGGATCGCCAACATCATGGCTGGAATGCAGGCGGGCTTCACCCGGTACGATTCCGCTTTTGCAGGCGTGGGCGGCTGCCCCTTTGTGCCAGGTGCAGCAGGCAACGTGGCTACGGAAGACGTGGTCCACATGTGCGATGAAATAGGGATTAAAACCGGCGTGGATTTGGATCAGGCTATGAAAGTCAGCCGCCAGCTCGTCCAACTGCTGAACCATGGAACCGACAGCTATCTGCTGCGGGCCGGAAAGTCCAGTGATCTGATTTCTGAACTGCCCACTGGACAGCTTAGAAATCAGACATTAAAATAAAACAAAAGTGTTCCGGCTGAGACAGAATGCTTTTGGGTTATTCAAGCGAAAGGGAACGATATGAGAAAGCGATTTTATCGGAAAAGCCCCTCTCCTGCCGCGCAAGCCATTGCAGGCTGTACAGTGAGTGTAGCAGGCATTTGCGCCGGGTTGTTCTATTTTATCCCTATCCATGAGGGTATAGGTACCTTGTGGACTATGTTCTGCGCGGTAATTGTGGGTATCTATTATGCGCGCTATACTCGGATTTGGAAAAGCACTTCGAAGAAAAAAGAGTAATATACAGATCGACACCAACCCCTAAGTGTTCTTATCTGCTCTATATGACAGACAAAATATTTAAAAGAGGGTTGAATTTCTACTAGAAGAATGAAATCAGTAGTTTGAATTCCCACATTAATAATCAGATATTTAAAAAGGGTCATCTGCCTTGATATCAAGGCAGATGACCCTTTTTAAATACACTCTGATGGAATATCCTGGTGCCCTTACCAGGGGTATCCCTCAAGTTCCACGGCTTTATATCAGCTTTTTTCCTGGAAACTGGCTCCGCATCCCCGGCAGGTGACTGTGATCTTCCCCTTGCCTCGGGGGACCCGGAGCTGCTGTCCACAGTTGGGACATTTGAAATACCGATGCTCCTTATCACGGGCGATGGTCCTGCGCAGGCGAAGCCACTGGATGGTTGGACCGGCCAGCTTCAAAAACCGCGCGTTTTCCTCCCGCCTCCGGGGCAGGTTCCGGGAGAGAAGGCGGAACAGGGAGAATACTATCAGCACACAGCAAACCCAATAGAGAATCTCGAACCTGGTGAGCAGGAACAAAAGGTATAGGACAAGATATGTGCCAATCAAAAAGACGTTCAGCTGGTCGTTACCATACCGGCCATACATAAACCGTTGGATCGCGTTGCGGATCATAAATGTGTGCCCCCTTAGGAAACAGGAGGCAGGCGTGTCCGCCTGCCAATGTACGATATTATGATAGTCTTTCTCCATGTAATCGTCAAGGCACCATTCGTAAACAAAATGTAAATTCCGTAGCCCTTTGCCACCCTCCGGCGCCTTTTTGCGCCTGACGACCCAGTATCAGGCCGAAGACTCTTGCGTCCGGGCGAAAAATAGGATATACTGTCACCATCCAAACAGAGGACAGGGGGACCTCGTATGAAGCGCATCGATAAGGAAAATTATTATCTGGACATTGCCGAGACCGTGCTGGAGCGGTCCACCTGCCTGCGCCGGTGTTACGGCGCTATCATCGTGAAAAATGACGAGATCGTGTCCACGGGCTACAATGGGGCTCCCCGTGGGAGGAAGAACTGTATGGACTTGGGCTACTGTACCCGGGAGGCCATGAATATCCCATCTGGTCAGCGGTATGAGCTGTGCCGCTCCGTCCATGCGGAGATGAACGCCATCATCTCCGCTGCCCGGCGGGACACCCTGGGTTCCACCCTCTACCTGGCGGGGCGGGAGGCGTCTACCGGCGAGCTGCTCCATGACGCCACTTCCTGCTCCATGTGCCGCCGGACCATCATCAACGCGGGTATCGACCGGGTGGTTATCCGCAACACAGATAAGGATTACTCCGTGGTCCATGTGGAGGACTGGATTCGGGAGGATGATTCTCTCCCGGAAAAGCAGGGCTGATCCCCTTTGCCCCATTGTTTGTAGGGAAATGCCGCCTATGGAACATGAAGGCGGCATTTTTATGGACAAAATTTGTATTTTGTCTTGACATTTACACGGCAGCGTGTATAATAATTAGGTCTGCCGATGTCGTCAGACAACATCCTTGCCCCTGGCATAAGACTGCAGGGGCCATATGTCCATAAGGAGGTGCAAAACATGGCAAAAATCAACGCGAACTACGAGGCGGTCTATATCCTGCAGCCCGACCTGAGCGAGGAGCAGATCTCCGCCCTGGTGGCAAAGTTCAAGGCCGTGGTCGAGGCCAATGGTACCGTGTCCGAGATCGACGAGTGGGGCAAGCGCCGTCTGGCCTATCCCATCAACGATCTGATGGAGGGCTACTACGTCCTGATGACCTTTACTGCCGCCGCCGCTATCCCCGCTGAACTGGACCGTATTTTCCGGATCACCGATGGTGTGATGCGCTCCATGATTGTCTGCAAAGACCAGTAAGGGGGAGCGGATATGCTCAACAAAATCTTCATCATGGGTCGTCTGACCCGTGACCCCGAGCTTCGGCGCACCCAGACTGGCACGCCCGTGGCCTCCTTCTCCCTGGCCGTAGACCGGGATTTCAAGGACAAGTCCACCGGCGAGCGGACCACTGACTTTATCGACGTGGTGGCCTGGCGTCAGACTGGCGAGTTCGTCAGCCGCTACTTCACCAAGGGCCGTATGGCCGTGGTGGAAGGCCGTTTGCAGATCCGTGACTGGACGGATAAGGACGGCAATAAGCGCCGCTCCGCCGAGGTGGTGGCCGACCAGGTCTACTTCGGCGACTCCAAGCGGGATGGGGACGGAGGGGGCTTCTCCTCCGGGTATAGCCAGGGCGGCTCTGCCGCCGGCGGCTGGTCCGCTCCCGCTTCCAACTCCGGCTATGGCGCTCCGCCCGCGGACGGGGACCAGTTTGCCGATCTCTCTGATGATGACGGCCGGTTGCCGTTCTAACTTTGACCATGTATGGTCGTAAAAAGGAGGTCAATCCCATGGCTATGGAACGTGATAACAGAGCTCCCCGCGGCCGCAAGCGCCGTAAGGTCTGCGCTTTCTGCGTGGACAAGGTGGAGTGCATCGATTACAAGGACGCCGCCAAGCTGCGCCGGTTCACTTCCGAGCGGGCCAAGATCCTGCCCCGCCGCACCACCGGCACCTGCGCTATGCATCAGCGTCAGCTGACCGAGGCCATCAAGCGGGCCCGTCAGATCGCTCTGCTGCCCTATGTGACCGATTGATCGTGTCTATTAAAAAGCCGCCCATGGTTCATCCATGGGCGGCTTTTTGTTGTAGCTGTATGATACACGCGGCCCGGTCAAATTCCCGCCTTTATCCTGAGAAGAAAAATAGCAAAGGCAGATACAAGAGCCAGGATTATCACGATTTTTAGGAGCTGTTGGGAGCGTTTCACATACTCAGGCGGAATATCATCCGACCGGCTGGAGCGGAGCTTATACCAGCAATACAGCGCAGGTACACCAAGAAGGATGAGCAGTATCAACAGATACCAAGAGATGGAGGAAAGAATATGCTCTAATGCGCTCGCTCCAAGCAGGGGAGCCGCAGAGTGAAAGGAAATCAGAAGTAAATAGAGGCTCAGACCCCAGTTTCCAAGACATAGAAGCTTATAATACAACTTTTTCATGCCAATTCCCCCTGAATAAAGGCTATACTCCACTGAGCCTGCGTGATGCTCTCTGCTGTGAAGGGGAGAGATAGGAACGACCGCTGTGCGGAAGCGCGATTGCCTGACGGTCATTCTATAGGGAAATGGGGGGCAAGGACATCATAAATTTTCTCCGGATCAATGGCCTGGTAGGTTCCGGAGGAGGTCTGGACCTGGAGGGTCACCTTGTCCTCCGTGCAATACAGGTCCAGGAAAAAATGCTCCCTCTCTCCCGTCATGGCCACAAAACAGTAGGGTGCCTCTTCTGGAGGGGTATAGGGGCCAGAAAACAGCTGCGGCGGAATTTGGTTTCAGACAAGGCCCGGTACAGAAGGGCCGTTTCCTCCGCACTGGACTGATAGCTTATTCCCCCGTCAGATACGTTCCATTGGGGGAAATACAGGATGTCCACGCTGAAAATGCCCGTCCTGACCGTCTGCGATCCCGACAGGGCGAAAGAATACAAATCCCAATGCTCCGATGAAAAGGACGCAACCAGCCAGCAGAAGAAGGATCCCCATTCTGGGCCTTTTTGCGATTTCTTTCATTGATGACCGACTTCCTATTCCAATCGAACTGGCATTTCTTACAAACACCAATTTCCCTATCTGTCCATCCAGCCTGTCCCAAATGCCATCCCCAATTCCAGTACCCACAGGGATGAGAGAAAAAACAGGCAGGTCAGTCCGTATCCAAAGAGCGTCCCGGTCACCAGCCTGCGCCCATTGCCGCTCTCATAAGGGGTCAGCGCCTGAAGTCCGCCGTCCAGCACCAGTGGGACAAGCAAGAGCAGGGCGGGCTTCCAGCCAGGGTGCCAGAGGGCAAAGGTGAGTCCACTAGCCAGGATGCCTGCAAGCTCACCGGTACACCGGGCACAGATTGGGAACTGTCTTCCGTGGAAGTGAAAGGAGCGGTCTGCCCGTTGGTGGCAGCCAAACAGAATTGGCAGCCACTTGTCAAACCAGTCCAGCATTTCAACTGCCCAGGACGATCCCAATCCCAAGCATGAATATCAGCACATAGTACAGCGCGCCAAGGCCCACAGCGACCAGTGCTCCAATACCGGCGGCCTTGGCTGTCCGGGGCTTCTGGTCCTTCCAGACCAGCCACAGCACCAGGCCGACAATGGGGATACAGCAGCCCAGAATCCCCCATCCAAGGCCGCCATTGTCTACCACCGGGGGAAGGGACGACTGAGAGGCACCGCACTGGGGGCAGGTGATGGTTCCATCCGCTATGGGAGCGCCGCAATGTCTGCAATATGCCATTTGGATTCCTCCTTTTTCAAACTGCATAATACGGATATTTCAAAGTCATTGTAGACGATTCTTCCTGAAAAGGCAAGAAAAAGCGCTCATTTTCTCAACTATGACACCCGGATCCGGAATGCTGCCCGGCTTCCAACCCCATCTCGTCCATGGCGTGAGCCATGTGGATGGCCATGGCGTGCTCCGCCCCTACTCCGTCCCTTCGGGCAAAAAACTCCAGCAGCAGGGCGTGGTCCCGCAGAGTGGCCTGGGCCAGATTCTCCTGGCCTTCTCCGGCGGATCCGATGGCCGTTTCCACTGCCTGGCTGATGATGGGCAGCAGGCGCATCATAAAAGCGTTGTGGGTGGCACGGACGATGGCCCCGTGGAATTCCAGGTCGGCCTGGGTCCGATCCTCGCCCGCCTGAATGCGGGCAGCCACCCGCTCTCCCTGGGTCAAAATTTCAGCCAGCTCCTGCTCCGTGGCCCGGACGCAGGCCAGACGGGCGGCCTGGGGCTCAAAGATAGCCCGCAGCTCGAACAGGTCCCGCAGTCGGCCCCTGATTTCTTCCAGGCGGCCAAAGCCAAAATCCTCAATCTCAGCCACCTGCCGGGACACAAAGGTACCGCGGCCCCGCTGGACCTCCAACACCCCTTGGACGGTGAGCGCCCGGATGGCTTCCCGCAGGGTGGCCCGGCTGACCCCCAGCTCATGGGACAGGTCTACCTCGTTGGGCAGCTTGTCTCCTGGGGACAGCCGCCCCTCGGCCACGATCTGGTTATAGAGCCGTTCTGCAGTCTGCTGGGATAAATTTGAGCCCATTGTGTCCGCCTCCTCTTGACATCCTTTCCCCCATGATATACTATATGATCAGACAATTCAATAGTTATCAGACAACTGATGGCTTGATTTTTAAGGAGGCTTACTGTATGCGCTCTGATGTTGTAAAAAAAGGCGTGCCTGCCGCCCCGAACCGCTCTCTGCTCTATGCCCTGGGCTATACTAAGGAGGAGCTGGAGCGGCCCCTGATCGGCGTAGTCTGCTCCTACAATGAGATTGTCCCCGGCCACATGAACCTGGATAAGATCGCCGAGGCTGTGAAGGCCGGAATCCGGGCCGCCGGGGGAACTCCAGTGGAGTTCCCAGCCATTGCCGTGTGTGACGGCATCGCCATGGGCCATGTGGGCATGAAATACTCCCTGGTCACCCGGGACCTCATCGCTGACTCTACCGAGGCCATGGCTATGGCCCACCAGTTTGACGGCTTGGTGATGATCCCCAACTGCGACAAGAACGTGCCCGGCCTGCTTATGGCCGCCGCCCGGGTAAATATCCCCACCATCTTCGTGTCCGGCGGCCCCATGCTGGCCGGAACTCTAAATGACGGACGCCGCACCTGCCTGTCCCATATGTTCGAGGCGGTGGGCGCCTACTACGCCGGCAAGCTGGACGAGGCCGGGGTGGAGGAGTATGAGAACAACGCCTGTCCCACCTGTGGCTCCTGCTCTGGCATGTATACCGCCAACTCCATGAACTGTCTGACCGAGGCCATCGGTATGGGACTGCGGGGCAACGGTACCATTCCAGCTGTTTGGTCCGCCCGTCTGCGGCTGGCCAAGCACGCCGGAATGCAGATCATGGACCTGGTAGCCAAGGACATTCGCCCACGGGATATTATGACCGAGGCGGCTTTCCACAATGCCGAGACCATCGACATGGCCTTGGGCTGCTCCACCAACACCATGCTCCACCTGCCCGCTATCGCACACGAGTGCGGTATTGAGCTGTCCTTTGACATGGCCAACGAGATCAGTTCCAAGACCCCCAACCTGTGCCATCTGGCTCCCGCCGGGGACACCTATATGGAGGATCTGGAGCGGGCAGGGGGCGTCTACGCCGTGATGGCGGAGCTGGCCGGAGCCGGTCTGTTGGACACCAGCCTGATGACCTGCACCGGCAAGACAGTGGCGGAAAATCTGGCGGGTGTGGTCAACCGGAATACCGAAATCATCCGGCCCATTGACAATCCCTACTCCAAGACTGGCGGCATTGCCGTCTTGAAGGGCAACCTGGCCCCCGATGGCTGTGTGGTGAAGCAGTCCGCCGTGGCCCCTGAGATGATGGTTCATGAAGGCCCCGCCCGGGTGTTTGACTGTGAGGACGATGCCATCCGGGCCATCTATGATGGCAAGATCGCGGCCGGGGACGTGGTGGTCATCCGCTATGAGGGACCCAAGGGCGGACCTGGTATGCGTGAGATGCTCAACCCCACGTCCGCCATCGCCGGAATGGGGCTGGACAAGGACGTGGCTCTCATCACCGACGGCCGCTTCTCCGGCGCCACCCGGGGCGCCTCCATCGGCCATGTGTCCCCGGAGGCGGCCAGCGGTGGTCCCATCGGACTGGTGGAGGAGGGGGATCGAATTGCCATCGATATCCCCAACCACTCCATCACTCTGAAGGTGCCTGACCAGGAGCTGGCTGCCCGGAAGGCCAAGTGGTCCTGCCCCGAACCCAAGATCAGGACCGGCTATCTAGCCCGGTACGCCAAGCTGGTGTCGTCCGCTGACAGGGGCGCTATTTTGGAATAAACAGTGCGTCTGATAGAAACAAAGAGGGGGCTCCCACCTATATGGGAGCCCCAGTGTTTTGTTAAAAAGTCGCCTTGCATATCATTTTGGGAAATCACGTGAAACCGTCCCACTGCGGACGCTTTTCGGCGCTTCATGAAAGGGATCGTCACAAGATGGATTACCCAGAACAGGCTCAGACAATGGAACCTGAAGGACTTCAACAAAGACAACACAGAGATTGAAACAGCCCCGGTGGTGAGCAGCTGCTGCTCGCCTAAACAGGGCAAAAATAAGCTCTCCGGCTTGGCCGGAGAGCTTAAATAAAATAGGGAAGATTAGGTTAGGGACAGGGCCTCTTTCACCTTGGCGATAATGTGAGCGCCGATGTCACGGGAGGCGTCCACTGTCTGGGCACCCAGGTGGGGGGTGACGATAAAGTTATCACACTCAAACAGGGGGGAGTCAAAGCCGGCACCCTCAGTCAAACCGCCAGCAGCCAGCTCGTTCTCCATGACATCCGAGCCGTAGCCACCCAGCTTACCGGACTTCAGCGCCTCATACATATCCTTCTCGTTGACGATGCCGCCGCGAGCCATATTCAGAACCACAGCGCCGTCCTTCATCTCGGCGATGGACTTAGCATTGAACAGATTTTTGGTTTCGTCGGTGAGAGGCATATGAATCGTTACATAATCAGACACCTTCAACACCTCATCGATGGTCATGCTGGTGGCCTTCTGCTCCTCAAACACATGGGCGGGCAGATAGGGATCATAAGCGACCACGTTCATCAGGAAGGCACGGCCCAGTTCACCCACGCGCTGACCAATGCGGCCGAAGCCCAGCACGCCCAGAGTCTTGCCACGCAGCTCAGAGCCTACGAACTTATACTTGTCCCAGTTCTTGTTTACCTTCACGTCATAGCAGGCAGGGATGGTATGACGCGCGATATCCAGCATTTTGGCAATGGTCAGCTCGGCAACGGCGTTTCCGTTCAAGCCGGGGGCGTTGATGACCTGGATGCCCTTCTCCTTCGCCGTGTCCATATCAATGTGGTTCAGACCCACGGAGCAGACTCCGATGACCTTTAGATTCTTGGCAGCGTCCAAAATCTCCTTGTTAATGGCGGGGTCCACCCGCATGATGAGTACGTCATAGTCAGGAATCAGAGCGACCAGCTCCTCCTGGGTGGGGAGCATCTTCGTATCGACCTGCATGTACTTGCCGAGCTCCTCGGCAATAGAGCTATGGACTGCGTCAATGATGAGGCACTTCATAAATGATCAATCCTTCCTTAAAAATATGTTTGGACATACCTTTTGTTGATTTCCTTTTTCACTATCCCTATTATGCCACAAAATCTTTGCCAAGAATATCACTTTTTTGGTTATGGTTGCCACAACTGTTTGACTGTGATAAAATAGTTGCATACCACAAAAAAAGTGAAGGAACTCCGTCAAAGTCAAGGAGGCTAAGTATGAATTTTCTGCATCTAAAATATTTTTTGATGGTAGCTGAAGAACTAAACATTACTCGGGCCGCAGAGCGGCTGTATATCTCCCAACAGTCCTTGTCCAATCACATCAGCAATATGGAGCGGGAACTGGATGTCAAGCTCTTTACCCGCTCCCCCAAACTGTCTCTGACTTATGCCGGCGGTCTGCTGGTGGAAACGGCTACCCAGATCCTAGACCTGTACAGCCAATATCAGACCAAAGTAGGAGATATCAACCGCCACTACTTAGGAATGCTGAGGGTCGGGATCTCCCATACCTGCGGTCTGGCGCTTATGCCGGATATCCTGCCAAAATTTCGACAGGAGTTCCCTTTGGTGGAATTTTCTCTTTTTGAGGGAAACTCTACCCAGTTGGAGGACGAGCTGTCCCACGGCCGAGTGGACCTGATTATCTGCTTTCAGCCCATCATGATGGATGGTGTGCGAACCGAACCTCTGACGGAGCAAAGATTAGTCATGGTGGTGCCCAGAGCCTTCACCGACGAGTTATTTGGCGAGCGAGCGGAGGAGGTCCGGGCCCAGTTTGCACAGGGGGCGGATATCGGAGCGTTCCAGCAGGTGCCTTTTATCCTCATTAAGCGGGGAAACCGGACACGGAATATTATTGATCAGTATTTCAGCCGGTATTACTTCAAGCCAAAGCTGATTTTGGAAACAGAAAATACGGTTACCACCTTAGCGATGGCGCAATCTGGCATCGGGATTACCATTTGTCCGGAGCTGTTTCTACGGGCCATTCCATCCCCCACGGCATCGGCGGGTGGGGTAGACCTGTTTCCCCTCACGGACCCCTCCACCTTCAGCAAGCTGGTAGCTGGATTTCGTCAGGACCGATATTTGTCCCATTTTGGCGAGCGGTTTATAGAGATTACAAAGGAAGTGCTGCAGTAAAAACCGCGGCCCCGAAACACCGGGGCCGCGGTTTGCCTTTTCTGTTGCAGGCGGATCTGGGCTGGGTCCTCAAAAGCGGCTGATAGCCTATTTCCGGTCAGCTTTGAAGCTGATCCAGCTCCTCCATCCAGAGGGAGTTCACCGCGTCGCTGGGCATCCGCCAGTCTCCACGGGGAGACAGAGTCAGGGAGCCCACCTTGGGCCCGTCGGGCAGGCAGGAGCGTTTGAACTGCTGGGCAAAGAAGCGGCGGTAGAAATTTTGGAGCCACTTCAGGATGGCCGCCCGGTCATAGTAGTTCCCCAGGGCGTACAAGGCCAGCCGGAACACCTTGCGGGGGGAGAAGCCCCAGCGGACGGCGTAGTAAAGGAAAAAGTCGTGCAGCTCGTATGGTCCAACCAGATCCTCGGTCCGTTGGGCGATCTCCCCCTCCTTGGGGGGGAGCAGCTCTGGAGAGACGGGAGTGTCCAGGATATCCCGCAGCACGGCGGCCAGTTCGGGGTCGGAGGGCTCCACCGTATCTGCGGAGTAGGCCACCAGATGGCGTACCAGAGTTTTAGGAATAGAGCCGTTCACGCCGTACATGGACATATGGTCTCCGTTGTAGGTGGCCCAGCCCAGAGCCAGCTCGGAGAGGTCGCCTGTACCGATGACCAGCCCACCCTGGTGGTTGGCTACATCCATCAGAACCTGGGTACGCTCCCGGGCCTGGCCATTTTCAAAGGTGACGGATAGGTCGTCCATAGACTGGCCGATATCCCGGAAGTGGACTCGCACCGCCTCGCCGATATCGATGGTCTGGAATGTGGTCCCGATTCGCTCGGCCAGCAGCTGGGCGTTAGACTTGGTACGGCTGGTGGTGCCAAAGCAGGGCATGGTGACAGCGGTGATGTCCGTGCGGGGCCGGCCTAGCAAATCCATGGCCCTGGCGGTGATGAGCAGGGCCAAGGTAGAGTCCAGCCCACCGGACAGCCCCACCACGGCGCTTTTGGCCCCAGTATGAGCCAGCCGCTTTTTTAAGCCTAGAGCGGCGATATGCAGGATCTCCCGGCAGCGCCGGTCCCGGTCACCGCTGTCGTCGGGGACAAAGGGATTTGTCCCAATGGGGCGTGTGAGGGAGGTTTCCACCGGCTCCAGCGAGAATTCGGACCAGTCCATCCGCTCCTGCCTGGCGGGGGGGAAGGTAGTGATGCGGCGGCGCTCGAAGGCGATCCGGGCCACATCCACCTCGCTGACAGTCAGTCCATCCGCAAAGCGGCGCTCCGCCAGGACGGTCCCGTTTTCCGCAATCAGATTGTGGCCGGCAAAGACCAGATCGGTGGTGGACTCCCCCTCGCCGGCGTCGGCATAGACATAGCCGCACATCAGACGCCCGGACTGACCGGCAACCAGAGCCCGTCGATAGTCCGCCTTGCCCACCGTCTCGTTGGAAGCCGACAGATTTAGGATCAGAGTGGCGCCGGACTGGGCCAGAAAAACGGAGGGGGGGGCGGAGGACCACAGATCCTCGCAGATCTCCACGCCGACCACCAGATCGGGCAGAGTGTCGCACCGGAACAGGTGGCGTTTGCCCAGAAAGACCTCCTGTCCGCACAGGGTCAGAGAGAGAAATTCCTCCTCCGGCGCTGGCTCAAACCACCGCTTCTCATAGAATTCCCCGTAGTTGGGCAGGCAGGTTTTAGGCACCAGCCCCAGCAGCTCCCCCCGGCAGAGCACAGCGGCGCAGTTGTAAAGCTTGCCCTCCGCCCGCACCGGAAGCCCCAGGGCCACCAGCATATCCACGGGACGGGTGGCCTCCAGCACCTGCCCCAGCGCATCTTCGGCGCCGCGGAGCAGGGTGTCCTGGAAAAACAGGTCGCCACAGGTATAGCCGGTCAGACATAATTCCGGAAGGGCCAGGACTTTGACGCCCTGCCCCTGAGCTTCCCGGATCAGGGCGATGCACTGTCGGGCGTTATAGGCACAGTCGGCCACCCGGATCTCCGGGGTACCGGCGGCCACTTTGATAAATCCGTCCCGCATGATAAAAAACCTCCTATGGAGTGAATCTCGTTGACAAGAGCGGCCCCGCCGCCCAGTTTCTTTTGTTATCTTACCGTAATTTATGGGAAATTTCAAGAGGCCGGCGGCTTTCTGCCGCCGGCCTCACGCACTGTCGTTGGGGTGCTATTCCACCCCGCCCCGCTCCAGGGCGTGGGCGGCGCTGGTGGAAAAGGCGCTCCGCATTTCTTCATCCCAACTGCCAAAGGGCGGAGAGCACTTGTGCAGAAAGGTACCCCAGCGGAGGACGGAGCCATCCCCTCCACGCTCTGCCGCCAGATAAGCGTTAAGTCCGGTATGATAGCGAAGCTGGCTGTCTACCCAGGAGCTGTCCGCCCATGGGGCATTGAATAGGTCATCCACCACAAAGCCTAGGTCATAACCATACAGCGCCACGCTGTCCCCCAGTGGTTCCGGAGGTTCCAGCAGGGAGAGGGCAGTGAGTTGAGCGTCTAGATAGGACGCCCTGTATTCGCCGCCGTGGTCCGGCGTATTCCACAGGGCCAGGGTATCTGTCAGCACCTGATCCATTACCTCCAGGGTGGCAGGGTCTGTGACGGCGATGTGCTGGGTGCTGTCTGAGGCGGAACGGATCAGGCGGTACAGCTCCGGGCATTCGCCCAGATGGACGGTCTCCGAGATGCTGACCTGTTCCTCTGACCGCCCTGCGTAGAGGGAAAGAACGCTGCCGTCTTTGAGATAGAGGTTCAGTGTCCAAAGCCCATAGTCCAGAAAGCCCTCGTCGCTGTGCGTGCCCGCCTTCGGAACCTGAGGCTGTCCGGCGGCTTGACAGATCATACGGGCCAGCTTATCCCGGTCCAACCCCTCCGCCCAGCCGACGGTCACTGGGCCGCCGGAGAAGGAGATATCCGCAATATCCCCGCCCTGAAGGTCCGACATGGCCTTCAGCGCGTCAGAGGGAGACAACGGAAGGTAGGCCCCCGGCGAGGGCCTCGCCTCAATTTGAGTAACCGTGCCGTCCACCACTGTGAGGGTATACCCATAGGTCCAATCGGCGTTTTCCAGTTCTGCCCAGGCCTGGGCGGCCTCCGCTGACACCGGCAGGGTATATTGAGTGTGGTCGCTGTCAGCGCCCTGTCTGCTCTGCGGGTCGATGGTTACACTATCCCCGCCGTCGTAGAAAAAGATGCTGCCCGGCTCCACAGGAATGGAGGAGAGAAGGGCGGCCCCCGGCCCCGGAAGCTCTATCCGGCCGCACCAGCCAGTAAAGTCCAGGCCGGCCCCGTCCAAAGCCAAGTGGGCGCTGTCAGAGAGCTGGACCCGGACCGCCCGCCCCGCTCCGTCCAGCACCACCTCGCCGGGGATGCCGGCCTGGGACATGCCAACGGTGTGCTGAATGGTAACGGGGTTGAGGGAGTAGGCCTCCCCCTCCCAAGTGTGGAGCAGAGACGCCCCCTCCGCCAGCTCCGCTGTGCGCTCACGGGACAGGAGATCTCCGGAAAATACCTCATCCCACAGGGCGTCGGGGTCGGACAGCTGCTCCCGGGTCAGGGGGACATAGGCGACTGTGCCCGCCTCCGGGTCCAGGGCGGTGATCCAGGCTCCATCCCCCTCCGGCCTATCTGCCTCGGCCTGACAGCCAACCAGGCTGCCTGCCAGCACAGCGGCGGCCATCGCCGCCGCCATCGCCGCCCGGCCCCGGCGCTTGGGCGAGCTGTCCATGATGGCCCGGAAGCGGGCAAAGACCTCCCCCTTGTCCCCGGAGAAGCCGGTGGTCAGCCGGGACAGGCCATGCTCCCCGGCGGTCATCTGGTCCAGAAGGGTCCGGCCATAGGCCCGGCGGCCCGCCTCGTCCCGGGCCTTCAGCAGCTCGTAGTCACAGCACAGCTCCACATCCTGCCGCGCCCGGCGGGCCATGAGCCATACCAGAGGGTTAAACCAGTGGAGACTTCGGACCAGAGAAATCAGAAGCAGATAGCCGGTGTCCCGGTGCTTCAGATGGGTCAGCTCGTGAGCCAGGGCGGTCCCCAGACTGCCGCCGGTCTGGCCCTGGGGCAGCAGAATGACCGGGTGGAGAAATCCCATGAGCAGCGGAGTGTGGACCAGGGTGCAGCGGTACAGCTCCACCGGACGGTCACAGCCCACCACCCTCCTCTGCTCCGCCAGGGCCGATAGGTCCTCCTCCCCGGCGGGGACGCTCTGCCGGAGAGCCCGGCGGCGGAACAGCCCATAGCGGACCAGCCCCCCGAAAAAGAGGGCGGCGGCGGTCAGCCAGTAAACAAGATAGGCCATTCCAGTCCAGTGTACGGTGTAGGTGGTGGCGCCGTCTATGGTGACCGTGCGCAGGTAGTCGTTGTCCCGGATCAGCACATCCCGGCCCGCGGCATCCTCATAGTGGACACTGTGTCGGAACCAGATATTTTCTCCACCAATGGTCGCCATAGCTCCGCCGCCCCCGCCGCTCCCGGCCTCCACGATCCGCTCGTGGTCCCGCAAATAGCCGTTCACCCGGTCGTAAGCCCCCTCCACCACCGCCTGGGGGGTGGCCACATCAACGAGGGAGGGTACCCAGACGGCCAGAAAGGACCGGGCGGGCAGGTACAGGAACATGACCACCATCAGCCAGGTCCACACCTGCCGCCACCAGGTTGGGGCAAACCGCCCCTCCAGCCGCCGGCGCAGGAACAGAAGCAGGGCGATCAGGGCCCCAAAGCCCAGGCTGGTGGCCAGAAGATGGGTCAGATTTTCTGCCATATCAGCGACCTCCTTTTTCCAGCAGCGCCTCCAGCGCGGCCACGTCCTCCTGGGTCAGCTTGGCGTCGGGCAGCAGGGCGGCCACCAGACTGGGCAGCGAGCCGCCGTGGAGCCGGTCCAGAAAGGAGCGGCTCTCGGCCTTCAGATAGTCCTTTTGGGCGACCAGCGGGGTATACAGGTTCGCTCTGCCGGCCTTCTCCCCTCGGACGAAGCCCCGTTCCTCCAACCGGGAGAGCAGCTTGAGCAGGGTGGGGGCTTTCCAGTCCCGCTCCAGCCGGGCGGCGATGTCCGCCGTGTGGGCAGGATAGGTGTCCAGAGCCCACAGGGCCTGCATTACCTCCAGCTCCGCGTCAGGAAGTCGGATCAGCGAGTCGGTCATATCGATACCTCCTTATTAGACGTTTGTCTATCTATATTTTACAACTGTCTAATTGGAATGTCAAGAAAAACTGGGGCCCAGCGGGCCCCAGCTTTCAATGAATATCAGCCGACCGAGACATAGTCCTTGGATATGTAGCCGATTTTGCCTCCGCCGTAGTCAAATTTGCACCAGCCGTTGGTTTCCTCCAAGACGGTGATCTTGGCGCCGTTGGAAGCACTGGCCACCACGTCGTACTCCTTGCCTGGGCCGGAGCGGATATTCAAACCGTTCTCAGCGTTTACAATGGTGGCGGGCGTGTTAGGGGCGATGGTGCCGGTAGTTCCAGTGTTCCCACCGGTGGAGCCAGTATTTCCACTCTGGCCGCCGGTGCTGCCGCTGGAGGAGGTGCCAGAACCCCTGCAGTAAACAGTACACTGGGCGGTCTTGTCTCCGGCGGTGGCGGTGACCGTGACCTTGACCAGATCACTGGTGGTATTCACATTGGTGATCATACCGTCCTGGGTGACGGTCAGGGCCGACTCATCGCTGCTGGACCAGGCAACTGTGGCGTCGGCGGGGTCCACCTTGACCACAAATTCAAATGTTTCATTGGCCTGGAGGGTGATGTCGGACTTATTCAGCGTCAGGCTGGACACAGCCACAGGTTCGGGGTCGGGCTGGGGATCCGGCTGCTCTGACTGGTCTCCGCCACTCTGGCTGGAATTGGGGGAGCTGCCGTCAGGGGAGCTTGTAGAGGTGGAGCCGCCGATGGAGGTGCTCTGGCTGGTACCCGCCGAGGAGGAGCCACCGTCCTTGTCCTGGGTAAACAGGGGGAGCAGTTTGGTAAAGACGATAAACAGCGCGGCGATGATCAAGACCAGAGAGATGACCAGAGCTACCACCTGGACCGGATTCACCGGTCCTCCGTAGCCGCCGCCTCGGGTATTGGCCACACGCCGTCCACTGCCTCCGCCACGTCCAGGGCGCTCGTCACAGAAGGGACAGCGTTTATAAGTAGTTGCGTAGTACTCGCCGCATTTGTCACAGCGTATCACATCGTTGCGCCGGGGAGCATTCTGGGTGCTGGCTCCGCCGCGGCGGGAGGGGGCCTGTTTTTCTGCCATGATCGAGTTCCTCCACAAGCTAGGATATCCTTGCGTCAACAAGGGGATATAGTCCATTGTACAAGGATTTTATAGTGTCGTCAACGAAAAATGTCGAAATAACAAAATGTTCATAATCTTATGTCGGAATTTCGTGAGAAGGAGAGAAAGGGAGGCGTGTATCCTTGACCGCCGCCCCCCTTTCTTTTATAATAAAAGGAACAAAGCCCCCGTGCCGCTGGCGCGGGAAGAGAGGGGTGCGCGATGAAGGGGACTATGACCGCCGGCGAGGTGCATAAGCAGTACAACGAAATCGTCACCGCCTTCCGCAAATTGATTCCGGACCCGGCTCTGCGCCTGACGTTCAGCCGTCAGGTGGACGGCTATATGCGCCAATATGCCCTGGGGGTGTGGCAGGCGGACAACGCCAGCGCCATCACTCCCCGACATGTGGAATTTTATAATGCGGTCTATTCTGCCGGGAATCCGGTGCCCTCCGCCCTGTACTGGGAGGTGGCCACAGGGGTGGCCGGCTTTGACCTGTTTCAGCCCCCCGCCTTTTTCCAGGACCTGCTCCGGTACGACCGGATGAAGGGAACCACTCTGGCCCGGCGATTTGCTGACCAGCTTACCCTGGTCCTACTCCTGCTGGCCGCTGTGGACGATGTGGTGAGCGAGAGCGAGGCGGGGTTTGTCAACTCCTGTAACGACACTCTCCTCCACCTGTGCGACCAGGAGGGGCTGCGTGCTGACCGTCCCCCCTTGAAGGCGGACGACTTCATCGCCCGGCGGCCTGTCCCGCCTCCGTCCCCTGCCCAGCCGCAGAGGGAGGAGCCTGCGGAAAAGAAAGAGGAAGGGCCTGCCGCTGAACGTCCCAAGTTGGAGGAGCTGCTGGCCGAGCTGGACGGGCTATGCGGCCTGGACAAGGTGAAGTCCGATGTGAAGAGCCTCATCAATCTGGTGAAGGTGCGCAGGCTTCGGGAGGAGGCGGGCCTGCCCGTCCCGCCCATGTCCCTCCACCTGGTATTCATGGGAAATCCGGGGACTGGCAAGACCACGGTAGCCCGGCTGCTGGCCAAGATATACCAGGCGATAGGGGTGCTGTCTACCGGGCAGCTGGTGGAGGTGGACCGGTCCGGACTGGTGGCCGGCTTTGTGGGCCAGACGGCCCTGAAGACCCAGGAGGCGGTACAGAAGGCGGTGGGCGGCGTGCTGTTTATCGATGAGGCCTACGCCCTGGCCGGTACGGACAGCGCCAACGACTTCGGACATGAGGCCATCGAGGTGCTGCTGAAAAACATGGAGGACCACCGAAAGGACCTGATCGTCGTCGTGGCCGGTTACACGGACCGGATGGAGCGATTCATCCACGCCAATCCGGGACTGGAGTCCCGATTCAACAAGTATTTCTTCTTTGAGGACTACGACGCCGCCCAGCTTATGGATATTTTCGTGTCCATGTGCCGTAAGAACGGCTATGCCCTGTCCGGAGAGGGGGAGGGGCTGGCTCGAAGGGAACTGGAGGAGCTGTACCGGAACCGGGACGAGAACTTTGGCAACGCCAGAGAGGTACGCAACCTCTTTGAGAAGGCGGTGGCTCGTCAGGCGGACCGGGTGGCCCAGCTGGACGGCCCCACCAGGGAGCAGCTGATGGAGCTGCTGCCCCAGGATATCAAGCCGTAAGAACTGCTCTCCCCTGAAAGACAGAGGGAAAGAGCGCAACATAAGGAGGAAAAATTATGCTCATAGAGTTTGAAAAGCTGCAGGAGAACCTGGTCCCCAAGCCTCGAGGCGGGGAGGGGGAGATGTACACCCGGACCTTCCAGGACGAAAATAACAAGATCATGCAGATCCGCCTGACCCCCGGCAGCCACCTGGGGATGCACACCCATGAGGTGGACAGCGAGGCGTTCTATATCCTGTCCGGGACCGGAAAGGTACTGTGTGACGGAGTGGACGAGCCGCTGGCTCCCGGCAGCTTTCATTACTGCCCCAAGGGCCATGGCCACCGCCTGATGAATGACGGCACCGAGGACCTGGTCCTGGTGGCCATCATTCCCAACCACGGCGCATGAGAATCGCCTTTTACACCCTTGGATGCAAGGTCAACCAGTACGAGACACAGGCCCTGGAGCAGATCGTGACTGCCCGTGGCCATCTTCTGGTGCCCTTTGAGGGAGAGGCAGACGCCTACATCATCAACACCTGCACGGTCACCGCGGTGAGTGACAAAAAGTCCAGACAGGTGATCCGCCGGGCCAGAAAGCGCGCCCCGGACGCCGTCATTGCCGTGTGCGGCTGCTATCCCCAGACGCATCCGGCGGAGCTGGAGGGGCTGTCCATTGACCTGGTGTCCGGCACCGGGGACCGGGCCGGCTTCGTGGACCTGCTGGAGCGGACCTGGCGGGAGCGCCAGCCCATCACCGCCCTGGACGACGCGCTGAAAAGGCGGGCCTTTGAGGTCCTGCCCGCCGGCGGGCTGGAGGGCCGCACCAGGGCCATGCTGAAGGTGGAGGACGGCTGCGTCAACTTCTGTACTTACTGTATCATCCCATACGCCAGAGGCCCAATCCGGTCCCTGCCTTTGGAAAAAGCGAAGGAACAGGCCGCCCAACTGGCGGCGGAGGGCTACCAGGAACTGGTCCTCACCGGCATCGAAATTTCCTCATGGGGACAGGAGCGAAAGGACGGCACTGCTCTCATCGACCTGGTCGAAGGGGTGTGTCAGGCGGTCCCCGGCTGCCGGGTCCGGCTGGGCTCTCTGGAGCCCCGGACTGTCACCAGAGAGTTCTGTACCAGGGCGGCCCGGCTGGACAACCTGTGTCCCCACTTCCACCTGTCCATGCAGAGCGGCTGCGACGCCACCCTGAAGCGGATGAACCGGAAATATGACACAGAGCGGTTTTATGAGAGCGTGGCCCTGCTGCGGGACCACTTCGAGGACCCGGCCATCACTACGGATATGATCGTGGGCTTTCCGGGGGAGACGGAGGCGGAATTTGGGCAGACAATGGACTTTATCCAGCGGTGCGCATTTTCCGCCATGCACATTTTCCCCTACTCCAGGCGGCCGGGCACTCCGGCGGCCCAGATGGCGGGCCAGGTGCCTAAGGCCATCAAGGAGGAGCGGGCTCGGCGGGGAGCGGCCGTGGCCGCCCAGATGGAGCGGGAATACCTGGAGCGGTTTGTGGGGCGGACCCTGCCTGTCCTCTTTGAGGAGGAGCGGGACGGCCTGTGGCGGGGCCACACCACCCGGTATACAGAGGTTGCCCTCCAAAGCGGGGAGAACCTGCACAATCAGATCAGACAGGTAACTTTCACCGCTGTGGAGGGCAGCGTCCTGCTGGGGCGGGAGGCGGAGTGAAAAAAATGTGGCTCTCGAAGGCCGCCGGTGTTATAATAGGAGCCGCTGCTGGGCGATAATGTTTAGGGCATCACGCTGCCCGTTGAGAGGAGCGCTTCACAAATGAGCGAAGAGATGAACTTTACCCCCAATCCGGGGAAAAACCTGATCCGCGCGGTGGATGGGGTGGACTATATGCGTATCCCGGTCAAGACACACTTGATCACAAAGGATGACGATATGGCGGACGTGGTGAAAAAATATCCCCAGGATCTGATGAGGGAGGGAGATATTCTCTTCATTTCGGAGAAGGCAGTGGCCTGTACCCAGTGCCGTGCCATCCCCATGGAGGATATTAAGCCCCGTAAGCTGGCCGTCACCTTGAGCCGCTATGTCACTAAGACCCCGGCGGGCATTGGCCTGGGGATTCCGGAGACTATGGAGATGGCCCTTCAGGAGTGCGGTACCTTGCGCATCCTCTTCGCCGCCTTCTGCTCGGTCATCGGCAAGCTGCTGGGAAAGAAGGGGTGGTTCTACATTGTGGCCGGACCGAAAGCCAGAGGCATCGACGGCCCTACGGAGGGCACCATTCCGCCCTATGACCACTATGTGGTCCTCACTCCGGCCGACCCCATGGGGACGGCCAAGAGTCTGGCGAAGGCCCTTGGACACCCAGTGGCCATCGTGGACATCAACGACCTGGGGGCCAATATTTTAGGCTTCTCGGAAAAACAGCCCTCTATGGACCAGATCGCCAAGATCCTGGGGGATAACCCCCTGGGCCAGGGAGAGGAATGTACGCCCATGGGCATCATCCGCCGGGCATAACAGGAAAACAAAAGCCTCCGGCCCGTTAGCAAGGGGCCGGAGGCTTTTTCATGCCTGATCCTCCATACGGGGGTCGGGCAGATCCACATAGATGGGGCTGTGGCCGGTGGACTCCACAAATCTCAGCAGATCCTCCCGCTTCAACTGGAGGGTAGAGGTGGAGCGGCCAGGGTGGCCACTGATGAATTCGTCGGCCAGCAGATCCCGGTCAATGACCAACTGGACCTGATGTTGGGCGTCAAAGAGCAGCTCCAGAGCGGATACGGAGCCGGGAACGGTCTGAAGGAAGTCTCGCATATGGCCGTCATCGGCGAAGGACAACCGGGCGCACCCCAGTTGGGCGGACAGGAATTTGGTTTTAAAGGGCTTGTCGCCCGGCATCATCAACAGATAGAACTCCGTCTGCTGGCGGTTGCAGAGAAACAGATTTTTGCAGATCTTAGAGCCCAGGACCGCCTCTACCTCCTGGCAGAACTCAATGGTGTCGGCGTGGTCATGGTCAACCCGGACAAAGGGAATGGACAGCTCCTCCAGCCGGTCATAGATGGCAAATTCCTGGGGGATGCGGTCGTCAGTGGGGCGGGTGGTATAGCGGTTTTTATCTATGTACATATCGGTCCCTCGTAATTTAGATGGTAGTGGAACGTGAAAAGAGAGCGCCTGCCCCTCCGTGGGGCGGGCGCTGTCCGCTTTAAAACTGGAATATAGCGCCGATCACGGCGGCAGCGGCGATAAAGACAATGGGATGGAGCTTCTTCAGCTTCTTGGTCTGCATACACAGGAAGATAGCTACGGCCAGGGCGATAGAGGGCCAGTGGAGGGCAAAGGTGTGCTCCGCAGTGCCGCCCACCAGCAGGAATACCGAAACAGCCACGCTCAACCCAGCGGAGGCAATCAGCCCGGTAGAGGCGGGGCGCAGGCCGTAAAAGACGGCGTCCACCGCCTTGGACTGGCGGAATTTCTGGAGGAAGCCGGCGATGATGATGATAACTACGATGGAGGGGAAGATGAGCCCCAGAGTGGCAACCACAGCGCCGGGTAGACCGAAGATCTCAAAGCCCACATAGGTGGCCATGTTGACGCCCATGGGACCGGGGGTGGACTCGGACACGGCGATCATGGTGGTCAGCTCAACGTCGGTGAACCAGCCGGTGCGGGTCCCCATGTCCTGGAGGAAGGGGATGGTGGCCAGTCCACCGCCCACGGCAAAGAGGCCCACCTTGGCAAATTCAAAAAACAGGCGCAGTAAGATCATTGGTCAGCCCCTCCCTTCTTCATACCGGCTATCATACGGGCCACATAGCCAACCACGCCGGAGCACACAATAAGAATGACGGGGGACAGGTCCACAAAGAAGGCCAGCAGCAGGACAGCCAGGAAAATACATACAGACAGGGCGTCCTTCAAGTTGGACTTGCCCAGCTTGACCACACTGGCGGCAATCAGGGCCACCACAGCGGCGTTGATGCCCGCCAACGCATGCTGGACCACAGGGATATCCGCAAAGTTGGACAGGAAGGCGGCGATCAAGGTGATGATGACAAGGGAGGGAAAGACCAGGCCCAGGGTGGCCAGCACACCGCCAGGGATTCCCCTGTACTTGTATCCGATGAAGGTGGCGGTATTTACCGCGATAATACCGGGGGTGCACTGTCCCACGGCGAAGTAGTCGGTGAGCTCCTCCTCGGTGGCCCAGCCCTTTTTCTCCACCACCTCCCGCTGAAGGATGGGAAGCATGGCATAGCCGCCGCCAAAGGTGCATACCCCCACCTTGGCGAAGGTGACGAACAGATCGACCATAATATTCATGTAGCAGCTACCTCTCAGCGATCAATATTCAGATATAGAGCCCAGACAGGACGGCGGCCCCCGCCTTCAACGCGGCGTGTCGGTGGGGCGCGGGGTGCTCCTGGCTAGGCGGACAGGTCCTATACATTAAATCGGAAGAGGATGATATCGCCGTCCTGGACGACATACTCCTTGCCCTCAGAGCGGATCAGGCCCTTCTCCCTGGCGGCGGCCATGGTGCCACAGGCCATCAGGTCCTCGTAAGAGACCACTTCAGCCCGGATGAAACCCCGTTCAAAATCGGAGTGTATCTTGCCAGCGGCCTGGGGGGCCTTGGTCCCCTTCACGATGGTCCAGGCCCGGCACTCGTCCTCGCCGGAGGTCAAGTAGGAGATCAGGCCCAGCAGGGTGTAGCTGGCCTTCACCAGCCGGTCCAGGCCGGACTCGGCTACCCCCAGGTCGTCCAGAAACATCTTCTTCTCCTCGCCGTCCAGCTGGGCGATCTCCGCCTCCAGCTTGGCGCACACGGGGATGACCTGGGCCCCCTGAGCGGCGGCCCGCTCCTCCACCTGCTGGTAGTAGGGGACGGAGTGAGGATCTGAGAATCCCTCCTCGTCCAAATTGGCGGCGTAGATGACGGGCTTTAAGGACAGCAACTCACAGTCGGGATATTCGGCGGCGATATCCACCGCTTCATAGGAGCGGGCGGATTTGCCATCGTTGAGCCAGTCCCGCAGGCCCTCAAAGTCGGCCGCCTCCTGAAGGAACTTCTTGTCCCCCTTGGCCATCTTTTTGGCCTTGTCAATGCGCCGCTCTACCATCTCCAAATCAGCCATTACCAGTTCCAGGTCGATGGTGTCCATGTCCCGGACGGGATCAGTGGATCCCTCCACATGGATGACGTTGTCGTCATCAAAGCACCGGACTACATGGACAATGGCGTCGGTCATGCGGATGTTGCCCAGGAATTTGTTGCCCAGGCCCTCTCCCTTGCTGGCTCCCTTCACCAGACCGGCGATGTCCACAAATTCGATGACCGCTGGTGTGGTCTTCTTGGGGTGGTACATCTCGGACAGCTTATCCAGCCGGTAGTCAGGGACAGCCACCATGCCCACGTTGGGGTCGATGGTGCAGAAGGGGTAGTTGGCGCTCTCGGCGCCAGCGTTGGTGATGGCGTTGAACAGGGTGCTCTTTCCAACGTTTGGAAGCCCCACGATGCCCAATTTCAAGGCGATCCCTCTTTCCAAATGGTATTTTTATGAATCAGCCCAAATATTATATCTGTTTTAATCCGGGGATGCAAGGGGTGACAGGCAGAAATCCGACGGGGAGGCTTGGATTTTCCCTGTGGAGTGGCCCAAAAGGCCGGTCCAGTGGATAAAAAAACGGGGCGATTTTTAGAGAAATATGGTATAATAGTTCTATGAAAGAATCTAACCGCCTTGTCCCTTCCCCCACCGCCAGAAGCCAATTTCAGGCGGGAGCGTACCTGGGCGGTTTGAAACATGGAGTAGAGGAGGAAAAACGATGTACTACCGGACCGGCTATGATTCACCCGTCGGCCCTCTTATGCTGGCCAGCGATGGGACCAGTCTGACAGGCCTGTGGATGGAGGGCCAGAAATATTTTGGCGGCGCCATCCGGGAGGAACTGGTCCAAAGGGATGACCTGCCCGTCTTTGCTATGACCCGAACATGGCTGGAGCGGTACTTTGCAAGGGAGAGGCCTGACCCGTCGGAGCTCCCCTTGGCGCCGCGGGGCGGAGAGTTCCGCCAAGCGGTGTGGGAGCTGCTGTGCCAGATTCCATATGGAGAGCTGACGACCTATGGTCACCTGGCGAAAGAGATGGCGGCTCGCCTGGGCAGAGCCTCCATGTCGGCCCAGGCAGTGGGCGGCGCGGTGGGGCATAATCCCATCTCCATCATCATTCCCTGCCACCGGGTGGTGGGGAGCGACAGCAGCTTGACCGGCTATGCCGGAGGATTGGAAAAGAAAAGGTATCTCCTCTCTTTGGAGGGGATTGATGTGACAACACTCAGCACCCCTACACGGGGAACGGCGCTGTGAGGAGGGGGAGCATGGACTGGCCAGATAGAAAGACAAGGTGCCCGTGGGCTAACCCCAACAACCCCCGGTACCTCCAATACCACGATAAGGAGTGGGGGGTCCCCGTCCACGACGACCAAAAGCTCTTTGAAATGCTGATCCTGGAGAATTTTCAGGCTGGACTGTCCTGGGAGTGTGTCCTCAATAAGTGGGAGGCTTTTTCCAGGGCCTTTGACGGCTTCAACCTGGAGAAAGTGTGCTCCTATGGACCGGAGGAGCAGGCCCGCTTGAAAAGTGACCCAGGCATCATCCGCAACGGGAGGAAGATCGCTGCCGCCGTCCAGAACGCCCGGGTGTTCCGAGAGATTCAGAGGGAATGGGGCAGCTTCGACCGCTATCTGTGGCACTGGACGGAGGGCCAGGTGGTCTGTGAGCAGGGGAAGGCCAGCTCCCCGCTGTCCGACCGGGTATCCAAGGATCTGAAAAAACGGGGAATGACTTTTGTGGGGACAGTCATCATCTACGCCTACCTCCAGGCCGTAGGGGTCATTTGGTCCCATGAGGAGGGCTGCTTTCTGGAGCACCGTCCCGGACCCGGCCTATGAGAGCCCGAGGATGGCCGTACCGGCTCTGTTAAAATTAAGAAAATGAAAATAAGGTGGATAATATGAAAGAGATGCGGAAAAGGCGGGCGGTAGCTACTGTATATACAGGGAGAAAGGATGTGAAAGATCGACTTTAAAGGAGGAATGATTTGAAATGGACCGAATCCCGGATCCCAATGTGTTGTTCCCCAATGCGTATGGGACTACCTGCTTTTTGAAAAATGTGATTACTGCCCCTAACATCTCTGTGGGGGATTATACTTACTACGACGACCCTGTGGACCCCACGTCCTTTGAGAAAAATAATGTCCTGTTCAACTGGCCGGAGTTTGGGGACAGGCTGATCATCGGTAGATTTTGCGCCATTGCCAGCGGCGTGCAGTTTATTATGGGCTCGGCCAATCACCGGATCAGTAGCGTCAGCACCTATCCCTTCCATGTCTTTGGGGGAGCTTGGGCAGAAAATACCCCGCCCCACCTGGAGCAACTGCCCTTCAAAGGGGACACGGTAGTGGGAAATGACGTTTGGATAGGGCGGAATAGCGTCATCCTGCCGGGGGTGAGCATTGGCGACGGGGCTATTATCGCTGCCTGCTCTGTGGTGGCGAAGGATGTACCGCCTTATACTGTCTATGGGGGGAACCCAGCCCGCTTTCTGAAGCGGCGCTTTGATGAGAGTTTGACTGAATTACTCCTCCGGTTCCGGTGGTGGGAACTGGAGGGAGAGGCGCTGGTATCTGTCTTGCCGCTGCTCTGCGACCCGGACCTAGAAAAGGTGCGCCAGAGCTTGGAACACTTGCTGGCGAAAGAATAGAGAGAAATCAGAAAGCCGCCTGTGCATTTCTGCACAGGCGGCCGTTTTTATGTCTCCCGACGGTACCTCTGGTATAACTGAGTATATTGTATCTAGTAGTAGCACACCGTCCTGTTATTCGCCAAGCTCCTCCGGCAAAGGCCGCCTCCGGTGCTCCACTGGTCCCCACTCCGGCAAGGGAAGGCGCTGCATGGCGCCGAAGGCGCGGGCTTTCAGCCCAGGGTAGCGTCCCTGAAGTTCGTAGATGAGCTCCTTGATCTCCTGCCGTTTGGTGTTCCCATTGGCTGGACAGGGATTTTTGACTACGGGCAATCCCAGCCTCTGAGCCGTGTGCTGAATCAGATTTTCGCCACAATAGAGGAGAGGGCGAATCTGGGTGATGCCGGTCCGATCTAAGAAGGTGACAGGCTGAAAACATGACAGCCGCCCCTCAAAGATCAAAGACATGAAAAAGGTCTCAATGGCATCATCATAGTGGTGGCCCAGGGCTATTTTGGTGATGCCCCGGTCCAGAATGGCCTGGTGAAGAGCCCCACGGCGCATTTTCGCGCACATGGAGCAAGGGTTCTTCTCCCGGCGGATATCGAAAATGATGTGATGGATCTCACTGCTCAGTATGGTGTAGGGAACACCTAGTTCCCCGCACAGACGGGTGATGGGGGAGAAGTCCATCCCGTCCCTCCCATCGGAATGACCCATATCCAGGGTAAAAGCCTCTACCGTGAAGGGGATAGGGTAAAACTCACGCAGCTTGGCCAGCGCCATCAACAGGACCAAGGAGTCCTTTCCGCCGGATACACCGACGGCTACCCGGTCGCCGGGCTGTATCATATGATAGTCCTCTACACACCGGCGAGTCAGGGATAGAATCTTGTTCATGGGGGATCTCCTCCATTTGAGTAAAACTGTTACAAAAACTGAAGTTTTGACTGAATAAAAACAAAAATTAAAAATGAGATATCAAGAGATATCGGAAGAATATAAGAGAAAATAAAAGATATCTAATCTTTTGCTAAAAAAACATGAAATATCAGTTGACACCCGCTTACTCCCGTACTATAATACAAAACGCTCCGCTTGTACAGAGTTGGGCAAAATGTTTTTATCATTGACCAAATGGTTGAGATAAGTAGAGGAAAATGGAGGTTTCACCTATGTCCACTTTTATGGCAAACAAGGGGAACATCGTGCGTAGCTGGTACGTCCTGGACGCTGCTGGCAAGCCTCTGGGCAAGACAGCCGCTCTGGCCGCTGATCTGCTGCGCGGTAAGCGCAAGCCCGAGTTTACCCCCAACGCCGACTGCGGCGATTTCGTTATCGTCATCAATGCTGAGAAGGCTGTTCTGACCGGCAAGAAGCTGGACCAGAAGTATTACCGCTCCCACTCCGGCTGGGTGGGCGGCCTGAAGGAAGTCAAGTACCGCACCCTGATGCAGACTAAGCCCGAGCTGGCCATGAAGCTGGCCATCCGCGGGATGCTGCCCAAGAACATCATCGCCAAGGACTCCCTGACTCGCCTGCACATTTACCGCGGCGGCGAGCATGAGCACGCTGCCCAGAAGCCCCAGGTCTGGGACGCTGAGTAAGAGGAGGATTTAGATCATGTATAAGAGCAAGAAGCCTTATTTCTACGGCACCGGCCGCCGGAAGTCCTCCGTGGCCCGCGTGCACCTGTTCGAGAACGGCACCGGAGCCATCACCATCAATGGCCGTGACATCGACGACTACTTTGGTCTGGAGACCCTGAAGCTCATTGTCCGTCAGCCCCTGGTCACCACGGAGACTGTGGGTAAGGTGGACATCGTGGCCACCGTTACCGGCGGCGGCGTCACCGGCCAGGCCGGCGCTATCCGTCACGGTATTGCCCGCGCTCTGCTGCTGGTCAACGAGGAGTACCGCCCTGCTCTGAAGGCCGCCGGGTTCCTGACCCGCGACCCCAGAATGAAGGAGCGCAAGAAGTACGGCCTCAAAGCTGCCCGTCGCGCACCTCAGTTCAGCAAACGCTGATTTTATATCAAAAACGTTCAAAAGCTCCGGAAAATTGCGATTTTCCGGGGCTTTTCTTTTTAGAAACCTCTGACAGTCTTTGCCTGGTTTTAACCTGATTTTAGCCCAATCTGGCCCTGCTTTTGCGGTTAAATATGGGCTAAATAACAGAGCGAAAGAAGTCGATTTGGGCTAGGCCTTAGGGGAGGCCGTCATGGGCAGTTATTACCCGCTCCAGAGGTCCCCGATACCAAACAATCCATCTGTTTTTTGTTCCTAATTTAACCTGCTTTGTCATAACTGAATACTGTTTATATTGCAGACATATATAGTGCGCCGAATCATTTCCTGAATGAAGCGGCGCTCTTTTTGCCCCAGTTAACAGACGCAATTATTTCCCCTGTCCTGACTCAAAGCCTACATAGCCGTCTGTTTCGCCGCAGGCGGCTAAATCTATGAGGGGAGGGAACCTCCAAATGGCTAAACCAAAGGTAATCAGCGTAGCAAATCAGAAGGGCGGTGTCGGAAAAAGCACCACCGTCTACAACCTGGGAGCCGGCTTTGCGCTGGAGGGAAAGAAAGTCCTGTTGCTGGATGTGGACCCCCAGGGCGACCTAACCGAGATGCTGGGCCAGCGCAAGCCCCATGAACTGCCCCTCACCCTTGCCAAATGGTATCGGGGACAATGCCCTGCGGCCGCCCGGAGATCATGTACCACCATGAGGGCTTTGATTTTGTGCCGGGGAACCAAACACTGTCCGCCGTAGAGGCAGGCCTGGTGAACATGATGAGCCGTGAAACGGTGCTGCGGTGGTATATAGACAGCATAAGGCGGGACTATAACTATGTTCTGCTGCACTACCGTCCTTCGCTGGGTATACTGGCCATTAACGCCCTGCCTGCGTTGGACTATGTGCTTGTCCCCGTCCAAGCGGACTAGCTGGCGGCGGAGGATATGACGGAACTGGTGGGGACGGTGCGAAACGTCCAGCGTCAGATCAACCCGTAGCTGAAGATCGGTGGTGTGTTCCGGACCATGGCAAACGAAACCAACTTCCACGAGGACATTATAGCCAGCGTTTGGAACAATTCTGACCGGCACCTACCGGACCTCAGAGAACGCATCCTTCATCGTGACGGGCTGTAAAGCCGGTACCTTCACCATTGAGGAGTTGTTCCAGCGAAGGATCCCACATGATCGACACATTCCCTCAAACGGTTTGCCTCTCCAGCCAAGAGCAGAAGGTGGTAGGCGACGGCGGCCGCTACTTTATCACAGATTCCGCCAGAGCCATTCTGGTTGAGGGCATAGCGCTGGTTGTCAAGGAACCCAGGGCCAGGACCGGCTACCTGTTGGTCGGTACGCCCCAAACGATTCAGGTTAAGGCGGGGCAGACGGTCACGGGTCATGGTGGAATTCCGCAACCAGCCCCTAGGGAACTTGATTGTTGAAAAGTGGGGGCGGAACGGCACAGAAACCATTCCTCTGGAGGGTGTCAAGTTTGAGATTAAACACGCTAACGGCCAGTATGTGGGAAACTCCGGGGGCACCCTATTCAGCAACGATATCTATTATTCCGACTCCACGGGAAAGATCACTCCGTCTGGTATCACAGGTACCGCCATTGAGACCGGATTGGAGAGCGTGCCTAGATACACCATCGAACTGGACAGCCAGACCGTCCCCACCAATCCCAACGCCGCGCAGACCCTCCACTGCTATAACAACACCGTAGGAAAGACGTGGAGTTTACTACCAAAGCCAACACCGGAACATGGAAGATTCTAGTAGCTATAAAATCGTCTATAAGACTAATCTCAATGGGGAAGAGAACTGTGTTTTGGCGGACGGCGTGAACACTCAGCAGTGAATGCCTCCACTGTGGCGTTGCTCGGTGTGCGTGTGGCGAAGCAGGAGGAGAAAACTCGTATAGACTGGCCCTATACTTCAGGATATCTCCAATGCGGCCATTACCATCGAGGGCTGTGAAAGGCAAACAAGGACAAGAACATCGGATGATTTACCAAGGTGGGCAAAGCATCGCCTAGAACTTCGTCAGAGTAAAAATCTTACCACGGGGAGGACCGCTAATATAGGCAGCCGCATGAACGCCAGCTATAATCACCGACTCCATCCATGTCGGAAATGTGGAGTTTGTACTGGACGTGAGCAGTACAGAGCAGTACAGAGCAGTTCATGTTTGGACACAGGCCTGCCAAGGGATGACTACTATTATTGGGGCTACTACCACTCCAATCTTATGGTGGAAAAAAGAATTATTGAAACGTGCCAAACAGAAATTGGAATGTTAAATGATAAAAAATAACGGGTTACTGAACAGCCAAGTGAGCCAGATAAGGGACGTGAGCGATAATGAATATGAGGGTTTAAGGGCTGCGACTCCAGAGGAGTAGTTGTATGCCTATGATCAGAGTACGCAGTTCGCCGGACAATGTGGGAGGGAGTCCGGGCCATCTGTTGGGTCGACTGGATGACACCGCCACTATATTTGTCAGCGACCAGAAGTGCAACAATGCCCCTACAACATGCCTGAGTTTAAGAGAGTTAAATAGAGTCCTTCATATGCTCTGGTTTGATGAGCAATATGATCATGCGCTAAAAAATTGTGGCCACAACGATCATTTTTGCTGTGTATACCCGGAGGGCTGTGTAAACAATAATCAAGCTTGTATCTATCTCTATCGCCGGGAATGGTTGGACCAGCACATAGAACAGTCTGAAAAAGGAATTCGCCTTCCCAAACCGTGTATTCCGTAGACGAAATGACGTCAGTTAAAAGTTCTATAGACCCAGCCACACCTGCTGGAATCTAAAATTATGAGATTGACATGCTTCTGCCTCGTTACGATATCCGATTGATAACACTGCCGCTTTGTCGTTTTAAAATGTTAACTTCACAAATAGCAGGATTCGTTTCCTACGACAGAAAACGGGCGATCTTTGGGAAAGCAAATTGTAAAGGATGGTCTTCTAAACTATAAGTCGCAATATACAGCCTGAAGTCAGTGGTTGCTCTAAGATCTTATGATTCACTACCAGACAATGGACTGTTATGCAATCAATACAATGATCTAGACACAATTCGGTAAATCAGGAGTCCCCCTTTTGTGCTGAGGTATGGTCAAAAGAAAAACCCCGTTTCATGCTCGTCATGGAACGGGGTTTTGGAGGAGAAATCGTCATATTTTGGCCTTTATTCCTGCTGAACGTCGGCTTTTTTACTAGGATTTTTCCCTCTGCGTTTTAATAAAATCCTGATCTAGTAGGGTTGTGGCATTTACTGTAGCTTAGTAGAAGTAGGAAAAAATATTTGAAAAATTACCAGCGTACAAGAGGTTTCACACCCAGAATAAAGCCGGGGATAGAAATACACTTTTACTCAGGTGTCGAAGACCCATGCCTTGCAGTAGCCGTCAGACAGAGCTTCCAGAATACGGCCTTCCTTGTTGGCATCGCCCACTACGACCACATGGTCGAAGTTCTCCTTGATCTGAGCTACCAACTCACAACGGGGCGCCACACCCATAGACAGGACCACAGCCTCGGCATCCAGAGTCACCTGGGATCCGTCGGAGCGGGACAAGTGGACGCAATTATCCTCAATGGACTCCAGCTTGTGGTCGGGCATAACTTGACCGCCGTAACTCTCCAACTGCTGTAGTTCGTCGGCCACAACTTGAGGAAACACGCCTGGGCAGATAACGGATCGCATCTCTACCACAGAGACCTTACAACCGCGACTTCCCAAGAAAGAGGCAGTCTCCAGACCGGCTAGGCCGGAGCCAACCACGACCACAGACTTGCCGTCCAAGTTAACCTTGCCGGTGAGCACCTCGGGGACAGTGGAGACGTTGGCGTTGAGAATGCCGGGGATAGATCTAGGCCGGATGGGAGTGGAGCCGGCGCAGACAAACACGCCCACAGGATTCAGCGCCTTAATGTCGTCCACAGTGGCTTCCTTACCCAACACCACATTGACACCGGCGTTCTGGATTTGGGTAATCAGGCCCTCCTTGAGCCAGGTGATCTTGTTCTTCTTTGGGGGCTTCTCTGCGTAGTTTAGTTGGCCACCCAAGAGGTCTTCCTTCTCAAACAGAGTGACGGTATAGCCGCGCCGGGATAGAACCTGAGCGGCCTCCAGGCCGCCGGGACCACCACCTATCACCACCACGGGGCGCCCGTTGCCGTTGTGCTCCATGTGGGCGAACTCACGTTCACGGCCGAGAGCAGGGTTGACAGTGCAGACCGGGGGCACCCCGCTGACCTGGGTCTGCATACACACCAAGCAGCTGATGCAGGAGCGGATCTCACACTCCCGTCCCTCCATCACCTTTTTGGTGAAGTGAGGGTCGGCAAGGTGACCACGGGACAGACCAACGAAATCGCTGACACCCTCAGCCAGGAGGGATTCGGCAAAGTCGGGCTTCTTAATGGTATTCACTGCGATGACGGGGCAGTTGACCGCCTCGGTAATGGCCTTTGCCAGGTGTTTCTTCCAGCCCTGCTGGAAGGAGGGGGGCTCCCGGTTGAACTGAGAGGACTCCTGCAGGCCGCAGTTGACGTTAATAAAATCCATGCCCATCTCATCATAGATTCTGGCCATCTCCACACCGTCTTCCAGGGTGTTTCCGCCCTCCACATATTCATCAGCGGAGATGCGGATGCCCACTACAAAGTCTTTGCCTACTTCTTTTCGGATGGCATCATAGATTTCTACGATGATCCGCATACGGTTTTCCAGAGGGCCGCCGTACTCGTCGGTGCGCTTATTGATGGTGGGAGTGAGAAACTGCCCCAGCAGATAGCCATGGGCGGCATGGATTTCAATGCCATCCACACCGGCGTTTTTGGCCAGACGAGCGGCGTTGACGTAGCGGTCAATGATATACTGGATGTCTTTCTTGGTCATCTCCTTGGTTATGGTTCCGTCGTTGGCCTTGGTGGGGGAGGCGGACCAGGGAATCTCGCCATTCAGATTGGCCACGGAGGTGCACTTACCGGGATGGTAGAGCTGGAGGATCAGCTTGGCATCGTACTTGTGAATGATGCTGGCCAGATGGGAGTACGACATAGCCTGAGCGCGGTTTTCCAGTACCAGCTCGTTGGGACTGAGTTTGCCCCACGTGGAGTCGATGGTAACAATACCAGTCATAATCAGGCCGGCACCTCCTCTGGCCCGCTCCTCCATATAGGCGCAGAAGCGGTCTCCGGCCTCGCCGTTAGATTCGGCATAGAACAGGCCAACAGGGGTCACAACTACCCTGTTTTTAAGCTCCAGACGGCCAATTTTTCCTGGTTTCAGCAGATTGGGATATTGTGTATTCATATTCTTCCTCGCTTTCTATGGTACGCAGCGGCCTTACTCTACCAGATATGGGAGCGTCTCGCCGCCGATTGGGATGATCAGTACATCAGGATCCTCGTACTGGGCGTAGACTTGGTCAAAGACAGCCTGAATATCGTCTTCTCGGTGCCAGATAAACTTACTGGGCTTGACCTCCTCCTCGGAACAGCCGTTGGTTAGCCAGTGGACGGTACAGTATTTATGGAGCTTGGCGATGCTAACGCCAACGGCCATGGACAGCAGATCTTCTCCGGTCTCCTTGGCGTCGATACGCGCCTGAAGTATCGGAACGCCATTGAGTAGGCCCAAATTGGTCGGAAACGTTTTGTGAGGGCCAACACCCTCCACGCAGGGGGCTAGAACAATTATAGTGCCTCCCTCAGAGATAACGCGGCCGCCGCCATATATACCCTTAGTGCATTGCCACATATCCTGATCGGTGGGGTAGGAGGAAGTCACCACAATATTGGGGCGGCACTTGATGGGAACGCCCAGCGTCTTTTTGCTGTTTTCTACACCGGTGCGATGGGCCTGAACATAGTCTCCCGCTACGACCTTATAGATTTTGAATTCGCCAGTGAGGGAGGTGTTGATGATAAAATGCAGACCGATGTTCTTGGTCCACTCCTCCACAGCCAGCCGCACCGGGCAGTTGTCCATGCCATACACGATGCCGTCCTGAAAGCCCTGCATTACATGAAATTCGGACACGATATCCTCCGAGGTAATGCCGGGATACAGGATTTTGGCACCGCCGGACCAGCCCATGCAGCCATGTGGGATAATGTTGCCGATGGCAATGCGAAAATCGGCCTCCATAGCCGGCTTGAATACCCGGATAGGAGTGCCCATCTGGCTGGTACCCACCTCGACCAGCAGCTCGGGGTCGCTGAACTCAGAGTTGAACACGGTGTACTCATCCACAATGTTCTGTCCCAACTTGATCGCCATCTCTTCGCGGGTCATGCGGCGGTGGCTACCTAAAGCCATGACGAAGCAGATATCCTTCTTTTCAATTCCAGCGTTCAGTAACCGGGGAAGAAGTTCTTCCAATACTAGGTAAACCGGGGTAGGCCGGGTCACGTCGTCACTGATGATGCAAATCTTGTTTCCTGGTTTGACCATCTCTTCGATTCGGGAAGTTCCGATGGGATTATCCAGGGCCTCCCTGACCAGATCCTTCTGATCGGGGAGATCGTGGAACTCAGGCGTGCTGGCAACCATCACACGACCATTGTCAGGAATGCGGAGAGGGTAGTTTTTTTTAGAAGATGGAATGTCAACGGTGATATATTTCTGATTCATAGCAGACTTCTTTCTTGTTCTATCCGCAGGAAGCAATTAGCCCAGCATGCGCACCATCGTCATACAGATGGGCTCAATATAGGTAATCAGTAGCAGGCAGATGAACATGGCTATGATGAAAGGAATAGCCGCCTTGGCAATCCGCTCAATGGATAGCTTGGCGATGGCAGAGGCGGTGAACAGGTTGCAGCCGTAAGGTGGGGTTACGAAACCGATGGCCAGAGCCACGGTCATGATGATGCCAAAGTGGACATCGCCAATGCCGTAGGCCTTAACTACGGGCAACAGAACGGGGGCCAGGATCAAGCAAGAAGATATGTTGTCCACGAAACAGCCTACAATAAGCAGGATTACGAGGATGAAGGCCAGGACCATCCAGCCCTCGCTGAAGGTAGCGGTCATCCAGGAAGCTAGCTTCTGGGGAATCTGCTGCATGGCCAGGAAGTTGGCAAAGGACATGGAGAAGCCTAGAGCCAGAGCGGTCAGACCGCACATGTCGGCGGTGGCCCGCAGGGAGTCTAGGAAGGACTGCCAAGTTAACTCATGGTAAACGAAGATACCTACGATGATGGAGTAAACGGTGGCGACGACAGCAGCCTCAGTCGGGGTGAACACACCGCCGTAAATACCGCCCAGGATGATGACGGGGGCCAAGAGGGCGGGAATGGCGCTAAATATGATCTGAGTAGCACTCTTGCCGGTTGCGCTATTCTCGGTGCTGCCCTTATAGCCATTTTTTTTGGAGAAGTAGTAGCACACGGCCATGAGGGCACCACCAATTAGAAAGCCGGGGACAAATCCGGCAATAAACAGGTGGCTGATGGAAGCGCCGGTGGCCACACCGTATATGACGAAGGGGATGGACGGAGGAATGATGACGCCGATGGTGCCCGCAGTGGCGGTCAGGCCGGTGGCAAAGGCCTTATCATAGCCTCGCTTCTCCATCTCGGGCAGCATCATAGCACCCATGGCGGACACAGTGGCCTGAGCGGATCCGGAGATAGCGGCGAAGAACATACATGCGGCGATGGTGGCCATGCCCAGACCTCCGGTGACCTTACCTACCAACAGGTCGGCCACATGCACGATGCGGCGGGCAATACCGCCGGTAGTCATCAGGTTGCCGGCGAGCATGAAGAAAGGAACAGCCATCAGGGGAAAGGAGTCAAGACCTGAGAATGCCTTCTGAGCCACTAGGATCGTTGGGGTGGTGGCAGCGGTGGCCATAGCTACCGCGGTGCCCAGGCCCAGAGACACACCAATGGGGAGACTGAGCATTAAACAGACAAATACGATAACAACACAGATCAAAACGGATTCCATTATGCTTCGGCCTCCTTATCTGCGGGAACCGCCTTGCGGCAGGTCATGGGAGATATGTAGTCGTGGTACAGATTCTCAATGAGGCGCAGACACATCAGACTGGCGCCAACAGGTACGCCGGCGTAAGCATACTGCATGGGTAGCTTCAGGGCGGCGGAAACCTGTTTAAACTGTAGGATAGATTGCACCATCTGAATGCCTTTATATACAACCCAAATGCCAAAGGCGAGCCACACCAGGGTAACGATCAGCTCCAGGGCGGCGCCGACCTTGGTGGGCAGCTTATCTCGAATCATAGTGACCCTCAGGTGAGTGCGGTTGCGGGCAGCATAGCTTACGCCCAGCCACATCAGCCAGACGAACAGATAGCGGGCCAATTCTTCCGACCAGGAAAGAGAGTAGCTGAATCCGTAACGCAGGACAACCTGGACAAAGATCAGGCCAAGCTGAAAAACTAGAATGGGGAGAAGAATGAACTCCTCCAAGTGGTACCATATTTTTTTCAACATATTGAAACCCCTCTTGTCTCCTCTGAAATAGGAGCGATGGAAATGGGGCTGCCATTCAGCGTGGAGTAATCTGCCAATTGGCAGCCCCCTGTTATTAGATGCACTTATGTGCTAATCAAATATTAGTTTCTGAAGGAAAAATCAGCGGGCATACAAAGTCTCGGCCATTTCAATAGCCTTCTCGTCCTGCACCAGTTCATCGATGCGATCCCACACGGTGGAAGTGGCTTCCTTAAAGGCGGCCTTCTGCTCATCAGTCAGATAGGTAATCTCCATACCGGCCTCCTCCATAATAGGGGTAAACTCGGCCTCCTGCTGCACCACAATCTCGCGGCCCTTCTCCATAGCGTAGTCGGCACCGTCCTGCACGACCTGCTTCAGGTCATCGGGCAGGCTCTGCCAGAAAATCTCGGACACGATAAATCCATTGGCCAGGAAATACTGCTCAGAAACAGTATAGTACTTCTGGACCTCATGGAACTTCATACTGTAGGTCATGACCAGCCCGTTGTCCTGGCCGTCAACAGTACCCTGCTGTAAGCCGGTGTACAGTTCATTGAAAGCCATGGGGGTGGGGGAACCACCAAGAGCCTCTATGATGGCCATATCGATGGCAGCCTCCATGACGCGGAATTTCTGGCCCTTACAGTCGGCGGGAGTCAGGATGGGGCGCACGTTAGAGGAAAGGCAGCGAATGGCACTCTCGCCCCAGCGCAGAGAGCGGATGCCTACAGTCTCAGGCAAACCCTCGGCCATGTAAGCGCCAAACTCGCCGTCTAGTTGCTCATAGGCGTCCTCACGGCTCTGGAACAGGTAGGGCATGGAGATTGCGTTTAGCTTGGGCATATTGAAGTTGGCGATAACGTTCACGGGGGAAACGGCGGCCTGGATAGTGTTCATCTGCATGCCTTCCACCAGTTCACGGTCGCTGCCCAGCACAGAGTTGGTGTAAATCTCGACGGAGATACGGCCGTTGGAGTGCTCCTCGACGTAGGGTTTGAAGTATTCGTGAAGATAAATACCCATGAAGGACTCGTCATTAAAGGTACCGGCGACCTTCATAATGATGGGATCTCCGGTGGAGGCGCTGGAAGAAGCGTTGTTGCCGGTGGTGCTGGAAGGGGCGTCTTCACCGCAGGCCACCAAGGGCAGAGACATGGCAAGGGCGAGGGTCAGGGCTAAGAGTTTCTTTTTCATACAATATACCTCCTATTTTGTAATGTGGATGCGTCTGTGGCGGCTATACGAACACACAGGCAAAAATGTGTGCGCTATATTTTTAATGAAGCAAATATCATGCCAAAAGAATAAAAATGGAAATATAAAAAGGAGATTAAGATTCAAAAACTAGAAAAAGCATGAAAATTGATTTAATTAAGCGGGTCAGCACAACCGCGGACCGGCAATTTTGACATAAAACAAAATATTTTTGCTTTAAAATTCTGTGATTTGCTGGGTTGGAAGTGATGGAAACGACAAAAGTGTCGATTTTTAGAGACAGAAAAAAATGAAGGCTTGGAAATCTGTTATTTAACTGCTGATTTTGGTGTCTCAAAATATAGACATGTCTTGAAATGGAGGCGATTGGATGTGCTGAACAAAAAATCAACACATGGAGAGGCTATTTTTAGAATAATATGTATGATTTTAAATAGTGTCAGAAGAAGATACCTTTGCGGAGAGGGGTAAAGAGTGCGGCCATACCGAAAAATAGTTGGCATGAAATTTGCTCGTATTTACATGTATAGAATGCAGTCACATATTACAGAATTTTATTTTCGAATGAGAGGAGGCTGACGCGGCCTAAACAAAGTCTGCGTCATAGAAATGAATGCTGGAAAAAAATTATTTTTATGAGGAATCTCTGGAACTTACCAAAAAGCTGGTGAAGATTCCCAGCCTGAACGGTACAGAAGGCGAGCGTCACTTAGCCGAATATGTACGGGACTGGCTGGCTGAACTGCCCTATTTCCAGGAGTTCCCAGAGCAACTGGTGGTACAGGAAGTGAAAAACGACCCTATTCACCGTATCAATATCCTAGCGCTGGTAAAAGGAACTCGCAGCGACTGCAAGGACACCCTGATTCTTCAGGGGCACTGCGACACCGTGGACATTGACGGTTATGGCTCTTTGAAAGAGTATGCCTTTGACTATGACGCTCTGCCCGAGAAGATCAAAGCCCTGACCGACGACCCCGAGGTGTTGGAGGACATTGACTCCGGCGACTGGATGTTTGGACGAGGCGCTTGTGATATGAAGTGCGGTGACGCCATCCTCATGTGCATCACCAAGTACTTCACCGAGCATCTAGACCGGTTTGACGGCAATATCGTCTACATGCTCAACCCCGTGGAGGAGAACCAGCACTACGGTATCATGGACTCCTTGGATGTGTTGCTGGACTGGAGGAAGAACGAGCAGCTCAACTACCTTCTATCCATCAATACCGACTTTTTTTCACCGGCCTATCCCGGCGACAATCACAAGTATTTTCACGCCGGTGCGGTGGGCAAGATCCTGCCCTGCTTCTACATTCACGGTCTACCTACACATGTGGGACACGCCTATGAGGGATTCAGCGTCACGCTGGCCGCCTCTGAGATTATGCGCCAGATGGAGTTGAGGGCCGATTTTGCTGACGAATACAATGGCGAGTTGCCCGGCCCTCCGCTGTCCCTGCGCAGCCGGGACTTGAAACCTTCTTACAACGTCACCTCTCCTGAGGCCTGTTTTATGTACTTCAACTATTTTATCCACAACGAGTCCATGACGGTCATCATGGACCGGCTGCGCAGTGTAGCCCAGCAGGCCATGGACTTTGTCAATGAGCACACAGACACTCAGTTCAGGCGTTACTGCGAGCGCAGCGGCGACACCTATCATTCCATCAAATATCCCACCCAGGTGCTGGAGTACAGCGAGCTGTATTCCATGGCGGAAAAGGAGTGCCCCAACGTGGCCGACGAGGTAAAGCAGATTACTGACCGGGAGCTGGCCAAGGACACCGACCGCCGGGAGATGTCCCTGATGATTGTGGAGCGCCTGTTTGAACTGTGCCACATCACTGTTCCCACCACTGTGATATTCTTGGCCCCACCCTACTGCCCTCGGAACACCATGAAACAGAGCGTACCCGAGGAGAAAATTTTGGTGGATGATGTGCGGGCTATGCTGGATGAGATGGGTGAGGTCATGGGGGAGAATGTGAAGCTGATGCAGTTCTTTCCTGTGTTGTCTGACAGCAGCTATCTGAAGATTGACGACGACGACACCTCCATTGAGAAGTTGATTGGTAATTTCCCCGGCTATGGCACCGTTTACAATGTCCCCTTTGACAAAATCAAAGCTATGAATGTACCAGCATTCTCCTTCGGTTGCTATGGAAAGGACGGCCACAAGTGGACTGAGCGAGTAAACCTGCCGTATACCTTCGGTAAGCTCCCCAGCATTATTTTTGCCGCATTGGAGCGATATCTGATCAAGTAAGGCCCCCAAAATTATATAAAAGAAAGAGGTATCTGTTATGGGTAATCAGGCAAGAAAAGTCGGTATTGTGGGTGTCAGCCATGTTGGTTCTCATTGTGCGTACAACATCGCCATACAAGGGATTGCGGACGAGCTGATTCTGTGCGACACCAACCAAGAGCTGGCAGAGGCTCAGGCTAAGGACCTAACCGACTCTGCGGTATATTTCCCCCACCGGATCGACATCTCTACCGGTGGCATTGAGGATCTGGCCGTTTGTGATATCGTTATCATCGCCCTGGCCCGTGAGATTCCCAAGGTCGCCCTACGCGACGCCGAATTGGTTAACAGCATCAAGGAAGTAAAAAATGCCATTCCTCGCTTGATGAAGGCTGGCTTTAATGGCATTATTATCAACATTACCAACCCCTGCGACGCAGTGACCCAGGTCATCTGGCGCGAATCCGGCCTGGACAGTTGCCGTGTGATTGGCACCGGCACCAGTCTGGACTCTGCCCGCTTCCGCTCCATTTTGGCTCGCGAGGTTGGCCTGAATTCCACCGCTATCAACGGCTTTGTGCTGGGTGAACATGGAAACGCTCAGTTCCCGTGCTGGTCTCATACCACAGTCGGGCTGAAGCCCCTGGTTGAGCTAGAGAAGAGCAGTCCCCGCTTTAAGAACCTGGACAAAACCAAGATTGAGGAGGAGGTCCGCGCCTCCGGCTACAAGGTGTGGTTCGTCAAGCATGGTATCGACTTCTCTGTTACCTCCGCCGCCGCCGACCTTGTGCGCAACATTTTTAACGACGCCAAGGTACCCATGCCCATCTCTGTCATGCTGGACGGCCAGTACGGTGAATCCGGCGTCTATGTCAGCACCCCCGCAATCGTGTGCCGCGAGGGTGTGGAGGAGATTCTGGAGCTGAACCTGCCAAAGGACGAACTGGACCACTTCCATGCGTCCTGTGAGAGCGTGCGCAACAACGTGCGCAAGGCCGCAGACATCGAGGCCGCATGTGTTGATCCTGAAAACCACTAAACATATAAGGAGGAAAGCTGCAATGAGCAAAGGAAGAGTGTTTGACATCGAAGAGGCACAATGGACACAGGAGAGCAAAGGAGTCCGCTACTGTGTATTCCAGGCATCTGAAAAGGCTACCGTTCAGTACTACGAGATCAACCGGGGCCAGACCACCGCTGAGGTGTGTGCTCCCTCCGAAATCTTGGTGCTGTGTGAGCACGGCATCTGCGACTACATCATTGATGGAAAGATATACACCGTCAACGACGGCGTGTGGTGCTGGATTCCCGCTAACACACCCTATTCGGTAAAAAACCACAACGGCACCACCGCAGTGAACGTGCGCTATTACCTGCCTGCGTGGGATGCCCTGCCTGAGAGCCCCAAAATTGCTGACCGCGGACACAACTGGTAAAAGAGAGGAGCTATGAACATGAATGAGAAAAAACCGCTGTTTTTTGACATCGAAGAGCAGGAGTGGGTCGACGCCCCCAATGGAGCCCGCTCTGTGATTTTCCAGGCCACCCCGCTGGCAACTATGCAGAACTGGGAGATGCCCCCTGAGATTGGACGAGGCGACCACACCCACGCCGCCGAGCAGTTGTGCTATGTGCGCCGGGGGAAGGCCCGCGTCATCATTGAGGGAAAGGAGCACATCCTGAATGAGGGCTGCTTTGGCATCGTATACGGGGATGTAGTCCACGGTGCCTTCACAAGCGGGAACGCTACTGCCAGTGTGGTGGATATGTTTCTCCCCTATGAGGATTACCGCATCGCCAGCAAGAAGGTCCGGGATCTAGGACACAACTGGGGCGACTGATTGAACATTGTTTTGACATCCGGAGGGGAGCGTCCTTCGGAGGCTTCGTGAAAGAAAGGAAGGATTATATTATGAAATGGGTTCGTTTTCAGGCTCCTGGAGTGGAAGCCGCCTATGGAATTTTGGAAGGAGAAATTATCCACCAGATTGAGGGTTCTATGATGGGAGAGTACAAGAAAAACGGCGAAACCTTTGCCCGAAAGGATGTAAAACTGCTTGTTCCCTGTGAACCCACCAAGATTTTCTGCATCGGTGCCAACTATGTGGCCCATATCAAGGAGCTGGGGATGGAGATTCCTGACCGCCCCTCCACCTTTATGAAGCCCATTACCTGTGCCATTGCCAATGGGGAGAACGTAGTGATTCCCGAGGAAGCCACCCGGGTGGATTACGAGGGCGAGTTGGGCATTGTCATTAAGAATGTGGTAAAGAGAGCCACCCCTGAGGAGGCGAAGAACAGCATCTTGGGTGTGACGGCGTGCAATGATGTAACTGAACGCGATTTGATGAAGTGGCCCTTCCAGCTGACTTACGGTAAATCCTTTGACACCTTTGCCCCTATTGGCCCATTCATCGACACTGAGATTGATCCGGACGACACTATCGTTCGTACTTACCTCAACGGCGAAAAGATGCAGGAGGACTATACCTCCAAGACAGTGTTCAAACCCAGCGTTCTGCTGTCCTATCTGTCCCAGGTGATTACCTTCTACCCCGGCGATATCATTATGACCGGCACCCCCTACAACGTCCAGCCCATGAAGGACGGCGACGTGGTGGAAATTGAAATTGAGGGGATGGGGGAACGGCTGGTCAACACAGTATACGATCCTAAGGTCCACACGTAATAGGCAGTCTAGGCGGGACTGATTTTTGTGTCCATTTCCATTCTTGATTGCCCGGTGCGTATTTTCATTTGAATTTTCAAAAGAAATAATTAGGAGGGAAGACTTTTGAAGAAAACATTTTCCGTGCTTTTGTGCGCGGCTATAGTCATAACCATGACTGTCTCCACCTTCGCCGGCTACGATGCCAACTATGAAGTCCGGGTCAACGGCAAAACCGTCGCCTTCGAAAAGGCCGAGCCTCAGCTCCTCGGCGATCAAGCCTTCCTCCCCCTTGTTACAGTGTTCAAGCAGCTAGGTTTTGACAACATCAGCTGGAACGGCACCGCTAGAACAGTGACCGCCCAAGGTGGCGGTGTCAAGGTGGTCCTGACCATCGGTGACAAGGCTGTCTCTATCACCAAGGACGGTACCACTAAAACCGTCATTGCCGACGAGGCCCCTTACATTGACAATGGCAGCACCTATATCTCTGCAGACCTGATCGCTGACGCACTGGACTATATCGTGGAGTGGGACGTGAACGGCCTCAACGTACTCAAGATCAACACCGCCCCCGACTACTTTATCTCCAAGGAGGGCGGCATGTCCTACCTGTCCTACGACATGGATCCCGTTCTGACCGTCCCTAGCGGCTCTGTCGTCCGGTTCGAGACCGATGATGCTTGGCGCGGCCTGCTGACCGGACGCGAGACCCCCTATGCCGCAGTCAAAGATCAGTACCCCCACACCACTGCCGACTACAACCCCGTTTCCGGCCCTGTGTACATTGAGGAGGCCAAGGCTGGCGACATCATCCGCATCGAGATCCAGAAGATTGAACTGGCCGATGAGGGTCATATGTATCAGGGCGCTGATTTCCTGAAGCTGTATCACTTGGCTCCGGAGGATATCTGCCAGTCCTTCTACATAAAGGATGGAAAAGCCTATATGGACGACACTGGCTTGGTTCTCGAATTGGCCCCCATGGTGGGCTGCATTTCTGTGGCCCCTACTGTTGAGCGCAGCCCCGCTTACTCACTAGACCCCGACACCTTCGGCGGCAACATGGATTGCACCCGGATAAAGGAAGGCACTGTTTTGTACCTGAAGGCCAACGTGGACGGTGCATTGATCAATACCGGCGACCTGCATGCCTGCATGGGAGATGGTGAGGCATCCGGTATGGGCATCGAGATCCCTGGTTTTGTGACACTGAAGCTGGATGTCATCAAGGGCGTTGAGTTGCCCATCCAGTACCCTATGGCCGTTGAAGGCGGCGAACTGATCATCATGGGCCATGCCCCCACCATGGACGAGGCCATCATGAACGCCATCAATGATACCCATGCCTTTCTGACCCAGGTGGCCGGCTTCTCCAAGAACGATGCCGCCAACCTGATCTCCATCGCCAGTAACGTGCGCGTCAACCAGATCGTTGACACCCTGATGGGCGCCCGCGTGGAGTTTTCCCTGGAGCTGCTGGAACAGAACGGCTACAAGTTCGACTTGTGATCGCAGGCTAGTGCTGATCTGGCTTAGAAAAATTTGTTTTAAAGGAGAAAGACTGAATCAAGAAATTTCCTTCCACACTTCTGCGTACGGCGCTTCTCGTGTCCATGACATTCTTTACTTTCGCTGACAGCAGAAAGGGAGACTTCAATATGAAGGTCAACGGGAATGAAGTCGCTTTTACCGATGTGGGGCCGAAGATCCACAATGCCCCTCCTTCCTGTTCTTCATGGCAGTTGGGTTTTGCGACATGACTTGGTACGGTGCCACCAAGACTGTGACCGCTAAAAATGGCAGCGTCAAGTCCACTCTAACCATGGGCGGAGAAGAAAAGCCATATTATCAAAGATGGCAGCACTTAGATTCTGCGCATAGGCGTGGCTTCCTATATCGACGGTGGCTACATCTACACTGCCTTCGGCCTAGTGGCTACCGCTCTGATCTATGATGTAAGGTGGATTCGGGAGGCCAGCACCTTAGTATCTGTAAGTCAAACCCTGTGGACTTTACCGGTGATGTAGGCCCTATATAACTCCTAAAGCGAGAGTACCTGATGGAGAAGAAGATCAGCTTCTGCAGCATAGAGTCCCTGTCTCCCGATACTAGCAAGCCTGTTGCTCACCGCATGTTTGAGCTGGATAATATCACCGTCCACAAGTGCGTCTGCAACGGTGATCTGAGCACTTTTGAACGTATGTACACCTTTCGCATAAGGATACCACTGGTACTTGAATCTGCCTGTTTGCCCTGCTTTAATTGAGTTGCGCATAGAGCGGAGGTGGGCGCTACTCCTGCAATAGATAAAAATCGAAATCGGTGAATAGAATTTACATTTGGCAATTCAATTGAGCAAAGTCTCCTTCTGGCGCTGAACAGGTCCGTTAAAAACGGACAATAGAGAAAATCCCCCTGATGTAGGAAAATAAATACATCAGGGGGATTTTCTATAAAAAACAAAGATATATAGAACTCAAGCATTGTTGCCGGATATGGAAGTAAAGCTGACGGAAGAAAAAAGTTCTCAAAAGATAGAAAAAAGTTGGATTTAGCAGGAGGGCGACCGACACATAATCTTCTCAAGGGAGAATGGAAAAAGGCGGTTCAAAGAATACAAAAGGGTCAAAGCAGGAGACCAGCAAAAATATTAGCTGGGTACAAGTACCGAAAAGATGTGAGTCTACCGGTAAAGTATCGTAATTTATTGCCATTGTTAGGGGTATCCCATATCTGTTATTTGTCACTTCTTTGGCGTATTGAGAAACGGTTACTATGATTATGTTCATAGATTGCGTAAGACGGACACGAGCCCTGGCTTGATTCATCACAACGCAGCCATAGTGCATATGGATATCAAAGAATATACTAGGCATTGGCATCCAAAGGAATCTACCATAATCCCAAAACTGTATTGCCAATCATGAAAAAATATGATTTACTGACCGAAATTCGTCATAGCAGAAGATGGACCAATATGGGAGAATAGTTACATCGTTATAGTGTTTTCTCTGAAAAACACCCGGACCAGGTGCTGGTAGACCATCTTACATAGTATCCAGAATGCCGTACTGTGTAGGTCCAACTGATAATGGTCTATGCCGCTTTACCTCTGGATGAAGAAACTCACGATCACTCACGGTTTTACCCCAAATGTGATGGACTGGGTCCGGGAGGCGACTGGAAAGGAAAAGGCGGTCCCTAGCAGTCTCAGTGGTGGTATGTCCGTACGTGCGGCCCTTGTACTAGGATAGCCATTCCGAAAGACGGTGTCTATTGATAGTATTTGTTATAGAATAAATCAGGAGAATAATATACTCCCTTTGGAGTAGTGGCGGGACCCATAGAGATCCCAGCGCTGTGGCCAAAAGAGCATCTCCCGTATTAAGATTTTGCACAGGGAAAGAGAAAAGACAAAGCAAGTTACAGGTCGGAGGCCAAGCGTGAGATTCCGTGGTGGTCCATCTTTTTGTACAGCGTTGATCGGTGAATCCCAAGAAAATCGGCAGTGCGTTTGCAGTTGTATTGGTTGGCCTCCAGCGCAGTTAAGAGGATCGAACGTTCCACATGATCCATCTGCTCATTTAGTGTCCCTTTGCTGAAATGGCGGTTGTGGGTGCCATGCTGCAGGAGAAAAGGTACATGGATGGTCTCGATGATTCCAGCTTCGGCATAGGCATACATACGCTCAACAACGTTGATCAGCTCCCGAACATTGCCGGGCCAGCCATAGTCTTCCAGCAGATCTAGAACCATATTGCCGAATCGGGTGTTTGTCTGATACTGGGTGTTTAGGCGGTTCAGAAAGTACTCAGCCAGCAGGGGGATGTCACCCTTGCGCTCTCTCAGGGCGGGAACGTGGATACATATGACATTCAGACGGAAGTACAGATCACTGCGGAAGGTCTTGTTCTTGATGCAGGTTTGGAGGTCCTTATTGGTTGCGGAGATAATGCGTACATCAATAGGTTTGGGCTTGGAACCTCCAACCACATCCACCTCCCGCTCCTGCAGCACGCGCAGCAGTTTGGCTTGCATGGACATGGGCATATCGCCGATCTCGTCCAGAAAGATGGTGCCGCCGTTCGCCTGTTCAAGCTTGCCTTTTTTCCCTTTTTTTAATGCGCCTGTGAAGGCACCGGCTTCATAGCCGAACAGTTCGCTCTCAAAGAGTTCTGCGGGAATCGCCGAGCAGTTGAGCTTGATAAAAGGACCGTTTTTCCGGCTGCTGGCATTGTGGATGGCGGCCGCCACCAGCTCCTTACCTGTCCCCGTCTCGCCCAGGACCAGGACGCTGAAGTCCATGGAAGCCACCTTTACGATCTCTCCCTTGGTCAACGTAATGGCATCGCTAGTGCCTACAATGGAGGTCAAGCTGTCATTGGGGGTTTTTTGACTACTTTTGGAGACATGGATTAGCTCATTTTTATAGTAGTCCAGTTCCTGCTTGACCTGCTTTAGCTGGTTGTTCAGGCGGATCACCTGGTCATAGAACTTTACTTGGGCTACAGCTCCCAGCACACCCCGCTTAGGAGAATAAATAGTGGCACGGGTTGATATCAGATACTGCTCTTTAGTATTATTTAAAAACTTATCCGCAATTTTCTGCTGGACGTCCACGTCATGAATGGGTTTATTCACGTGGATAAAATCTGGAAGCAGGGAGGTGGGGATATAGTCCAAAACGTTCATCCCAATGATATCCTCCCGCTTCAAACCATTGGTACCCTCCAGTTTCAGAACATAGGTCTGGTTGATGTCAATAATTTTCCCGTTTTCGTCTATTACCAAAAAGCCGTCCCCTGACCAGTCCATGATGGCTTTATAGATATGGGAGATCATTTCCTGGTCTGGACCAAGTGGCCTATTTTCGTCCATGGCAATTCCTCCGCGAAATAATAGAAAAGAATGGGAACATGATATCAACAACTGCATTAATTTAGTTACAAGTATTTCACATAACGCCATTAACTTAAAGTTATAAAATAGATGAATTTCAAAAAACAGCAAAGATCAATATATCTACTCCACATTCAGCTGAACTTTCACTGATAGTGTCATTGTACGAACACTGTTATTTTTTTTATTTTATCGCTATCATAAGGAAAAAGCAAGTATTTGTTGCATTTGGAGTAGCAATGATCAGATATGATAGACTGTGGCAAACGATGAAGAAAAAAGGTATTACCCAATATACTTTATATACAACCTATAATATTAATCGTTCGCAACTTAATCGTTTGCGGCATAATGAAAATGTGCAGGTAAATACAATTGATAAATTATGTAATATCTTACATTGTCGTGTTGAAGATATAATGGAACATTTTGATGACAATAATACATTTTGATAGACAACCAGATATGGTTGTCTATTTATCTTATTAAAATATGATGCAGAAAACCAGGAAAGTTGTATTTTTATGGGTATTGATTTTTATGATATGGGTCTTCGGCTATAAGCATGGTTTAGGCGTTGCCTGTTTCACCGGCTAAGGTAGTGAGCCAGCTTTTCAGCGGTTGCAAAACCTGTACCCCTATATCACACCGTACGATAATGTGATCGAACCCGGTCTCTCCAATATCAACACAACGCTGCACACATCTTTGCTGCTGCTCAATGTCGCCCGTATCGGTAACAAAGAAAGTCGGTACTTCTACTGGGAGAGCATCACTGATCGTTCTCTAGATAATCTGATGGGTGCTCTGAATAAAGAACGGAAGTCGCTCAATGAGATCGAAGGGATGAAAGTACTTTCCCTCGCTCAAATCATCCAAAGTCGGTATAGGTACCAGGGGACAAAGAGAGATACTGCTTCAGAGCTGCAGCAATGTCTGCCAGATTTTGTATCCAGTAGAATGCCTCCGACGATGGACTACCACCGCTACGTAACGGAAGACTTACTCTATGGCCTGATCTGATTTCCACTGCTGCCTTCTTGTAGCAGCAACGCTTCCGCAACGGGTCCTAGCCAACATGCTCCTTGCAGTGTGCAGAAGAAACGTTTATCAGGATGCATACACCATGAGGGAGCTTGGCATCGCCGGAATAATGTACAGGGTACCAGTCAAGTGTTACTGAAAAACCAGTGCCCGTGATTGGATAAAGCACAACTAAATACGGATTTCATGCCCTCTGATGCAGTTTTGTCCTGTCGGAGGGCATAATCCTACTTTCTGTCCTGACCGGCTGCTCGATAGATATAGCCCTGGCCCACCAGTCACCCCTGTTGCCCTCTATTGTAGAAAAAAGTCGAATCTGCTATAATAACAATAGAGAAGGAGGTGGCAGGGATGGAACTGATCCAAAAGCAGGTCCAAGCCCTGAATCAGCAGTTGCTGCAGAGCCTGGAATTGCTCCAGATGAGCACGATGGAACTGGAGGAATACCTGCGAGATCTGGCCCAGGAGAATCCTATGGTAGAGCTCAACGAGGACTTTTCCGAAATGGAACAAAGCCGGGATAACCGGCTGCTCGACCGTCTGAACTGGCTGGAAGATAATGATCAACAAAACTATTACTATCAACGTGTGGAGGAGGAAGAATTTGATCCTTTAGCCCGGGTAGGACACGAGGGTGGTCTGGAGGAAACTCTGTTCCGATTTATTTCACGGCAACTCTATCCCTTGAAACTGGATGAAGATACTGCTCAACGGGTCCGCTACTTGGCCGCCTGTTTAGATCAGGATGGGTATCTGCGCATCCCCTTATGTGAACTGGCGGACAACCTGTCGATCTCTGTGAAGGAATTGGAACCCTGTCTTGAACTTCTGCGCTCGCTGGAGCCGGCGGGGATCGGAGCCGTTGATCTTTCTCAATGTCTGGAACTTCAACTGCAGAGAATTCATGAAAGAGGACCCGCTCTTGAGATTGTAAGAGGCCATCTGGAGGCACTGGCAAAACGGCATTATCGCTCCATTGCTACTAAGCTTTCCATCTCTGTGAAACAGGTACAGCAGGCAGAACGAGTGATCCATGAGTTAGAGCCCCGTCCGGGAGCCCCTTTTGAGCGCCCTTCACAGGTACCATACATTCTACCAGATCTGTTCGTGGAGGAAATGGATGGGCACCTGGTCGTCCGCTTAAGGAACGAGAACCATTCTATGTTTCATATCAACCGGAACTACCAGGCTCTGATAAGGCAGTCGGAGGATCCGGAAGTAAAGGGATATCTAATAGAGAAACTCCACCAGGCCGAAGGTGTCCTCCGATCCTTAGAGCAGCGGAAGAGCACTCTTCTCCGCTGTGCACAGGCAATCGTAGACGGGCAGCTTGCATTCTTTTGCTCGGGTCCACAGGCTCTAAGGCCCATGAAGATGGCCGAGGTGGCACAAAAGCTGGATCTTCATGAATCCACAATCAGCCGCGCCGTACGAGACAAATACCTCCAATGCAGCCGCGGTGTTTTCCCCATGCGTTACTTCTTTTCCCGCAATGCTACTATCCATGACACAACCCAAAAAGAGGTGGGTGTCGCTGCGGCCTATGCGCTTCTTCGCAGACTGGTGGACCAGGAGGACAAGGCCCACCCTATGTCTGATCAGAGTCTGTGCGAGGCAATGGCAGCACTGGACTGCCCTATTTCCCGGCGTACAGTCTCCAAATATCGGAAAGAGCTAAATATCCCGAACACTTCTGGCCGAAGGCTGCTTTGATTCTTTTGTCATTAGAGACATTAACTTGATAAAATAGGTCCAGCTCCAACATATAGGAAAGCCCTCTTTTTTATATGTTGACCAGAGTCTGTGAGCCAGATGCTTTGAGTGTGCCTTCTGACATTCCGGTGCCTCGACAGAGGCAAAGAATTGTACCGAGACAGCCCCGCCGCTGCAAACTAAGGTGCGTGTCAAAAGAGAAACAGATGAGCGGCGGATTTCTCGTCTGTTTCTCTTTTGACGTTTACTTTTGTAAAGCGGGCCAAAGGGACTTTCCTTTGCCTGAACGGTTGGCAGAGTGCCTTAGAGAAACTAAAGCAGTTTGTAACATCTGACTATGTGATTGCAAATCAGGATGGCGGTCCATTGTCCTATACGCAGTTCAAACGAGTCTGGCAGTATATTGTAACTCGCCCTACCCAGGAGAGAACATATGTCAGATACATTAATGGACAGAAAATCACGAAAACTGTAGCGCCAGTCTTGGGTGAGAAAGCTGGTCACAATGGTAGGGTAGTGTATATAGCCTTAATTTTCAGATAACACCACACCAATTGCGTCACACATATATTACCAATCTCATTTACGCTTTGTTAGCCCTAAGACAGTACAACGTCTGGTAGGTCCTGAAAACAGCAAAATAACAATGAACATTTACGCCAAGGTGAAGTGCAATAAACCACATCAGATACTTCCTGTTGTGAAGGGGGCGTTTAGACAAAACAAGGGAAACACCCCATCATTAATAGAAGATTAATGTACGGGCTAAACCGGTGCGTGGATTTGAAAAAACCTGAAATATCAAGGCTTTCCAGTGTTTAGAGAAGACGCAGTACGACCTCGAAGCCGCCCGTCGCGTGCCTCACTTCAGAAAACGTTAACCCTTATCAAAAGTGTTCAGCAGACCCGGAAAACACAGTTTTCCGGGTCTGCTTTTTTGTTACAGTTATTAGAGACTGATTCCTTGGGGACAGGCAAAACCATAAGTGGGTTACAGCCTCGTTACGTGACTGTGGAGGAACGCAGCGGAGTTTGCTCTGTAAGATGGCCAGTCGTGGGATTGTTAGACTTGCATTTACAAAAAGAAAACGATCATCTGCTCTAATGGTAGAACGGCGCTTTCCCCGGTATCAGGATCGGCGCCACTCCAGACAGGATCGGTCATGGGTTTGAGCCAACAGTGCCAGAGAAATCAAGGAGTCCGCCCCCACCGCTGTCACGGCGGACAGGCTGACCGGCCCTGGGATGGCCTGAACCAATGGTGCTAGAGCCGGATGAACCCAGTAGATCAGAGGCAGAGCTAGAACACCCCAAGCCAGAGAAAAGGGCATACATATCCTGCCGTGGATGCTGCCTGGCAATCCTCGGTAGTCCCAGAAGGAAACCTTAAGGGCTTTTTCATAAAAGAGACTGACCCCATATTCTACCGCTGTGGCCGCTAGTCCGCCCAACAGAAAGACGGCCGGAGGAAAGCCTTTGACTGGAGCCAATAGCAAAATGGCGCAGGCACCCAACCCATAGACGGGGCATAGAGGCAGCACCAACAGACATTTGCGTTCCGGATATCCCCCGGTGATCCGGGCATAGGACACCTCTAACAAAAAGCCAAAAAAGCTGTATATCAAAAAATACCAAAACCAGACCAAATGAGACCCTCCATTCACATTTGTTAGGGTGTGGAAATGGATGATTTTCATGCGGGGAAATTTTTGTGATTTATTGGTGTGCTCCTGAGTTAAAAAATAGGAAAAGTTGTTCTGCCACCTTGCGGAGCGGGGTGGTTTGTGGTAGGATAGCTGGAAGAAAAAAGATGAGGAGTGAGGGACGATGCGGCACCTGATCGATTTTGGCGACCTGTCCCGCCAGGAGTGGGATCAGCTATATGCCAGGGCCAGTCAGATCATAGACGCCCCGGAGAAGTTCATTGATGTATGTCGGGGCAAGGTGGCGGCCAATTTGTTTTACGAACCCTCTACCCGAACTAACTTTTCCTTCCAGACCGCCATGCTTCGGCTGGGTGGGACGGTATTTGGGTTCGCGGACCCCAATTCCTCCTCTGTGGCCAAGGGAGAGACGCTAAAGGATACCATTAAAATGGTGTCCAGCTACGCCGACGTTATTGTCATGCGTACACCTTGGGAGGGGGCGGCCAAGGCGGCCTCCCTCTACTCCCATGTTCCGGTGGTCAACGCCGGGGACGGCGGCCATATGCATCCCACTCAGACCATGGCTGACCTGACGACCATGACCAAGCTGCTGGGCGGCGTGGATGGACTGGCTATCGGACTGTGCGGCGACTTGAAGAATGGGCGCACGGTCCACTCCCTCATCAAGGCCATGGCCAAATTTGAACATATCCGCTTTTTCCTGATCTCGCCCCGCGAGCTGGCCGTCCCCGACTATGTGCGGGCTTTCATGCTGGAAAATGAGATGAAATTTACGGAAGTCACGGGGCTGGAGGCGGTCATTCCACAACTGGATGTGCTGTATATGACCCGGATCCAGCGTGAGCGGTTTGTAGATCCCCTGGAATATGAGCGGAACAAAGGGATCTATATTCTCACGCGGCGGAAGCTGGACCGGGCCAAGGAGAAGATGCTGGTCATGCACCCCCTGCCCAGGGTGGATGAGATCACTGTGGATGTGGATGACGATCCCAGGGCGGCCTATTTTCAGCAGGCCCGGTACGGGATGTTTGCACGGATGGCCCTGTTGTCCGACCTGGCGAACCAGCCCCGGCTGGAACGGACGGAGGCGGTGGAGATCGGGACCAAGCCGGTGTGCTCCAACCCCAGGTGCATCACCCAGACACAACCGTATCTGCCGCCTCTGGTGAAAAAGAACGGTGGGGTGGATTGCTGCGCCTTCTGTGACACGGCTCTGCGCTGAACGAACGGAGCGCCTGTCAATAAAGCGTTAAGGTTGCGGGGAATGCCTTGACGTGAGAGCCGCCTTTGGATATGATAATGTTGGCCGGTGCCACAGCGGCGCCGGAAGCCTGTGTAAAAAGGAGCCCCTCGATTCTTATGGATCCTGACCGAGACGGTCCCTGTCACTTACAAATCGATAACAGATGAAAAAAGGCATAGCCTGTTTCGCTTTGCGCGGAGCGGGCCATGCCTTTTGCATATGTCAGCACAGGCGGAAGAAATCAAAGGAGGAACTGATTTGATGACCATAGCGCTCCAACTGCTGCTCCAGGTGGTACTGATCGTGATAAATGCCTTTTTTGCGGCGACAGAGATTGCCGTGATCTCTCTAAACGCCAATAAGCTGCGCAAGTTGGAGGAGGAGGGGGACAAGCTGGCCCCCAGGCTGCTAAAGATGGTGGAGGAGCCAGCCGGATTTTTGTCCACCATCCAAATCGGGATCACATTGGCTGGCTTTCTGGCCTCGGCTTTTGCCGCCGACAGCTTCTCGGAGTACTTGGTGCGTTGGTTCTGCGAGGATCTGGGTATCACGGTGTTGCCCATATCGGTGGTGGATACCCTGTCTGTGATTTTCATTACCTTGATCCTATCCTACTTTACACTGGTATTCGGAGAGCTGGTACCTAAGCGGATCGCCATGCAGAAGCCTATGGAGATGGCTCGCTTTTCCTGTCGAGTGGTATCCGCCATAGAAGTGCTGGCCCGGCCTGTGATCTTTCTGCTCTCCTGTTCCACCAATGGGGTGCTGCGGCTGATTGGGGTGCCCGTGGAGGTGGAGGAGGAGCAGGTCACCGAGGATGAGATCCGCATGATGATCGACCTGGGGAATGAAAATGGCGCTATTGACGCGGAGGAAAAGGAACTGCTACATAATGTATTTGACTTTTCTGAGCAGGCTGTGGGCGATGTGATGACCCGGGCAGCAGATGTAATTACCCTGTGGGAAGACGCGGATCGGGAGGAGGTGCTGGATGTAATTCAAAGCAGTGGGCTGTCCCGCTTTCCTGTATGTGGAGAGGACGACGACGATGTGGTGGGTGTGCTCTATGCCCGGGACTTCCTGCTGGACTGGACCGGCCGGGGCGGCCATACGGTGCGGGAGCTGATGCGCCCGGCCTACCTGGTACCAGACAGCCTGTCCGCCGGCGACCTGCTGCGGGATATGCAGCGAAAGAAGATACATCTGGCTGTGGTGATGGATGAATATGGAAGTTTGGCAGGTGTTATCACGGTGGAAGACCTGCTGGAGGAGATCGTGGGCAATATTTATGATGAGTACGACCCTGCGGAGCCGCCGGAACTGGAACAGATAGGCGAAGGCCTGTGGAGAGCCAGCGGCGCGTTGAGCGTGGAGGAGCTGGGCGAAAGGCTGGGTATCGAGTTGTCCGGCGACCTGGACTATGACACGGTGGGTGGAATGGTACTCAGCTGCCTGCGTACCATTCCAGAGGACGGCAGCCGGCCGGCGGTTCAAGTCAACGGACTGGATATCCAGGTGGAAAAAGTGGCGGACCACCGGATCCAATCGGCTCTGGTCCGGAAAGCGGCTACATAAGGAACACGCGGGGGAGGGGCAGCCCCCCTCCCCGCGGTTTTGACCGGAATCCCTGCCGGAGAGAGAAATATTTTATGAATTGCTGTAAACAGAAGAAAAGGGATTGACAAACCGGGTCTTGGTGTGCTACAATTTCAAGGCTGACGTGGAAGGACCGCGCCTTCTATGCGGGTGTAGTTCAATGGTAGAATCCCAGCCTTCCAAGCTGGTCGCGTGGGTTCGATTCCCATCACCCGCTCCATACGCGCCTGTAGCTCAGGTGGATAGAGCAACTGCCTTCTAAGCAGTGGGTCAGGGGTTCGAGTCCCTTCAGGCGTGCCAGTCGGAGCAGTTTTGTTCTGGACATTGTGGCGTAGTCCTCCCCTGTATTCCCCTTATCCTCTCAAGTTGGATGGTCCTCTGACAGGGCGAAGGCCCCCGGTTTTGGGAGCCAATCTGTGAACAGTCAGCGATATGGTGGGTGTAGCTCAGTTGGTTAGAGCACCGGATTGTGGTTCCGGGTGTCGAGGGTTCGAGTCCCTTTACCCACCCCAGACCAATAAGGCGTAAGGGCCGGGAGCTTCGGCTCCGGCCCTTGCCTTTTCTTCGCGGCAGATACAGGGGTGTAGCCAAGTGGTAAGGCAAGGGACTTTGACTCCCTCA